>Ga0302175_10000250_pt1 | contig 20424 bp, 22 predicted proteins | sample I_Fen_N3_3_FD_198791 | JGI IMG/M metagenome (GOLD analysis project Ga0302175, IMG submission 198791) | Peat permafrost microbial communities from Stordalen Mire near Abisko, Sweden - I_Fen_N3_3 | ecosystem: Environmental > Terrestrial > Soil > Wetlands > Permafrost | place: Sweden: Abisko... | reverse complement strand
CCGGGCGTTACTTCGCGCAAAACGCCAGCCTTGGCGGTTTGTCCCTCGTGCCCAGCGTGGCCTACCGCTTCAACGAGCAGTGGTCGGTGGGCCTTGGGGTGAAAGCCATGTATGGAATGCTGCAAACCCAGACCGCCATCGACCGCTCGCCCTTGGGCCTGACCGACCGCAGCGACGGGCAATTCAAATACCAGGACACCACCTGGGGTTACGGCGCCAACCTGGGGGTGATCTACGCGCCGCAACCGGGCACGCGGATCGGCTTGGCCTATACCAGCAAGGTCGATCTGGATTTCGAGGATCGACTCAACGTCCACGGCGACGGTCCGGCGCTGCGACGGCTGGACGGCCTGAACACCAAGCTCGACATGCAGGTGCCACAAACCGCGACCCTGAGCCTGTTCCAGCAACTCGATGCGCAATGGGCATTGCTGGCGTCGGTCAACTGGCAGGACTGGTCCGAGTTCGGCGACGTGGCGGTGCAAATCGACACCACCGCCCTCGGCGCGCAATCGACCACGGTCAACGCCCATTACAAAGACACTTGGCAACTGGCCCTCGGCGCCCAATACCAGGCCACGCCGCAACTGTTGTGGAACGTCGGCGTCGCTTACGACAGTAGCGCCGTCTCGGACGCCAATCGCACCTTCACGGCGCCCATGGGCGAATCCTGGCGGCTGGCGACCGGGGCCACGTATGCGTTGAACAAGGACACCGACGTCAACGTCAGTTGGGCGCTGGTCTGGCTCGGCGACATGCCGGTCGATCAAACAAAATCCACCTCGGGCATTCGAACTTCCGGCCAGTTCGACAACGCCTGGATTCAAGCCCTGACCGGCAACATGACCTGGCGTTTTTGAACTACCGTTATCGAAAAATAACGACTTACCCCACGGAGCACACACCACCATGAACCTGTCCCGAAAATTGTTCGTCGGCGCCGCGCTGGCCAGCCTGTTGCTGGGCGGTTGTACCTCCAAAGTCACTGACCAGGCGCAGTACTCGGGCTTCTTGCCCAACTACAACAATCTGCAGGAAGTGACCACCCCCAGTGGCGGCAAAGCCATGCGCTGGGTGAGCCCGTCGTGGAACCCCAATGCCTATGACACCGTGGCTTTCATGCGACTGGAGCTTTATCCGGCGCCAAAACCCAATGACCGGGTCGACGCCCGGACCCTGGAAGAGTTGCAGAACTACATGACCAACAGCGCCAAGGGTGTGCTTGGCCAGAAATACCGCGTGGTCAGCAGCGCCAAAGCGGCACCGGCAGGTTCGAAAACCCTGGTGGTGCGAGCAGCGATTACCGGTGTGACCGCCTCCAACGAAGGCATGCAATGGTATGAAGTGGTGCCCGTGGCCGCCGTGGTTGGCGGGGTCAGCGCGGCCTCCGGCCATCGCACCCAAGACACCACGCTGTTCCTGGAAGCCGAGCTGGTTGATGCCAGCAACAATCAGGTCGTGGCCAAAGTCGTGCGCAAGGTGTTCGGCGAACAATTGAGCAATTCCAGCCAGAAGATCACCGTCAATGACTTCAAAGCGGCGATCAACAAACTGACCGCTGATTTGCAGGCATTCATCCGCTAACAACAGCACTGCTCCCCACGTAGGAGCTGCCGAGTGAAACGAGGCTGCGATCTTTTGATCTTGATTGTGAAAAAAACAGATCAAAAGATCGCAGCCTCGTTTCACTCGGCAGCTCCTACGTGGGGGAGGTTTGTGGTTAGGCGGTGGCGCCCTTGGCCTGCTGCTCCAGATGCACTTGCAACTGCGGGTCGATCTTCAGCGCAGCGGCCAGTTCATCCAGGTAGTTGCGTTCGGCGTCTTGCTGGTCGTCCACCACCATCACGCTGGCAAGGTACATTTCGGCGGCGATGGCCGGGTCGGTGGCCGACCGCGCCACATCGGCGGCGTCCAACGGGCGGGCGACTTCGTCGTCGAGCCATTGCTGCAATTGTGGATCGTCGGTGTGACGACCGATTTCGGTGCTGATCATCTGCTTCTCTTTGTCGTCGATCCGACCGTCAGCCTTGGCGGCGGCGATCAAGGCGCGCAACACGGCGTGGCTGTGGTCCTCGATTTCCGGGCCGGACAGCAAATCGGCGGTGCGCGGCGCCTGTTGCGGCGCGGACGCCTGGCTGCGCTGCCAGGTTTGATACGCCTGGAATGCCATCATCCCGAGGGACGCCAGCGCCGCGTAATTGGTGCCCGAAGAACGGCTCTGGGTCGAACCGCCCAAGGCAGAGCCAGCGCCCAGCAACCCTCCGAGCAAGCCACCCAGCCCGCCGCCGCCCGCACCGGAACCGGCGCCACCGCCCAACAGGCCACCGAGCAAACCGCCGAGACCGCCCAAGCCGCCCTGGGAAGACCCAGCACCGCCGCCCTGTTGCGACATCGAGCCTTGGCCGGCCCGCAGAAGTTGTTCGAGCAAATCAGTGGTGTTCATGACGACATCCTCATCAATAGGCATGGCTTAAATCGGCTGTAAGTCAGCTGCAAATCAGTCAAGCAACAATAGTCCCCGCCAGCCATTGCGCCAGCACCGTCGGGCCGACTTGAACCCGCGCTCACACTCCTGACAGAAACTGACACTGCCCTCTTCTATGCTGCGCCAAACCCATCACGGAGCTGCCTCATGATCACGCCTCGCTACCTGCTGCTTTTTGTCGAAAACCCAGCCGTCAGTGCACGTTTCTACGAGTTTCTGCTGGACCTCAAACCCGTGGAAGAATCCCCGACCTTTGCCCTGTTCGTGCTCGATGGTGGTTACAAACTCGGCCTCTGGTCGCGGCACACCGCCGAACCCGCCGTGAACATGACCGGCGGCGGCATGGAGCTGGCGTTTCCCGCAGAGTCCGCCGAACAGGTTGATGAGTTGTTCAGCAAATGGTCCAGTCTCGGCTTGAGCATTCTGCAACCACCTACCGAGCTGGATTTCGGCCGCACCTTCGTTGCGCTGGACCCGGATGAGCATCGGTTGCGCGTGTTCTTTCCTCGCTAAACCGGTTGCACGAGGGGCCTTGCATCCAGTAAACAGCCATGCAGATTTATCCGGGGTATTTCTTGGCGGCAGAGCTAAGATCTATAGGTGGTGAACCTTATCCCCGGATTCCCGGTCGATACCTGCAACCCGACCCGGTTTGCCGACGCCCCCAATAGAAGGGTGCTGACTGGCTTGCTTCACTTTTTGGAGAACGCCCCCGTGATATCGACCGTACACATCGCCAGGCTCAAAGCATGGGGCGCCCATGGTTTTACCGCCACCGGCGTGGTCACCGCTTTCCTGGCCACCCTCGCCTTGCTGGAAAATCAGCCGACCAATTGCCTGCTGTGGCTGGGCGTAGCCCTGATCGTCGACGGACTGGACGGTGCATTGGCGCGCAAGGTCAATGTGCAATCGGTGCTGCCGAGTTTCGACGGTTCGATCCTCGACCTGGTCATCGATTACCTGACTTACGTGTTTATTCCGGCGCTGTTTATCTATCGTTACGTGCCGTTGCCGGATTACACGCTGCTGCTGACCGTGTCGCTGATTCTGGTGTCGTCGCTGTTCTGCTTCTGCAACGTCAACATGAAGAGCAAGGACAACTACTTCCAGGGCTTCCCCGCCGCCTGGAACGTCGTCGCGCTGTGCCTCTACATCATCGCCCCGTCGCCATGGGTGACGCTGTTGACCGTCATTGGCCTGGCGCTGCTGACCGTGACCCGGATGAAATTCCTGCACCCGTTTCGGGTGCGCAAGTTCATGCCGATCAACATTGCCGTGACCGCCATCTGGTTGCTGTGCAGTTTGTCGCTGGTGATCAATCACCCGCTGATCAACCCGCTGGTGATGGGGCTTTGGCTGCTGATGTCGGCATATTTCCTGGGGATCTGTATCTGGCGCACGGCGCTGGAGTGGTTCGACAGCTCCCGCCACAAGTAAGCGCCCATGGCCATTCATATCGTGCGACTGGGCTCACCCCGTGGGCCCGATGAAGGCCTGAGTTTGGGCACGGTACGCCGCCCGCCTCGCGGCGTGCCGAAAGCCGAATTCGCCAGTCGGGATTTTTATGACGTCTGGCAACCCCTGCTGTCCCCCAGCCCGGAACTGGTCGCCGAAGCGAAAGCCGCCCAAGACGACAAGGCCTGGGCCTCGTTCAAACGCAAGTTCAAGACCGAAATGAACCACCCGGCCCCCAGCCAATTGCTCGACCTGCTGGCGGCGCTGTCTCACCAATCGTCGCTGGCCCTGGGCTGTTACTGCGAAGACGAGGCACACTGCCACCGCTCGGTGCTGCGCGAATTGCTGCAAGCCCGGGGCGCACAAATCATCTGACTCCCCTGTGTAGGAGCTGCCGAAGGCTGCGATCTTTTGATCTTGATCTTTTCGCAACCGTCGAAGATCAAAAGATCGCAGCCTTCGGCAGCTCCTACGGGGATCGAGTCAGGTTGCGGGGATTATGGGGTAATCGCGACTTTCATCACGCCGTCGCGCTGATGGCCGAACAGTTCATACGCGGCTTCGATGTCATCGAGTTTGAAGCGGTGGGTCACCAGCGGCGACAAGTCGACCCCGCCGCTTTCCACCACCGCCATCAACCGGCGCATACGCTCCTTGCCGCCGGGGCACAGGGTGGAAACGATGCTGAAATCCCCGAGCCCGGCGCCAAAAGCGTCGAGGGGAATGCGCAGGTCGCTGGAATATACCCCCAGGCTCGACAGACGTCCGCCCGGGCGCAGAACCCGCAGCGCCGACTCGAAAGTGCCCTGGGTGCCGAGCGCTTCGATGGACACGTCCACACCGCGCCCATCGGTCAGCGCCATGATCTGCTCAACCACGTCGCCGTCCTTGAAGTTGACCACATGGGTCGCGCCCAGGCGTTTGGCCACGGTCATTCGTTCGGCCACGGCATCGACGCCGATGATGGTGGTCGCGCCCTTGAGCCGGGCCCCGGCCACCGCGCAGAGCCCGATCGGCCCGAGGGCAAATACGGCGACGGTATCGCCGATGTTCACTTCACCGCGCTCCGCCCCGGAAAACCCGGTGGACATGATGTCCGGGCACATCAGCACTTGCTCATCCGTCAGGCCATCAGGGATCGGACACAGGTTGGCCAACGCATCCGGCACCAGCACGTACTCAGCCTGGCAGCCATCAATGGTGTTGCCAAACTTCCAGCCACCGGCCGCGCGAAAGCCATGCCGAGTGTCCGGCCCGTCCTGAGAACCGCAGCCACACAGGCACGCATAACTTTGCCCGCTCGGGGTGATGGCCCCGGCGATCACCCGTTGACCTTCGACAAACCCGCGCACTTGCGAACCCAGGCGTTCGATGACGCCCACCGGCTCATGACCGACGGTCAAGCCTTTGGCCACCGGGTATTCGCCGCGCAGGATGTGCACGTCCGTACCGCAGATTGTGGTGGTGGTAATGCGGATCAGTGCATCCAGCGGACCGACCTCGGGGATCGGTTTGTCTTCCAGCACGATCCGGTTCTTTTCAACGAATATCGCCGCTTTCATCTTCGCCATGATGATGCCCTCCAGTGGTTGCGCCTGCGCTTGAGTTCAGCACGAACCCCAGACTGCGCCGAGGTAGCGGACCGGAGGTTGATCGATGTCAATGGTTATGGGGGCCGACGCTGCAACCGGGCGCCGGTCAGACTGGCGGCTGACCAACACAAAAAAGCGCTACCGGCTGACGGTTTTCACCCAGTTCCAGTGCACGTTTCATTGCCGCATCGTCAAACCCCATTACCACGACAGAGCCCAGCCTTTGCGCCGTCACGGCCAGGTACATGTTTTGCGTGACCGCACCGGCCTCGAAGTCGACATAACGTGCGCCCCTCAGGCCATCCGCTTGCTGTTCGGCAAAGTGCTGGAGTGCCAGATCGCGATTGCTGATGATCACCACCACGAAGGCGGCGTTTTCCAGCCAGGTTTCATCGCCCAGCGCGGCTGAATTCAGAACCCCGGCCTCCAGGTGAGGGCCGGACAACGTGAGCTGTGCCAACTCTGGGTCGAAGGTATAGAAGCCGGATGGCAGCCCTGAAACCTGCCGAGCGATAGCGCCCAGGGTCAATGGATACAGAGCATGTGCCGAGGGCGCCGCACGTTTGCCCTCTAAAGAAGTGCGCCCCTGCCCGGCAGACAGGATATTGAGCAAGGCACTCAAAGGTACAGGTTCACCGGTGTAATGTCTGATACTGCGCCGACGGGCGAGCAGGCTCAGCAGGGCTGTTGTCGTCAAAGCATCCATTGCACGTGCATCCTGATTTTGCGGAACACCGATTAAAGCAGAGTGGACAGGCCCCGTCCCATGCAGGTAGCGTCGCCCCTTCCATTTGAAGGCCCCACCATGCCCCTCATCGTCGAGTACAGCAACCCGCACCACCGCGCCGCCGTCATCCAACTCTGGGAAACCGCGTTCGGCTACGAAACCGCGCACAACACCCCAAGCTTGGTGATCGACAAGAAACTGGCTGCCGCTGACAGTCTGTTTTTTGTAGCGCTGATGCAAGGCGTGGTTGTGGGGACGGTCATGGCGGGATACGACGGCCATCGTGGCTGGCTCTACTCGGTCGCGGTGGATCCGGCGCAACGCCGACAAGGCCTGGGCGCCAGCCTGGTGCGCCATGCCGAGCAGGCACTGACAGCGCGCGGGTGCCTGAAAATCAACCTGCAGATTGTCAGCAGCAATGACAGCGTAAAAGGTTTTTATGCGTCGCTCGGCTACGCTGTCGAGCCGCGCATCAGCATGGGCAAGAAGCTAGAGGCGAACATCCCGAACTGAGCCCCCCGTAGGAGCTGCCGAAGGCTGCGATCTTTTGATCTTGATCTTTTGACCTTGACCTTCAAAAGAACAAGATCAAAAGATCGCAGCCTTCGGCAGCTCCTACCGGGGGCCTTATTCAGCGTCGGGTGATGACCACTTCCAGGTATTCACCCGGCACCACCAGCGATGCCTCCCCGGCGCGGTTCGTCCGGTTCAGCAGTTCGGTAAAGTCCCTTTCCAGTGCCATCGCGCCGTCAACCGGCAGCGCCGCGAACGCCTTGTGGACCGGCCCGTACCAGGCGCGGAAGGTGTCGATGAAGTGTGCCGCCGAGCGGTAGCGAAAGTTGAAGGTTCGGCGGGTGACCTGGGTCAGGAAGTCGTGGTCGTCGAAGTGGCTGTGCAACCAGGCTTCATCGCCCCAGTTCAAGGGTGGCTGGGCTCCGGGCGGTGGCGGGACGTGGCGGCCGAGGGTCTTGAACATCTGCCCGACAAACCCTTCCGGCGTCCAGTTGGCCAGGCCGATGCGCCCACCGGGGCGACAGACCCGCGCCAGTTCCGTGGCCGCCTTGGCCTGGTCCGGGGCGAACATCACGCCGAAAGTCGACAGCACCGCGTCGAAACTGGCGTCGTCAAAGGGCAGCGCTTCGGCATCGGCGACCTGGAAGATCACCTCCAGATGCTCGGCCCGCGCCCGGTCCTGGCCGCGTTCCAGCAGCGCGGCCACGTAGTCGGTGGAGGTCACGTCGCAGCCCCGGCGGGCGGCGGCCAGCGTCGCATTGCCGTTGCCGGCGGCGACGTCCAGCACACGCTCGTCGCAGCGCAGGTCGCAGGCTTCGGCCAGTTGCTCGCCGACAATCTGCAACGTGGTGCCGATCACGGCGTAGTCGCCGCTGGCCCACGCGACCATTTGGCGATTTTTCAGGGCAGTCAGATCAATAGGTGTACTCATGAAGTGTGGCTCCCTCGCGGGTTGGAACACGGATCAGGTTTTGACGGACAGCTACTCCGCCGTGGTGGGATCGATGATGTTCACGACCTCCGAGACGCTGTTGGCCGGAAAACCGCCCTGCCTGGCATGTTCCCGGATGAGTTCTGCGTTCGGCGCGATGTAGACGCAGTAGATCTTGTCGCCGGTGACGTAACTCTGCAGCCACTGCACCTCGGGCCCCACTTCACGCAAGGCCCGGATGGACTTTTGCGAGACGGCTTTCAAATCCCGTTCCGACAGCGACCCGGCGCCCGGAATCTCCCGCTCTATGACGAACTTCGGCATGGCAACCTCTCTTTCTTGTTATGGGCATGGGGCCGGCAGTGGCCCCGTTCGTCAACTATCGCGCCAGCGCGGGCCGGCGTCCTGCCCGATCGTCGGCCAACGCTGCCCGATCGTCCGGAGCTTTCGCGCCGTGGGACAACCGGCTCACAATCAAACAGCCCTCGCCCACCCGGGAAATCACCATGGACGCCCTGTCACAAACCCTGCGAGTCGTGCGCCGGATCGGCGCGATTTTCATCAACGCACGATTCACCGCGCCCTGGTGCTATCAATCGCCCAGCGCTGATTCTGCGGCACCGTTCCTGGAGCCCGGCGCGGAACGGGTGGTGATTTTTCACCTGATCACCGAAGGCGAGTGTTACGTGGAACTCAGCAACGCCCCGCCGCTGCGGTTGACGGCGGGGGATGTGGTGGTTTTCCCCCAAGGCGACGCCCATCGCATGAGTTCCGAACCGGGCCTCGATCCGGCCACGGGCGCGCGGCTGGACGCGGTGCTGGCGCGGCGTCCACGGCAATTGAGTTATGGCGGGGGCGGCGCGGTCACGCGGTTGGTGTGCGGTTATCTGGCGTGCGATACGCACCTGGCGGGCATGATGCTGACCGGGCTGCCGGCGGTGATCCGGGTCAATGTGCGCGGCTCCAATGCCGGGGTCTGGCTGGAGTCGTCGGTGCGTTACGCGCTGGCCGAAGCGCGGTCGCCACGGCCGGGGGGCGAAGGGGTGCTGGCGAAACTGGCCGAGGTGTTGTTTATCGAAGTCCTGCGCTTGTACATGAACGAACAAAGCGAAGGCCGCACCGGTTGGCTGGCGGGCGTGGGCGACCGGATCGTCGGCGCCGCGCTGAATGCCCTGCACACAAGACCCGCTCACTGCTGGACCGTGGATGAACTGGCGCGCACCGCCAACACCTCGCGCTCAGTACTGGCCGAGCGGTTCCAGCAACTGGTCGGCAGCTCGCCGATGCAGTACCTGACCCAATGGCGAATGCTGCTGGCCGCCAACCTGTTACGTCGCAGCAACACGTCATTGGCGCGGATTGCCGAAGAGGTCGGCTACCAGACCGACACCGCGTTCAGCCGCGCGTTTCGCCGCGAGTTCGGGGCGCCGCCGGCGGCATGGCGGCGCGGTCAGAGTGGCGCTCATTAAGTAGCCACCAGCGCCACCTGATATAAACCTCAGGCAAATTGACTTAAAAAATCAGTGAAACCGCATTAGCGATTTAAACTGCGCAACCCAATAACAGAACGTTAGCTATCAGCCGACTATTTCAAAGTTGCGGCCCCGAAACGGGCAATAAATACTTCTTCAGGAGCCTTCAGTGCCAATTCACCCGTCTGACCTGCAAGCAGCGCTTGGAGATGCTAGTGCCTCCCTTCAACGAGTTCTCTCCTCGATTCAGAACACGGTGTTTCCTGAACCGACTAGTGTGATGATTGAAACCAATCAACTCAGTGAAACTTACATAAAGGAAAAACTTGACGTTGTTCCGGCGGGTCATGCATTGGCAATGGCAGATACTGATTTCATCTATGTCCTCAGGATTCTCGATGAGGATTGTTCGCTCATTCCAAGTATTGATCGGGCATTTCGTGATGCCCGTGCAGCGCAAGAATCAAATGAGCACGAAGGAAAAAAAGATTTCTGTCGAGTCAATGGCAATGTCAATGAGTCCAGTACTCTTTATGTAGGCCGTTCCCAAAAACTTCGAAGCCGGTTGAAACAACACCTTTCTGACGGGAACAAGGGTACGTATGCAATGCATATGCTTCGTTGGGCAACCTCAATCCAGGCAAGAATCGAAATAGATTTCTATCAATTTGACGCACTGGACAATCTTCATGTTCAGGCGCTGGAGGAAGGTCTCTGGACGCACTTCAAGCCTTTATTCGGGAGGAAGGGAGACAAGTAGCCAGACGCTGAACCTTGCGCAGTCATTACCTTAAGCCTGCGTTTAACCGCTTGATAATCGACCTACAGAAAGGACTCAACCCATGCAACCGCGCCTCGACTGGCTCGCCCATCACCCGCAGCACTGCGACACCTTCGCCGGGTGGATTCATCAGCAATTCCATTACGAATACGCCGAGCAACCGTTGACCGACTGGCAACGGGAGTTTGCCGACGGGCAAACCACTGGTGACTGGAAAGGCCTGATTGCCCTGAACGGGGATCAACTGTTGGGCGGCGCGGCCCTGGCGAAGGCCGATCTGGCCCGTCGACCGGACCTCGGCCCGTGGCTGGCCTGTGTGTTTGTCACTCCCCAGGCGCGGGGCCAAGGCCTGGCGGAACAGTTGATCGAGGGCATTTGCGCGCAAGCCAAAGCCAACGGTGTCGCGACGCTTTATCTGCACACCCAGGACAAGCGCGACTATTACGCCAAGCGTGGCTGGGCAGTGCTGGAACGTTTTCAGGCGTGGGACAAAGAACAATGGCTCATGGTCCGAAACCTGTGAGCCATTGAGGCAATGCCTTACGCGGCGGGTGCGTTGGCCTCTTGCAGCAACTGCTGGATCATCTGTTCCTGAGCGTCGTAGCGACCTTCGCCAAAGTGGCTGTAACGCACCTGCCCCTTCGCATCGATCAAGTAGTGGGCGGGCCAATACTGGTTGTTGAAGTTGCGCCAGATCGCGTAGTTGTTGTCGATGGCTACCGGGTAGGTGATGCCGAGTTTTTGCACCTGATCCTTGACGTTGTCGATGATGCGTTCGTAGCCGTATTCCGGGGTGTGCACGCCGATCACCACCAGACCGTCCTTGGCGTACTTCTGCGCCCAGTCTTTCACGTAGGGCACGGTGTGCTGGCAGTTGATGCAGTCGTAGGTCCAGAAGTCGATCAGCACCACTTTGCCTTTCAGGGCTTCGTTGTTCAGGGCCGGCGAATTCAGCCATTGCACGGCGCCATCGAGGGACGGCATTGCGCCTTGGGCGGTGTCGGCCCGGGCCTTGCTGACGAAGTAATCGAGCACCTTGGGCACGGTCTCCAACAGCCCTTGTTCGAAGCGGTTGACGCCTTCGGACGAGGCGCCGGCCAGCAGCGAGTTGTCAGCCCCCGTGGAGATCACCGCAGCAGCGGCCAGCACCGCGACACCGGCACCACGGCGCAACCAACCGGTTACCGGGATTGACGGCTTCAAGCGATTGACCAGCCCGCGACCGGCGAAAATCAACGTGCCCAGGGATAATGCGCTGCCCAGACCATAGGCCACCAGCAACAGACTGGTGTTGGCGTTGGCGCCTTGCAGCATGGCACCGCTGAGGATCACACCCAGGATCGGCCCGGCGCATGGCGCCCAGAGCAAACCAGTGGCGACGCCGATCATCAGCGAACGCAGCGACCCGGACATTTTTCGGGTGTTCGGGGCCAGGCGATTGCCCAGCCGCACAAACGGCCATGCCAGCCAGGCGCCGATGCGCGCGGAAATCAACGACAGAGCGAACAACACCATCACGATCAACGCAACATGGCGACCAGTGTTGTTGGCCTGCACCACCCAGTCGCTGCTGACCACCGCCAGGCTGGAGATCAGCGCGAAGGTCAAAGCCATGCCGGCCAGGGTCAGCAGGATCGATGAACGGTTGCGCTCGACGCCGGCAAACAGGAACGGCACGACCGGAAGGATGCAGGGGCTGAGGACGGTCAAAATGCCGCCCAGGAATGCGATGAGGAGCATGGGGCTTCACCTGAAAATTGATAGACCAGACACCCCCCGATCCCTTGTAGGAGCAAAGCTTGCTCGCGATAGCGCTGGGTCAGGCGCCATCAATGTCAAATGGGCCGGCCTCTTCGCGAGCAAGCTTTGCTCCTACAGGGATCGGGGATGTTCACGGGAATTGGGTGGCAGGTTAATTGCCGTCGTGGCAATCATCGGCAAACTTGCGGTAGTCCAGGACCTGGGTGTCGCCCCGGGAATCGACGTAGGTCAGTTGCGCATTCACAACCCCGCAGGCCGGGCCGGCGTCCTGTTGCATCGACACGACTTTCTGGATGTCCAGATGCGTGCCGTAGGTGTAGGTTTGCGGGGTGACAGCGGCTTCGGCACGGGCCGACACGGTGCAGATGTTCAGGGCGGTAAACAGGCACGCGGCGTAGACGGCTTTGGTGTTCATGGCGGTTTCCTCAAGGCTTCGTGGGTGGGGCCGAGGCGGTTGGGCTTGCCTCGATGGAACCCATTAAAAGCCTGTGAGGTATCCGCTCTGTGTCGGGAAAACGCCTGAATAAATCGCTACGTATCAGCACCGCCAGCCGATACACAGCGATACAAAACCTGAGAAAACCGAGGTTTTTGCGTCTGCGTGTATCCGTCTACACGGCAGATACACTGCAATACAAAGGGCAGCGGGCGAACGGGCCAAGGCTCGATAGACTGCGCAACATCCCCCACTGATTAGAGGCCTGGCCCCATGGAACACGTCGATCACATTCTTATCGTTGACGATGACCGCGAGATTCGGGAGCTGGTGGGCAACTATCTGAAGAAGAACGGGTTGCGCACCACGGTCGTGGCGGATGGACGGCAGATGCGTTCGTTCCTGGAGACCACGCCGGTGGACCTGATCGTGCTCGACATCATGATGCCGGGGGACGACGGGCTGGTGCTCTGCCGCGAGCTGCGCGCCGGCAAACACAAGGCCACGCCGGTGCTGATGCTCACCGCCCGCAATGACGAAACCGACCGCATCATCGGCCTGGAAATGGGCGCTGACGATTACCTGGTCAAGCCCTTCGCCGCCCGTGAATTGCTCGCCCGAATCAACGCCGTGCTGCGCCGCACGCGGATGCTGCCACCGAATCTGGTGGTCACTGAAAGCGGTCGCCTGCTGGCCTTCGGCCGCTGGCGCCTGGACACCTCGGCCCGGCACTTACTCGACGAGGACGGCACCATGGTCGCCCTCAGCGGCGCGGAGTATCGGTTGTTGCGGGTGTTCCTCGATCATCCGCAGCGGGTGCTCAACCGCGATCAGTTGCTGAACCTGACCCAGGGCCGCGACGCCGATTTGTTCGACCGCTCCATCGATTTGCTGGTCAGCCGTTTGCGTCAGCGCCTGCTCGACGACGCCCGCGAGCCGGCGTACATCAAGACCGTGCGCAGCGAAGGCTATGTGTTTTCCCTGCCGGTGGAAGTGCTCGGTGCCTCTTCATGAAACTGCAGTGGCCGCGCACGCTGGCGTCACGTTTGTCGCTGATCTTTTTAATCGGGCTGATCCTCGCCCAGGCGCTGTCCTTCGGTGCGCAGTATTACGAGCGTTACGAAAGCGCCAAAGACACCATGCTCGGCAATCTGGAAACCGATGTCTCGACCTCTATCGCCATCCTCAACCGCTTGCCGGCGCCAGAACGTGCGGGCTGGCTGCAACAACTGGAACGGCGAAATTACGGTTACCTGCTGAACGAAGGCTCACCGGGCACGGCCATGGGCGATACGCCGATTGCGGTGACCTCGATCCAGGACGCCATCGGCAAGGACTACCCGCTGACCGTGACCGACCTCCCCGGCCCGCAGAAACACTTTCAGGTGCACCTGAAACTGGCGGACGGCAGCCCGGTGACCATCGACGTGCGGCCGGCAATGGTGCCGTTGTCGCCCTGGCTGCCGATTGTGTTGCTCGGGCAACTGGCGCTGATGCTCGCCTGCACCTGGCTGGCCGTGCGCATCGCCATCCGCCCCCTCACCCGCCTCGCCCTGGCCTCGGAAACCCTCGATCCCAACACCCATGCGGTGCTGCTGGACGAAACAGGCCCGACTGAAGTCGCCCACGCTGCCCGGGCGTTCAACGCCATGCAGGCGCGGATTGCCGCTTATTTGAAAGAGCGCATGCAACTGCTGGCGGCGATTTCCCATGACCTGCAAACCCCGATCACCCGCATGAAACTGCGCGCCGAATTCATGGACGATTCCACGGAGAAAGACAAACTCTGGAACGACCTCGGCGAGATGGAACACCTGGTGCGCGAAGGCGTGGCGTATGCCCGCAGCATTCACGGCGCCACCGAAGAGGCCCGGCGCACTGACCTGGATTCATTCCTCGACAGCCTGGTGTTCGACTACCAGGACATGGGCAAAGACGTGCAATTGAATGGCAAAACCTCAGCGGTGATCGACACCCGGCCCCACGCCTTGCGCCGGGTGCTGGTGAACCTGACCGACAACGCACTGAAATTCGCAGGAGCCGCCGAATTGCAGGTGCAAACGCTGGCGGGTGGCGGGTTGTCGATCAAGGTTCTGGATCGCGGGCCGGGGATTGCCGAGGACGAACTGGCGCAGGTCATGGAGCCGTTTTATCGCGTGGAGAGTTCGCGTAACCGCAGCACCGGCGGAACCGGGTTGGGCTTGGCGATTGCCCAGCAGTTGGCGCTGGCGATTGGCGGGGCGTTAACGCTGAGCAATCGTGAGGGTGGCGGGTTGTGCGCGGATCTCCGGTTGCCGGGTTAGAAGCAACGTCAAAAGATCGCAGCCTGCGGCAGCTCCTACACCGATCCCGTAGGAGCTGCCGAAGGCTGCGATCTTTTGATCTCATGCCAAGGCCAAAACCCCATCCCGGTGCATCTGCCGCAACAACGCCAAACCGTTTTCCATAAATTCACTCAACCCGACCGCCCCCGCCTCCACCGCCACCCCGTGCAACTGCGCCTGCCCATCCATCTCCGGGAACTCGCCAATCCGCTGCAACAACCGCCACGCCAACGGGCTCAATTCGGAAAACTTCACACTGAAATCCTCAGCCCGTCGCACCAGCAACAACGTCGGCTGAACCGGCGCGGCAGCAGGCTGATAATCCGGCCCCAGCAAATGCACCGGCCAGGCATACGCCAACGGCCAGGCCAAGGGCGAAACCCGCAGCGGGCGCTCCAGCAGCAACCCGGCATCGCTAACGGGTAACGGCTGCTCATCCGATTGTTGCAACGCCATCTCAACCCACTCGTAATGCGCCAGCTCGGCCATGAACAGCGGCCAGACACCTTGCGGTTCGCACGCCAGAAACGCGACGAACTCCTCGGCAATCTCGCCGAATTTCGGCGTGCGGGCGCGGTGGTCACGCAGGAAGGCCCGCACCAGCAGGCGCCAATCGTGGTCACCGAGGATGTTCACCAACACCGGGAACGTCCCGCTGAGCAACGTCGACAGATTGTTGAGCACCAGGTCGCGATAAACCTGCGCCCGTGCGGCGTCCATTTCGGCCGGCGGCGCGCAATGTTCGGGATCGCGCAGGTAGCGGGTCAAGACATCTTGCTGCTGATGCAACGACGGCTTATCCATGGTTCACCTCGATACCTTGCAAGCGGCGAATGGTCCGCAACTCGGCCGCCAGTTCCGAGTACGCCGGGAAGTTGAAGTCACGCTCGAGCAATGTCGGTTGCGCGCCGAACCGGGCGTAGGCTTCGGCCAGCAACGACCAGACTTGGGGTTTGACCGAAGCGCCGTGGGTGTCGATTTTCAACGTGTCGGACTCATCGAAATGCCCCGCCACATGCATCGCCACCACACGCCCCGAATCAATGCCGGCCAGAAACGCGTGCGGGTCAAAACGGTGATTGATTGCATTCACGTACACATTGTTGACGTCCAGTAACAGGTCGCAATCGGCCTCGCGCAGTACGGCGTTGGTGAAGGTCAGTTCGTCCATGTCCTGCCGGGGCGCGGCGTAATAGGAGACGTTCTCTATCGCCAGACGACGGCCAAGAATGTCCTGGGACTGACGAATCCGCGCGGCCACGTGCTGCACCGCTTCTTCGGTGAACGGCAGCGGCAGCAAGTCGTACAAATGCCCGTCATCGCTGCAATAACTCAGGTGCTCGCTGTACGTCGGCACGTTGTAGTGATCGAGAAAACCCCGGACTTCCTGCAAAAACCCGACGTCCAGCGGCGCCGACCCGCCCAGCGACAGGGACAAGCCGTGACAGGACAACGGATAGCGCTCGGCCAATGCCCGCAACGCCGCGCCATGGGCACCGCCGATGCCGATCCAGTTTTCCGGGGCGACTTCCAGGAAGTCGAAATCACCGGACGGTGCGGCCTCAAGGTCTTTCAATAAACCGCGACGCAGGCCGAGCCCGACGCTGGCCTTCGCGGATAGAGGAGCAATTGGCATGGTGTTGATCTCATCCAGTGGGAAATAGATGAGCCAAGTTAAGCGCCGGGGTGTATCAGGGCTGTGTGCGGTTTCAGCACAAAACGTCAGCCGATGTATCCCCGCCCCATCCATACACACTGCAATACACGGACGCTGCCCCTGTAGGAGCGAGGCTTGCCCGCGAAGAGGCCCGCACATTCAACATCAATGCTGGCTGACACCCCGCCTTCGCGGGCAAGCCTCGCTCCTACAGGGAATCAGGCCATGTCACTTTCGTCGCCTTGGGCAGTACCGCACGAGCAGCGGACTAAACTTGATAATTACCCCGCAAGGGTTCATTCCCACGACCACCGCCCAGGGGCGCACGCCTCGCTAAACACTGCCTCTGGACCGTGATCCTGTCACAGGAGCACACGTGATGGACGAGGCCAGACTTAACGATTTCATGGGCAAACTGGTGAACGACATGGGCGGCGCGGCGATGCTGGCCAATGTCATTCTTGGCGAAGAACTGGGCCTGTACCGGGCCATGGCCGACAGTCTGCTCGTCAGCCCCGAAGCACTTGCCGACAAGACCGGTTGCCACCCGCGCCTGGTGCGCGAATGGCTCAGCGCCCACGCCGCATCCGGTTATATGGAACACCGGGACGGCCAGTTCCGGCTGCCCGAAGAACAAGCCCTGGCGCTGGCCATCGAAGACTCGCCGGTGTACATCGCCGGCGGTATCGGGGTGGTGGCGTCGTTTTTCCACGACAAGGACAAACTGATCAGCGCCTTTCGCGGCAACGGCGCTTTGCCGTGGGGCGAGCATCATCCGTGCATGTTCAGCGGCACCGAACGGTTCTTCCGTCCTGGCTACAAGGCGCATCTGGTGGCCGAATGGCTGCCGGCGCTGGAAGGCGTCGTGGAAAAACTGGAGGCCGGCGCCAAAGTGGCGGACATCGGCTGCGGCCATGGCGCCTCGACCGTGATCATGGCCCAGGCCTTCCCGGATTCACGGTTCGTCGGCTTCGACTACCACGCCCCCTCCGTGACCGTGGCCACCCAACGCGCCGAAGAAGGCGGCGTGGCGGGCCGGGCACGGTTCTTCCAAGGCACGGCGAAAAGTTATCCGGGCACCGACTATGACCTGGTCTGCTATTTCGACTGCCTGCACGACATGGGCGACCCGGTGGGCGCGGCGCGGCATGCCTACGAATCGCTGAAGCCGGACGGCACGGTGTTGCTGGTGGAGCCCTACGCCAACGATGCCCTGGACGATAACGTCAACCCGGTCGGCCGGCTGTTCTACGCGGCATCGACCTTCATCTGCACCCCGAACTCGCTGTCCCAGGAGGTCGGCCTCGGGCTCGGCGCCCAGGCGGGTGAAGCGCGGTTGCGCAAGGTGTTTACCGAGGCCGGGTTCAAGCATTTCCGCCGGGCCACGCAAACCCCGTTCAACCTGATTCTGGAAGCCCGCAAATAACCCCGCCCCCGTAGGAGCTGCCGAAGGCTGCGATCTTTTGATCTTGATTGTGAAAAAAAAGATCAAAAGATCGCAGCCTCGTTTCACTCGGCAGCTCCTACGGAGGGGTGCGTGGTGAGGATGGGGGCGCGTCACGATTGTGCAACCGTCCGGGTGATCGGCAAATGCTACCCTGCACACACTCAAGGCCCCTCCGGAGTGTTGAACATGCTCGATAGCCTCTTCCGCGAACAACTCGACCGCCTCCAGCAGTTAATGGCCGACCAGCCCTTCGCTGTCCTGACCGGTGCCGGCATCAGCACACCATCGGGCATTCCGGACTACCGCGACAACCAGGGCGTGCGCCGTGGCCGCCAGCCGATGATGTACCAGGAATTCCTCGCCGCCCCGGAGTCCCGGCGCCGCTATTGGGCGCGGGCGATGCTCGGTTGGCCACGGGTGCGCCTCGCCAGCCCGAACGCGGCCCATGAGGCGCTGGCCAGCCTGCAGAGTTCGCGGCAGATCGGCGGGCTGATCACCCAGAACGTCGACACCTTGCACGACCAGGCCGGCAGCCATGACGTGATCGAACTCCACGGCAGCCTGCACCGGGTGCTGTGCCTGGATTGCGGCCAGCGCAGCGAACGCGATGCGATTCAACAGTTGATGGAAGCACAAAACCCGTACCTGGCCGGGGTCGATGCGGTGCAGGCACCGGATGGCGACACCCTGCTCGACCCGGCGTTTGAAGCGCGGTTCCAAGTGCCACACTGCCCCCATTGTGGCGAGGAACGGATGAAACCGGACGTGGTGTTTTTTGGCGAGAACGTCGCGCAGGTGACGGCCGCCAAAGCCATGGCAGCGGTTGAGCAGGCGGCGGGGTTGCTGGTGGTGGGGTCATCGTTGATGGCGTATTCGGCGTTTCGGTTGTGCCGGGCGGTGGTGGATCAAGGCAAGCCGCTGATTGCGATCAACCTGGGCAAGACCCGGGCGGATGACATCCTGGATATGAAAATCGAAGGTTCCTGCGAACAACTCCTGCCGCTCCTGACACAACGCCTTACCCCGTAGGAGCTGCCGAAGGCTGCGATCTTTTGATCTTGATCTTAAAAAACAAAGTCAAAAGATCGCAGCCTTCGGCAGCTCCTACGGGGGTTTGTCGTTAACTCAGGGTGTCAGGCGCTGGCCGAGGTTGGCTTCCTTGAAAATATCGAACAACGCCTGCGCCGCCGCCGACAGTTCATGCCCCGGTTTGGTCAGCACGCCAATCGCCCGTTCCACCACCGGGTCGCGCAAGGTGATGCAGTGCGCGCCCAGTTCCTGCATCTGCCGCACACACAACGCCGGCACCGCGCTCACACCCAAACCGCTGGCGACCATGCGCCCGACCGTCGCCAGTTGATGACTTTCAAATTCCACCGGCAACTTCATGCCCCGGGCCTGCAAGTGTTCTTCGAGCATCACCCGCACCGTGGACGGTCGTTGCAAGGTGATAAACGGTTCCTTCAACAAGGTCTGCCAGTCGATGTCGTCGAGTGTCGCCAGCGCCGAGTCATGGGGCACCACCGCGACAAAGCGGTCGATGTACAACGGGGTGAATTCCAGCGAAGTACTGTGGGCCGGTTCAAACGACACACCGAGTTCAACCTGGCGATCGCGGACCATTTCCAGCACGTGCTCGTTGATCACGTCGTTGACCGTGACGTTGACCTTTGGGTAACGGGCGCGGAAAGTCTTGAGGATCGGCGGCAGCAAGTTGCCGGCAAACGACGGCATCGCCGCCAGGGTCACGCGGCCGCGTTGCAGGGTGAAACGTTGACGCAGTTCATCTTCGGCGTTGTCCCAATCGGCGATCAGGCGCCGGGCCAGCGGCACCAGGGATTCGCCTTCGGGGGTCAGCGCCACGTTGCGGGTGTTGCGGCTGAACAGGCGCCCGCCCAGGCCTTCTTCCAGGGCCTTGATGGTCAGGCTCAGCGCTGATTGCGACAGGTGCAAGCGCTCGCAGGCCACGGCGAAACTCAGGCTCTGGGCCACGGCCAGGAAGGCGCGGATCTGCTTGACGGTCATCTCGCTTCGCTCCAGTTATAAGCGTAGGAGCTGCCGAAGGCTGCGATCTTTTGATCTTGATTTCCGACGGTTTGAAGCTCACAAAAGATCAAAGTCAAAAGATCGCAGCCTTCGGCAGCTCCTACGGCGTTGATTGGTGAGTTTTATCTATCAATCAACCTTAAAAATCAACTTAACAAATGAATCCCCCGGCGCGACACTCATCCCCACTACGGCTAGCCAGCCGCCCATAAAGAATAAAAGAGGTGCATATGGCAGGTTTCGACAAGCGCGTGAGTTCCTACGAGGAAGCCCTTGCAGGTCTTGAAGACGGCATGACCGTGATCGCTGGCGGCTTCGGCCTGTGCGGTATCCCGGAAAACCTCATCGCCGAGATCAAGCGCAAAGGCACCCGCGACCTCACCGTGGTTTCCAACAACTGCGGCGTCGATGGTTTCGGCCTCGGCGTGCTGCTGGAAGACCGGCAGATTCGCAAAGTCGTCGCCTCTTACGTGGGTGAGAACAAGATGTTCGAGGAGCAACTGCTCAGCGGCGCCATCGAAGTCGACCTGACCCCCCAAGGCACCCTCGCCGAAAAAATGCGCGCGGGCGGTGCCGGCATCCCGGCATTCTTTACCGCCACCGGCGTCGGCACCCCGGTAGCCGAAGGCAAGGAAGTACGTGAGTTCAAGGGTCGCAAGTACCTGATGGAAGAATCCATCACCGGTGACTTCGCCATCGTCAAAGGCTGGAAAGCCGACCATTTCGGCAACGTGATCTATCGCCACACCGCCCAGAACTTCAACCCGCTGGCCGCCACCGCCGGCAAGATCACCGTG
>Ga0302175_10000249_pt1 | contig 20463 bp, 18 predicted proteins | sample I_Fen_N3_3_FD_198791 | JGI IMG/M metagenome (GOLD analysis project Ga0302175, IMG submission 198791) | Peat permafrost microbial communities from Stordalen Mire near Abisko, Sweden - I_Fen_N3_3 | ecosystem: Environmental > Terrestrial > Soil > Wetlands > Permafrost | place: Sweden: Abisko... | reverse complement strand
TCATGGGAATCGACTTACCTCTGAAGGGCGCGCGGACCCATCGAGGGATCCAATAAGCGCGCATTATGAAATAAGCAGGGCCAACCTTACAAAGTCTTTACTCGTTTTTCTGCTGCGCGGGGAATATATCGCCCACTTTGCTGGAGATTATTGGCACAAGGGTAGGAAAAGACGCAGGAATGTAGGTAAAAGCTGACGCTGGCAATCGCCAACGTCAGCGGCACAGCGTTATTTCAGTGCGGCGAAGGCGCGCTCGGCGGCGTCCAGCGTCAGTTTCAATTCGGTTTCGCCGTGGGCGATCGAGGTGAAACCGGCTTCGAAAGCACTCGGCGCCAGGTACACGCCGCCTTCCAGCATCAAGTGGAAGAAGCGCTTGAACAGATTGGCGTCGCTGGACATCACGTCATCGAAGGTCACGATGTCGTCGGCGCCACTGAAATACAGGCCGAACATCCCGCCCGCCTGAGTGGTCACGAACGGAATGCCGGCGGCATCGGCGCGCTGTTGCAGGCCGTCGAGCAGGCGGCTGGTGTAGTCGCTCAGCTCGGCGTGGAAGCCCGGACGGCTGATCAGGCGCAAAGTTGCAAGACCGGCGGCCATGGCCAGCGGGTTACCGGACAAAGTACCTGCCTGGTACACCGGGCCGAGTGGCGCGATGTGCGACATGATTTCGCGTTTGCCGCCGAAGCAGCCTACTGGCATGCCGCCACCGATGATCTTGCCGAAGGTGCTCAGGTCCGGCGTCACGCCAAAGTGCGCCTGGGCGCCGCCGAGTGCGACGCGGAAACCGGTCATCACTTCGTCGAAAATCAGCACTACGCCGTGCTTGTCGCACAGGGTCCGCAGGCCTTCAAGGAAACCCGGCGCCGGTGGCACGCAGTTCATGTTGCCGGCCACCGGCTCGACGATGATGCACGCCACGGTCTGGCCGACTTCGGACAGCATGACTTCCACGGCGTCGATGTCGTTGAACGGCAGGGTCAGGGTGTGTTTGGCGAAGTCCGCCGGCACACCGGCCGAGCTTGGTACGCCTTGGGTCAGCAGGCCCGAGCCCGCTTTTACCAGCAGGCTGTCGGAGTGACCGTGGTAGCAGCCTTCGAACTTGATGATCGCGTCGCGGCCGGTGAAACCACGGGCCAGGCGAATCGCACTCATGGTCGCTTCGGTGCCGGAACTGACCATGCGCACCATTTCCATCGACGGCACGATCGAGCAGACCAGGTCGGCCATCTCGGTTTCCATTGCGGTCGGGGCGCCGTAGGACAAACCGTGTTCCAACTGCTTACGCACCGCGTCCAGCACGTCCGGGTGGCTGTGGCCGAGGATCATCGGGCCCCAGGAGCCGACGTAATCCACATAGCGCTTGTCGTCTTCGTCGGTGACGTAGGCGCCTTCGGCGTGTTTGAAGAACAACGGCGTGCCGCCCACGCTCTTGAACGCGCGAACCGGGGAATTCACGCCACCGGGAATGTGTTTCTGGGCATTGGCAAATAGGGTTTCGGAACGAGACATGATCGGGCTCTCAAAAATCAGGATTTGAACAATTCGTTAAAGGCACGGGCGCGGCGGGTCACTTCAGCCGCGCTATCGGCGCCGAACAGGCCGTGTACAACGGCCAGCAGATCGACCCCATGGGCCACCAGCGGCGCGGCGTTGTCCAGGGTGATGCCGCCAATCGCGCAGATCGGCAGGTGCAGTTTGCTGCGGGCCTGGTCGAGCAGTTCGAGACTGCAGCTCGGCGCGCCGGGTTTGGTGTTGGAATTGAAGAAACGACCGAACGCGACATAACTGGCGCCTTCTTTGGCCGCTTGTTCGGCGAGTTCGAGTTGCGCGTGGCAGGTCGAACCGATGATGGCCTGGCGACCGAGCAGGGCGCGGGCCGGGGTCAGCGGGCCGTCGGTCTGGCCCAGGTGCACGCCGACGTTCAGGCGCGCGGCCAGCTCGGCGTCATCGTTGATGATCAGTTGCGTCTTGTAGCGGTCGCACAAATCGCGCAAGGCTTCGGCCTCACGCAAGCGCCGGGCCTCGTCGCTGCTCTTGTCGCGGTATTGCAGCAAGGTGACGCCACCTTCCAGCGCCGCCTCCACGTACTCGAGAAATCTACCGGCCAGTAACTGGCTATCGGTGATGGCGTACAGGCCACGTAGTTTCATCGGACAAGCCTCTGCGCTTTACGCATCAAAAGTTACGAACAGAAATCCAGCGGCAGGCGGCGTGGCACGAACTGGCCTTTGCCTAGCTGCTCGGCATCACGCAGGGTGCGCCACGTGTAGTTAAGCGCGGTCTGCACGGCACTGGCGAGGTTTTCGCCCTGGGCCAGACGACCGGCGAGCGCGCTGGCCAGGGTGCAGCCGGAACCGTGATAACTGCCGGGCAAACGCTGGCAGGTAAAGGTTTCGCGGCGACCGTCGCGGCTGTACAGGCGATTGTGGATTTCGTGTTCATCGCCATGGCCGCCGGTGATCAGCAGGTGTTTGACGAAGGGCAGGAGTTTTTCAGCGCATTCGTCGGCGGTGCCTTCGGGCAGTTCGGCGAGGATGCGGGCTTCGGGAAGGTTAGGGGTGGCGATGATCGACAGGGGCAGCAGGCGTTCGCGCATGGCGTAGCCGACTTCGTCCTTGCCCAGGCGTCCGCCGCCGCCGGCGCGCAGCACCGGGTCGCAAACCACCGGCAAGTGCGGGTGCGCCGAGAGCAGTTCGACCACGGTGTCGACCATTTCCAGGGAACCGAGCATGCCCAGTTTGACGGCCGCGACTTCGGAGTCGTTGAGCACGGCATTGGCCTGGGCCAACACCCACTCACGGTCGAGCACGCGGAAGTCAGTGACATTGACCGTGTCTTGCACGGTCAGCGCAGTGACGGCCGGGGCCGCATGACAACCCTGAGCGAGCAGGGCTTCGATATCTGCCTGCAAGCCGGCGCCACCACTTGGGTCGTGGCCGGAGAGACAGAGGACAACGGGGCGAGAGCTGTAGATATTCATGGTGCGCGAGCTTACCACCAAAGCTGTTTTTTTCGATCGCAGGAAGATCAAAAGATCGCAGGCTTCGCCAGCGCCTACAGGAGCGGTGAGCAGGCCTCGATACTGCTGGCGCAGGCGAAGGCCGCGATCTTTTTTTTTAATCTGACCGGGCAAACAGCTCTATCTCAATGCATAGCGCTGAAACGCCCGTTCTAGAGCCTCTGTAGGAAAAATTTCAATGGTGTTCAATGGCCACCAGCGGCTATGCTAGAGTGGATCCAAACCAATAACAGGTAATACCGGTTTTACGTCTACTCAAAAGGAAAGGGGGGGCTTCCTGACACAACCGGACAGGCCACGCTGGGGCTTAAATGCGCTATTTGCTTATGTTGCTGTTGTGCTTGCCCCTCTTGGCGAGCGCCGTTGAATTTGACGAACACACCCAGAGCCTGCCCCTGGGTCGAGCCATGCAGGTATACGAAGACGCGGCCGGTCAGGCGACCATCGCCGATGTCCGTGCCCAAGCCGCAGCCGGAAATTTCAAAACCCACGATAAAGCCACGCTCAACGCCGGTTACTCGCGTTCGGTGTTCTGGCTGAAAATCGACCTGCAATACCGCCCGACCAACCCGGACGCACAACGCACCTGGCTGCTGGAGCTGGCCTATCCGCCCCTCGATCACCTGGATCTGTATCTGCCGGATGCCGCTGGCCACTATCAGTTGATCCGCCGCACCGGTGACGCCTTGCCGTTTGCCAGTCGCGAGATCCGCCAGAACAACTACCTGTTCAATCTGGACTTCAAGCCCGACCAGACGCAAACCGTCTACCTGCGCCTGCAAAGCGAAGGCTCGATCCAGGCGCCGGTCACTTTGTGGTCAAGCACCGCTTACCTCGAAGAACAGCCGGTGCGCCTGTATATCCTGGGTCTGATCTACGGTGTATTGCTGGGGATGGTGGTCTACAACCTGTTCATCTTCCTGAGCGTGCGCGACACCAGCTACCTCTATTACATCTTCTATATCGCCTCGTTCGGCCTCTATCAGTTGTCGGTGAACGGCGCGGCCGTGGAGTATTTCTGGCCGAACAACCCTTGGTGGGCCAACGCCGCGACGCCATTCTTCATCGGCTGCGCCGGATTGTTCGGCAGCCAGTTCGCCCGCAGCTTCCTGCAAACCGCCCAGCACAGTCGTTGGCTCGACCGCTTGCTGTTGGGATTGATTGTGTTTGGGGCACTGGTGGTCGGTTTGTCACTGATGACCAGTTACGCCCTGGCCCTGCGCCTGGCGACGGCCCTGGCGCTGATCTTTACCGTGGTGATTTTTGCTGCCGGGATCTTCGCCTGGGTGCGCGGCTTGCGTGTAGCGCGTTATTTCATCATTGCCTGGTCGGCGTTTTTGCTCGGCGGCATCGTCAATACGCTGATGGTGCTGGGCTACCTGCCGAACGTGTTCCTGACCATGTACGCCAGCCAGATCGGTTCGGCTATCGAAGTGGCGCTGCTGTCCCTGGCGCTGGCCGACCGCATCAACGCCATGCGCGAGCAGCAGGCGCAAACCCTGGTCGATGCCGGCCAGAAGCTTGAAGTGCTCAACCAGCAACTGGCCCGCAGTAACAAGCTCAAGGACGAGTTCCTCGCGACCCTGACCCACGAATTGCGCACGCCGATGAACGGGGTGATCGGTTCGCTGGAGCTGATGCAAACCGTCGAGATGGACCCGGAGCTGGAGCAATACCAGCAAACCGCCGCCGGTTCGGCGCGGGACATGATGCGCATGGTCAACGGCATTCTCACCCTGACCGAACTGCAGGCCGGCAAGCTCAAGGCGTACCCGGACACGTTCAGCCTGCGCGGCATCGTTGAAAGCTTGCGCGCCCAGTTCGAGGGCAATGCGTCGGGCAAATCCCTGGACTTCAAGGTCGAGGTCACGCCGGGGTTGCCGGATCGGCTGCTCGGCGACAGCGCGAAAATGGCGCAATGCCTGGAGTGCCTGCTGGACAACGCCATCAAGTTCACTCGGGTCGGCGGTGTTGCGCTGCGGGTCACGGGCAAGACGCTGGAGAGTGGTCGGTTGGCCCTGACCTTTGCCGTGATCGACACCGGCATCGGCTTCACCGATCTGGGCGAGGCGACCCTGTATCAGCGCTTCTTCCAGCTCGACGGCTCGATGACCCGTGAATACGGCGGCCTCGGTGTCGGCCTGGCGATCTGTCGGCAACTGGTCGAATTGCTCGGCGGGCGCCTGACCCACCGCTCTGAACCGGGACGCGGCAGTCGTTTCCAGTTGGACGTCGAAGTCGAGTTGCCCGTGGTCGAGCGCACGCCAGTCCCCATGATGACCCGGGACTTCCCGCGTTTGCGCTTGCCGCAGGACTGCACGGTGCTGCTGGTGGATGACAACAGCATCAATCAATTGGTAATGCGCGGCATGTTGCTCAAGCTCGGGTTCCGGGTGCGCTCCGCCGACAGCGGCGCGACGGCCCTCGATCATTTGCAGCGTGAAACCTTCGACGTCGTCGTGCTCGATTGTCAGTTGCCGGCTCACGAAGGTGCATCGCTGTGCTGCCAGATCCGCGCCTTGCCGGGTTGCGCAGAGTTGCCGGTGTTCATGGTCGCCTTGAACGTTGATCGCGAACATTGCCCGACCGGCGCGCTGATCGATTACCTGAGCAAACCGGTGAAATTCGAGGATTTGCAGGCGGCGCTCTACCGCCGGGTACTCTGTCCGAAACAAGGCGAAAGCGCCGACAGTTAGGCAGATATGACACTTTGTTCAGCCGGGGGCCAGTGCTTAACTGAACGCCTGGCTGACCAAAGGAGCCCCGTCATGAACCTGCATCAGTTCGCCGAAACCCACGAAGTCACCAACCAGCCGCCGTCGCTGGACGGCACCAATCTCTATCGCATCGACCTGCCATTGCAGGAATGGTCGCGGCGGTTTGGGGCCGGGTGGGCCGAGTCGCGGATCGACGCCTACGGTGCGTTGGCCGGCGGACCGCTGATGGCCGCCGGGTTCCTGGCCAATCAGAACAAACCCGTATTTGTCAGCCACGACCGTTATGGCCATCGCATCGATCTGGTTGAATTTCACCCGGCCTATCACGAACTGATGCGCACGGCGATCGAGCACGGCTTGACCTCATTGCCGTGGACCGATCCGCAATCCGGCGCCCACGTCGCTCGCGCCGCCATGAGTTACCTGCACAGTCAGGCCGAGGCCGGCAGCGGTTGCCCATTGACCATGACCTTCGCCAGCGTCCCGGCGATGCGTCTGCAACCGGACCTGGCCAAGCAATGGCTGCCGAAAATCCTCGCCACTGAATATGACCCGCGCAATGTCGGCATGGCCCACAAGGCCGGCGTCACCCTCGGCATGGCCATGACCGAAAAACAGGGTGGCACCGACGTGCGGGCCAACACCACCAAAGCTTATCCGGTCGGTGCCAGCGGTCCGGGCCAGGCCTATGAACTGGTGGGGCACAAGTGGTTCTGTTCGGCACCGATGTGCGACGCCTTCCTGACCCTGGCCCAGACCGACAAGGGCCTGACCTGTTTCCTGTTGCCGCGCCATCGCCCGGACGACACGCGCAATCAGTTCTACATCCAGCGCCTGAAAAACAAACTCGGCAATTGCTCCAACGCTTCCAGCGAAGTGGAATTCCGTGGCGCGTTGGCGTGGATGGTCGGCGAAGAAGGTAGGGGCGTGCCGACGATTATCGAAATGGTCGCCATGACCCGTTTCGATTGCATGGTCGGTTCCAGTGCGCTGATGCGCCAGGCTTTGACCCAGGCGAGCCATCACTGCGCCCACCGCTCGGTCGGCGGCAAGTTGCTCAGCGAACAACCGTTGATGCAAAACGTATTGGCCGATCTGGCCCTGGAAAGCGAAGCCGCCCTGGCGCTCAGCCTGCGCATGGGCAAGGCCCTGGATCATCTGGAGAACAGCCATGAAGCGAAATTCGCCCGATTGGTGACGGCGGTGGGCAAGTACTGGATCTGCAAACGGGCGCCGGGAATGATCAACGAAGCCGCTGAATGCATGGGCGGTGCCGGGTATGTCGAGGAAAGCATCCTGCCGCGCTTGTACCGCGAGGCGCCGGTGAACTCGACGTGGGAAGGTTCCGGCAACGTGCAATGCCTCGACGTGCTGCGGGCCTTGTCGAAAGAGCCGGGTGTGCTGGACGTGCTGTTCAGCGAATTGGGCGATGGTCACGGCGACAAGCGTTTAGCCGCGCATATCAGCCAATTGCAGGCAGCGTTCAAGGACACCGGCGACATTCAATACCGTGCCCGTCAATTGACCGAAGACATCGCTCTGGGCTTGCAGGCCAAGTTGCTATTAGAAGCGGGGAATGCGGCGGTCAGTGATGCGTTCATCGCCAGCCGTCTCGGTTCGGCCGGGCGGGTATATGGCGCATTGCCCCGAGGGCTGGATGTGGAGGCGATCGTCGCGCGCTCGACGCCGCTCCTATAAACAACACCTACCCCTGTGGGCGCGGGCTTGCTCGCGAAAGCGGAGTATCAGCCAACTTAAATGTTGAATGCGCAACCGCATTCGCGAGCAAGCTCGCTCCCACAAGGGGGCTGCGGTGATCAAGGAAATTGTGTGTCAACACGCCACTGTTCCCGTGAAGCGATGATGCAGGCAAGATGAAGGTCTGCAAGTCAGAACACAGGAAGCTGATCGTGACCGAAGCGTTTATTGTCGTTCAAACCGCCGAACAAGCCGTCGACCGGCTCGCCGCCCTGCATGAGCGGGCTACTTCTGCGTTGAGCCAGGCGCTCAAGCGTTACCTCAAGGATCGTGTCGAACCGGACGCTGAACAGCGTGCGATGTTTCGTTATCCCGAATTGCGTCTGACCTACCTCTGCCAGGGCGAAGTCCCACAAACCACCCGCGCCTACGCCAAGGTTCAGTTGCCGGGGACCTACAGTGTCACCGTCACCCACCCGGCGGCGTTCCGTAAATATCTGCTGGAACAACTGGTGCCGTTGATGCACGACTTCACCGTTACGGTGGAAGTTGGCGTCAGCCAGCAAAACATTCCGTATCCCTACGTGGTCGAGCAGGGCGATGAGCTGGCCGGTTCCGGCGTCACTGCCGCCGTGCTGGCGCGAGTGTTCCCGAGTACCGACCTGTCCGCCGCCACCGACGGCATCGCCGATGGCTTGTACGATTGGGAAAACACCGACCCGCTGCCCCTGGCGCTGTTCGATGCGGCGCGGGTGGATTTTTCCCTGCGCCGGTTGGTGCATTACACCGGCAGCGACTGGCGGCATGTGCAGCCGTGGATTCTGCTGACCAACTACCACCGCTATGTCGACCAGTTCATCGTCCATGGCCTGGAGCAGTTGCGCAGCGACCCGCGTTTTGTACGCATGGTCCTGCCGGGCAATGTGATCATCGAAAAGAGCATGGACCACGGCGAAGCCTCGGCAATTGCTGCCGGTGTGGTCTGGCACCGCTACCAGATGCCGGCCTATCACCTGATCGCCAGCGATGGCCACGGCGTGACGTTGGTGAACATCGGCGTCGGCCCGTCCAACGCCAAGAACATCACCGATCACCTGGCGGTGCTGCGTCCGCATTGCTGGCTGATGATTGGTCACTGCGGCGGCTTGCGTCAGTCCCAGACCATTGGCGACTACGTGTTGGCCCACGCTTATATGCGTCGCGACGGGATTCTCGACCGGGTCGTGCCGCCAAACATTCCGATCCCGGCCCTGGCCGAAGTGCAGATGGCGTTGCAACAAGCGGCAGCCAACATCACCGGTGAGAAGGGCGACGAACTGAAAAAACGCCTGCGCACCGGCACCGTGTTGACCTACGACGACCGTAACTGGGAGCTGCGCTGGGCCCAGGAGCGGCCGTTGATCAACCTGTCCCGCGCGGTGGCGGTGGACATGGAAAGCGGCACCATCGCCGCCCAGGGTTATCGCTTGCGGGTGCCGTATGGCACGTTGCTCTGTGTCTCGGACAAACCGTTGCACAGCGAAATCAAGTTGCCGGGTTCGGCCAATGCGTTCTATGAGCGAGCGGTCAGCCAGCACTTGAAGATCGGTATCGAGGCGGTGGATTTGTTGCGCACCGAACTCAACTCGTTGCACTCGCGCAAACTGCGCAGCTTCGACGAGCCGCCGTTCCGTTAATCGATGGTCATTTAGCGGTCAGGGCACTAGCATTGTCAGCCCTGACCGTTAGATGTTCTCGTTGCCATGTCTCGTCCTCCTCGTCCCGTTTCCCGCCGCCCTGGCGCGAAACCTGCGCCAACCCCTTCAGCCCCGCGCCGTGTCGCCAAAGCGCCACCGGCCGAGCCGAAACTGATTCTGTTCAATAAACCATTCGATGTGCTGACGCAATTCAGCGACGGCGAAGGACGGGCGACGCTCAAGGACTACATCGAAATTCCGGGGATCTACCCGGCCGGGCGGCTGGACCGTGACAGCGAAGGCTTGTTGCTGCTGACCAACGATGGCCAGTTGCAAGCGCGAATCGCCGACCCGAAACACAAGCTCGCCAAGACCTATTGGGTGCAAGTGGAAGGCGAGCCGAGCGCCGAGCAGTTGCAGCGCTTGCGCGATGGCGTCGAACTGAACGATGGCATGACCTTGCCCGCCGAAGCGCGGCAACTTGAAGAACCGGAGCTATGGCCACGCAACCCGCCGGTGCGCTTTCGCAAAAGCGTGCCCACGAGTTGGCTGGAGTTGGTGATTCGCGAAGGACGGAATCGTCAGGTGCGGCGCATGACCGCCGCAGTCGGCTTGCCGACGCTGCGGCTGGTGCGGGTCAGAATCGGCGACTGGACGATCGAAGGGCTCGATCAGGGCCAGTGGAAGGAAGTGCCGGCGCGGTTATGAATGGTTTTCGATGTAAGCGATGACCACGCTTTTGATGATGAACGCGAAGATCCCCAGACCTAGCACGAAGAACAGAATGAAGGTGCCGAACTTGCCGGCCTTGGATTTCTTCGCCAGATCCCAGACGATGAAGCCCATGAAAATGATCAGGATGCTGACCAGGCCGGTCATCATCCACTCTTCGAATACTGCAGGGTCCATCGAACATCTCCAGCGCAGGCGGGGCTAAAAAGGGCCGGGCGAGTATACGCCTATGGGCAATGGCTGGGCATTGACCTGCGTCGGTGTGCCGCAGTCATTCGTCCGGCGGCCAGCCCCTGTAGGAGCTGCCGAGAGAAACGAGGCTGCGATCTTTTGATCTTGATTTTTAAGAGCAGGATCAAAAGATCGCAGCCTCGTTTCACTCGACAGCTCCTACGGAAGGAGTCATCAGTTTCGTAGGTGGGTCAATGGCAGTTCGGTGCTGTTGAGCACCTGGTTCAGCACAAAACTCGACCGCACGCTCGTCACGCCTTCAATCCGGGTCAGGTGCCCCAGCAGCAGTTTCTGGTAGTGATCCATGTCCGGCACCACCACTTTGAGCTGATAATCCGCATCCATCCCCGTCACCAAACTGCACTCCAGCACCTGGGGCAAGGTGCGGATCGCCGCTTCGAAGTTTTCGAAACGCTCGGGCGTGTGGCGGTCCATGCCGATCAAGACGTAGGCCGTCAGGCTCAGGCCGAGCATCTTGCGGTCGAGCAGGGCAACCTGGCGGGAGATGTAGCCGTCGTCTTCCAGCTGTTTGACCCGGCGCGAGCACGGCGAAGGCGACAGGCCGATGCGTTCGGCCAGCTCCTGGTTGGAGATGCGCGCGTCGCGTTGCAATTCCGCCAAAATGCTCAGGTCGTATCGGTCGAGTTTGCTCATCAATCAGGCCTTTGTCATAACTATTGCGGCGGATTATCTATCCAGGGTTAAAAATTGCGCAAGTCATGTTTATTTGAGCAATCTTCGCAATCCTCTGCCTGCGCCCCAAGCCTATGCTTATCACCAGAATCACTGCTCGGACAAACAGTCCAAAGCGACTCGCCCAATCAGGCCTGTCGCGGCCGCCACCCCCACCGGGGATGTGCCGGCCTCCGAGCTGCACACTGTCCAGAAGACGGCGTGAGGTGAGCCAACGTCATAAGCGTTGAGCACGGACGAAGTTCTCAAAGGGAGGCCGACGGGTCTCCCTTTTTTATGGCGTGCGATTTTTCATCGTCTAAAGAAAGCGGCCCTCAATAAATAAGTTGCGCAACTGATAACCTGTTGCAGAACCGGCCTGTGCTTTTTCAGTCTTACGTACAGGCCCTAACCCGCAGTGAGGAAAAGCATGAAGTCGCGCATCTGGCGTTTGGCCGGTGTTGGTTTGCTGTGTGTAAGTGTCACTGCGCAATCGCTCGCCGATGAGCCGCAAAACCATGGTCCCGATAACGTACCGCACGGGCGGGATCATGAGCGCAACGAGCAGGGCCATGGCGGCAATAACCAGCCACGTCCGCAAAACGCGCCGCAACAGAATAATCAGCCGCGTCCGCAAAACAATCCGCAGCAGAATCAGCCGCGCCCGCAGAACAACGAAGTCATTCGTGGCGACAATAGCCGCCAGTTCGAGCACAACGGCCAGAATCAGAACGGCGGCCAATGGCAGAATCGTCAGCCGCACGATGCCGCCACCCAGGTTCGACCTGCACCGCCACCGCCGCAACTGCCCGCCAACAGCCTGCCGATCCAGGGCCGGCCCGACACCGTGCGCCAGACCCAGCAACCGCGCTACGGCAACTATCAGGACATCCCGCGCCGCAACGATAACAACCAGCACTGGCAGAACGGCAATCAGGGGCCACGTCCCGATGATCATCGCTGGGAAGGTCGCCCGAGCGGGCACGGCAACGGTTGGGGTCCAGGCCCGCAGTATCGTCCCGGTCAGATGGTCGATCGTTTCCCGGATCGCAACTTCCGCGTGCCGTATCGCGGCCAGGACTACTTCTATTCCGGTGGCTACTGGTATCGCCCGCAAGGTCCGCGTTATGTCGTCGTGCAGCCACCGCGCGGGATTCGCGTGCATTACATGCCCGATTACGCCCGTGAAGTGTGGATCGGCGGTGCGTTGTTGTTCCTCGCGGCCGGTTCTTACTACGCCTACGAAGAAAGCACTCAGGACTATGTGGTGGTCGAGCCCCCCGTCGGCGCACCGCAACCGCAACCTGCCAGCAACGGCTATGACGTGACGGCGTATCCCGCCAACGGTCAGTCCCAAGAGCAGATCGCTCAGGACGGTTACGATTGCTCGCAGTACGCCGTGCAGCAGAGTGGCTTCAACCCGCAAACCGCGACTTACCAACCCGACCCGTCGGTGGTGCAAGCCTACCGCCAGGCCGAGGGCAACTGCCTGAGCAGTCGCGGTTATCAGGTGAGCTTCTAAGCCTTCGCGGCCATGACCACTTCCTGCGGGTCGGCGTGCACCAGCACTTCGGCTCGCGGGTACGCGGCGTGAATCGCATCGGCGGCTTGATCGCTGATGCCATGAGCCACTGACAGCGTCAGCTCCCCCGGCAACTCCAGGTGCAACTGCACAAACCAGTGATTGCCGGAAATCCGCGTGCGCAAATCATGCGCGCCCAACACCCCCGGTACGCTGCAGGCCAGTTCCAGCATGTGCTGGCTCACGTCTGGCGGCAGTTCTTCATCCATCAGCACCGCAAAACTTTCCCGAGCGATTTGCACCGCGCTCCAAAGGATGTACGCGGCAATCCCTAAACCGAACCAGGCGTCGAGTTGATGCCAGCCGAACCCGGCCAATACCAGCGCCACCAGAATGCTGCCGTTGAGCATCATGTCGGAGCGGTAATGCAGCGAGTCGGCGCGCACCGCGTTGGAGCCGGTTTCGCGAATCACCCGGTGTTGCAGCATCAGCAACGCCAGGGTCAGGACAAGGGAAAAGAGGATCACCCCAATGCTGATCCACGGCGCGCCGACCGGTTCCGGGTGCTTCAACCGCTCGAAGGCCTGCAACGCAATCAACACCGCACTGCCGCCGATAAACAACGCCTGGGCCATGCCCGACAGCGATTCCGCCTTGCCGTGGCCGTAACGATGATCGTCATCGGCCGGGCGCAAGGCGTAATGCACCGCCAGCAGATTAAGCAGCGAGGTGATGCCGTCGAGTGCCGAGTCGGTGAGCCCGGCGAGCATGCTCACCGAGCCACTCAGCCACCAGGCGATGGCTTTGGCGATGATCAACGTGCACGCCACCGCCACGGAGGCGCGGGTCGCCAGCCGCAATAGACGGGCGTGTTCGGGGCTGGTGGTCATAGGTGCGGCTTTTCCTTTAAGGGCACGGATTACGCGGCAGGTTGCAGGCCGAACATGGCCAACTGCTGGGTGCTGCCCTTGTGCTGGATCAGGCGTGGGTCGTCCAGCGGGAAGCTGCGGCCCAGTTCGGTTTCAAGAATAGTCTGCAACTTGCGGTTATCGACCTGGCCGTCCGGGCCGATGGCTTCTTTGAGTTTTTCCGGTGCCACTTGCGCGGTCTTGCCCGGTTCGAAATAAATCGCCCCGGTGGTGAAGTCCACGGCGAAGGCGATCAGGCCAGGGATGATGTAGAACAGCAGGCCCACGGCATCGAGCACGGCGATGGCCGGGTCGATCTTGCCATCGATCTGGCCGCGACGATCGGGGTAGAAAATCGAACCGCAGGCCGTTACCTGGGTCAGCAGGGTGGCGACCAGTACACCGCCAATCAGGCGAAAAGGAACACGCATGGAAAATCTCCTGAGTCATCAATAAACGAAGTGTCGTCGATATGAATTAGGACCGCGACAAACGCTTGGCAGTTCGCCGTTATACTCGGCCCTCTGTTTGGGAGCCAGCATGAATTCATTGCCGATTGACGAAGTTTTACCCGCCCTGCGTGAAGCCTTGGCGACACGCCACGAAGCCGTGCTCGAAGCACCGCCCGGCGCCGGTAAAACCACCCGCGTGCCGTTGGCCTTGCTCCATGAGCCGTGGCTGGCCGGGCAGACCATTCTGATGCTCGAACCCCGTCGGCTGGCGGCGCGGGCGGCGGCGGAGCGCTTGGCCAGTGAGCTGGGTGAGAAGGTCGGGGAAACCGTCGGCTATCGCATTCGCCTCGACAGCAAAGTCGGGCCCAACACCCGCATCGAAGTGGTCACCGAAGGCATTCTTACCCGGCGCTTGCAGGATGATCCGGCGCTGGACGGCGTCGGTTTGCTGATCTTCGATGAATTCCACGAGCGCAGCCTCGATGCCGACCTGGCGCTGGCCCTGAGCCTCAATGGCCGGGAACTGTTTCGCGAAGATCAACCACTGAAAATCCTCCTGATGTCGGCCACCCTGGAAGGCGAACGCCTGGCCGGGTTGCTTGATGACGCGCCGATCCTGCGCAGCGAAGGCCGCATGTACCCGGTGGCGATGCGCTGGGGCCGACCATTCCAGCCCGGTGAATTTATCGAGCCACGGCTGGTGCAAACCATCCTCGAAGCCTTGAACGACGAAACCGGCAGCGTGTTGGTGTTTCTGCCGGGGCAAGCGGAAATCCGTCGTGTGCATCAACAACTGGCCGATGCCTTGGGCGAGAGCACGCAGGTGCTGCTGTGCCCGTTGCACGGCGAACTGGATCTGGCCGCGCAACGCGCCGCCATCGATCCGGCCCCGGCCGGCAAACGCAAAGTGGTGCTGGCCACCAACATAGCCGAGACCAGCCTGACCATCGACGGCGTGCGCGTGGTGATTGACGCCGGGTTGGCGCGAGTACCGCGTTTCGACCCCGGCAGCGGCATGACCCGCCTCGACACCCAGCGCATCTCCCGCGCCAGCGCCACCCAGCGCGCCGGCCGGGCCGGGCGTCTGGAGCCTGGCGTGTGTTATCGCCTGTGGTCGCAGGATCAGCACGAACAATTGGCGGCGTACGCCAGTGCGGAAATTCTTTCGGCGGACCTCGCCGGTCTCGCGTTACAACTCGGCCGTTGGGGCGTCGCGCCGGGGCAACTGGTGTGGCTCGACGTACCGCCCGCCGCCGCGTATGCACAGGCGCAGGACCTGCTTGATCGCCTCGGCGCACTGGACGGCGAAGCGCTGACCCGTCATGGCCAGGCCATGGCCGAGTTGCCGGCGCATCCACGGATTGGCCATTTGCTGTTACGCGGTCAGGCGCTCGGGTTGGCGGACATGGCGTGTGACGTCGCGGCCCTGCTCGGTGAGCGGGATATCTTGCGCGGTGCCGGGGCGGATCTGCACAGCCGATTGGCGCTGTTGTCCGGCGAAGAGCGTGCCGCACGCGGTGCCCAGGGCGGCGTGCAGCGGGCTCGGCAACTGGCGCGGCAATATCGTGGTTACTTGCGCGGTAAGGCCTCGGCGCCGGTCAGCGATCCGGATCACCCGCGTTGGCTCGGCGCATTGTTGGCGTTGGCCTATCCGGATCGCGTGGCGCAGCAGCGGCGGGCCGGTGGCGCGGAGTATCGGTTGGCCAATGGCCGGGCGGCGCTGTTCGCCGAGGCCGACAGTTTGATGAAACAACCGTGGCTGGTGATTGCCGATCTGGGCAGTCGTCAGGGTCAGCGTGAAGAGCGGATTTACCTGGCGGCGGATTTCGATCCGGCATTGTTCGATTCGGTGTTGGCCGAGCAGGTGCGCTGCGTCGATCAACTGGACTGGGACGAGCGCGAAGGCGTGTTGCGGGCCGAGCGGCAGCGCAAGGTCGGCGAGTTGATCCTCAGCCGCGAACCCTTGACCGGGCTCGACGAAACTGCGCGCAGTCAGGCGCTGGTTAACCTGGTGCGGCGCAAAGGCCTGGAGCTGTCGCCGTGGACCCCGGAGCTGCGTCAGTGGCAGGCGCGGGTGGCGTTGTTGCGTCAGCTCGACCTTGGCGCAAAGGCTGAAAGTGAATGGCCGGATGTCAGCGACGCCGCGCTGCTTAAAAACCTCGAACACTGGTTGATGCCGTACCTGGGCAAAGTCTCGCGTCTCAGTCACTTCGCCAATCTGGACCTGTCGAGCATTGTGCATAACCAGTTGCCGTGGCCGTTGCCGCAACGGCTGGATGAACTGGCGCCGCATCATCTGAGTGTGCCGTCCGGTTCATCGATTCGCCTGGACTACAGCGAGCAGCCGCCGATTCTGGCGGTGCGTTTGCAGGAACTGTTCGGCCTGGCCGAAACCCCGCGCATCGCCGGCGGCCGGCAAGTGGTGAAATTGCATCTGCTGTCCCCGGCGCGGCGACCGGTGCAGGTGACGCAGGACCTGGCGAACTTCTGGCGCAGCACCTACGCCGAGGTGAAGAAGGATTTGAAGGGGCGGTATCCGAAGCATTATTGGCCGGATGATCCGTTGGTGGCCGAGGCGACGGCGCGGATCAAGCCGCGTAAAAGCTGAAGGTCAAGAGATCGCAGCCTTCGGCAGCTCCTACAGGTATTCGCATGCCATGTAGGCGCTGCCGAAGGCTGCGATCTTTTAGGGCGCGGCCGGCAACAGGAACCGCGCAATCACCGGCAAATGATCGGAGATGCGCAACGTATCGTCCTGCCTCACCGTCGCCTCGACCCGTTTGATCCGAGGGCTGTAGAAAAGGTAATCGACGGTGCGGTCCGGGCCGTTCAAACCGGGATCGTTCGGGTAATGGGTCAGCCATTGCGCCCGATCGATACCGCTGGCTTCGTTGTTGGTGGGGATCATCGGGTATTTGTCCCACAGCACATGCAGCGCACTGTCGGCGGCGTAGGGCGTGCGTTGCTCGGTGGGCAGGCGTCGATACTGGCCCAGCGGCAACAGGTTGAAATCCCCGCCAATCAACCACGGCGTACCGCGACTTTCGTATTTATCGAGCACCTTGGCCACCGCTGTCACTTGGGCTTGAAGGGTGTCGTCCGGCTGGAGGGCGCGATCCAGGTGCGTGTTGAGCACCGCAATCTGCCCGCCATCGCTTAACGGCAGATAAGTGACCAACAAGGCGTTTTTCGGTTTGAACTGACGGCTGATGAAGTTGGCCGGCGCCACTGGCAATTGCAGGCGTTCGGCATGTTCGACCTGATAGCGACTCAGCGTCGCCAGTTGCCGGCCGACACTGCCGAAAATGTGCGGCTCCGGGACGAAGTCGGCTTTCCAGTCGAAGGTGTGGGCCGTGCATGGATAGAGGTCGGCGACCCGTTCCTGCAACAGTTTGAACTGATCCTGGTAATCGCTGGCCTTGGCGCCGTCGTCGAGTTCTTGCAACAGCACAATGTCCGGTTGCTCGTCGCGAATCACCCGCGCCACTTCGTCGAGGCTGAACGCCATGTCTTCCAGCGTGGGTTTTTCGTCGTCGCCCTGGGCCAGGTCGTTCCAGAACACATAGCGTTTGCCCGCCAGGTACTGGACGTTCCAGGTCATGACTTTCAACGCCTGGCCGGGCACCAGGGTCGGTGCCTTGGCGTTGCAACTGACCGGCAACACTTCCTTGGCGTCGGGGCGCCAGGTCACGCTGTAGATCAGCAGGCCGATCAGGCCGAGGACAATCAGCACAATTAACAGGGTGTAGCGCAGTAGACGGGTCATGGCTCGGCTTATAGCGTTACAAAGATGACCCCGAGCATACCCGAGTGCGGCGCCCGCGCCCAACGGCTGCGCGGTCAGGCTGCGCGGTCGTTTTGCCCGGGCGTGTCGCCGATCAGCATAAACAGGCGAAACAGCACCACGCTGGTGAACAGTTGCAGGAAGCTGTGGGCGCTGTCGATCAGCAAGCCGAGCACCGGGTTTTGCGGCTCGGGGTAGACCTCGAAACTGGCGCCCTTGAGCAACCACAACGGCACCATCACACACAGGATGCACAGCAGAATGCGCAGGAAGTGCCCACGGGTCAGGCGCATGCTTTCTTTCATCGCCGCCAGCGGCGCCATGCCGCGCAACACTAGCAGGTACTCGGCGAACGCGAGTGTCACCATCAGCCACAGGCCCGGCAGGAAATACAGCGACAAGCCAATCAGGATCAACACGGTATTGAGGGCAGTGAGCAGGGCGAAACGCGGCCACATCGTCGCGGCGGTGCTCAGCAAATCACGAATGCGCGGCGATTCGCCACGGCTGCGGGCGTCTAGAAACAGGATCAGCGCGGCGGTGTACAGCGGATACACCAGCAAACCGACGATCACGCTGTAACCGGGAAACCCCTCGGGGCCGGCGGCGTTGTCCACCAGTTGTTGCAAGAACGCCTCAAGGATCACCAGCGGCAGGCACAGCTGCACGATCTGGCCCAGATTGCGCTTGAAGAAATACAAGGAGTCACGCAGTACATCGAACGGATTCATCAGTCGCTATCGCAGGTTAAAAGCAGTGCGTCACTTTAACCGATGATGCGCCGGGGGGCGCAAACGTAAACGTTCGGTAAAGACCATTGAAACATCCTGTATCAGCCCCATTACTGGTGAGCACCTTGTCCACCGTGGATGAGGGCGACGATATTCCCGGCAATCTACGAGGTCGCCATGAACAGCGAAGAACAAACCCTGATCGATGGACTGTTTTCCCGGCTGCAACAGGCCGAAACGGATTCAGCCCCGCGCGACGCCCAGGCCGAGGCGCGGATCAAGGAGCACCTGACTCGCCAGCCTGCTGCGGGCTATTTCATGACCCAGGCGATTCTGGTGCAAGAGGCTGCGATCAAAAGCCTCGATGAGCAGAACAAACAACAGGCCCAGCAAATCCAGCAATTGCAGGCTGACCTTCAACAGGCCAAGGCCCAGGCTTCAGCGCCGGCCCCCAGCGGTGGCGGCTTCCTGTCGAGCATCTTCGGCGGCTCCCGCGATTCGCAACCGGCACCCACCCAAAGCCCGCCGCCGCCGTCGACCGGCGGCTGGCGTGAGCCGGCCCGGCCATCGTTCAATTCGCAACCACCCCAGCAAAACTTCGGTGCGCCGCCACAGAACTACGGCGCCCCGCAGCAGAACTACGCGCCGCAACAGCAAGCCCCGGTGGGCAGCGGTTTCCTCGGCGGTGCGCTGAAAACCGCCGCCGGCGTGGCCGGTGGCGTGATGCTGGCAGAAGGCATCAGCAGCCTGTTCCGCGGCCATCAGCAACCGCAGGAAATCGTCGAAGTCATCAAGGAAGAACCGGCCCAGGTCAACGATCACAGCGGCAATGACTGGGGCAACGACCAGCGCATGGCCGGCAATGACGCCAACGATCAGGGCGGCTTTGCCGACACCGACTACAACAACGATGACAGTTCATCGTTCTTCGGCGGCGATGACGACGACTCCTTCGTCTGACCTGCCACTCGTCCGGGGCGTGCAAGCGCCCCCGGGCTGATTATTCGCAGAACAATCCTCCGCGCTGGCATACTGGGCAACTTTTCGGGCCTGGGGCCTGATCTTGCCCGCGCGCTTGTGCGCTCATGAGGATGCACGGTGAAAAAAATCGCAGTGTTTGCCGACGTCCAGAACCTCTATTACACCGTGCGCCAGGCCTATGGTTGTCACTTCAACTACGCCGCGTTGTGGGCTGATATCAGCAAACAGGGCAAGATCGTCGAGGCCTATGCCTACGCGATCGATCGCGGTGACAGCAAACAGCAGCAGTTCCAGCAGATCCTGCGCAACCTCGGCTTCACCGTGAAGCTTAAGCCCTACATCCAGCGCAGCGACGGCTCGGCCAAGGGCGACTGGGACGTGGGCATCACCCTCGACATCATGGACGCCGCCGATCACGTCGACGAAGTGGTGCTGGCCTCCGGCGACGGTGATTTCGACATGCTGCTGGAGCGCATCATCAGCAAACACGGCGTGCAAGCCGTGGCTTATGGCGTGCCGGGCCTGACCGCCAATTCGCTGATCCGCGCCGCCAGCCGCTACGTGCCGATTGAAGGCGCGTTGCTGCTCAAGAATTGATTTTTACGGAGTAGACACAGGTTTGGAACGCATAGCCGTCATCGACTTTGAAACCACCGGGATCTCCCCGAGCAGCAGTTGCCGGGCCACGGAAATCGCCGTGGTGATCCTCGAACAGGGGCGCATCGTCGAGCGTTACCAAAGCCTGATGAACGCCGGCGTGCGCGTACCGGCCTTCATCGAACAACTCACCGGCATCAGCAACGCCATGCTGCGCACCGCGCCGTTGGCCGAGCAGGTGATGAACGAGGTTAACGAGTTCGTCGGCACCACACCGCTGCTGGCGCACAACGCCGCGTTCGACCAGAAGTTCTGGGACTTTGAACTGGGGCGCATCAAACGCACGCGGTTGCAGAACTTTGCCTGCTCGCTGTTATTGGCGCGGCGGTTGATGCCGGCGGCGCCGAATCACAAACTCGGGACCCTTACGACTTTCGCCAGCCTGCCCAACACCGGCAAGGCTCACCGGGCGATGGCGGATGCGGAGATGGCGGCCAACCTGACCACGCACCTGGCTGAGCAACTGCGCCAACAGCATGGGTTGCGGGAGTTGTCCCATGATTTGCTGGTTAGCCTGCAGAAAGTGCCGGCGGCGAAAATCAATGAGCATCTGAAGCGTCATCGCGGGTTTTAAGGGCAAGATCAAAAGATCGCAGCCTTCGGCAGCTCCTACAGGGGAATCCCGTAGGAGCTGCCGAAGGCTGCGATCTTTTGCGTTTGGCTGGCGGGCCTCTTCGCGG
>Ga0302175_10000248_pt1 | contig 20491 bp, 21 predicted proteins | sample I_Fen_N3_3_FD_198791 | JGI IMG/M metagenome (GOLD analysis project Ga0302175, IMG submission 198791) | Peat permafrost microbial communities from Stordalen Mire near Abisko, Sweden - I_Fen_N3_3 | ecosystem: Environmental > Terrestrial > Soil > Wetlands > Permafrost | place: Sweden: Abisko... | reverse complement strand
CACCACGATCCCGACCACACCTTTCGACGCGCCGAGGCTTTCGAGTTTCTGGATCAACTGCGGCAGCGCCGATTCCGACGAACTGGTGCCCAGCACAATCAACAACTCAGCCTTGATATACGCCAGCAGTTTGAAAATGCTGAACCCGGCGTAACGGGCGATGCTGCCCAGTACACAGGCGACGAAGATAAACGCCGTCAGGTAGAACGTGCCGATCAGTTTCAGCAGCGGCAACAACGAGCCGAGGCCGTACTTGCCGATGGTGAACGCTATCGCGCCGAACGCACCGATCGGCGCGACGCGGCTGATAATGCCGACGATGCGGAAAAACACCTCGCTGGCCTGATTGATGAGGCCCACCAGCGGCCGACCCTTTTCCCCGACCATCACCAGCGCAATCCCGAACAGCACCGACACGAACAACACCGGGAGAATTTCACCCTGGGAAAACGCCTCGAAAAATGTCGTCGGAATCACATGCAACAGAAACCCGGTCACGCCTTCGCCATGCTGGGCCTGGCCGACAAAACCAGCGATGGCCGAGGTGTCGAGGGTCTTCACATCGATGTTGAAACCGGCGCCCGGATGCAATGCATGGGCGGCGAGCAAGCCGATCAACAGCGCAATGGTCGAGACGATTTCGAAATACAGCAACGCCTTGCCGCCGACCCGGCCCACCTGTTTCACGTCGTGCATGCTGGTGATCCCGGAGACCACGGTGCAGAAGATGATCGGGCCGATGATCATCTTGATCAGTTTGATAAAACCATCGCCCAATGGCTTGAGGTCGATGCCGACTTGCGGCCAGTAATGCCCGATCGCAATGCCCATCGCGATGGCGATGAGCACCTGCACGTAGAGGGTTCCCAGCAGTTTTCTGAGTGTCATTTTTATTATCTCCAGAGGTTTTTCGGGCAGGCCGATCCCGCACGGGCCAGTGACGGCCCGCGGTGGGAGGTGGATTCAGGTCAGGCTGTTGCGGCTATCGGCGCAGGAAGCCAAGGACTTCGCCAAGCAGCAGCTCGGGCGCTTCTTCAGCGATGTAATGGCCAGCGGGCAGGGCTTTGCCGCGTACGTCGGTGGCCACCCGTTGCCATTCCTTGAGCGGCTCGAAGCAACGGCCGACCGTACCTTCGGCGCCCCATAACACCAGCAGCGGCAGATTCAGGTGACGGCCAGCGTCGATGTCGGCGCGGTCGTGATCCAGGTCGATGCTGGCGCTGGCGCGGTAGTCCTCGCAGATGCCCCGGGCGGTGCCGGGCAGTTTCAGACAACGCAGGTATTCGCCAAAGGCTTCGGGGGTGAACGGCTTGAGCCCGGCGCTGCGGCTGCCCATGACGCTGCGCAGATAGGCTTCGGGATCGGCTTCGATCAGGGTTTCCGGCAACGGCGCCGGACGGATCAGGAAGAACCAGTGCCAATAGGCCCGGGCGAAGGCTTCGTTGGTTTGTGCGTACATCGACAGGGTCGGCGCAATGTCCAGCAGCACCATGCGTTGCACGCTGTCGGGATGATCCAGCGCCAGGCGATGGGCCATCCGGGCGCCACGGTCGTGGGCCAACACCGAGAAACGTTCGAAGCCCAGGGACTGCATCAGCTCTACGCCGTCCTTGGCCATTTCCCGTTTGGAATAGTGTGTGTGGTGATCGTTGGCCGGCGGTTTAGCGCTGTCGCCGTAGCCGCGCAGGTCGGCGGCGACCACGGTGAAATGCTCGGCCAGTTGCTCGGCAACTTTGTGCCAGATGACGTGGGTTTGCGGGTGACCGTGCAGCAACAGCAAACCCGGCCCGGTGCCGCCGATGCGGTAGGCGATGTCCACGCCGTTGACGTGGCGCTGGTCTTTCAGGAATCCGGCGAACATGGGGAATGACTCCTTGTTGTAGTTGCCTGCATCCTGAAATTGTTCGGGGGTTACGGCAAGGCGCAAAGCGTGGGGTGGTTGTTCATGAAGTGTGTAGTGGCAAGGTCAAAAGATCGCAGCCTTCGGCAGCTCCTACAGGGGAATGCGTCCGGCGTAGGAACTGCCGAAGGCTGCGATCTTTTCAGGGCTCAACCCTGACTAAACAGCTCCTTGGCCCGCTGCTCGATCTGCGCCTGCGTCAGGTCTTCCTTGCGCGTGGCCAAAAACCATAAATGCCCATAGGGATCTTTCAAGGTCCCGGAGCGGTCGCCATAAAACTGGTCCTTGACCTCGGACACCACCGTGGCACCGGCGGCAATCGCCTTGGCATAGGACTTGTCGACATCGGTCACATACAGGTGCAGGCCCACGGACGGTGACTTGTCGGGATTGCTCAACGGCCCTTGATCGCACGGCGTGCCGAGCATGACCGGGCAATCGCCGACCCGCAGTTCGGCGTGGCCAATGCCGCCGTCGGGCATGCTCAAGCGCATGACTTCAATCGCACCGAAGGCTTTTTTATAGAACTCGATGGCTTCGGCTGCTTTCTGGATGCCCAGGTACGGGGTAATGCTGTGATAACCCTCTGGAATGGGTTTGACGCTCATGACGGTTCTCCCAAGGGAAAAAAATATCGTGAGTCAACAAATATAGTAGGCGCTGCCGAAGGCTGCGATCTTTTGACTTTGCCCTTGATCTCCTCAATGCTCACGTCACCAAAAATCAAGATCAAAAGATCGCAGCCTTCGGCAGCTCCTACGGGTTTGGGCGCAAAAACGCCACTGTTCAGCCATCAACAGTGAAGCAGCAGATTGCCCGGGTTTGTCATCAAGAAATCCGCTAAAACCCCCGAAAACATTGATCGATACAGTCGGCACAGAAGCTGCAATGACTCTCTTAAACACTGTTGTCGAGAGTCTCTTGTATGCCTGAATCTGCCGTTTATCCGATCAACCCGCCGGCCGCTCATCGGATCGCCGACGAGGCCGAAGCCTTGCGTGTCGCCGGGCGCGTCGCCGCCGTTTTACTGGAGCAGGACGCCGAGCGCGACCGCACGCGCCAGGTGCCGGCCGAGATCGTTGACCTGTATTCCAACAGCGGTTTGTGGGGCATCAGCGTGCCTCGGGAATTCGGCGGTGCGCAGGTGTCCTACGCGGTGCTGGCGCAGGTGATTGCGATCATCTCGGCGGCCGATCCGTCCTTGGGGCAGATCCCGCAAAACCACTACTGCCTGCTCGAAGACATTCGCCTGCAAGGCACCCCGGAGCAGCAAGCACATTTCTTCGGCCTGGCGCTGCAAGGTCATCGGTTTGCCAACGCGCTGTCGGAAACCGGCGGCAAGAACGTGCAGGACATTCAGGCGACTATTCGCCGTTATGGCGACGGTCATGTGATCAATGGGCGCAAGGGTTACTGCACCGGTTCGCTCTACGCCCATTGGCTGGCGGTGCTGGCCGTGGATGAAGAGCAGAAGGGCCAGTTGTCGTTCGTCGAGCGCGGGACTAAAGGGCTGGTGGTCGTTGATGACTGGGACAGCATCGGCCAGCGCACCACTTCCAGCGGCACCGTGCTGGCCGAGGATCTGCACGTGCCCGCATTCAACGTGTTCCCGACCTATCGCTCTTACGAAAGCCCGACCCTGGCCGGGCCGTTCGCCCAACTGACCACCGCCGCGATCGATGCCGGGATCGCCCGGGCGGCCCTGCGCGACACCATTGCCTTCGTTCAGCAATTCGCTCGGCCATGGATCGATGCCGGGGTGGAAAAGGCCAGTGAAGATCCGCTGACCATCATTCAAGTCGGTGGTCTGGAGATTCGCCTGGAAGCGGCCGAAGCCTTGCTGGAACGGGCCGGTCGGGCACTCGATGCGGCGCGTCCGGCACCGGATGAGGACAACGTTGCCCAGGCCTCACTGGCCGTGGCCAAAGCCAAAGTGCTGACCACCGAAATTGCGATTGAGGCCAGCAATAAACTCTTCGAACTCGGCGGCACCCGTTCGACCTTGCGCAAGCACAATTTCGACCGGCACTGGCGCAATGCCCGGGTCCACACCTTGCACGACCCGGTGCGCTGGAAATACCACGTGGTCGGCAACTGGCTGCTCAACGGCGTGAAACCACCGCGCCACGACTGGTCCTGACCATGGCCGAGTTACTCAAACACATCTACTGGGCCGACATCGCCCAGGCCTGCCTCGACACCTTGAGCATGCTCGGTGCGGCCCTCGGTTTTACCGTGTTGCTCGGGCTGCCGCTGGGGGTGGTGCTATTCCTCACCGGTAAACGCCAGTTGCATGAAGCGGTCGGGGTTTACCGGGTGTTGTCGGTGATCGTGAACATGCTGCGTTCACTGCCGTTCATCATTCTGCTGATTGTGCTGATTCCCCTGACCACGTTGCTGGTAGGCACTTCCCTTGGCGTACCGGGAACGATTCCGCCGCTGGTGGTGGGCTGCACGCCGTTCTTCGCGCGGCTGGTGGAAACCGCGTTGCGCGAAGTCGATCGCGGGGTGGTGGAAGCGACCCAGGCCATGGGCGGCACCACGTGGCAAATCATCCGTCACACCTTGCTGCCCGAGGCCCGGGGAGGGTTGCTGGCGGCGGTCACGGTCACCGCGATTGTGCTGGTGGATTACACGGCGATGGCCGGGGTGATCGGTGGCGGTGGGCTGGGGGATCTGGCGATTCGCTACGGTTATCAGCGGTTTCAGACCGACGTGATGGTGGTCACCGTGGTGCTGTTATTGGTCTTGGTCCAGGCCCTGCAAATGACCGGCGACCGCTTGGTGGCGCGCTACTCCCGGCGCTAAACATTCAATTCCATTTGATTCAACAAACAATCAGGCCCCACGTCCGCCCCACGACGGCCATTCAATCTGCCTTGGAGCACCTAGCATGAAAAAGACCCTGGCCATTCTGGCTGCCGTCCTGTCGTTCAGCGTTCACGCCAACGAAAAACTCGTCGTCGGCGCCACTCCGGTGCCGCACGCGGAAATCCTTGAATTCGTCAAACCGACCCTGGCCAAGGAAGGCGTGGACCTGGACATCAAGGTCTTCACCGACTTTATCCAGCCCAATCAGCAATTGGCGCTGAAGAACCTTGACGCCAACTATTACCAGTACCGGCCGTTCCTCGATGACTACAACAAAACCCGCCACACCGACCTGGTGCCGGTGGTCGGCGTGCACATCGAACCGTTTGGCGCGTACTCGACCAAGATCAAAAACATCAGCGAATTGAAGGACGGCGCCACGGTGTCGATCCCCAATGACCCGGTGAACACCGGTCGCGCACTGGTGCTGTTGCACGAAGCGGGGCTGATCAAACTCAAGGACCCGAGCAACACCCTGGCCACCCAGCGCGACATTATCGACAACCCGAAACACCTGAAAATTCGTGAACTGGAAGGGGCGTTGCTGGCCCGTTCGGTCAGTCAGGTGGACTTGGCATTTGTCTTCGCCAACTACGCCCTGGAAGCGGGGATCGACACCAACAGTGCGTTGATCGTCGAGAAGGGCAAGAGCCTGTACATCGAGTTCCTGGTCGCCCGCCCGGACAACATTAACGACCCGCGCATCCAGAAACTGGCCAAGGCGTTGAATTCCGATGAGGTTCGCCAGTTCATCCTGACCCGTTACAAAGGGCAGATTGCACCGGGGTTCTAAGCTTCGGTCAGGCTTGAAGACGCCTTCGCGGGCAAGCCTTGCTCCTACGGATGTGTGTCGTTCGTGATCGCGCGAACGCCGCCAAACTTGTAGGAGCAAGGCTTGCCCGCGAAGGCCGCAACACCTATTCCGGATCAGCCCCCGATTCCAACAGCTGCGCCCCCGTCCCACGCTCCCCCAGCACATCGCCAAAATTGCGCAACGGACACGCCTCCATCGACAAACACCCACAGCCGATGCAGCCATTGAGCCGATCCCGCAACAATGTCAGTTGATTGATCCGCTCATCCAGATCCCGGCTCCATTGCGCTGACAACACCTTCCAGTCCGCCGCCGTCGGCGCACGGTTGTCCGGCAAGTTCTGCAACGCTTGGCCAATCTCCGCCAGCGGAATCCCCAACCGCTGCGCGACCTTGATCAACGCCACCCGGCGCAACACTTCCCGTGGATAACGGCGCTGGTTGCCCTGATTGCGATAACTTTTGATCAAACCCTTGGTTTCATAAAAGTGCAGGGCGGTGACGGCCACGCCGCTGCGGGCGGCGACCTGGCCGACGCTAAGTTCCTTGTGCAGGTGCTCCGGGGTGATCATTTGAAAAAGTCCCTTGACCTCTAGTTAGCTCGAGGTTTTACCCTGCACGCCTTCGGATCGCAAGAAACGGCTTACAGGTGAGTGGGGACTATTCATGCAGACGTCAGAGAAAAACCGCAGTTTCACCCAACTGATCGAATTCGAGATCGAACCGCATCAACAACCGGCGCTGGTGTCGGCGCTGTCGGCCCAGACCGAACGCCTGGCCCAGGATTTCAGCGGGTTCTTGAGTGCGAGCATCCAGGCCAGCGACGATGGCCGGCGAGTGCTCAATTACCTGCAATGGCAATCCCGCGAGGCCGGAGAGGCCGCGTTCAAGGGCTTTGAAAGCGGCGAGCAGGATTTCTGGCAACTGATCCGCGCCCATCAGGCGAAAACCGTGACCTTCGGCTCGTTCCAGGTGCTGCACAGCCTGGAACGCAGTCATGACAACGCGTTGCACTGCAACCTGGTCAGCTAGATCGATAACTGCATCAAGCGCTCGCCCTGGACGTTTTCCGTCGGCCGGCGTTTGTTCACCGCCAGTTCGCCAATCTTGATCAAACGCGTGCGGGTCACGTTGCGGCTTAAGCCCAGTAACGCAGCGGTGTGCACCTGGTTGTAATGGCTGAAGCGGTATGCCGCGCGCAACAACGCGTCTTCGACCTTTTCGTGCAGCGCCCCGGCCTGTTCTTCGAAAAGCTTCTGGAACGCCCGGTCGAGCAAGGCTTCCGGGGAATCATCGACATTGCCGTGGTGATCGTCCTGACGCTCGATGCGCATGTTCGACAGGCGCAAGTCATCGCGTTCGATCACGCTGTTACGGCAGATCAGCAACGTGTGGTGAATGACGTTTTCCAGTTCGCGGATATTGCCCGGCCAACTGTAGCTGCGCAGTTTCAGTTCGGCTTCTTTGCTGATGGTGATGGTGCCGTAGCCGAGGCGCTGGCTGTAGGATTCGACGAAGTGCCGGGTCAGCGGCAGGATGTCGCCCGGACGGTCGCGCAATGGGCTTAGCTCCAGGCTGACCACGTCGAGGCGGTAATACAAATCCTCGCGGAAGTGCCCGGCATTGATGGCTTTCTCCAGTTGCACGTTGGTCGCCGCCAGCACCCGCACGTCGATGGGAATGCTTTTGCGCGAGCCCAGGCGCACCACTTCACGCTCCTGCAATACGCGCAGCAATTTGACCTGGATCGCCATCGGCAAATCGCCGATTTCATCGAGGAACAAGGTGCCGCCATCCGCTTCTTCGAACCACCCGGCCTTGGCGCTCAACGCTCCGGTGAACGCGCCTTTCTCATGGCCGAACAGTTCAGCCTCGACCAGCGATTCGGAAAACGCACCGCAGTTCACCGCCACGAATGGCCGGTTACGTCGAGCGCTGAGGTTGTGGATGTGCCGCGCCACCAACTCTTTGCCGGTGCCGGTTTCACCGATGATCAGCACGCTGGCTTCACTCGGGGCGACCTGTTGCAAATGCGCGAGCAAGGCCTGGGATTTCGGGTCTTCGAACACCTGCGCAGTGGCACGAATCGACGTGGCCAGGGCGGGCGAGGGCGGTAGGGTCAGCAGTTGCATGGCAGGCTCCATGAAGAGAAGGTCAGGAATAGAAAGTCGGAACCGGCAGGGACTGGTTCAGTGCCCAATCACCCAGCTCATGGAGTTTGTAATCCACCGGGTCGTGCAGGGTTTGCGTGCGCAGGTTGCGCCAGTGGCGATCCAGTCGCAGCGAGGCGTGGGTCGAGCGCGCACCGGTGACTTCGAACAGGCGGCTACACAATTCCAGGCCGTTGCGCGTGGCGGCCACCTTGGCGGTGGCAATGGCAGTCGCCAAGTGCCCGCGTTCTTCGGCGCTGAGGTTCGGGCCTTTGGCCCAGGCCTTGTCGAGCAGGTCGGCGGCGCGCTCTACCAGCAACCGGACGCCTTCGAGGGCGACCCAAAACTCGCCGTAGTGGCCAAGGATGTACGGATCTTGACGCACATCCTGAGCGCTGGATTTATGCCAGGGCCGGGTTTCGGTGAGGGTGTATTGCCGGGCTTCTTCAAACGCGCCTTCGGCGATGCCGAGGAACATGTGGGTGAAGGTCAACTGGGCGATCAACGGGCGCAGGCAAGCGAACGGTGTGCTCAACGGCCCCGGATCGAGCAGCAGTTCCGATTCCTCGACCCGCACCCGCTCGAAGGTTGCGCTGCCGCTGTCGGTCTGGCGCTGACCCATGTTGTTCCAGTCGTTGTGCAAGGTAATGCCGCTGCGACCGCTGGGAATGGCGGCGATCAACAGCTTGCCGCCGGCACTTTCGTCGACCGCCGAGGCAATCAGCATTTGTGAATCGGTGGCGCCGGAGCAGAAGCTTTTCTTACCGGAAAACTCCCGCCAGCCGCCCAGGTTTTTCACCACGGTGCGGGTGTCGAGCGGATTCAGGGCATTGCCCCAGAACCAGTTCTTGCGCGCGGTTTGTTCGAACCAGGGCTGCCATTGCTCGGGTTTGGCGAACAGGCGCACAGTGGCGAGCATCAGGTGATGGAAACCGAAGACGTGGGCAATCGAACTGTCAACCTTGGCGAACTCGCGCACGATGGTCAGGGTGTCACTCCAACTGGCGCCGAGGCCGCCGTACTGGGTGGGAATGCTCAAGGCGAGCAGACCGCTGTTGCGCAAGGCGTCACGTTCCGCTTTGGGCGTACCGCCGCGTTCATCACGCTCGACGGCGGTCAGGGCAAATTTGGCGGCCAGTTGACGGGCAGTCTGCAACGGGGATAGCAGGGCGTTTTGCGGTTTGGCAGTCACGCGGGCGTTCCTTATATGTCAATCAGAACCCATGTAGGAGCTGCCGAGTGAAACGAGGCTGCGATCTTTTGATTTTGCTTTTACAAACAGGATCAAAAGATCGCAGCCTCGTTTCACTCGTCAGCTCCTACGGGGGGCAGACCCGGCGGCTGGGATCAGGCCGTGGCTTTAGTGGGCAGCACGTCATTGGCGATCATTTCGCCAAACGGTCCGGTAAGGTTGGTGACGCCGCGACCGGCCAGGCTGGCGTAGGGTTCCGGCAGCAGCGGGAACACCAGTTCGGCAAAGCGGTACGCCTCTTCCAGGTGTGGATAACCGGAGAAGATAAAGCTCTCGATCCCCAGGTCCGCGTACTCCTTGATGCGCGCCGCGACTTGCTGCGGATCGCCCACCAGCGCGGTCCCGGCACCGCCACGCACCAGGCCGACACCGGCCCACAGGTTCGGCGAGATTTCCAGGTTGTCGCGACGCCCGTCATGCAACGCCGCCATGCGCCGCTGGCCTTCGGAGTCAAAGCGCGAAAACGATTTCTGCGCAGCGGCGATGGTGTCGTCGCTGATGTGTTCGATCAGTTTGTCGGCGGCTTTCCAGGCTTCTTCAGCGGTCTCGCGAACGATCACATGCAGGCGAATCCCGAATTTCACCGTGCGCCCGTTGCGTGCGGCACGTTCACGCACATCAGCAAGTTTTTCCGCCACGGCGGCCGGTGGTTCGCCCCAGGTCAGGTACACGTCGACCTGTTCGGCGGCGAGCTCATGGGCCGCTTCGGACGAACCGCCGAAGTACAGCGGCGGATAAGGTTTTTGCACCGGCGGATACAACGCCTTGGCGTTCTGCACTTGCAGGTGTTTGCCTTCAAAGTCGACGGATTCGCCTTGCAGCACCCGGCGCCAGATCTGCAGGAATTCGTCGGTGACTTCGTAGCGTTCGCTGTGGTCGAGGAAGATCCCGTCGCCACGGTTTTCGTCCGGGTCGCCACCGGTCACCACGTTGATCAGCAAACGGCCGTTGGACAAACGATCCAGGGTGGCGGCCATGCGCGCCGAGACAGTCGGCGAGATGATCCCCGGACGAATCGCCACCAGGTATTTCAGGCGTTCGGTCAACGGCACCAGGGCCGAGGCGATCACCCACGAGTCTTCGCAGGAGCGCCCGGTGGGAATCAATACACCGTGGTAGCCCAGGCTGTCGGCGGCTTGCGCCACTTGCTTCAGATAGTTGAGCGTCACCGGGCGGGCGCCCTGGGTGGTGCCCAGGTAATGACCGTCGCCGTGGGTCGGCAGAAACCAGAAAACATCCATGAAAAGATCCTTAAGCGATTTTCAGCAGATTGTTGGGGTGCACGCCAAACAGTGGCGCGGCGCGTTCTGCAGCAAGGCGAATGCGGGCCTTCAAGGGCTCACTGGTTATTTGATAATTCGAGAAATCGGCTTCGGTGGCGTAGACGCCAATCGGCAGGGTCAGGGCCTGGAAGAAACTGAACAGCGGTCGCAACTGATGATCAAGCATCAACGCATGCCGCTCGCTGCCACCGGTGGCGGCCAGCAACACCGGGGTGTTGATCAGCGCATTGAGGTCGATCAGGTCGAACAGGTGCTTGAGCAGGCCCGGGTAGGAGCCGCGATAAACCGGTGCGGCGACGATCAGCAGGTCGGCGCCTTCGATGGCTTGCAGCTCGGCCTCGATCTCGGCGCTCAGTTCCTGACGGGACAGCGCCGCGCCCAATGGTCGGGCGATGTCGCCCAGTTCGATCAGCTTGCTCTCGATCGGCAATTGCTCGCCGAGTTCGGCCAACAGGGCTTGGGTCAGCACCAGGGTGCGGGACGGACGCCAGGTACCGCCGGAGAGGGCAACGACTTTCAGTGGACGCGACATGATCAGTTCCTTTTTAAACAGTTGCTCAGGGAGCAGTGAAGAGTCACTGGGCCTGAGCAAGACCTGTACCAATCCTGCGAGGCCCCGTTTTACGGGGCTTTCAGCGCCGTTGGCGACTTCGACTGTGCGATTAACAGGGTTGTCTGTTGAATGACTGTTGCCAGACAAACAGTTGCGCAGGCAACAGCGGTTGAAGCGATGAGGTTGTTATAAAGGCTCTTTGTTATTCCTCAAAATACCGTAATCAGATATTTATAGATCTTTATAGAATATATACGCCTCCCCCGTAGGAGCTGCCGAAGGCTGCGATCTTTTGATCTCCCAGCGTTTCTACCAAGTCCAATACCCACTATCACGAGCGTTGATTTCTGCTGTCAGAGGCGCGGGCGTAGCCTTCACCCATCGCCAAACACAACTTTGTCAGGACGCTCCTCATGAACCGCTTACTCACTGTTTCCTTGCTGCTCGCCATCTCTGTTCTCGCCGGATGTGCCAGCCACGTTTCGCCAGAACTGCGGCCCTACACCGCCGAAGAAAGCAAGGAACTGGCGCTGGAAGCGTTGAACCGCCAGGGTTTGTCCTTCGATGAATACCACTCGAAAAAAGCGGCATTGCTCGGCGAGCCACAGAAGTCCTACGGCTTTGATAGCCAGGGCGAAATGAACGCTGATCGTGCCGTACACCTTCACGGTCGCCCAAGCTAAGTACTGACTGTACTGCTCGAACTTTTACCCAACTGTCCGTGGGTTTCGGGCAAGGCGTGCGATAGGGTCAATACCTGACTGACCCTGACGGACTGCCACCCATGACTCTCTCGCTCGATCTGCTGCTGGGCTTCGCCCTGTTTGCCCTCGTGACCTCCATCACCCCCGGCCCGAACAACACCATGTTGCTGGCATCGGGCGTGAACTTCGGCTTTAACCGCACCATCCCCCATATGCTCGGCATCACCTGCGGCTTCTTCGTCCTGGTGGTCGCGGTGGGTTTCGGCCTGGGCGCGGTGTTTCAAACCTATCCGTTGCTCTACACCGTGCTGCGCTACGTCGGTGCCGCGTACTTGCTGTACCTGGCATGGAAAATCGCCCACTCCGGGCCGGTTTCCGACAGCGAGCAGGGCGAGAGCAAGCCGATCAGTTACCTCAGCGCGGCGGCGTTCCAATGGGTCAATCCCAAGGCCTGGATCATGGCCATCGGCGCCATCAGCACCTACACGCCGATGCAGGGCTACTTCACCAATGTGATCGTGATTGCCGCCGTGTTTGCCTTGATCAACCTGCCGAGCGTCGGCGTCTGGGCCGGTTGCGGCACGTTGTTGCGCAATGTGTTGAAGGATCGCCGCTGGTTGCGGATCTTCAACTGGGGCATGGCCCTGCTGCTGGTGGCTTCGCTGTATCCGTTGCTGGCGGAAAGTTTTAGCTGATGCATTGCTTCAACCGGTTGGCCGATGCCTGTTAAGCTCGACTTCAGGAGCGTTCCTACGCACTTTTAAATGAAGTAGTTCTTCTTTAACGGCCTCCGATCAGGTATTGCTGGCATGCGGATAATTCGGCGTCGCTCACAAGGCGACGCTTTGAGCTATTCAGTCATGAGCTTCCTGATCCCGGAACACGCTCTGCGAGTCTTTTATGATTAAACGTCCGTTGTATTTCGACTACGCCGCCACCACGCCGGTGGATGAGCGGGTCATCAAGGTCATGGTCGAGTGTCTGGGTTTCAACGGCAATTTCGGCAACCCGGCGTCCAGTTCCCACGCGTTCGGCCAACAGGCCCGGCAATCGGTCGAGCAGGCGCGCCAGCAAGTGGCTGAACTGGTTGGCGCGCGGGCCGAGCAAATCGTCTGGACCTCCGGCGCCACCGAATCCAACAACCTGGCACTCAAGGGCGTCGCCCAGGCCCGAGGTGTGTCCGGTGGCCACATCATCACCAGCCAGATTGAACACAAAGCCATTCTCGATACCGCGAAACAACTGCAGGACGCCGGTGTGGCGGTGACCTATCTGGTGCCGGACGCCGAGGGCCTGATTACCCCGCAAGCGGTCAGCGAAGCCATGCGCGAGGACACTTTTCTGGTCTCGCTGATGCTGGTCAATAACGAACTGGGCACCGTCAACGACATCCCGGCCATCGGTCAGGTGGTGCGCAATCGTGACGCGTTGTTTCACGTCGACGCGGCCCAGGGCGCGGGCAAGGTTGTGATCGATCTGGCCGAATGGCCGGTGGATTTGATGTCGTTCTCGGCGCATAAGATCTACGGTCCCAAAGGCATCGGCGCGCTGTACGTCGGCCCGCGAGCGCAGCAGCGTTTACAGGCGCAGATTCACGGCGGCGGCCACGAGGGCGGCTTGCGTTCCGGCACCCTGGCGACTCACCAGATCGTGGCCATGGGCGCGGCGTTTGCGTTGGCCGCTTCGGAGTTCGATGCCGAGAAAGCCACCATCGTTCGTCTGCGCGAGCGCTTGCTTGAGCAACTGCTGAGCCTGCCCGGCGTACGCCTCAACGGCAGCGCCACCCAACGCATTCCACATACCCTGAGCCTGACCTTCAGCGAAGGCGAATTCAATGCTGTGGCGCTGGGTCATTCGATCGCGTTTTCCGCGACTTCGGCTTGCAATTCCGCCAGTAACGCCCCGTCCCATGTGCTGCTGGCCCTGGGGCTCGACGCTCGTTCGGCCGGTCGCACCATCCGCTTGAGCCTCGGGCGTTTCACCACCGAGCAGGATATCGAGCAAGCGATCGAACTGATTAAAACCGCTAACGCCAGTGCACCGGCGTTCTGGCAATAGAACGATGAAAGCGCCGGCCCGGATCGGCACTCAACAATAATGATGAAGTGGTTAGCAGGAGACATGATGAGTACGCAGCCTTCGACCAATGGACTGGTTCCCCAGCGCCTGGCGCAAACCCGTGAACTGATGAGCCGCGAGGGCATTCATGCCCTGCTGGTGCCGTCGGCCGACCCGCATTTGTCGGAATACCTGCCGGGTTACTGGCAAGGTCGGCAATGGCTGTCGGGTTTCCACGGCTCGGTCGGCACGTTGATTGTTACGCCGGATTTCGCCGGCGTCTGGGCCGACAGCCGTTATTGGGAGCAAGCGAGCAAGGAGCTCAAGGGCAGCGGCATCGAACTGGTCAAGCTGCAACCGGGTCAGCCGGGGCCGCTGGACTGGCTGGCCGAACAAACCCCTGAAGGTGGCGTGGTGGCCGTCGATGGCGCGGTGATGGCCGTGGCTTCAGCGCGAACCTTGGGCGGCAAACTCGAAGAACGTGGTGCGCGCCTGCGCACTGACATCGACCTGTTGAGCGAAGTCTGGCGCGACCGCCCGACGCTGCCGAACGAGCCGATCTATCAACACTTGCCGCCGCAAGCGACCGTCAGCCGCGGCGAGAAACTTGCCAAGCTGCGCGAGACCCTTGAAGCGCGCGGAGCCGACTGGCATTTCATCGCCACCCTCGATGACATCGCCTGGCTGTTCAACCTGCGCGGCGGCGATGTGTCGTTCAACCCGGTGTTCGTGTCCTTCGCCTTGATCAGTCAGCAGCAGGCGACTTTGTTCGTTGCCCTGAGCAAAGTCAGCGCTGAACTGCGGGCAATTCTCGAACAAGACGGCGTGACACTGCGCGATTACAGCGAAGTGGCCGACGCCCTGCGCGCGGTGCCGAGCGGGGCGAGCCTGCAAGTCGATCCGGCCCGTGTCACCGCCGGTTTGCTGGATAACCTGAACAGCGGCGTGAAACTGCTGGAAGGCTTGAACCCGACGACCCTGGCCAAATCGCAGAAAAGCCTGGCCGACGCCGAGCACATTCGTCAGGCCATGGAGCAGGACGGCGCGGCACTGTGCGAATTCTTCGCCTGGCTGGAATCGGCGTGGGGCCGTGAGCGCATCACCGAACTGACCATCGACGAACACCTGACCGCCGCGCGCACCCGTCGCCCGGACTATGTGTCGCTGAGTTTCAACACCATTGCCGCGTTCAACGCCAATGGCGCGATGCCGCACTACCACGCCACTGAAGAAGAACACGCGGTGATCGAGGGCGACGGCCTGTTGCTGATCGACTCCGGCGGCCAGTACCTGGGCGGCACGACCGACATTACGCGGATGGTGCCGGTCGGCACGCCGACTGACGAGCAGAAACGCGATTGCACGCGGGTGCTCAAGGGCGTTATTGCGTTGTCCCGTGCGCAATTCCCTCGGGGTATTTTGTCGCCGTTGCTGGATTCCATCGCCCGCGCGCCGATCTGGGCCGAAAGCGTGGATTACGGTCATGGCACCGGGCACGGCGTCGGTTACTTCCTGAACGTGCACGAAGGCCCGCAAGTGATTGCCTACCAAGCCGCAACGGCACCGCAAACCGCGATGCAGCCGGGGATGATCACCTCCATCGAACCGGGCACTTACCGTCCAGGCCGCTGGGGCGTGCGGATCGAAAACCTGGTGTTGAACCGCGAAGCAGGCAAGAGCGAGTTCGGTGAATTCCTGAAATTCGAAACCCTGACCCTGTGCCCGATCGACACTCGTTGCCTGGAACCGTCGCTGCTGACGCTGGACGAGAAACAGTGGTTCAACGCTTACCACGCCGAAGTGCGCGAACGCCTGAGCCCGTTGCTCGACGGTGCCGCGCTGGAATGGCTGAACACCCGGACCGCAGCTATCTGACCGGTTTGAGTTCGGGCGCGGCCTCCAGCGCCTGGCTCATGTAATCGACAAAGGCTTTGACCCTGGCGGATTGGCGACGATTCGCCGGGGACACGGCATGAATCGGCAGTGACTGCGCCGTGTAGTCTTTAAGAACCTCCGTGACGCGCCCGGCTTTCAGATCCTCGCTGAACAGCCACACCGGTGACAGCGCAATTCCCAATCCGCCCAAGACCATTTCGCGGATCGCCTCGGAATTGTTGCTTTGTGCGTTGCCTTTGATTCGCACTTCGTGGCGCTGGGCTGCTTTCTCGTAAACCCACAGGTTTTGACTGTTGAGCAGGTTGAACTGCAGGCAGTTGTGCCCGCTCAGGTCCTGCGGGGTTTGGGGTGTTTTGTATTGCTCGAGATAATCCGGCGCGGCGACGGTGACCCGGTGCGTGGTGCCGATATGGCGAGCAATCATGCCGCTGTCGTTCAACTCGCCGATGCGGAAACTGACGTCCAGCCCTTCACTGACCAGGTCCTGATTTTGATCGCTCAATTGCAGGTCGATGTGCACCTGTGGGTAGTGTTTGAGGAAGCCTGGGAGTCGCGTTGCGATTTGTAACCGCCCGAAACTCACGGATGAGCCGATCCGCAGATTGCCGGCGACGGTTTCGCGCCCGGATTGAAAACTGTGTTCTGCGGCATCGACAGCGGCGAGGATTTGTCGACATTCGCTGTAGTACCGCTGACCTTCGTCGGTCAGGGAAAGCTGTCGGGTGCTGCGGGAAATCAGCTTTCCACCGAGTTCGGTTTCCAATGCGCGCAGCACTTTGCTGATGGTCGGCTGGCTGGTGTGCAATTCCCGGGCGACGGCGGAAAAGCTGCCGCGCTCCACCACCCGGACGAAGATCGCCATTGCGTTGAGTTTGTCCACGGGGTTTCTCATTGATGCCAAATGGGCATGGTCACTATAGCTATATAGCGTCTTATCGGCATGAGTGGCTTGCAGGAAGATGGGTGACACACTTCTGACAGGAACTTGCGAAATGACTGACTCAATTGAAATGCGTTGTCTGATTGTTGACGCGGCCAACGGGCCATTACGCTTGGCTTCAATTCAACGCCCGATGCCTGGAGCGGGGCAGGTCTTGGTTCGGATCAAGGCCAGTGGGGTGAACCCGCTGGATCTTAAAATCCGTGCGGGTCAGGCCGCTCATGCGCGTCAGGCGTTGCCGGCGGTTTTGGGCATCGATTTGGCGGGAACCGTTGAAAGTGTGGGGGATGGTGTCAGTGGCTGGGTGCCAGGTGATGAGGTCTACGCCATGGCCAGCGGTATCGGAGGTGCCCAGGGTTCCCTGGCAGAGTTCGCCGTGGTGGATGCGCGGCTGTTGGCGCGCAAACCAGCCAACCTGAGCATGCGTGAAGCGGCGGGGTTGCCGTTGGTTTTGATTACGGCGTGGGAAGGGTTGGTGGATCGTGCTCGGGTGCGGGCCGGCCAGAAAGTACTGATCCATGGCGGTGCCGGTGGGGTTGGGCATGTGGCCGTGCAATTGGCTCGGGCGTTCGGTGCTGAGGTGTTTGCTACCGGTTCGGCGGGTCAACAGGCAATCATCGAGGGCTTTGGGGCGACCTTCATTGATTACCGCAAGTCTTCGGTGGAAGAGTATGTGGCGGAGCACACGGCGGGGGAGGGTTTCGACATTGTCTATGACACGGTGGGCGGGGCGACTCTGGATGCGTCATTCAAGGCTGCGCGGGTGTATCACGGTCATGTGGTGAGCTGTCTCGGATGGGGCCAACACAGCCTGGCGCCACTGTCGTTTCGCGGGGCGACGTATTCCGGGGTGTTTACTTTGTTGCCGTTGCTGACGGGTAAGGGTAGCGAGCATCACGGGGAGATACTTCATGAGGCGGCGCAGTTGATCGAAGCGGGGCAACTCAAGCCATTGCTCGATCCTCGACAGTTCACGCTGGCCACTGCCGAGGCTGCCTATGACTTGCTCGCGACTGGCGCGGCCAAGGGGCGGTTGGTGATCGAGATCTAACTCAGGGCTTCAATGACGAAGTCCAGCCGGTCCTGGCCGAAGAACAGCTGGTTATCGATAAACATGCTGGGTGCTCCAAATACACCGCGCTGCACGGCTGTCTCGGTGTTGTCCTTGAGTACGGTTTTGACTTCCTCGTCGGCGGTCAGGGCCAGTACTTCGTTCGGGTCGAAACCGTGTTGCGTCAGCACGGCCGCGACAGTCGCCGGATCATCGAGGCTGCGACCTTCGACCCAAAGGGCCGTGAACAGGCAATCGATAAACGCCTGGAAACGCTTGGGATGACGCAATTGCATGCCGGTGACGGCGCGCATCAGCATCAGCGTATTGATCGGGAAATGCGGATTGAACTTCAGCGGCACGTTGTAGCGTTTGGCGTAGCGGTCCAGGTCCTGAAACATGTAGCGACCCTTGGCCGGGATGGTCGCAGGGGAGGCGTTGCCGGTGGCTTTGAAGACGCCGCCCAGCAGCATGGGAATGTAGATCAACTGGCTGCCGGTCTGCGCGCAGATCTTTGGTAGCTGGGTGTAGGCCAGGTAAGTAGCGGGGCTGCCGAGATCGAAGTAGAACTCCACGGTTTTGCTCATGGTCGGTGCGCTCTGTTTATTGTTGTGGGGGAGGGCTTACCAGCGTTCGTTCCAGGGGCGCAGATCGAGCTCAAAGGTCCAGGCGTCCCGTGGCTGACTGTGCAGGTACCAGTAGTTCTCGGCTATGTGCTCGGGGTTGAGGATGCCGTCCTGATCCTTGGTCGCGTACTTTTCCGGGAAACTGTCGCGGATAAAGTCAGTGTCGATAGCGCCGTCCACCACGATGTGGGCGACATGGATGTTCATCGGCCCCAGCTCCCGGGCCATGCTTTGGGCCAGGGCTCGGATGCCGTGCTTGGCTCCGGCAAAAGCAGCAAAACCTGCTGCGCCGCGCATGCCGGCCGTTGCCCCGGTAAACAGGATTGTGCCTCGTTGGCGTGTCGCCATGCGCTTGGCCACTTCGCGAGCGTTGAGGAACCCTGAGAAACAGGCCATTTCCCAAATCTTGAAATATTTACGGGCGGTTTCTTCGAGAATACTGCACGGCACGTTGGCGCCGATATTGAAGACGAACGCTTCGATAGGGCCGATCTCGGTTTCGATCTGCTCGACCAGCGCAATCACATCCTCTTCTTTACGCGCATCACAGGCAAAGCCGTGAGCTTCGCCACCGCTGGACTTGATCGCATCCACCAAGGGCTGGAGTTTGTCGGCACTGCGGCGGGTAACGCAGGCAATGTAGCCTTCCCGGGCAAAACGTTTGGCGATGGCGCCGCCGGTAGCATCTCCAGCGCCAACAACCAGTACGACCTTCTTGTTATTCATAGGTAGATCCCTTTGGTAAACGATCGTTAACTGAACGAACGTTATGCTACGATCCGGCCAGCGTCAAGGTGATCAATCCTGAGGACAAGGCAATGCGTTACTCGCCCAATCACAAGCTGGAAACTAAAGAGAAGTTGCTGGAAAGCAGTGCGGTGTCGGCCAAGAAGTCTGGTTTTTCAACGGTCGGTGTCGATGGCTTGATGAAGGCAATCGGCTTGAGTGGCGGGGCGTTCTACAGTCACTTTTCGTCGAAGGACGAATTGTTCGCGGCGATTGTCGAGCGAGAGTTGTGTCAAAGCCTGGCTAGGCTGGGCGGGCAGGGTGAGCAGGATCGTACTCGGCTCGAACGCTGTCTCAAGCACTACCTAAGCATGGCCCATGTCGATCAGCCTGAGTCTGGGTGCGCACTGCCTGCGCTGGGAGCGGAGATCGCCCGTTCGGACCTGTTGGTCCGGCAGCAGGCGGAGATATGGATTTGTCGGCTTCAGGAGAGTTGGGCGCGGATTTTGGAGAGCGACAGCCTGGCATGGGCGATTCTGTCGCAATGCATCGGCGCGCTGGTTGTGGCGCGGATGTTAGCCACACCGGATATCCAGCGCACAGTGCTGCAGTCCAGTCAGGACGAGATTGGCCGCCAGATTGCCGGGCGGCCTCAAGCTATTTGCAAATGACGATCATGCTGCGGCTGGTGTAGCCGGCAGGGTTGAGGCCGAACGGATAATCACCGGGCTCTTCCACGGCGTCGCCCGACTTGGCAATGACCTTGTAATCCTTGGGCGCGCACGAGTTGGCGGCGCTGGTGTAGCACTTGTCCCAGGAGGACGAAAGTCCTGAGCAGTTGATATGCAGCCCTTTCTTGCCGTGTTTGACCTGGGTCTTCGAAGTTGCCGCGCAGCCCGCAACTGCAAGAACGGCGATCAGTATCAAAATTCGTTTCATTACTGTCCTTATAGCGGCCCGGATCTTGTGCCCAGGTCTGGCTGCATTCGTATTCGCTTGTAGCGCTCCGATGTCCCTATCTGAAAAAGTCCATGTGTGGCACTGGGTTGCGGGCCTAAACATGGCCTAATTGAGCGGCAAATGCCAGAGCTTCGTCAAATCCTGTATCAATCCGCCGCAACGGCGGGCTTTGCGGCACTGCCCATTGTCATGGTCGCGCCGACGGAGGCCAGAATGATGCACAAGATGGCCATCCACTGGGACAGGGAAAGGTATTCATGGAGAAACAGCAGTCCCGAGAGTGCGCCGAATGCGGGTTCGATGCTCATCAGTGTGCCGAAGGTGCGGGCGGGCATCCGCGTCAGGGCGACCATCTCCAGGGTATAGGGCAGGGCGGTGGACAGAATGGCGACGCCGATGGCTACCGGGATCAGCGAAGGAGTCAGCAGGGCCGCACCTGCATGGACGATTCCTATGGGTGCAACGAAGAGCGCAGCGATCATGACGCCCAGGGCGGCGGTTGTTACGCCATTATCGGCACCAGCCTTCTGGCCGAACAGAATGTACAGTGCCCAGCATGCGCCGGCGCCAAGTGCATAGCCTGCGCCAACCAGATCGATGCCGGCATTCGTAGCGCCAGTAGGTATTAAAAGCAGCAAACCGACAGCGGCAAGGGCGATCCATAGAAAGTCTATGGCGCGCCGTGAGGCATAGATGGCGACCGCCAAC
>Ga0302175_10000247_pt1 | contig 20520 bp, 20 predicted proteins | sample I_Fen_N3_3_FD_198791 | JGI IMG/M metagenome (GOLD analysis project Ga0302175, IMG submission 198791) | Peat permafrost microbial communities from Stordalen Mire near Abisko, Sweden - I_Fen_N3_3 | ecosystem: Environmental > Terrestrial > Soil > Wetlands > Permafrost | place: Sweden: Abisko... | reverse complement strand
CGCTACCGGACTGCGCTATACCCCGGTTTGAAATTGGCTCCGTGACCAGGACTCGAACCTGGGACCCAATGATTAACAGTCATTTGCTCTACCGACTGAGCTATCACGGAACTACATATTTCAATTTGCAACATTTACTGCGTATTTCACTCTCTTCAACCGTCTCCGCATCGCTGCGTTCGTGTCTCTGAGGCGCGCTATTCTACAATCTTAAAAACCCCTGTCAACCCTTTAAATTGCTTTTAAGACAATGATTTGCGACTTGTTTCAGATTTCTTCTTGGGGAGAAGGAACCGTTGGGCTGACATACTGCGGGGCGCACTTTACAAGCCTTTGCCTTTGAGTTCAACGCCCTAGTGAAAAAAAGGCCTCGCAGTGCGAGGCCTTTTTCAGAGCAACGTCGGTGTCGGTCAGGCAAAGACGATTTCGTCGTTTTCCACCGTTCCCTTGACCGTGGCTCCAGGCAAGAAGCTGCCAGAGAGAATCAACTGCGCCAGCGGGTTTTCGATCCAACGCTGGATTGCCCGTTTCAACGGCCGCGCACCATAGACCGGGTCGTAACCCACGGCGATCAGCTTGTCCAACGCCTCGTCGCTCAGTTCCAGGGTCAGCTCGCGCTCGGCCAGGCGGCTGCGCAGACGGCCCATCTGGATCTGGGTGATGCCAGCGATCTGATCCCGAGCCAATGGCTCGAAGATCACCACTTCGTCGATCCGGTTGATGAACTCCGGACGGAAATGGGTCGACACCGCATCCATCACCGCTGCACGCTGCGCTTCACGATCACCGACCAGTTCCTGGATCTGCGCCGAGCCCAGGTTGGAGGTCATGACGATCACCGTATTGCGGAAGTCCACGGTACGGCCATGACTGTCGGTCAAGCGACCGTCTTCAAGCACCTGCAGCAACACGTTGAACACATCCGGGTGGGCCTTCTCGACCTCGTCCAGGAGGATCACCGAGTAAGGCTTGCGCCGTACCGCCTCGGTCAGGTAACCGCCTTCTTCATAGCCCACATAGCCTGGTGGCGCACCGATCAGGCGAGCCACCGAGTGTTTCTCCATGAATTCGGACATATCGATCCGCACCATGGCCTCTTCGGTATCGAAGAGGAACTCGGCCAAGGCCTTACACAGCTCGGTTTTACCCACGCCGGTCGGGCCGAGGAACATGAACGAGCCGCTTGGCCGATTCGGGTCGGACAACCCGGCACGGGAACGCCGCACTGCGTTGGCCACCGCCACTACCGCTTCGTTCTGGCCGATCACACGTTGGTGCAACAGGCTTTCCATCTTCAACAGCTTGTCACGTTCGCCTTCGAGCATTTTCGAAACCGGAATCCCGGTCCACTTGGAAACCACTTCGGCGATTTCTTCCTCAGTAACCTTGCTGCGCAGCAACTGATTTTCGCTGTGACCGTGCTGGTCGACCATCTGCAGGCTGCGCTCCAGATCCGGGATGACCCCGTACTGCAACTCGGCCATGCGATTCAGGTCGCCTTTACGGCGCGCGGCTTCCAACTCCTGACGCGACTGTTCGATCTTCTGCTGGATCTGCGCAGAGCCCTGCACTTCGGCTTTCTCCGAGGTCCAGATCTCCTCCAGATCCGCGTATTCGCGCTCCAACCGGACGATTTCTTCCTGGAGTTTCTCCAGGCGCTTGATCGCGGCTTCGTCGTCTTCTTTCTTCAATGCCTGGGATTCAACCTTGAGTTGAATCAAGCGCCGCTCCAGGCGGTCCAGCACTTCCGGCTTGGAATCGATCTCCATGCGGATACGGCTGGCGGCCTCGTCGATCAGGTCGATGGCCTTGTCCGGCAGTTGCCGATCAGTGATATAGCGGTGGCTGAGCTTAGCCGCGGCAATGATCGCGCCATCGGTAATGGCCACTTTATGGTGGACCTCATACCGTTCCTTGAGGCCACGCAGAATGGCAATGGTGTCTTCTTCGCTCGGCTCTTCCACCAGTACTTTCTGGAATCGCCGCTCGAGGGCCGCGTCCTTCTCTATGTATTGGCGGTACTCGTTGAGCGTGGTAGCACCGACGCAATGCAACTCACCACGGGCCAGGGCCGGCTTGAGCATATTGCCTGCATCCATGGAACCCTCGCCCTTACCGGCGCCGACCATGGTGTGCAGTTCGTCGATGAACAGAATGATCTGCCCTTCCTGTTTCGACAGCTCGTTGAGCAGGCTTTTGAGCCGCTCCTCGAACTCCCCGCGATATTTGGCACCGGCGATCAGCGCCCCCATGTCCAGTGAGAGCAGACGCTTGCCTTTGAGGCCGTCCGGCACTTCGCCGTTGATGATGCGCTGGGCCAGGCCCTCGGCGATGGCAGTCTTACCCACGCCTGGCTCACCGATCAGCACCGGGTTGTTCTTGGTCCGGCGCTGCAGGACCTGGATGGTCCGCCGAATTTCGTCGTCACGGCCAATCACCGGATCGAGCTTGCCTTCTTCGGCACGCTTGGTCAGATCGACGGTGTACTTATCCAGGGCCTGACGTGATTCTTCGTGGTTGGCGTCATTGACAGCCTCGCCACCGCGAAGATTGTTGATGGCGTTTTCCAGGGCCTTCTTACTCACGCCCTGGCCAAGCAACAGCTTGCCAAGCTTGCTGCTCTCGTCCATGGCCGCGAGCAACACCATCTCGCTGGAGATGAACTGGTCGCCCTTCTGCTGCGCCAGGCGGTCAGCTTGATTGAGCAGGCGCGCAAGATCCTGGGACATATTGACGTCGCCAGTAGGATTTTGAATTTTCGGCAGTTGGTCGAGCTCTTTGCTCAACTCCTTGCGCAGGCTGTTGATATCGAAGCCCACTTGCATCAGCAGGGGTTTGATCGAACCACCCTGCTGCTCGAGCAACGCCTGCATCAAGTGCGCCGGCTCGATCGCGGGATGATCGAGACCCACCGCCAACGATTGAGAATCGGACAGCGCCAACTGCAATTTGCTGGTTAAACGGTCTATACGCATTAGTCACCTTCCTTTTGAGCAGGCCGGAGCGATGGACACACCTAAATAAAGAAACCTGCCAGATACCGTTATAGATGCGGTCGATTCTGGGAGATTCAAGCGCCTGACAGTTGACGCAGGTCAGAAGAGTCTAGCGTTCGAGCCAGATAAGGGAGGCAAACCGTCCAGTACGCGGACTGCGACGGTAAGAATAGAAACGTGCATCGCTGACCGTGCAGTAATCACCACCGTACACCGCCGTGACACCGCGAGCCGCCAGGCGCAAGCGGGCCAGGCTATAGATGTCGGCCATGAACTTGCCGGGGTTGTGGCTTGGGACGAACGCCTGCTCTGCTTGCGCCAGTTGGGCGACGAAGGTTTCCCGCACCTCGGGGCCAACCTCGAAAGCCTGCTGGCCGATGGCCGGTCCAAGCCAGACAATCACTTCGGCCGGCGCAACGTCCAGCGTGTCGAGGGTGGCTTCCAGCACGCCGGCAGCCAACCCGCGCCAACCGGCATGGGCCGCCGCAACACGGGTCCCGGCACGATCGCAGAATAGCGCCGGCAGGCAATCAGCGGTCATCGAGGCACAGGCAATTCCCGGCGTGGCCGTCCAGCTGGCATCTGCGGTGGCGATGACGGACGGATCCGCCTCGACCACATCAATACCGTGGACCTGCTTTAACCAGGCGGGCCTTATAGAGAAATGATCCGTCAGGCGACGACGATTTTCAGCCACCGCTTCGGGACTGTCGTCGACGTGATCGCCCAGGTTGAGGCTGTCGAACGGCGCCAAGCTGACGCCGCCCGTACGGGTGGTGACACAGGCTTTCACCCCGGCCGGCGCAGGCCAGTCAGGAATCAGCCAATCACTCATCCGATGAACGCCTCGCGGTCTTGCTTGAGCAGCGTCAGCAACCAGACGAAGTCGTCCGGCAGCGGCGACTCCCAGCTCATACGGACACCGGTAGTCGGATGGTCCAGTTCCAGGAACCGCGCATGCAGCGCCTGACGCGGAAACGCCTTCAACGACTCGACCATGGTCACACTGGCCGCAGGCGGAATACGGAAACGACCGCCATAGGCCGGATCTCCGACCAACGGGAAGTTGATGTGAGCCATGTGCACCCGAATCTGGTGGGTACGGCCGGTTTCCAGCTTGACCCGTACATGGGTGTGGGAGCGGAAACGCTCGAGCACGCGGTAATGACTGACCGCCTGCTTGCCACCTTCCATCACCGCCATGCGCTGGCGCTGCTGGCCGTGACGACCGATCGGCGCGTTGATCTTGCCGCCCGCTGTCACTACGCCAATCACGATGCACTCGTAGATCCGGCTGACGCTGCGGCTTTGCAGCTGGGTCACCAGTTGGGTCTGCGCCTGAATGGTCTTGGCCACCACCATCAGACCAGTGGTGTCCTTGTCCAGGCGGTGGACGATACCGGCGCGCGGCACATTGATGATGTCCGGGACATGGTGCAGCAAGGCATTGAGCAAGGTGCCATCAGCGTGCCCGGCAGCCGGGTGTACCACCAGGCCCGCGGGTTTGTTGATGACCAGGATGTCGTCGTCTTCATAGACGATATCCAGCTCTATGTCCTGAGCGACCCATTCTCCCTGAGCTTCCTGCTCGGCGGTCAGCTCAAGAATCGCACCGCCATGCACAATGTCACGCGGCCGAATAACGGCTCCGTCCACAGTCAGGCGGCCGTCTTTGATCCAGGCGGAAAGGCGCGAGCGTGAATGCTCAGCGAATAATTGGGCGGCGACTTGATCGAGGCGTTGGCCGCCCAGTTCGGACGGCACCTCTGCGCGAAGTTCAATTTTATCGGACATGCTCAGACTAGGCGTCGGCACAGCCTTTGGTTTCGGCTGCGCGCTTGTGGTTAAATACGGCGTCTTTTGCCCCGAGGCTATTCAACGGGGCGCTCATCATAACAGGACGGCCCCGCCCAAGACAGCGGCCGTCATAGGGACGCAAGCCGCCATGCAAGTGAAACACCTGCTGCTGATCGCCATCCTCGCACTGACCGCTGCTTGCTCATCGAAGGAAGTCGTTGACGAAAACTTGAGCGAGGTCGAGCTGTACCAGCAGGCACAGGCCGACCTGGACAACCACAGCTATACCAGCGCTACCGCCAAGCTGAAGGCCCTGGAGTCGCGCTATCCGTTTGGTCGCTATGCCGACCAGGCACAGCTCGAGCTGATCTACGCCAACTACAAGAACGCCGAGCCGGAAGCAGCCAAGTCCGCCGCCGAGCGATTCATTCGCTTGCATCCACAGCATCCGAACGTGGATTACGCCTATTACCTCAAGGGGCTGACCTCCTTTGACCAGGACGTCGGCCTGCTGGCTCGCTTCCTGCCACTGGACATGACCAAGCGTGACCCAGGTGCTGCCCGCGACTCCTACAACGAGTTCGCCCAGCTCACCAGCCGCTTCCCGAACAGCCGTTACGCTCCAGACGCCAAGCAGCGCATGATTTATCTGCGCAACCTGCTGGCCGCCTACGAGATCCACGTGGCCGACTACTACCTGACCCGTCAGGCCTACGTAGCCGCTGCCAACCGTGGCCGCTATGTAGTGGAGAACTTCCAGGAAACACCTTCGGTCGGTGACGGCCTGGCGGTGATGACTGAGGCTTACCAGCGCCTGCACCTGGACGAACTGGCCGCCACCAGCCTGGAAACCCTGAAGCTCAACTACCCGAACCACCCGACCCTGGTTGATGGCCAGTTCGTGCCACGAGTGGCCGAAGCCGACAACCGTTCGTGGCTGAGCAAGGCCACCCTGGGCCTGATCGAGTCGCGTCCACCGCTGCCGCCGGGAGAAACCCGCGCCAACCAGGACGTGGTCAAGCAGTTCCAGGATGCCAAGGATGCGATCCCATCCGACCTCAAGCCTAAAGATGGCAACGGCGACGTGATCAAAGAAGAACAGCATGAAGCCGAAGGCAACAATAACGATCGTTCGTGGTTCAGCTACATGACCTTCGGTGTGTTCGACTGATAGCACCGACGCCGTCAATAAAAGGGAGACTTTCGAGTCTCCCTTTTTCATGGCCGTGTTTTATTGTTCTGTGCGCCCGCAAGGTCCTTGGCTAAACTGCGCCATCCTTCCTCACAAAGCTGGTTGCCATGGTTCGTCTACTGTTCTGGATCGCCCTGATTGCCGCTGCGGTATGGTTCTGGCGAAAATTCAAGCGCCAGGCATCCGGTGGCAGCCCTCCCCCCGAGCAAAGTGCCACCCCCATGGTCCGTTGCGCCCAGTGCGGCCTGCATCTGCCCCGTGACCGGGCGCTGAGTCAGCAGCAACAGTGGTACTGCAGCCAGGCTCACCTGGAACAAGGACCAGGCCCCGGCAACCGCTGAGGCCCTGAATGCCAGTGACGGTACCGGCTCGCTGGCACAAGGCCTGCCCCAGCCACTGATCCCACCCTGCCCTATTTGAGGAACAAAGCCCCCGAATGGGCGTCTGACGCTGATTATTCAAGACCTTAATCAGCGCATGAATCGGGTGATCGATAACTTTCCCACGCCTTCTAACCCATTACCTGACGAGCCCCAGGCCATTGGCCTGACAAGTCAGTGGCAACGCGTTGTCAGCTCCCTCCTCCCATCGAACAATTGGCTACACAAAAGCCGCCTCCCCACCCGCCTCGCGAGCGCTGATAGGCCCTCAACACCCGGCGAACCCCACACGCAGCTCCTAGACTTCAACTCTCGCCAGGATGGCGGGCGCCCACGCCTCACCTGCGTTCACGGATGAAGTTTCAAGCAAACATGAACCCACGGCACAAAATACTGGTGGTCGATGATCAAGCGGAGGTCCGCGCGCTCCTGGAAATCAATCTGGGACGCATGAACCTTCACACTCAGAGCGCCCGCAGCATCGGCGAAGCTCGCCGGTGGCTGGCGGCCAGCCCCTTCGACTTGTGCCTGAGCGCCAGCCAGTTGCCGGACGGCACCGGCCTGGAGCTGCTGCAACACATCCAACAGCATCACCCTCACGTCCAGACCGCAATGATCAGCGCCTGTGGCACTCCGGCCACCTCCATTGAAAGGCTCAAAGGTTCCGCTGGCGATGTCCTGCGCACCCCGCTGGACCTCACCCACCTGCGCGACCTGATCAATCGCACCCTGCATCGGCCGGTCGGCAGCGACGATAGCCCGTTGCTTGGCGACTCGCCGCCCATGCGCACACTGCGCCGACACATCGGCAAACTGGCCAACAGCCAGGCTCCGGTCTATATCAGCGGCGAATCCGGCAGTGGCAAGGAGTTGGTGGCGCGCCTGATCCACGCCCGGGGCCCGCGCGCCGACCAGCCCTGGGTACCGGTGAACTGTGGCGCGATCCCCACAGAGCTGATGGAAAGCGAGTTTTTCGGCCACCGCAAGGGCAGTTTCAGCGGCGCAGTCAGCGACCAGCCCGGATTATTCCAGGCGGCCCATGGCGGCACGCTGCTGCTGGATGAAGTGGCTGATCTGCCGCTGTCCATGCAGGTCAAGCTGCTCCGGGCCCTTCAGGAGAAAGCCGTGCGCCGGGTCGGCAGCCAGCAGGAGGTGGCGGTGGATGTACGGATCCTTTGCGCCACCCACAAAAACCTGCAAGCCGAGGTCAGCGCTGGGCGCTTTCGCCAGGACCTCTATTACCGACTGAACGTGATCGAATTGCGGGTCCCGCCGCTGCGGGAACGCAAAGAGGATATCGAGCCACTGGCCAAGCGTGTTCTGCAGCGGCTGGCCGCCGAGCACGGCGCGTTACCGACACAGCTGCACGCCAATGCGTTGGCAGCCCTCAAGGACTATCGCTTCCCAGGTAACGTGCGAGAGCTGGAGAACCTGCTGGAGCGTGCCTACACCCTGTGCGACAACCGGTTGATCGAGCCACAGGACCTGGGGCTCGATGACCACTCACCAACCTGCGCCGGAGCGGGCCTGGCACAGGTGACCGACCTTGACCAACACCTGCGACAGATTGAGCGCGAGCTGATTCTCCTGACCCTGGAGGAGACGCGCTGGAACCGCACGGCGGCGGCCCAACGCCTGGGCCTATCGTTTCGTTCGATGCGTTATCGAATGCAAAAGCTCGGTCTGGATTAAAGCCGCCCGCTTGGCGCGTACGGCGCGGGATCGATGATCGGCTCGCGACCCAGCATCAGGTCGGTGAACAGCTGGCAGGAAGCCGGTGCCAGCACCAGGCCATTGCGGTAATGCCCACAATTGAGCCACAAGCCACTGAAGCCCGGCACCGGCCCAATGTAGGGAATACCTTCCGGCGACCCCGGCCGCAGGCCCGCCCAATGCCCCACCACCTCGGCCCCGGCCAGGGCGGGAATCAGCTCGACGGCAGACGCCTTGAGGCTCTCCAGCGCGGACTCGGTCGGAGTCTTGTCGAAGCCCTCATGCTCCAGGGTGCTGCCAATCAGAATATGCCCGTCCCGCCGCGGGATCGCATAACGGCCCTTGGCCAATACCATGCACGACAGGAAGTCCTCGGCGCACTTATAGAGAATCATCTGCCCCTTGACTGGTTCCACCGGCAGCGTCAGCCCCAGGCTGCCCAGCAACTCGCCGCTCCAGGCACCGGCGGCCAGCACCACCTGATCGCCATGGACATCGCCGCTGGCGGTATGCACGCCGACAATCCGCTGCCCATCACGAATAAAACCACTGACTGCGCACTGCTCATGCACGGTGACATCGGGCAGTGCCAGCAACGCCGCCCTGAGGGACTTCAGCAGGCGCGGGTTGCGCACATTGGCCACGTTGGCCATGTAGATTGCCCGCGAAAAACCGGGGCCGAGTACCGGCACTGCAACGTGAGTCGCATCGATGTCCACCACGCTCAACGGCCGATTTTCACGCCGCGCCCACTCCAGCGCACTGTCTTCATCATCCAGGTCCAGCCAGTAGAGCCCGGTGGTGTGCACCTGCGGATCGACGCCGGTACTGGCGAACAGACGCTCGGCCAGCTGTGGATAAAAATCCTGGGACCAATGGGCCAGTGCGGTGACGGCGGGGCTGTAGCGCCAGGGGTAAAGCGGCGAGACGATGCCGCCCCCCGCCCATGACGACTCCTGCCCCAGGTTCGAACGGTCCAACAGCACCACTCGCTGCCCGGCCGAAGCCAGATTGAACGCTGTCAGCAGGCCGATCACTCCGCCCCCAACCACCACCACTTGCTGTTGCTTAGCCATAGCCGATCCAGTCATTTAAAAGACGCAGGACGCATCGCGCCCACCGAGGGGCTCACCGCCCCCAGCAATCCTTGGCCGTCACACCCTCAGCTTGATTGCTGATAGTGGTGGCGCCGGTTTCGCTGATGCTGAAGCTGCCGCATTTATCCCCGGCCATTTTGCTCTCGGCCTTGGGTGTCGCGGTCAACGAGAAGGTTTTGTCGGCCAGGGTCGCGCTGATGCTGTAGTTATCGTTACCGCTACTCAGGTCAGTGGCGCCGGTGTAGACGCCGCTTTTGGAATAGAAACGTTCAAGCAACTGCGCCTGGTCGGAGAGCAGGCCAGCGATTTCAGTGCGGTGCGGTTTCTTGGTGTATTCGGTGATGGCCGGAAGGCTCAAGGTGAGGACCAGCCCGATGATCGCAATCACGATCATGATTTCGATCAGGGTAAAACCTTGGTTGGATCTGCGCATGGGTGAATCTCGCTTACTGTATTTGTCGCCACATGATGCGGCGGCCGGCACTTCCCGGCGGTTGCGGCTGTGACGCCAAAGGGGCATCGGCGGGGTTCAGGGTCTCGCCAGGCGCGCCCTGGGCGCTGCCATCCGGGCCTGGAACCTCACCCACATACACCACCTCGTCGGAGAACCGGTCCGGGTCGCGAACTGCGTGGTCGAGCATCTTACCGCCGAACGGGCCGAGCTCCAGCAGTTTCCCGCGATCAATAGTTGAACAGGGGTCGAAGGGATCGGGCAGCCGGCCATTCTGCCCGCGCTCATCGGGCATCCGCACAGACCAGCCGCTGGGCGCCGGGTCGAGCGGTTGCACGCAAGGCGCAACAGCGCCGCGCGCCTGAACAGGCAGCGCACTAACCAGGCAACAACCCGCCATGAGCCGCCAGCCCGCCTTTTGCCAGCGCCGCAGATGAAACTCAATATTTGGCATAAATACTCTCCAGCACCGTGCGCGAATGCCCGGCCACACCCACCGCCGTGACCCGATACAAGGTGGCTGCCGTATGGCGCGGCAAGTTGACCGCATCAAGGGTTGTCCCCAGGTTCTGCAACCCGTAAAAACCCTGGTCAGTGGCGACCCAAGTCACGCCGGAATGGCTATTGGCGCCCGCGACCGTAAGCCCAGAGGACTCCGCAGGGGGTGGACAGCGTGCACAGGCAGGCAGCGTGTAACGCCCCTGCTGGACCGCCCCCTCACCGATCCGCAGGGCCGACTCCGCCGCCTGGAACGACTGGTTGCGCAAGCTCAGGCTGGCCGCCATTTTTTCCTGCAGCGTCGCGTTACGCAGGGACGACACCCCAATCAACGTCAGCAATAACAGAAACACCAGGCTGATCAGCAACGCCATTCCTTGCTGACGGCCAGGCCCAAGTCGCGACAGATCTCTGTGCATCGCCATCACCGCAGCCGGTTGCGCAAGGCAGCCACCACAGTGAACGTCTGGCTACCGACCCGCTGCATAGGATCGGCCAGGGTCAGGCTCAGGCGCACACTGCGAATCAACTGCGGGTCATCGGGGGTACGGCTGTAGCGGGAGGCCCCCGTGTCCGACGCCGAACGGGCCATGCCGAAGCTGACCTCAAACGCCTCGACATCGCTCACCAGGACCGCCTGATCGTTGCCGGTACCGGTACCCATCATCAGTTGCCGGTTGTCCAGGTGGTAGGACAGCCGCCGGATCGCAAATGCCTGCTGCCCCACTCCAGCGACCCGGGCGCCGCTGTAAGCGGTGGAGGAGTCACGGCAGTCGGACAGCACGGTCCAGGTCGGCACCCCGCCATCCCGACCCACGTCAGCAGTGACCAGGGTCAGGCGCTGGCTGGCGGCGTCCCAGCGCACCGGCGTCGCCGCATTGGCGGTAAAGTCCCCTGCCGCGCTGGCATCAGCGACCGTGGCGAGGCAACCGAACATCCCGACCATACGCACCTCCTGCATCAACTTGCTCAGGACAAAACGCCCATCCTCCTGCAAGGTCGCCGCGGCGTTCTGGCTGAGGTAGGTGTTCTTGGCCGAGATGAAAATCCGCGTCACGCCCAACACCACCACCAGGCTCAGGGCCAGCGCCAGCATCATTTCGATCAGGCCGAAGCCACGCACCGGGCCGTTCATCGCTGGCCGGCCTCGTCGACCGCGACCCGGCTGCTCAGGACGAAGCTGCGCCGAGCCTCGGCAGCACCGCCCGCGCGGGCGTCATCCCAGGTCACGGTGATGGTAAATAGCCGCTGGTTGACGCTGACGCTGCCGCTCGCCGTCGGCCCGCCAAAACTGGCGACATTGTTCGCAAAATCATAGAGGTCCTGATCCCGGGCCTGCTCCAGATTACCCGCCGCCGGCGTCGGCACACTGTAGTCGGCGCCGGCATTGGCGCGAATCCGGTCCAGCATGTCGTAAGCCACAAAGCTGGCCTGGCTGGCCATCCGTGCGCTGTCGGTGTACTTCAGTGCCTTGAGTTGGACCGCCGCGGCTCCCAGCAGCCCCACTGCCAGAATCAACAGCGCAACCAACACCTCGATCAGGCTCATGCCGCGCTGTCCGCGCCTGTCAGTCATTGGCAGCTCCCTGCAAAAATAATCCGTCCATTGAGGCAGACGCTGATCGAACGCCGCAGCCCGCCGCGTTCATAGCGGATAAGCAGCGGCCGATCCGCCCCAGCCAGCCCGCCGAGCGCGCTGAACGCCACAGCGTCGATGGCTGAGGGTAGCGTCAGAATCGCACCACGGGAGAGCGCGGGAACAACCCGCAATACATTCGCCTCGGGCACCGCGCCGTCGTACACGGCGAGCGCCCCGGCCCATTCGCGCGAATCATCCAGGGGCCGGACGTGGGTGGTAATACCGCGTGAAATGGCCTCGAAACGCGCGTAATTGAGGGCTCGCAGCAATTCATTGAGCTCGCTGTCGGCCTGGCTGCGCTGCAACGATTGGCTGAATGCCGGAAGGATCAAGGTCAACAACAACCCACCAATGGCCAGGGTCACCAACATCTCGATCAGCGTGAAACCCTTTGTACGCAAATTCATTGCCTGTCCTGCAAACGCCTTCGGCTATAACGGGCTACAACCTTGAACACTCATAGACCGGCTGTTTGCCGTTTTGCTCAATGGCCGCGCACGGATAGCGTCGGCATTCACCTTTCCAAGGAGGAAAACCCATGACTCAAAAAGGTTTCAGCCTGATAGAACTGCTGGCGGCACTGGCCTTGCTCGGCGTCCTGTTACATCTCGGCGCCGGGGCCTTGGGCCAGTTGTTGATCTCGAACCGCCAACAGCTGATGGCGCAAGGACTCGCCAGTGGCCTGCGCCAAGCCCGCCATGAAGCCATCCTGCGCCATGCCACGACGGTGATTCAGGCACGGGAAGACGGCTGGAGTCAGGGCTGGCGGATCATTCTGGACGTCAGTGGCCGGGGACCGCAGGACAGCAACAACCCGGTGCTGGTCGAGCACCAGGCTGGAGGACAGGTCGTGGTGGTGGGCAATCGCCCGGTGAAGCGTTTCGTGCGCTTCAGCAGCCTGGGACAACCACTGTTACCCAGCGGCGCCTTCCAGGCCGGCACTCTGCATATCTGCGCCCGCGAGCAATCGACCAGCCGATATCAGGTAGTGCTGTCCCGAACCGGACGGGTCAGCCTGCGCAGCGAACAAACCGAGCAGGCCGTCTGTGCAGACAGCGACTGATCAGAGCAGCGAGCGAACCCGCAGTTCCTTGGGCATGGAGAACGTGATGTTCTCTTCGCGGCCAGCCAGCTCATCGGCACCATTAGCACCCCAGGCCTGCAATTGCTGGATCACTCCGCGGACCAGTACTTCCGGGGCCGATGCACCGGCGGTAATGCCGATCCGCTCGACACCATCGAACCAGCTGCGCTGCATGTCTTCGGCACCGTCGATCAGGTAGGCCGGGGTGGCCATGCGCTCAGCCAGTTCGCGCAGGCGATTGGAGTTGGAACTGTTCGGGCTGCCCACCACCAACACCACATCGCACTCGTCCGCCAGCTGCTTGACCGCATCCTGGCGGTTTTGCGTGGCGTAGCAGATGTCGTCCTTGCGCGGGCCACCGATGGCCGGGAAACGCGTGCGCAGCGCATCGATCACCCGGCTGGTGTCGTCCATGGACAGGGTGGTCTGGGTCACGAAGGCCAGTTTCTCAGGGTTGCGTACCTGCAGGGCGGCGACATCTTTCTCATCTTCGACCAAGTAGATCGCGCCGCCATTGCCGGCGTCGTACTGGCCCATGGTGCCCTCAACTTCCGGGTGTCCGGCGTGGCCGATCAGGATGCATTCACGGCCGTCGCGGCTGTAGCGTGCCACCTCGATGTGCACCTTGGTCACCAACGGACACGTGGCATCGAACACCTTGAGGCCACGGCCGGCGGCTTCGGTACGCACGGCCTGGGAAACGCCATGGGCACTGAAAATCACAATGACGTCGTCCGGAACCTGATCCAGCTCTTCGACAAAGATCGCGCCGCGAGCACGCAGATCTTCGACGACAAATTTGTTGTGCACCACTTCATGGCGAACGTAGATCGGTGGCCCGAAGACCTCCAAGGCGCGATTGACGATTTCGATCGCGCGGTCCACGCCGGCGCAGAAGCCACGGGGGTTGGCGAGTTTGATTTGCATGCTGTGCCTCGTGTCTTGCGCGCAAGAAGTTAGATCGTTGCCACTGTAGCGATTACGTTTAAAGCGCCTTCACGTCGATGATCTCGACATCAAAGGTCAAGGTCTTGCCCGCCAGCGGGTGATTGAAGTCGATGGTCACCTCAGTGTCATCGAAGGCTTTGACCACGCCAGGCAACTCGGTATTCGCCGCATCGTTGAAAATCACCAGCAGCCCTTCAGACAGCTCCATGTCCTGGAACTGCGAGCGCGGGATGATCTGCACATTCTGCGGGTTCGGCTGGCCGAAGGCGTTTTCCGGCTCAATCGCCAGAGTCCGCTTGTCGCCCGCCTTGAAACCGAACAACGCCACTTCGAAACCTGGCAGCAGGTTGCCGTCGCCGACCTTGAAGGTCGCCGGGGCCTTGTCGAAGGTGCTGTCTACCGTATCGCCATTCTCCAGGCGCAATGCGAAATGCAAAGTGACTTCCGTGTTCTGGCCAATGCGTTGTTCAGCCAATACCTGCTCAGTCATGAACGGTTTCTCCGGTTTTCTTGCCTTTGAACATATCCAGCGCAAGCATCACTGCACCGACGCTGATGGCGCTGTCGGCAAAGTTGAACGCCGGGAAATACCAGCGATTCTGCCAATGCACCAGGATGAAATCGATCACATGACCCAGGGCGATCCGGTCATAGAGGTTACCCAGGGCACCACCGAGTACCAGCGCCAGGGCCACGGCCAGCCAGGTTTCATTGCGGCCCAGGCGCTTGAGCCAGACCACCAGTACCGCACTGACCACTACCGCGATCAAAGCGAACAGCCAGCGCTGCCAGCCGGAGCTGTCAGCCAGGAAGCTGAACGCCGCACCGGTGTTGTAGGCCAGGGTCCAGCTGAAGTAATCCGGGATCACCACAATCTGCTGGTACATCGACAACGAGCTTTCGAAGTGGAACTTGCTGGCCTGGTCAATGACCAGGACCAGCAGGCTCAACCACAGCCAGCCCAGACGGCCGAAACGGCCCGCGGCGTTAGGCATAGTGACGAACCTCGCCCGCACCACTGATGTTGTCGACGCAACGACCGCAGATTTCCGGGTGCTCAGGGTTCACGCCGACGTCTTCACGGCAGTGCCAGCAACGGGCGCACTTGGCGAAGGCCGACTTGACCACCTTGAGTTTCAGGCCAGGTACTTCGGTGGCCACCGCGTCAGCCGGAGCCTGGGCGAAAGGTGCCAGGCTGGCGGTCGAGGTGATCAGGACGAAGCGCAGTTCGTTGCTCAGTTTGCCCAGGTCAGCGGTCAGGCCGTCCTCGGCATACAGGGTGACTTCGGCCTGCAGGTTGCCACCGACGGCCTTGGCCGCGCGCTGGTTCTCCAGTTCCTTGTTCACGGCAACCTTGACCGCCATGACGCCTTCCCAGTACTCGCGGCCCAGTTCGAAGTCGGCCGGCAATTCGCTCAGACCTTCATACCAGGTGTTGAGCATTACCGATTCGTTACGTTCGCCCGGCAGGTACTCCCACAGTTCGTCGGCGGTGAAGGCCAGGATCGGTGCGATCCAGCGCACCAGCGCCTCGGAGATGTGGTACAGCGCGGTCTGCGCCGAGCGGCGCGCCTTGCTGTTGGCGCCAGTGGTGTACTGGCGGTCCTTGATGATATCGAGGTAGAAACCGCCCAGCTCCTGCACGCAGAAGTTGTGGATCTTCGAGTACACGTTCCAGAAGCGGTATTCGCCGTAATGCAGCTCCAGCTCGCGCTGCAGCAACAGAGTACGGTCCACGGCCCAACGGTCCAGAGCGAGCATGTCTTCGGCCGGCAGGATGTCGGTGGCCGGGTTGAAGCCGGTCAGGTTCGACAGCATGAAGCGCGCGGTATTACGGATACGGCGGTAGGCATCGGCACTGCGAGCCAGGATCTGTTCGGAAACCGCGATCTCGCCGGAGTAGTCGGTGGAGGCCACCCACAGGCGCATGATGTCGGCGCCCAGGGTGTCGTTGACTTTCTGCGGCGCGATCACGTTGCCCAGGGACTTGGACATCTTGCGGCCGCTTTCATCCACGGTGAAACCATGGGTCAGCAACTCGCGATACGGTGCGTGACCATCGATGGCACAACCGGTCAGCAACGACGAGTGGAACCAGCCGCGGTGTTGGTCCGAGCCTTCCAGGTACAGGTCGGCACGCGGACCGGTGGCGTGGCCCATCGGGTGCGAGCCACGCAGTACGTGCCAATGGGTGGTGCCCGAGTCGAACCAGACGTCGAGGGTGTCGCTGATCTTGTCGTACAGCGGCGCTTCATCACCCAGCAGTTCAGCGGCGTCCAGCTTGAACCAGGCTTCGATGCCCTCTTGTTCAACGCGCTGGGCGACAACTTCCATCAGTTCGACGGTACGAGGGTGCAGCTCGCCGCTTTCCTTGTTCAGGAAGAACGGGATCGGCACACCCCAGTTGCGCTGGCGGGAGATGCACCAGTCCGGACGGTTGGCGATCATCGAGTGCAGGCGCGCCTGGCCCCAAGCCGGTACGAACTGCGTCTCTTCGATGGCCTCAAGGGCACGCTTGCGCAGGGTTTCGCCGCTAGTCGGCTCCTTGTCCATGCCGATAAACCATTGCGCGGTGGCGCGGTAGATCAGCGGGGTCTTGTGGCGCCAGCAGTGCATGTAGCTGTGGACGATGGTTTCGGTGTGCATCAGCGCGCCGACTTCCGAGAGTTTGTCAACGATCGCCGGGTTGGCTTTCCAGATGAACTGGCCACCGAAGAACTCCAGGGACGGCACGTAGACGCCGTTGCTCTGCACCGGGTTCAGGATGTCGTCGTTGACCATGCCGTAGGCTTTACAGGTCACGAAGTCGTCTACGCCGTAGGCTGGAGCGGAGTGCACCACGCCGGTGCCAGCGCCCAGTTCGACGTACTCGGCCAGGTACACCGGCGACAAGCGGTCGTAGAACGGGTGGCGGAAGTTGATCAGTTCCAGCGCCGAGCCAGTGGTGGTGGCAATCACCGAGCCTTGCAGGCTGTAACGGGCCAGGCACGACTCAACCAGTTCTTCAGCCAGCACCAGCAACTTGTCACCGACGTCCACCAGGGCGTAGGTGAATTCCGGGTGCACGTTGAGCGCCTGGTTGGCCGGGATGGTCCAGGGGGTCGTGGTCCAGATCACGATCGAGGCCGGCTTGGCCAGGCTTGCCAGGCCAAAGGCCTCGGCCAGCTTGTCGGCGTCGGCGATCGGGAAGGCGACGTCGATGGTCGGGGACTTTTTGTCTTCGTATTCGACTTCCGCTTCAGCCAGGGCCGAACCGCAGTCGAAGCACCAGTTCACGGGCTTGAGGCCCTTGAACACGAAACCGCCCTTGACGATTTCGGCCAAGGCACGGATTTCACCGGCCTCGTTCTTGAAGTTCATGGTCTTGTAGGGGTTGGCAAAATCACCCAACACCCCCAGACGGATGAACTCGGACTTCTGACCTTCGATCTGCTCGGTGGCGTAGGCGCGGCACAGCTCGCGGGTCTTGTCGGCGCCCAGGTTCTTGCCGTGGGTCACTTCAACCTTGTGCTCGATCGGCAGGCCGTGGCAGTCCCAACCCGGAACATAAGGTGCGTCGAAACCCGCCAGGGTCTTCGAGCGGATGATCATGTCTTTCAGAATTTTGTTCAGCGCATGACCGATATGAATCGTGCCGTTGGCATACGGAGGACCGTCGTGCAGAACGAACTTCGGACGATCCTTGCCAATTTCGCGCAACTTACCGTACAGGCCAATGCTGTCCCAGCGCTGCAGAATCTGCGGTTCGCGCTGAGGCAGGCCGGCCTTCATTGGGAAGGCGGTGTCCGGAAGGTTTAGCGTGGCTTTATAGTCGGTCATTTAAGGCTCTTCATTAGCGATTGGCGCTATGGATACGTGCAACTTGGGCACGGGCGGCGGCAACATCCGCATTGATCGCCGTCTTCAGCGCCTCCAGAGAGGCGAAACGCTGCTCTTCACGCAGCTTGTGGTGGAAAACCACCGTCAAACGCCGGTCATACAAATCGCCGGCAAAATCTAAAAGATGGACTTCAAGGTGGGCCTTGCCATCACCTGCAACCGTGGGCCGAACACCGATATTGGCGACGCCTGGCCAAGATTGGCCGTCGATCTCGACGCTCACCAGGTACACCCCGGAAAGCGGCACGCGACGACGCTTGAGCTGCACGTTGGCCGTAGGCGTACCGAATTGGCGCGCCAGCTTCTGTCCGTGCAGGACCCGTCCGGCAATCCGGAAGGGGCGACCCAGCAAACGCTCGGCCAATGCAAAGTCAGCAGCGGCCAGGGCATTACGGACCTGAGTGCTGCTGACACGTAATCCGTCCAGTTCCACGGTCTGCGCCGCTTCGACGGTAAATCCTCGGGCGATGCCGGCATGTTGCAAGAAATCGAAATCCCCAACCCGGTCGCAACCAAAGCGGAAGTCGTCGCCGACTTCCAAATGCTGCACACCCAGGCCATCCACCAAAATGGTATCGACGAATTCGCTGGCACTGAGTTTGCTCAGGCGCTGGTTGAACGCTAGGCACAACACCCGGTCGACCCCTTCGTCAGCCAGCAGCTGCAACTTGTCACGCAGGCGCGCCAGACGGGCCGGAGCGGTGTCCGGCGCGAAGAACTCGCGGGGCTGCGGCTCGAAAATCACCACGCAGCTGGGCACGCCCAACTCGAGCGCGCGCTCGCGCAGCCGGCCCAGGATAGCCTGGTGGCCACGGTGAACACCGTCAAAGTTGCCAATAGTGGCGACACAGCCCCGATGCTGGGGGCGCAGGTTGTGGAGACCTCGAACCAGCTGCATAACGCGCTTCTTGCTCATAAAGTGGCCGATTATAACCACACCCAGCGGTCGGCGACAGGCAACACCGCCACCCAAAGTGATCGAACCGATAAAACCGCGGCCCAATGAGGGCTCAACGCCAGGCAGGCATCAGTTCAAGCCCTTGCGATTGAAGTCCCGCAGGCGAAAGCCCAGCAGCACCAGCATGCCGAAATACGTCACCACCCCGGCCAGCACCACCCCCCCCAGGCGCAGGAAGCGCTGCAGCATATGCCCCTGGTCCCAGGCCGGCATCAGGTACATCAACCCCAGCAGCACCCCCGACATCACCAACACCGCGATCACCAGTTTGAGGGCGAACAGCCCCCAGCCCGGTTGCGGCTGGAACATCTTCTGCTTGCGCAACTGATAGAACAGCAAGCTGGCGTTGATGCAGGCCCCGCCGCTGATCGCCAGGGCCAGCCCTGCGTGCTTCAACGGACCGATAAACACCAGGTTGAGCAATTGCGTGACGATCAGGGTAAAGATCGCGATTTTGACCGGCGTACGAATGTTTTGCTGGGCATAGAAGCCTGGCGCCAGGACCTTGATCACAATAATCCCGAGCAGGCCAATCGAGTAGGCGACCAGCGCCCGCTGCGTCATGGCGGCGTCCAGGGCAGTGAACTCACCGTACTGGAACAACGACACCGTTAGCGGCTCGGCAAGAATCCCCAGGGCCAGGGCGCATGGCAGTACCAACACAAAACACAGGCGCAGGCCCCAGTCGAGGACTCGCGAGTACTCGTGACGGTCCCGGCTGGCGTAGGTCTTGGCCAGGGTCGGCAGCAGAATAGTGCCCAGTGCCACCCCCAATACACCGGACGGCAACTCCATCAGGCGGTCGGCGTAGTACATCCAGGACACGGAGCCCGCGACCAGGAACGACGCAAATATTGTGTTGATGATCAACGAAATCTGACTCACCGAGACCCCGAGAATCGCTGGCAGCATTTGCTTCATCACTCGCCAGACCCCGGTGTCACGCAGGTTCAGCCGTGGCAGCACAAGCATGCCGATCTTGCGTAGGTGCGGCAGCTGGTACAGCAACTGCGCCAGGCCACCGGCCAATACCGCCCAGCCCAGGGCCATCACCGGCGGATCGAAGTAAGGCGTCAAGAACAGGGCGAAAATGATCATGCTCACGTTGAGCAGGGTGGGCACAAAGGCCGGCACCGAAAAACGGTTCCAGGTATTGAGGATCGCCCCCGCCAGCGAGGACAGGGAAATCAGCAATATATAAGGGAAGGTCACCCGCAACAGATCAGAGGTCAGGGCAAACTTTTCCGGGGTATCGGCAAAACCCGGCGCCGTCGCCCAGATCACCCAAGGCGCAAAAATGATCCCCAATGCCGTGACTAGCGCCAGCACCAGGGTCAGCAGACCCGACACATAAGCGATGAAGGTACGCGTCGCCTCCTCACCCTGCTGGCTTTTATATTCCGCCAGGATCGGCACAAAGGCCTGGGAGAAAGCGCCCTCGGCAAAGATCCGGCGCAGTAGATTGGGCAACTTGAAGGCAATGAAGAAGGCATCGGTCGCCATGCCGGCACCGAAGGCACGCGCGATGATGGTGTCACGCACAAACCCCAGCACCCGGGAAATCATGGTGATCGAGCTGACAGCGGCCAACGATTTGAGCAGGTTCATTGAAAGGTTTTTTGCCTGTAGATAAACAGCAGGCGAACAATGCGCCCACTTATGCGATACTCCGCGCCGCAACAGCACAGAGCCAAAGCTCGCGAGTTTACAGGTCAAGCGCCGGAAATAAATATCCCGCCTCTTCAGATCGACCACTCAGCGGAACGCATCACCCGCCCTTGACAAGACTTCAACTCATCGGCATGATTCGCGGCCTATTTTGTTTGCTATTTCCCAAAAAGTCTTTCGAGGAGCTCGACGGTGGCCAACACACCTTCCGCCAAAAAACG
>Ga0302175_10000243_pt1 | contig 20798 bp, 21 predicted proteins | sample I_Fen_N3_3_FD_198791 | JGI IMG/M metagenome (GOLD analysis project Ga0302175, IMG submission 198791) | Peat permafrost microbial communities from Stordalen Mire near Abisko, Sweden - I_Fen_N3_3 | ecosystem: Environmental > Terrestrial > Soil > Wetlands > Permafrost | place: Sweden: Abisko... | reverse complement strand
CGCTTGAAGAACGACGCGCTCGGGTCAACGACGACACTGCCGGCCACTTCCGGCGGACAAAACGGCGCCGTGGCGACTTTAGGCAAAAAACTGAATTTCACGCAAACATCCAGAAACAATTGGAAAGGCGCAGCTTAGACGTTCCACCCCCCTACAGGCTACACACCACCCCCGTAGGAGCTGCCGAAGGCTGCGATCTTTTGATCTTGATCTTGATCTTGAAAAAACAAGATCAAAAGATCGCAGCCTTCGGCAGCTCCTACGGGGCACCGTGGCGGCGGAAGAATAGGGTGACCTGACCCAGTTCGAAGCCGAACTTGGTCATGGCCGAGCGATTGGCCATGGTGTCCGGGTCGAGCAGGTACATCCAGTCATCAAAATGCACCTGATAGACCTTGTCGTCCACCGGCAGGCTCAGCACATAGCGCCAGTGCAACGCATTGCCGGCCACTTCACCGCTGGACTCGCCAACCACATCCCCCGCCGTGCCACGCCAACGTCCAGGTCCGTCCGGGTGCAGGGTCCAGACCCGGGTCTGTTTGCTGCCGTCGCTGTAGGTAAAGTCCTCATGCATGATCAGATTCGGGCCGTCCATGCGGCTGTTGATCAGCACATGAAAGCGTTTGATCACCTCCCCCGAACGTTTCTGGAACATACCCCAGCCGTCGACCCGGCCGGCAAAGAACCCCGGCAAATCGAGCTTCGGGTTTTGCTCGCTGTAGCGCTGCACATCGACGCCGCCGCAACCGGCCAGGCACACGAACAACACCAGCATCAGCCGTTTCAGCATGGCGACCTCCTCAAGGTTTGGCGCTGCCCAGCAATTGCTGGCGCAACTCGGGATTACGGGTACGCGGGTCGAGCCAGATGTCGAAGAAGGCCCGGGCGAATTGCGGGTCTTTCACTTCATGTTGCAACTGCTGGCCGACAAAGAACCGCGCCCCCTGCCCCGGTAAATAAACCCCGGTGATCCGCGTGCCGGCCTGCACATCGACGAACGACTGCTGCATCTGCGCCTGCCAATCCGCCAGTTGCCCGGCGCTGACCGACGCGCCGGACAAGCGCTTGATTTCATCGACGCTGGCCTGCACCAGGTCATCCCGGGAAATAGTGCGTTGGTAGATCAGCTCCAGGGCAAACGGCTGATCCGTCGCCAGCGGTCGCGCGGCACTCCAGAGCCGGGCGTTGTAGACATCGAAGCCAAACACCCGAAATTCACCGGTACCGAGGATCTGCGCGCCGGGCACGCCGTCCTGCCAATTGGCCAGGGCTTGGGTGGCGAGCAGGGCCAGCAGCCAGAGGCCGTGACGAAGGCGCGAAAGTGATCTGTTCATGGCGGCTCGATTTGCGCTGAAATCCTTCCTAAAACCTATACGCAAAAGGTCACTCTGTACAATTTTAAGGAGTCTGAAATTTTGTATACAAAACCCTCCCATTCCTAGAGCAATCCATCGTGGGCAATGCTAACGTGGCCGCCTCACACAGGTCGGAGGTGCGTGCGTGCTGATGCTCAAGCTGTTGGTGATTCCCGGGTTCCTGCTGCTGATTTCCCTGGCGGGCAAACGTTGGGGGCCGAGCGTGGCCGGTTGGCTGTCGGGGTTGCCGGTGGTGGTCGGGCCGATTCTGTTTTTCCTCGCCATCGAACAAGGCCAGGTGTTCGCCGCCCAAGCCGCGACCGCCGCCCTCTCGGCAATGTTCGCGATGATCGCTTTCTGCGTTACCTACGCCCAAGTCGCGCAGCGGGCCGCGTGGCCATGGGCGTTGACGGTGTCGCTGCTGGTATGGGCCTTGGTGGCCATCGTGCTGTCGGTGATCCCTCCGTCCCTGACTTTCTCGGTGATCGCCGCCGCCACCGCCCTGCTGGCCGCGCCTTATCTGTTTCCGTCGGTACAGCCGATGGTTTCAGGGCCCAAACCCAAGTCCGACAAACTGCTGCTGCGCATGGCGGCCGGCGCCCTGCTGACCCTGGCGGTCACGCTGTTGGCCAGCACCGTGGGTGAGCGCTGGAGCGGTTTGCTGGCGGTGTTCCCGGTGTTGGGCAGCGTGATGGCGGTGTTCTCCCAGCAAACCCGTGGCCCGGCCTTCACTGCCGCGTTGTTGCGCGCCACCGCCACCGGCATGTATTCGTTCGCGGCGTTCTGCCTGGTGTTGGCGCTGACCTTGCCGCGCATCGGTTTGACGGCGTTTGCCCTTGGCGTGGCGGTGTCCGTGGGCATGCTTGGGGTAACACGACGTCTGCTGGCCAAACCGGCACCCGCCATTCGTTCGATATCTTCGAACGAGTAGACCAACAACCTCGTACGTCAATCGAACAAGTTTGGCCCACCATCAGCCTCAGTTCCTACCCACTGACTGAGGCCTACCCCATGAAATTCTTTTTCCACCCTTCGCCGAATCCGATGAAAGTCGCCCTGCTGCTGGAAGAGCTACAAACACCTTACGAGCTGATCGGCGTCGACACCTTCAAAGGCGAGCAACATTTGCCGGCGTTCCTGGCGATCAACCCGAATGCCAAGGTTCCGGCCCTGGTGGACGGCGACGCGACGGTGTTCGATTCCCAGGCGATCCTGCTGCACCTGGCGCAAAAGCATCAGCGTTTCCTGCCGACCTCGGTCGCCGGTCAGGCTGAGTTGCTGTCCTGGCTGATGTTCATTGCCACGGGGCTGTCGCCGTTTTCCGGTCAAGCGGTGCACTTCCTGCACCACGCCCCGGAAGACCTGGCCTACGCGAAAAACCGTTACCTGAAAGAAGTCGAACGGCATTACCGCGTGCTCGACCAGCGCCTGGCCGACCATCAATACCTGGCCGGCGACACCTACAGCATCGCCGACATGGCGCTGTGGGGCTGGGCCAACTACGCGCCGTACATCCTTGGGGAAAACGGTTTGGCGGCGTACCCCAACGTCAAGCGCCTGTTCGACGAAATCAGCGCCCGCCCGGCGGCCCAACGTGCTCACGGGCTGAAGGAAAAACTGGTGCTCAAGGCTGAATTCGACGAAGAAACCCGCCGCAACCTGTTTCCGCAAAATCAGGCGTAATAACCCGATTCAACTGACCCACCCCATGCCACTGTGTGGAGCTTGCTCGCGAAAGCGGTGTATCAGCCAACGATGATGTTGACTGACACGGCCTCTTCGCGAGCAAGCCCGCTCCCACAGATTTTGCATTTGATCAGACAGGCTGCGGAATTCGGGCTGGAGTGACCTGCAACCTCCGTGGGATGATCGCCCCCTAGCGCGACCACCCCTGGAGAATTTCCCATGTCACTGTTCAGTAAAAAAGCCGTTGTCCTGTTGTTAACGGCGGTTGCCAGCCTGGGGGCCGTGAATGCTTATGCCGCCAAAGCCACTGGCGGCGACGCGCCTGCCAAGGTCTCGATGCTCGGCGGCAAATTCAGTTTCACCCTGCCCAAGGGCTTCGTGGCCAACCCGTTGCCGTCCGGGGCAACCGGTGCTTCCGGGACCATGTACGCCAACGAAGCCACCAAAACCGTAGTCATCGCCGCCGAAAACACGTTGCCACCTGGTGTGACCGTCAAGGACAACGACGGCGAATTCCTCGACAACACCGCGTCCGAATTCGATGCCGCGCAACGCAAGGCCCTGCCGGACTTCAACAAACTCAGCGAAAAAAGCCTGACCCAGAAAAGCACCGGCCTGGGGTTACGCCAGGTGGACAGCACCGCCACCCAGGGCGGCGGCAAGACCCTGACCACCACGTTGATGGCCGGGTCCGGCAGCCGGATGGCGGTGATTCAGATCATCTCCCGCCCGAACGACAAGGCTGGCCACGATACGTTGGTCAACCAGATCACCGGCAAGTAACCCGCGCGACTCACGGGTTGAGGCGTTGTAACCAGGCGTCCAGATCCGCGATTTCGGCGGCGCTGATGTTGTGGCCCAAACCCTCGTAGCCATGAAACTCCGGCTTGAGTGAGAGCTTCTGCAACAGGCTGTCAGCAGCCGTGCCATCGACATAAGGCAAGCGTGGGTCCTTGGTGCCATGACCGATGAAAATCGCCAGTTTCTGGCGTTTTTCGTCCGGTTTGAGCTCAGCCTTGAGCACCGGCAGAATCCGCCCGCTCAACGCCGCAATCCCGCCCACCGCCTCGGGATGGCGCAAGCCTACTTCGTAAGACATGATCGCGCCCTGGCTGAACCCCACCAGGTAAACCTTGTTGGCCTCGGTGTGATATTTCTTCGCCGCTTGGGCGATGAAATCCAGCAACACCTGGCCGCTGGTCTTCAGATCATCGGTCTCACCGTTGTAAGCGCCTTCGCCCTTCTTGCGAAACCACTGATAACTGTCCGCATCCAGCGCCACCGGGGCCTGCACCGACAAGTAGGTGTATTGCGCCGGCAAGTCGTCCTTGATCCCGAACAGGTCCTGCTCGTTGCTGCCGTAGCCGTGGAGGAAAATCACCAGCGGCTGGTTGTGCGAATCGGGGTTGGCCTGTTCCAGGTATTTGAGCGGCAGATCGACTTGCAGCGGGGTTTGCGCGTGGGCCGTGGCGGATGCCAGCAGCATGGACAGAGCGAGAAACTTCAACATAAACCTTCCTTCACGGGGCTCAGGATTCGGGGGACACCCTAACACCTGGGGATTTTTGGTGTGGCTGATGGCGCTTTCGCGAGCAAGCTTTGCTCCTACAGGTCACCGCTGATCCGTAGGAGCAAGGCTTGCCCGCGAAGAGGCCTTCAAAAGCAGCGAAAATCCCGGATCAGTCGTTGGTCAACTTCCCAACCCGAAACGCCTCACGCCCGGCAACCTTCGCCTGCCACGTCCCCGGCTGGGTATAGCGCCCACGATCAATCGCAAACAACACGCCGCTGGTCCCGGCCTTCACCGTCGTGACCCGGTCGTTCAACGGATCGACCACTTCAAACAGCGCATCGCCCTGCTCGACCCATTCGCCGGAATCACGCAGAAAACTCACCACGCCATGGTGCGGGGCGAACAGGTACTCGGTGCCAGCGAACGGCATGCCTTCGCAGCACTCGCTCGGGGCCGCCGGCCAGGTGCCGGAGATAAAACCCTGTTCAGCAAGGAACCCCAGAATCGCCTCGCAATTGGCCTGGGCCTGATCGACGCGGGTGTCGCCCATGCTGCCCAGCTCCAGCGTCGTCGCCAGGTTGGCCGGTGGAATCGCCGCGTCCGGGAACAACTGCGCCAGGCGCAACCACGGTGTCGAGCACGACTCATCGAACGAGCTGCCGCCGGAGTCTTCGCACAACAACGCCACGCCCGCCTTCAACCGCGCCGCCAGGGACTGCCATTGCGGCCAGTGTTGCGGCAACGCGTACAGGTGAATCGCCGCGTCGAAGTCGCAGTGCAAATCCAGGGTGATGTCAGCTTCGCAGGCGTGGCGCAGTAACAAACGGTGCATGGCTTCCAGTTGCGAGGCCGGCGCCGGCAGACCGTCGAGCACCTGGCCCATGGTCTGGCGAATCAGCGCGATATTGGCCTCGGCATCATCGCCCAACTGAGCACCGATCAATGCGGCGACCGGTGCGCTCAGTTCGACGAACGCACGGTTGAAATTCTTGCCGCTGCCCAGTTCAAAGCGACCCATGTGCGCGCCTTGCAGGTGCTGGTCAAGACCGATGGGGTTGGCCACTGGCACCAGTTCGATCACGCCCTGCAACTGGCCCTGGGTTTCGAGTTCGGCCAGGCGTTTTTTCAGCTCCCAGGCCGTGCGCATGCCCGGCAGTTCGTCGGCGTGCAGGCTGGCCTGGATGTAAACCTTGCGGGTGCCCGTGCCATAACGAAACACGCTGAGGGTGCGTTCGGTGCCCAAATGGCTCCACGGCAATGGATGGTCGATACGTTGCATATACGGGTCCTGTCGATGCCTAAGCGTAGGAGCTGCCGAAGGCTGCGATCTTTTGATTTTGCTTTTAAAAACAAGATCAAAAGATCGCAGCCTTCGGCAGCTCCTACAGGGGAAATGTGTTCGCAGGATAGATCATGAAGGCATAAAAAAAATGGCCACCGCGTCAACGGTAGCCACTTTTTTATCCGGCTGGATTACTCGCCGCCGTACACATCAAAGTTGAAGTACTTATCCTGCACTTGCTTGTACTTGCCGTTGGCGCGGATCTCGGTGATGGCGGTGTTGAATTGGTCAGCCAGCGCAGTGTCACCCTTGCGCACAGCGATACCGGCGCCGCCGCCGAAGTACTTGGCGTCTTCATAGGTCGGGCCGACGAATTCGAAGCCTTTGCCGGCGTCGGTTTTCAGGAAACCGTCACTCAAGTTGACCGAGTCGGCCAGCATCGCGTCGATACGACCGGAGACCATGTCCAGGTTCGCTTCCTGCTGGGAGCCGTAGCGCACCAGCTCGATCCCGGCCGGAACCAGCACTTCGGTGGCGTAGCGGTCGTGGGTACTGGCGCGCAGCACACCGACTTTCTTGCCCTTGAGCTCGGTCAGCGGGTCTTTGACGCCGGAACCTTGCTTCATCACGAAGCGCGCCGGGGTGTGGTAGTACTTGATGGTGAAGTCGACGTTTTTCTTGCGGTCGTCAGTAATGGTCATGGACGACAGGATCGCGTCGATTTTCTTCACTTTCAGGGCCGGGATCAGGCCGTCGAACTCTTGCTCGACCCACACGCACTTCACTTTCATCTGCTCACACAGCGCGTCGCCGATGTCCACGTCGAAACCGGTGAGTTTGCCGTCAGGGGTTTTCATCGAGAATGGCGGGTAACCGGCTTCGATACCGATGCGAATCGGCTTGGCGTCTTCGGCCACAGCGGTCAGGGACAACATCGACAGTGCCAGGGCACCGAACATCACTAGCTTCTTCATTTATAACTCCTGTGTGCGGAGGCTTTTATTGGCAGCTTTCGATTGGTCGCTTTCGGTTGGGTGAAAACCGAAGTGGCCGGCAGTCTAGAGCGGTGGCTGGAGGGCAAATTGTGTTTAAGCGACAAATACTTATAGAAAAGTGGCCTGCGGATTGTGCGGTTTAGACCTGTGCGCCACGGCAGTGCAAGGACTGTAGGACAAGACTCTGTTTCGGATAAAACCTACAAGGTTTTGGCGCTGATCTGACTGAACAGTCTCAGCAAAAGCACCGCCGACCTGTCGCTGGCGATGGCAGTGGTTTTGCGGCACATTGGTCGCCATTCTTCCATCCGCCAGAGAACCGTGATGCCCGAGTTGAACCTGATCCAGCACCACCCTGCCGAAGGTCCGGGGGCGATTGCCAAATGGGCGAGCCTGCGCGGGATCACGCTGAAGGTTTTTCGCGCCGATCTCGGGCAGTTGCCGCCCGTGGGTGCGGAGCCCGTCATTGTGTTGGGCGGGCCTTATGAATCCAACGCGGGGCCGGCGTGGCTGGAAGCGGAACGCCAGTGGCTGGCGGCCAGCCTTGAGCAAGGCTCGGCGGTGTTTGCGATTTGCCTGGGGGCGCAGTTGTTGGCCCTGAGCCTGGGCGGGACGGTACGGCGCATGGCCCGTCCCGAAACCGGCTGGACCACCGTCAGCTTCACGGATGGCCAGGCATTGAACGTGTTGGAATGGCACGAAGACGCGATCGATTTGCCGCCCGGCGCGCAGTTACTCGCCAGCAGCGCGGCGTGCGCGCAGCAGATGTATCGGGTCGGACCGACGCGGGTGGGGTTGCAGTTTCATCCGGAGTGGGATGCCGGTTCGGTGGCGATGCTTAACCAGCACTTTGCCGAGGAATCGCCGTTGCCACGGGATCAGGATGACAGTGCCGCCCATGCGGCGGTGTTTGAGTGGTTGCGGGGGATGCTGGATCAGTGGTGGGTTGCAGTGTGAAAAGTCATTGTAGGAGCAAGGCTTGCCCGCGATGGCGATCTCAAGGATGACATCGCGAGCAAGCTTTGCTCCTACAGCGGCTACCTCAACACTCGCAACTGACCACCGCGCTGACCGGTCGCACCCCCTCGACACTCAACTCAAACCCCTCATCGAGCCACCCCGTCACCCCGCCGATCATCTCCTTCACCGGGTAACCCAGCGCCGCCAGTTTCACCGCAGCCTTGTTGGCGCCGTTGCAATGCGGGCCGGCGCAATAGACCACGAACACCGTGGACGTGGGATAAATCGCCAATGTGTCAGCGCTCATCAGCCGCCCCGGAATGTTGATCGCTCCCGGTACATGCCCGCGCTCGAAGGCCTGCGGGCCCCGGGTGTCCACCAGTACAAAGTCCACCTCCCCGGCCTGTTGGCTGCCATAGACGTCGGAACAATCGGTTTCAAAGGTCAGGCGATTGCTGAAATGCATCAGGGCAATGGCCGAAGGGGCTGCAGGAATGGCGCGAACCAGGCTGGTCATGGGTGTACTCCATCGTCTCGGTGGGTGTAGGCAAACTTTATCTGCCCGGCACTTGCGGCTACAGTGGCGCACAAGACACCTACCGGGAACTTTCCGCCAAATGCAGCCCAACCCTGGATTAGTCGCGATTCTGGCCTACGACGGCCTCTGTACGTTCGAGTTCGGCATCGCCGTAGAGATCTTCGGGCTCGCCCGGCCGGAATTTGATTTCCCGTGGTATGAGCATCGGATCGCCGCCGTGGATGAAGGCCCAATGCGCGCCATGGGCGGCATTCAGGTGCTGGCGGACGGCGGCATGGAACTGCTGGAAACGGCCCGGACCATCATCGTTCCCGGTTGGCGCGACCGTGAGGCCCCGGTGCCCGAGGCGTTGCTCGTCGCGTTAAGCCAGGCCCATGCCCGAGGTGCACGATTGCTGTCGATCTGTTCCGGGGTGTTTGTGCTGGCGGCTACCGGTTTACTCGACGGTCATCGCGCCACCACCCATTGGCGCTACACCTCGGAGCTGGCCGAACGTTTCCCGAATATTTTGGTGGACCCGGACGTGCTCTACGTCGATTCGGGTCAGTTGATTACTTCGGCCGGCAGCGCCGCCGGGATCGACGCCTGCCTGCACCTGGTGGCGCGGGACTTCGGCACCCAAGTCGCCAACTCGGTGGCGCGGCGACTGGTGATGTCGCCGCAACGCACCGGCGGTCAGGCGCAGTTTATTCCTACACCCGTCAGTCCAACGCCCCGCAGCGATTTGTCCCGTGTCATGCAATGGGCCCGGGAGCGCTTGCACGAACCGCTGGAAGTGCGTGACCTGGCCAGCGAGGCGGCGATGAGTGAACGCACGTTCCTGCGGCGTTTTACTGAAGCCAGCGGCCAGTCACCCAAGACCTGGTTGCAGCATCAACGCCTGGCCCGGGCCCGGGAGTTGCTGGAGAGTACAAACCAGAACACCGAGCAGATCGCCGAGCATTGCGGCTATCGGTCGGTGGAAAGTTTTCGGGTGGCGTTTCGCAGCGTGGTCGGGGTGCCGCCATCGGTGTATCGGGAGCGGTTTGGTCGTGAAGCCCAAGTCATTTCTTGAGGTGTTGCCACTGGCCCCTTCGCGGGCAAGCCTCGCTCCTACAGGCCAAGGTGATCCGTAGGAGCGAGGCTTGCCCGCGAAAGCGTCCGCCCAGACGCCGCCAACTTCAAGGCTTACGCAACAAATAGGTATCCATAATCCACCCATTCGCCAGCCGCGCCGCTTTGCGCACCCGCTCAATTTCATCCGCCACGTCCTTGAGCTTGCCGCTGATCAGGATTTCATCCGGCGTGCCCAAGTAGGCCCCCCAGTAAATCTCTGTCTCCTTATCCGCCACCTGCTGGTAGGAATCTTCGGCATCGAGCATCACCACCAGGCTGTCAGCCGCACTCACCTGCCCCGCTGCCAACCGCCGGCCCGTGGTGATTTCAATCGAGCGACCAATGCGATTCAACGGCACCTTATGTTGCGCCGCCAACGCCTGGACGCTGGTGATGCCGGGGATCACCTCGAACTCAAACACACAACGCCCCGAGGCAAGGATCGACTGCAAGATCCGCACGGTGCTGTCGTACAACGCCGGGTCGCCCCAGATCAGGAAACCGCCGCACTGACCGTCGGATATTTCCTCGTTGATCAGGCGTTCGAAGGTTTGCTGCTTGGCCAGGTTCAGATCTTCGACACTGGCCTTGTAGTCCACGTCGCCGCGTTCCCGCTCCGGGCTGTGGGCTTCGACGAAACGATAGGCGTGATCAGTGATGTAGCGCTCGCAGATCTCGCGCCGCAGGTCGATCAGCTTGTCCTTGCTCTGGCCCTTGTCCATGAGGAAAAACACATCGGCCCGGTTCAACGCCTTGACGGCTTGCATCGTGATGTAGTCCGGGTTGCCGGCGCCAATACCGATGACCAGCAAAGTTTTCATCAAAACGCTCCTTCAGGCTCGGTGCTCATCAAGCGTAGCCGCCAGCGTCCGGTGAACCGCAGTTCGATGGCCGACAACGGTTCGACATCGATCAGGTTGAACGCCTGGCTTTGCAGTACGTGGGTCAACGCCGCGCGAATAACGTAAGGATGGGTGATGGCGATGATATGGCCCGGTGTGGCCTCCAGCGTCGCCAGCCACGCCGCCACCCGTTCGCCGAGTTGCACCACCGACTCACCGCCGTGGGGTGCGAAATGCGGGTCTTCGATCCAGTCCTGGAGCGCGTCGGGTTCATTCTTTTGCAGATCACCGATCCGCAGGCCTCGCCAACGACCGAAATCGCAGTCCCTCAACGCCTCGACCACCTGCGCATCGCTGCCGAACAGTTCGGCGGTCTGACGGGTCCGGGCTTCGGGACCACACAGCAGGCGCGGCGCCACCTTGGAGGTGCCACGACGGGAACACTTCGCCGACTGCCAAACCATTTCAACCGGCTCATCCGTAGGAAAACGCGACAGTTTTTGTGCGACGGTTCGGGCGTGGCAAATCAGGGTCAAACGGGTCGCCTGCACGGGCAATCACTCTTTCATTGGAAGGCAAAACGGCAACATGCCGTAAACAATTGCCCGATTGTGCCGCAAGACGATCGGTTAAGGCGCAAAACCTGCGGGGGCGGGTTTGCTGGCGAAAGCGGTGTGTCAGGCGATCCCCATGCTGGCTGAAACGGCCTCTTCGCGAGCAAGCTCGCTCCCAAAGAGATTTCAGGCCATTTAAACGGCGATCTCCGACATCGCTATGGGCAATGTCCTACACGCTCAGTCGACATCCGTGTAGCCCTTATGGCACGGGCCTTTCGCCCCATTTTGGAGCCTCGCCATCCCGTGTAAAAATTCACTAGACATGTAGCGTGAGTTACATAAATACTGTTTTAGCGAATTGTGAAATGAAACCGACACATCCATCCAGCAGGAGCCCGGATGCCCCCTCTTAGAGACCTGATCACCGATCCCGGCCTGGACCTCACGCCGTCGGAACGCAAAGTCATCCGCGCCTTGCTGGACCAGTACCCGCGTAACGGACTGGGCCCGATGTCGCGTCTGGCTGAACATGCCGGTGTCAGCGATCCGACGATTGTGCGGCTGGTGAAGAAACTCGGGTTTGGCGGTTACGCCGAATTCCAGGATGCCCTGCTCAGCGACATGGACCATCGCCTGCGCTCCCCCAGTACCTTGTTGCAGCCGCGCGCCCATTCGCAAAAAGACGATCCGTGGAGCCATTACCTGGCGGAAACCCATCGTTCCCTGGTGGAAACCCAGGCCCTGACCCAACCCGAAGATGTGCGCATCCTCGTGGAATGGCTGCTTGATGCCCGCCATCAGGTGCATTGCTTCGGCGGGCGCTTCAGCAGTTTCCTCGCCAACTATTTGCTCAACCATTTGCGCCTGCTGCGTCCCGGCTGTTGCGCCCTGGAAGACAACGCGCAATTGCCGGATCGCCTGTTCGACGTGCAGCGCCAGGACGTGGTGCTGGTGTTCGACTATCGCCGTTACCAGTCCCAGGCCATGCGCGTGGCCAGCGCGGCGAAAAATCGTTACGCGCGGGTGGTGTTGTTTACCGACATCTATTCTTCGCCATTGCGGGAAATGGCCGACCTGATCATCAGCGCCCCGGTGGAATCGGTGTCGGCGTTCGACAGCATGGTCCCGGCGCTGGCGCAGATTGAAGCGTTGATTGCCTGTTTGACCCTGCGCAGCCCGGATCTGGCCGATCGCCTGGAAGGCATCGATGCCCTGCGCACCGACTTCGACACTCATTTGCTGGAGGAAAAATAAGGATGTTTACGCTCCCCCACCGCTCGCCTCGCGACCTGCCGTTTGTCACCGATCACACCGCGCTGCTGCTGGTCGACATGCAACGGGCCTGGCTCGAACCGCAGTTCGACCCACACCTCAATGACCCCGATGCCGAATACTTCCTGACCCGTACCCACATGCAAGTGGTGCCCAATCAACGGCGGCTGCTCAGCGCGTTTCGCGGCGCCGGGCAGAACGTGCTGCACACCCTGATCGAAAGCCTCACCGCCGATGGCCGCGACCGCTCGCTGGACCACAAACTCTCGGACATGCACCTGCCCAAGGGCAGCCCGCAAGCGCGAATCATCGACGACCTGACGCCAACGGAAAACGAAGTGGTGCTGCCCAAGACGTCGTCCGGGGTCTTCAACTCCACCAACATTGACTACGTGCTGCGCAACCTGGAGGTGCGGCATCTGGTCATCGCCGGCATCGTCACCGACCAATGCGTGGACATGGCGGTGCGTGACGCCGCCGACCGTGGTTACCTGGTGACGCTGGTGGAAGACGCCTGCGCCACCTACAGCGCGCAACGGCATCAGGCCTGCCTCAACGCGATCAAAGGTTATTGCTGGATCACCGACACGCAAACCGTACTCGGCCGTTTGCAGGAACTGCAGCCATGAGCGCACGCCTGTTACCGGTGCCGATGACCACGATTGTCACCACCGACCTGATCGGCGTGACCCGTGGCCGTTCCTTTCCCACCGACGAACTGGAGCATTACCTCGCCGCCGGTTGCGGTTGGGTGCCGGCCAACAGTGCGCTGACCCCGCAAGACATCATCGCCTCGACCAATCCGTGGGGCGCCTACGGTGACTTGCGGTTGATCCCGGACTTGAGCAGCCGGGTGACCGTCGCCAATGGCCCCGATGCCAACGCCCCGGCGCTGGATTTCATTCACGGCGACATTTGCGAAACCGATGGCCGACCGTGGGGCGCTTGCCCGCGTACGCAGCTGCGCAATGAGGTGGAGCGTTATCGGACCGAGCTTGGCGTGCAGGTCAACGCGGCGTTTGAACATGAATTCAATCTAGCCTCCGGGGCGGCGGAACACCTGGCGTTCACCCTTGAAGCCCAGCGCCAGGGCGCCGAATTCGGCGGTTGGCTGCTCAGCGCCTTGCGCGCGGGGGGCGTCGAGCCGGAAATGTTTCTGCCGGAATATGGCAAGCATCAGTACGAAATCACCTGCCGCCCGACGCTCGGTGTCGCGGCGGCTGACCGTGCGGTGAACGTGCGCGAGATCACCCGGGAGATCGCCCGGCAAATGGGCCTGGACCTGAGCTTCGCACCCAAAACGGCCGAACACGCGGTGTGCAACGGCGTGCACTTGCACATCAGCCTGCAAGACCTGGCCGGGCAACCGCTGCTGTACGACGCCGGTACCAGCAACGGCCTGTCGACCCTCGGCCAGCATTGGGCCGCCGGGGTCCTGCATTATTTGCCGGCACTGTGCGCATTTACCGCGCCGACCCCGGTGTCCTACGAGCGCTTGCAGCCCCATCACTGGAGCGCGTCCTACGCCTGCCTTGGCCAGCGCAACCGCGAAGCGGCGCTGCGGATCTGCCCGACCGTGAGCCTGGGCGGCAAATCCGTGGCGGCGCAGTACAACCTCGAATTCCGCGCCATGGACGCCACCGCGTCGCCGCACCTGGCCATGGCCGCCGTGTTGATCGCCGGACGACTGGGCATCGAACAACGCCTGGCGCTGAACGCAATCACCGATGAAATCCCCGATGCCCTGAACGACGAACAACGCCGGGCTCGCGGCATTGTTGCCCTACCCGCCTCACTGCCCCAGGCCCTGGATTGCCTGCGCCACAGCGAGGCGCTGATCGAAGCGTTGCCCAAGGCCTTGCTCGACACCTATTTCGCCCTGAAAACCGAGGAACTGACGCTGACGGAACAGCTCTCGCCCGCCGACCTTTGTGAGCACTATGCGCGTCTCTACTGATTCCGTTGAACAGGGGCTTTTCACGCAGCCCCCGTACACGCTGAGCCGGGAAGCCTCCGAGCACCCGTTGATTCTGGTGTGCGAACACGCCAGCCATTTCATTCCGCCGGCATTGAACGACCTGGGTCTGAGCGCTGAGGCTGCCCGCGAGCACATTGCCTGGGACATCGGCGCCCTGGCGCTGGCTGAGTGCCTGTCCGAAACCCTCGGCGTGACGCTGCTGGCGGCGAATTACTCGCGACTGTTGATCGACCTCAATCGACCGCGCCATGCACCGGATAGCATTCCGCCCCAGAGCGAGATTTATCAGGTACCGGGCAACCAGCAACTGGACGAAGCCACCCGGGAATACCGGCGGCAGACGCTGTTCAAGCCGTTTCATACGCGGCTGCAAACCTTGATCGACGAGCGTATCGCGCAGGGTCGTGCGGTCCGCGTGGTGGGCATTCACAGTTTTACTCCGGTTTATTACGGCCAGCCCCGGCCCCTGGAGGCCGGCGTGTTGTTCGGCGAAGCCAGGGAGTACGCCCAACGGGTGATCGAAGGGCTGAGTCGCCATCCACTGAAAGTGGCCGGCAATCAGCCATACAAGATCGACCCGCTGGGGGACATGACCGTGCCGGTGCACGGCGATGCGCGCGGGCTCGAATCGGTGTTGATCGAGGTGCGCAACGACCTGCTGCGCACCCCCGAAACAATTAAACGCTGGGCCGATTACCTGGCCCCGCTGCTGTAGGCAAACAAAAGCGCTGCGCGCAGTACGCGATAAAAACCAAAACTGACCGATGTGATGGCAAGGAGAGCGGCTTCATGGAAATAGAAGAATTCGGCTACAAGCAGGAGTTGAAACGTAGCCTGAGCCTGACGGACCTGGTGGTGTACGGGATGATCTTCATGATCCCCATCGCCCCGTTTGGCGTGTATGGCTACGTCAACGCCGAGGCCCCGGGGATGGTGCCGCTGGCCTACATCATCGGCATGGTCGCCATGCTGTTCACCGCCCTGAGCTACGGCAGCATGGCCCGGGCTTTTCCGATTGCCGGCTCGGTGTATTCCTACGCGCAACGGGGCCTGAATCAACACGTCGGGTTTATCGCCGGTTGGTTGATGCTACTCGATTACCTGTTGATCCCGCCACTGTTGTACGTGTACGCGGCCATGGCGCTGAATCACCTGTACCCGGACATCCCGAAAGTCGGTTTCATCCTGGCGTTCCTGGTCAGCGCGACCTTCGTCAACCTGCGGGGCATCACCTTCACCGCGCGGATGAACATCGTGTTTCTGCTGGCGCAACTGGTGGTGTTGGGGATTTTCCTGTTCTACGCCTGGAATGCCCTGCACAACGGTGGCGGTCACGGTGAGCTGACCTTGGCGCCGCTGTACAACCCGCAAACCTTCAACTTCGCCCTGCTGATGCAAGCGGTGTCGATTGCGGTGCTGTCGTTCCTTGGCTTCGATGCGATTTCCACCCTCGCCGAAGAGATCAAGGGCGACCCGGGCCGCAGCGTCGGCAAGGCTGCATTGATTACCTTGGTGGTGATGGGCGTGATCTTCGTCGTACAGACCTGGATTGCCACGGACCTGGCGGCCGGCATGGGCTTCAAGTCCGCCGACACCGCGTTCTATGAAATCGCCGAAATCGCCGCCGGCAGTTGGCTGGCGACGCTCACCGGCGTCGCGACTGCGCTGGCCTGGGGTGTGGCGGTGGCCATCACCTCGCAAGCGGCGGTGTCGCGGCTGCTGTTCGGCATGGCGCGGGACGGCAAACTGCCGAAAGTACTGGCCAAGGTCCATCCGAAACACAACACACCGTACATCAGCATTTATCTGGTGGCCGTGTTGTCGCTGGTGATCTGCTACCTGTTCATCAACTCGGTGGACACCCTCACCTCGCTGGTGAACTTCGGCGCGCTGAGCGGCTTCATGCTGCTGCACCTGACCGTGATCAATTACTACTGGCGCCGGCAGAAGTCCGGCCAGGTGATCCGTCACCTGCTGTGCCCGGTGATCGGCTTCGTGATCGTCGCAGCCATCATGTACAACATGGGCGTCGATGCACAAAAACTCGGCTTGATCTGGATTGCCCTGGGTCTGGTCTACCTGTTTTTCCTGAACAAGCTCGGCGCCAGCACGACGCTGCCCGACCCAAGCAACGTCTGACAACAAAAAGGGCGGCGTCTGACACAAAATCAGGCGACCGCCGCTTTAATGCGTGGAAACCGACAGTGATAGTCAGGTTCGACGGCACGCCGCCGAACCCTTTGATACAGGAGTACATCCATGCTGGTCTTACGCCCAGTCGAGTTAACCGACCTGCCCCAGTTACAACAACTGGCCCGTGACAGCCTGGTGGGCGTCACGTCCCTGCCCGATGACAGCGAACGCCTGCGCGAGAAGATCCTCGATTCCTGCGCCTCGTTCGACAAAGACGTTGAAGGCAACGGCCCGGAGAACTACTTTTTCGTCCTCGAAGATGTGGCCAGTCAACGCCTGGCCGGGTGTTCGGAAGTCCTCGCCACCGCCGGGTTCAGCGAGCCGTTCTACAGCCTGCGCAACCGCCACTTCACCAGCGCCTCCCGGGAACTGAACATCGAGCACGGCGTGCCGGCGCTGTCCTTGTGCCACGACCTTAGCGGCCACACCTTGCTGCGCGGCTTTCACATCGATGCCGAACGGGTGGGCACGCCGTTTTCCGAGTTGCTGTCGCGGGCGCGGTTGCTGTTTATCGCCGCCCATGCGCCGCGTTTTGCCGAGGCGGTAATCACGGAAATCGTCGGCTACAGCGATGAGCAGGGCCAGTCGCCGTTCTGGGATGCCCTGGGCAAGCATTTTTTCGACCTGCCGTATGTCGAGGCCGAACGGCTTTGTGGCCTGGAAAGCCGCACCTTCCTCGCCGAACTGATGCCGCAATACCCGATCTACGTGCCGATGCTGCCGCCCGCAGCCCAGGCCTGCATCGGCCGGATTCACCCCGATGGCCAGGAGGCGTTCGACATCCTGGCGCGCGAAGGTTTTGAAACCAACAGCTACATCGACCTGTTCGACGGTGGCCCAACCCTGTACGCGCGCACCTCGAACATTCGTTCCATCGCCCGCAGCCACACCGCAGTTGCCCAGTTGGCCGAGGGCATCGACGCCCGTGGCAGTTACCTGGTGAGCAACGATTCACTCAAGGATTTTCGAGCCATCGTCGCCGAACTGGATTACAACGCCGGACAACCGGTCGGTTTGAGCGCCGAGATGTGCGCAGCCCTGAACGTGACCGATGGCAGCCCGATCCGGCTGATCGCCCTGTGAGCAACGCCCGGCCCCGCGCCCAACGACAGCGCCCGAACAGGCGCGCAAAAGGAACTGCCTCATGATCGTTCGTCCGGTTCAAATCACTGATTTGCCTGCCCTGCTGGCGCTGGTGCAACAGGCCGGCCCCGGGTTCACCACCCTGCCGGCCAATGAAGATCGCCTGACCCACCGCGTGCGCTGGGCGCAACGGACTTTCGCCGAACAAGTCGAGCGGGCTGACGCCGATTACCTGTTCGTGCTTGAGGACGACGATCAGCGCGTGGTCGGGGTCAGCGCCCTGACCGGCGCCGTCGGCATGCGCGAGCCCTGGTACAACTACCGGGTCGGGTTGACGGTCAGCTCGTCGGCAGACTTGGGCATTCAGCGGCAGATTCCGACCCTGTTCCTGAACAACGAAATGACCGGCCAATCGGAACTCTGCTCGCTGTTCCTGCGGCCCGATCAGCGTGAAGGTTGCAACGGTCGATTGCTGTCGCTGGGACGCTTGCTGTTCGTCGCCGAGTTCCCGCAACTGTTTGGCGAAAAACTCATCGCCGAACTGCGCGGCAGCGCCGACGAACAAGGCCGGTCGCCATTCTGGGACAGCCTGGGCCGGCACTTTTTCAAAATGGACTTCAGCTACGCTGATCATTTGTCGGGGATGGGCAACAAATCTTTCATCGCCGAACTGATGCCCCGTCAACCGCTCTACACCTGCCTGCTCACCGAACAGGCCCAGGCCGTGATCGGCAAGGCGCACCCGAACACCGAACCGGCGCTGAAAATCCTCAATGCCGAAGGCTTTGCCCATAAGGATTACATCGACATCTTCGACGGCGGGCCCGTGATAGAAGCCCAGGTCTCGAAAATCCGTGCGGTGCGCGACAGCCAGCCGCTGGCGCTGGCCATCGGCACCCCGGACGACCAGGCCCCGGTGTGGCTGATCCACAACCGCCGCATGGAAAACTGCCGCATCACCGCCGCCAGGGCCCGGCTAGTGGGCAACAGCCTGATCGTCGACCGCCTCACGGCCAAGCGTTTGCAGTTGCAACCGGGGGATTCGGTACGGGCGGTGCCGTTGTTGAATCAGCAGCAGCAAGCCGTGGCGGCCTGATTAGTTTCTGAAGCCTCCCACATCCCTGTGGCGAGGGGGCTCGCCCCCATTGGGCTGCGAAGCGGCCCCAAAACCTGCCACCCCATTTTTACTGTTCTACCGCATCGCCTGATTGACGACGGCTTCGCAGCCGGACGGGGGCAAGCCCCCTCGCCACCGGTATTTCAGCGCTCGCACGATCACTTTCAGCGCAAGCCCCCTGCCATAGGGTGCGGTATCGTTTCACCTGTCCGAAAATTCGTCATCCTCCTGACCCCGCTCGCGTGATAGCCTTTTGTTCCTTCGGCGTTGACACTTTTGCTCAAGCCCTTCCATTCCAATGCAGTGGTGGAACTTATATGTCCAGGCTTTCTCATCAAGATTTGCGCCGTAACTTTCGCCAATTGCTGGCTTCTGACACGTGCTACCACACCGCCTCAGTGTTCGACCCAATGTCGGCGCGCATTGCCGCTGACCTGGGTTTTGAGGTCGGGATTCTCGGTGGTTCGGTCGCCTCGTTGCAGGTACTGGGCGCCCCTGACTTCGCCTTGATCACCCTCAGCGAATTCGCCGAACAGGCCACCCGCATCGGCCGCGTGGCCCAATTGCCGGTAATCGCCGACGCCGACCACGGCTACGGCAACGCCCTCAACGTGATGCGCACCATCGTCGAACTGGAACGCGCCGGCATCGCCGCCCTGACCATCGAAGACACCCTGCTGCCGGCCCAATTCGGCCGCAAGTCCACCGACTTGATCGGCGTGGCCGAAGGCGTCGGCAAGATTCGCGCGGCGCTGGAAGCCCGGGTCGACAAAGAGATGGCCATCATCGCCCGCACCAACGCCGGCATCCTGCCAATCCAGGAAATCATCAGCCGCACCCAGCAATACCAAAACGCCGGGGCCGACGGGATTTGCATGGTCGGCGTCCAGGATTTCGACCAACTGGAAAAAATCGCCGAGCACCTGAGCGTGCCGCTGATGCTGGTCACCTACGGCAACCCGGCGCTGCGCGACGACAAACGCCTGGCAGAACTCGGTGTGCGGGTAACCATTGACGGCCACGGCGCCTACTTCGCCGCGATCAAGGCCACCTACGACAGCCTGCGCGAACAACGCCAGATCTTTACCCAGGCCTCGGATTTGAGCGCGACCGAACTGACACACACCTACACCCAACCTGAGGATTACATCCGTTGGGCGGAAGAGTTTATGCGCGTCAAGGAGTGATGCGTCGGACGTCACGACGCCTTCGCGAGCAAGCTCGCTCCCACAGGGGATCTCGGCTGAACACATCATTAGTGATCAACACTGGATCAATGTGGGGCTTGCTCGCGAAAGCGCCAGCCGCAACACCGCTAAATAGAGGCCTTGTATCCCTCCTCCCGCTGCACCGCCCGCTTCTGGATCACATTCAGCACCGCGCAACCTTCTCGCGCCAACAAATGTACCGCCCGGGTAACGCGGGTCAGGTCGCAATCGGACGTGTCCTTGAGGTTGAGGCTGGACAAAGTGTCCATAAGGTCACGAACCACGGTGAAACGGTGCATGGCACAGGCAGCCATCTCGCTTAATTCTTTTTGGGTATTGATGAAGAGCACCGGGGTTTCGGCGTCATAGGTATCGATGGGGAGAAAACGGGGCATAACTTCGAACATAGGGACAACTCCAGGTTGAGCTTCCACCGTTCGCGGCCAAGCGATTTAAGGTGGCGGCTGTGTGCGGGTTGGCCGACCGGTACCTGAAAGACCCGGCACACCCGCAGGTGTCCCGCGCACAGCCGCCATAACACGCATGACGCTGTTGCGTTTCAGATAGTCGACCGGCCAAGGTCGTTCGCGGTGTTTTCCGCGAGCCCGAACTATAGGGGTCGATACCAAAACGCGGCAACAGGGTACGTTGTAGGAAACGTCTTGAAAAGTTGTACTCCGTTGAAGATCGCTCCTAGAGATCTATGCGACAACAAAGACTATCCCCTGATCCACCTGGCCACCCGCTCTGCCCTGAGCCTTGTTTTCCATGGATGCTTGATTTAGAGTCAGTCCATGCCAGTGACTAGGAGCATCTCCAGTCATCAGATCTGGCCTCTACAGGTGTCTAGTCTCCGCTTTACGTTTGTGTGCCTCTCTAGCGAATGGCTAAAGAGGCACATAAATAGTAAATACTCTTGATTGTTTTCCCCTCTCCTTCGTTTGCCCCCCCCCAGCATCACCTCAATAGAATCGTGCATCGCATGTCTCTTCCTGAGACAAAAAACCACTTTGCCGACCATTTTTTTGATTTGAGAACCGACGCAACTTGACCGAAATGCACGAATCAGTCTCTCAGACATTTCCTACAAACCAACTCATTACAGAAACATCTGGACTACATCG
>Ga0302175_10000241_pt1 | contig 21039 bp, 18 predicted proteins | sample I_Fen_N3_3_FD_198791 | JGI IMG/M metagenome (GOLD analysis project Ga0302175, IMG submission 198791) | Peat permafrost microbial communities from Stordalen Mire near Abisko, Sweden - I_Fen_N3_3 | ecosystem: Environmental > Terrestrial > Soil > Wetlands > Permafrost | place: Sweden: Abisko... | reverse complement strand
TCGACGCGGATGGTGTACTGAACGAAGACGGTCTTCGCTATGAAGACGAATTCGTGAAGCACAAGATCCTCGACGCAATTGGTGACCTCTACCTGCTGGGCAATAGCCTGATAGGTGAGTTCAAAGGCTTCAAGTCGGGCCATGCACTGAACAACCAGCTTTTGCGCAAACTGATTGCACAGAAAGATGCGTGGGAAGTCGTGACCTTCGAAGATGCCAGCACTGCACCGATCTCTTACATGCGTCCGGTTGCGGCCGTGTAAGTAACACTCTCTTTCCTTTTGTTTTTAAAGGCCGCCCTCGGGTGGCCTTTTTTTATTGCCGTCAGTCAGGTATCGAGAATCTGGCGGCCGCAGATGTCGGGCTGCTTGCGGCCAAGTCGGCCACCACCCGGTTGCGTCCATGGGATTTGGCCTGGTACAGGGCTTTGTCTGCATTGCGTAGCAGGTTTTCCGGACTGGTGTCCTGGCCTGCCGACCAGGTGCCGACCCCGATACTCACCGTCAGCGGTGTGATGTTCTGGCCCACCGCTGGCAACTGCTCGATGCTGGCGCGAATCTGCTCGGCCAGGGCGCAGGCACCGGCCATAGTGGTCTCCGGCAGGATCACCGCGAATTCTTCACCGCCATAACGTGCCACCAGATCCGCAGGGCGGCGCACGCTACCGCCGATCACATCGGCCACCGCACGCAGGGCAATATCGCCCAACTGATGGCCGTGGCGGTCGTTGAAGACCTTGAAGTGGTCGACATCAATCATCAGCAGCGACAGGTTATTGCCTGAGCGCTGGGCCCTTAAGTACTCGCGAGCCAGGGTCTGGTCCATGGCGCGGCGGTTGGCTAGCCCGGTCAGCCCATCAGTGGCGGCCAGTTGCTCCAGCTCCTGCTCGGCGCGTTGGCGCAGGCGCAGTTCGCGGCGCAGCAGCCAGGTCAGCCACAGCAGGCCAATGCACAAAATGCCGGTGGCCAGGCTGACCACCAGGGCGGTGCGGCGCCAGGCGGCGAACACTTCGTCGGTGGACAGGGCCACAATCACGATCAGCGGTAACTGGCCGACCTGGGAAAACGTGTACAGCCGTGCCTTGTGGTCGACACTGGAAATACTGCTGAAGCTGCCGTTGCCTTCCTTGAGAATGCGCAGGAAGTTTGGTCGATTGCTGAAGTCGCGGCCGATCAGGTCGTCACCCAGTGGTGGTTGCTGAGCCAGCAGAAAACCGTCGCTGCTGATCAAATTGACCGAGCTATTGCTGCCGACACTCAGGGTCTTGAACAGCGCGTTGAAGTAGTCCAGGCGCATGGCGGCCTCGGCCACGCCCAGAAACTCACCTTGCTCGGACGACAAGCGGCGGCTGAAGCTGATGCGCCAATCCTTTTCGGCGCTGCGACTGCGAAAGGGGCGGCTGATCATCATCTGCGGGGCAGGATTGTCGACATGCACTTGAAAGTATTCACGGTCGGCGAAATTGTCTTTGCGTGGGATGACCGAGGCCGAGTCAGCCACCACGTCCCCTTTGTTGTCCAGTAACAGGATGTCGCCCTTGTGGGGCATGGTGGTGGCGCGATCGAATAGCACCCGGTGGCGCACTTCGGCCGGAATCGTGGCCAGGCCCTTGAGGTCGATGGCTTCGATCAGGCCGCGCAGGGAGATGTCGTAGAGCTGGACGTTGTGCTCCACGTCGGCATCGATCAGTTGCACGATGTTCGAGGCGGAGCGAACCGCGACCAGTTCGGCGCTGGCGTGTTCACGGATCAGCAGGTAGGTCACGATGCACAGGATGGCGACGACCGTCAGGGAACTGCCGGCCAGCAACATCCATTCGGATTGGCTGGGGGGCGGGCGAGAAGGAATCGCTCTGTGCACACGCATGTTTCTGGCTTCTGCTGGAGGAGGCGGGAAGGAGGCCGCTAGCAGAGTGACAGAGAGCCGTCATTGCCTTGGCGTTTGCCCAGCCACACGCAAAAAAAAGGCCAGCAATGATGCTGGCCTCGGGTTTTTTAAGTGTTCAGAAGATATTCATCGGGTAGTCGACAATCACCCGGTACTCATCGGTGTCGTTATCCAGCGCGCCGTAACCATTGCCGCCGCGGTTGCTTGCCCATTGCAGGCGCAGCGCCAGGTCCTTGGCCGAACCGCTCTGCACCACGTATTTGAGGTCGATATCGCGTTCCCAGTGTTTGGCGTGCTTGCCATCGGCGCTGTACCAGTTGGCATAGCCGCGACTGTCGGGATCAGGCTTGGTCAGGTCCAGCTCACCACGGGAATAGGACACCGCCGACGTCAGGCCAGGCAGGCCCAGGCCGACAAAGTCATAGGCGTATTTGAGTTTCCACGAGCGCTCGTTGGGGCCGTTGAAGTCTGAATACTGCTGCGAGTTGTCCAGGTAGATGCTGTCGCCCTGGCTGATGTAGTCGAAGGGCGTATTGCCGTTAACCCGCTGGTAGGCCGCCGTAATGCTGTGGTTACCCACGCCGACGGTGAAGTGCAGGCTGTAGGTGTTGTTATCGATGGAGCCCAGCAGCGCCTGTCCGGTGTCCTGGGTGTGGTAGACGTGCAGCCCCGGATTGAGGCTGACCAGCTCATTCACCGCATAGGTGTAGTCCAGGTCGTAGTAGTACTGGTTCCAGATGTCCTTGAGCTCGGAGGCATAGAGGCTGCTGCTCAGGCCCGGAATGCCGCTCCAGGCGGTGCCGACCCAGTTCAGGTGCAAGGATTCATCGCCATCGCGCAAGGAACCGTAGGAAGTACCGATGCGCTTGTGCCCGCTCTGGTTGTAGGGCTTGGTAAAGCTGGCCTGGCCACCTTCGATCAGCCAACCGTCGAAACTGTGATTGCTCAGGCTCACACCACGAAAGGTCTGCGGCAGCATCCGGCTCTGGCCGCCGGCAATTACCGGGTTGTTCAGGAACAGGTCTCCGGCTTTGAGTTCGGTGTCGAAGGCGCGCATTTTCAAGGTCGCCCCGGCCGTTGAGAACGACCCCGGCGCTTTGCCGTTGCCATCGCTGATGGGCAGGATGCTTGAGCCGTCAGTACCGCCACCGCCGTCGAGCTTCAGTCCGAGCATGGCATTGGCATCGATGCCGAAACCGACGCTGCCCTGGGTATAGCCGGATTCGAAAATCCCCAGGAAACCTTGGCCCCATTCGATGTTGTCATCGTTTTGCTGATGGCGATTACGGTTCATGTAGTAGTTGCGAGCGTTGAGCTTAAGGCTTGAGCCCTCGATAAAGCCTTCGGCTGGTGGGGCTTCGGCGGCTTGGGCATGGCTGCAGATCGTTGCAGCCAGTGCAATGAATAGCGGGGTAAAGATGAACGCTGTCTGCATCGGGATGGAGCTCCTTTGGGTGGATAACGGCGATTTTTTATTAGGGACTCGGTGCTGCTTGTGCTGCGGGATGCGCCACGCATGGGCGCTTTTTGATGGCAAAAAAAAGCCGCTGAAGGCAGCGGCTTTAAGACAACTCACTGCGGGGTTACAAGCGCAGAAGTTGTCGAGGGAAACGAGTCGGTGATGCGGATCAGCTGTCTTTCTGCGAGTCGGCCTGACCGTGCTCGGCCGTGACTTTCTCAGCTTCCTCAGCTTTTTTCTGCTGGGCGGCGAGGGCTACTTGCGCTTCCTGGAAGGCCTCGGCACGTGCCGCGTTACGCGCGGCGAATGCATGGGACTCTTCGGCCATCGCCATCGGGGCGACGAACAGGGAAGACAAAACAAATGCGCTGGCAATACCCATGATGTTGGACATTTCTGAAGACCTTCTTGCAGAGCAAGTCAAATTCGGTGCGACAAAAATATAGGGCTGGAGCGCTCGGAAACAGAGCTGAACAGGATAAGGACTGTTACCGAAAAAACAACAGTGGCTGTGGTTTTTCTGCCAGCGCGCCGGCGTCGGCCCCTGGGGCGGGGGCTTAAACCGGCAGGTAGATGCCAAAGGTATTGATGCCCGCGTTGCTGCGCACGAACACATCGCCGCCGTGCATCAGGGCGATGGCCTTGACGATGGCCAGCCCCAGGCCATGGTTGGCGCCGCTGTTGCTGCGTGAGGCGTCGACCCGATAGAAACGCTCGAACAGGCGCGGCAGGTGCTCGTGGGCAATGCCCTGGCCGGGGTTGCTGACGGCGATCGCCACCTGGTGTTCCTGCACTTCGATCCGCACCTGGATCACCTGGCCGGGAGCGGTGTGCTGCACGGCGTTGCTCAACAGGTTGATCAAGGCGCGGCGCAGGTGGGCGATTTCGATTGAGACCTGGGCATCGCCGCTGACTTCGACCTTGACCTGGGCGTCTTCGAGGATGAAGTCCAGGTAGTCGAGGGTGGTTGCCACTTCGCTGGCCAGGGAGGTAGCGGTGAGTTTGGTGGCCTTGCTGCCCTGGTCGGCGCTGGCCAGGAACAGCATGTCATTGATGATTGAGCGCAGCCGCTCGAGTTCTTCCAGGTTCGATTGCAGGACCTCGAAGTAATGTTCTGCCGAACGCCCCCGGGTCAGCGCCACCTGAGTCTGGCCGATCAGGTTGGTCAAGGGAGAGCGCAGCTCGTGGGCCACGTCGGCATTGAAGGACTCAAGCCGCGAATAGGCTTGCTCGACCCGTTCCAGGGTCGAGTTGAAGGTATTGACGAACTGGCTCAACTCCGGCGGCAGTGGCGACAATTGCAGACGCCCGGTCAACCGTGGCGGGGCCAGACGCTGGGCCTCCTGGGACAACTTGATCAGCGGCTTGAGGCCGATCCGCGCCACCCAGTAGCCCAATGCCGATGCCAGCAGCACGCCGACGATGGCCAGGCTGATCAGGGCCATCAGCAGTTGGTGCTGGGTCTGGTAAAAGGTCTCGGTGTCGATGGCGATCAGAAAGCGCAGGGGCGGGCGCTGGTCCTTGGCCGGTAGCTGGCTGATAAGCACTTTCAATGGGTACGGATGCCCGATCAGGTTCAGGTCGCGCATGCCCAGGGGGCCCTGGGCCAGGTCACGGATCTGTGCATCCGGCTCGCCGTACTCGTAGTGGGCGTCACCGCTGACCACCCAGAACCGAATGCGTTTGTCTTCTTCGCTGAGCAGCTTGAGCTTGGCGTTGATCTTGGCCCAGTGCTCGGGGGTGCCATAGCGCGTCAGTGCCGATTCCAGCACGCTGTAGCGCGCGTCCAACTCAGCCTCGGGCAACAGGCCCAGGCCCTTGTCCACCTGCTGGTACAGCGCGCCGCCAATCAGCACGAACACCAGCAGTGCCACCAGGGTGAACATGCCGCTCAGGCGCAGGGCGATGCTGTTACTGGGCACTGCGGCTCTCCAGCACGTAGCCCATGCCGCGGATGGTGTGCAGCAGTTTCTCCTCGAAAGGCCCGTCGAGCTTGGCTCGCAGGCGCTTTATCGCCACTTCGACCACGTTGGCGTCGCTGTCGAAGTTGATGTCCCAGACCATTTCGGCAATCGCGGTCTTCGACAGGATCTCGCCCTGGCGCCGGGCCAGCACGCTGAGCAGCGAGAACTCCTTGGCGGTCAGGTCGAGGCGGGTTCCGGCGCGGCTGGCTTTACGGCTGATCAGGTCGATCCACAGGTCGGCGATGCTGACCTGCACCGGCTCATGGCCGCCGCTGCGACGGGTCAGCGCCTGCAGGCGCGCCACCAGCTCAAGGAAGGAAAACGGCTTGCCCAGGTAATCGTCGGCGCCGTCGCGCAGGCCCTTGATTCGGTCTTCCACCCGTTCGCGGGCGGTGAGCATGATCACCGGGGTCTGCTTGCGTGCGCGCAGGGCGCGCAAGACGCCGAAGCCGTCGAGGCCGGGCAGCATCACGTCGAGCACGATCACCGCGTAATCGCTTTCCAGGGCCAGGTGCAGGCCTTCGACGCCATCGCGCGCCAGGTCCACGGTGTAACCCTGTTCCGTCAGGCCGCGGTGCAGATAATCCGCGGTTTTTTCTTCATCTTCGATAATCAGAACGCGCATGACCCCGCCTCAGGTAGTGGTCGCCAGCTCCGGGGCTGGTTTGGGCCGGTGGAATAGCCGCTCGAGCCACAAGTATATGACCGGAGTGGTGAACAGGGTCAGCGCCTGGCTCACCAGCAGCCCGCCGACCACGGCGATTCCCAGTGGCTGGCGCAGCTCGGCGCCGGTGCCGTAGCCGAGCATCAGCGGCAGGGCGCCGAGCAGTGCCGCCAGGGTGGTCATGATGATCGGCCGGAACCGGGTGATACAGGCCTGGTAGATCGCTTCTTCAGGCGCCAGGCCGCCACGGCGCTGGGCGTCGAGGGCGAAGTCGATCATCAGGATGCCGTTTTTCTTGACGATACCGATCAGCAGCACCAGCCCGATCAGGGCCATGATCGAAAAGTCCTGGCCCAGCAGCCAGAGCATCATCAAGGCCCCCAGGCCGGCAGAGGGCAGGGTCGAGATGATGGTCAGTGGGTGGACGAAGCTCTCGTAGAGCACCCCGAGAATGATGTACACCGCCACCAGTGCCGCCAGAATCAACCAGGGCTGGCTGGCCAGGGAACTCTGGAAGGCCTGGGCCGCGCCCTGGAAGTTGCCGCTGATGGCCGCCGGCATGCCGATCTCGGTCTTGGCCTGGTTGAGCAGGATCACCGCATCGCCCAGGGCCACGCCGGGTGCCAGGTTGAACGATAGGTTGGCGGCCGGGAACATGCCGTCATGGGCGATCGACAGCGGCCCGATGGTGGGGGCATCGAAGCGTGCCAGGGCCGAGAGCGGCACCATCTCGCCGCTCAGGGGCGAGCGCAGGTAGAAATAATTGAGGCTCTCGGCCTTGCCGCGCTGGCGGGTGTCGAGTTCGAGGATCACGTTGTACTGGTTGATTTCGGTCTGGAACTCGTTGATCTGACGTTGGCCGAAGGCATCGTACAGGGCCTCGTCGACATCGCTGGCGGTCAGGCCGAAGCGGGCGGCGGCGACCCGGTCGATATTGATATGGGTAATGCTGCCGCCCAACTGCAGGTCGTTGGAAATATCGCGGAAAGCCGGGTTGCTGCGCAGTTTTTCCGTCAGGCGCTGGGTCCACGTGCTCAAAGTCGGGCCGTCGTTGCTTTTGAGCACGTACTGGTACTGGGCGCGGCTCGGGCCAGAGCTGAGGTTGATGTCCTGGCCGGCGCGCAGGTAGAGCACGACGCCGGGGATTTTCATCAGTTGCGGGCGGATCCGGTCGATAAAGCCGCTGGCGGAAACGTCACGCTCGCTGCGTTTTTTCAGGGCGATCCAGAACCGGCCGTTGGCGATGGTCTGGTTGCTGCCCGAGACCCCGACTGAATGGGAGAAGGCCTCTACCGCCGGGTCGGTCGCCACGATCTTGGCCAGCGCCTGATGCTTTTTCACCATGTCCGGGTAGGAAATATCCGCGGCGGCTTCGGTGGTACCGAGGACGAAGCCAGTGTCCTGTACCGGGAAGAAGCCCTTGGGAATGAAGATGTAGCCCACCACGGCCATGGCCAGGGTCAGGACGAAAATCCCCAGCATCAGCTTCTGATGGGCCAGGGCCCGGCGCAGGCCACGTTCATAGAGCGCCAGTAGCCGCTCGCCGAACCCCGGCTTGGCGTGTGCCTCATGCACCGGTGCGTGCATGAACAGCGCCGCCAGGGTGGGGGCCAGGGTCAGGGACACCACCACCGAAATCATGATGGTGCTGGTGGCGGTCAGGGCGAACTCCTTGAACAGGCGCCCGACCACGCCCCCCATGAACAGCAGCGGAATAAAGGCCGCCACCAGCGAGAAGCTGATGGACACCACGGTAAAGCCGATCTCGCCGGCGCCCTTGATCGCCGCTTCGCGCATGCCGTCGCCGGCCTCCAGGTGGCGGTGGATGTTCTCCACCACCACGATCGCGTCGTCCACCACAAAGCCCACGGCCACCACTATTGCCACCAGGGTCAGGTTGTTCAGGCTGAACCCCAGCAGGTACATCAGGGCAAAACTGGCAATCAGCGACACCCCCAGCACGGCCGAGACGATCAGAGTCGCCGACCATTGGCGCAGGAACAGCGCCATCACCGCGACCACCAGCAGCACCGCGATCAGCAGGGTTATTTCCACTTCGTGCAGGGAGGCGCGGATGGTCTGGGTGCGGTCGATCAGCACCTTGACCTGGACCGATGCCGGGAGCATGGCTTCAAGACCCGGCAGGGCCGCCTGGATCCGGTCCACGGTCTCGACGATATTGGCCCCCGGCTGGCGCGAAATCACCAGGTTGACCCCCGGCTGGTCGCCGGACCAGGCCTGGATATAGGCGTCCTCGGGGCCACTGACCACCCGCGCCACATCCTTGAGGTGCACCGGCGCGCCGTCCTTGTAGGAAACGATGAGCTGGCTGTACTCCTCGGGGTGGAACAGCTGGTCGTTGGTCGACAGTGTGGAAATGCTCGATTCGCCGTACAGCGCACCCTTGGCCAGGTTGAGGCTGGTTTGCTGGATCGCCAGGCGGATGTCAGCCAGGGTCAGGCCGATGGCCGCGAGCTTGTCGGCCGAAGCCTGGACCCGGATCGCCGGCCGTTGCTGACCGGTGATATTGATTTGTCCGACACCGTCGATCTGGCTGATCTGACGTGCAAGCAGGGTTTCCGCGTAATCGCTGAGCTCGGTGCCAGGCATTTGCGTCGAGCTGATGCTGAGGATCAGCACCGGGCTGTCGGCAGGGTTGACCTTCTTCCAGGTGGGCAGGGTCGGCATGTCCTTGGGCAGTTTGCCGGCGGCGGTGTTGATCGCCGCCTGAACTTCCTGGGCCGCGGTGTCGATGCTTTTATTCAGGGTGAACTGCAAGGTCAGCAAGGATGAGCCCAGGGCGCTGCTCGAGGTCATCTGGGTCATGCCGGGGATGGCGCTGAACTGCACTTCCAGGGGCGTGGCCACCGACGAGGCCATGGTGTCGGGGCTGGCGCCGGGCAGGGTGGCCGAAACCTGGATGGTCGGAAACTCGGCTTCCGGCAGCGGGGCGATGGGCAGTCGCGGGAAGGCGATCAATCCCACCAGCACCAGGGCGAAGGTCAGCAGGACAGTGGCGACCGGATGATCGACGCACCAGGCTGAGACTGAACCGTGGCCCTTCATGGTTTGAGGTCCGCGTCAGCGGCTTGCACCACCTGGGACGGATCGCTAAGCACCTGCACCTGGGAGCCCGGCTTGAGCCGGGACTGGCCGTCGCTGACCAGAACATCCCCAGCCTGCACGCCCTGGATGATGTTCAGGCCGCTGTCTTGATAGAGCATCTGCACTGGCACCACGTCCACCTTGTCGCCCTGGACCCGGTACACGAAGTGCTGGTCGAGGCCGCGCTGCACCACCGTGGGCGGTACGGTCAGGGCGTTTTTGTCGAGGGCGGTCTGGATCTGGATGGTCACCAGTTGCCCGGGCCAGAGCTTCTGCTGGTCGTTGGCGAACTCGGCCTTGGCCCGCAGGGTCCCGGTGTTGGGGTTGATCTGGTTGTCGATCAGGGTCAGGTGGCCTTCGCCCAGCAGGTCGCCGCTGGCGCTGTCGTCGCCGATAAAGGCTTTGACCGCCGCCGGGTCCTGGGCCTTGATCAGGCCCTGCAGGGTCGGCAGCATTTGCTGTGGCAGGGAAAACTCCACGGCGATCGGGTCGATCTGGGTCACCGAGAACAGGCCCTGGGTATCGCTCATGCGCAGGAAGTTACCTTCATCCACGGTGCGAATACCCACGCGGCCGGTGACTGGGGAGCGTATCTGGGTGTAGGAAAGCTGGACCTGGGCGGCGTCGATGGCGGCCTGATCACCTTGGGCGGTGGCTTTGAGCTGGTTGACCAAGGCCTGCTGCTGGTCATAGGTTTGTTTCGAAATCCCGTCATCCACCGTCAGCAACTTGTAGCGCTTGAGGTTGATCTGGGCCACCTGCAACTGCGCCTGGTTTTCCGCCAGTTGCGCGCGGGCCTGATCGAGGCCGGCGCGGATCGAGCGATCGTCGATGGTCGCCAGCAGGTCCCCGGCCTTGACCCGTTGCCCTTCCTTGACCAGGAGCCTGGTCAGGATGCCGTCGACCTGGGGCCGGATCACCACGCTGTGCAGCGACAGCACCGAGCCGATGCCGCTGGTGTGGCGCGGCACGTCCTGTTGCACCACCTTGATGACCCGCACCGGGATCGCGGTGGGCGCCGCCAGTTTGCGGGCGGCCGGCTTGTTCAGTAGCCACAGCCCGCCGGCAACCAGTACGACAACGACGCCTAGGATCACGACTGTTCTTTTGGATTTGCGCATGGGATAGAGCGCCGGAGCAAGGGGATGGGGAGGTGGGTCAGTATCAGTGCTTCAGTTATAGCCGGCGAACCCGGTCAGCAACGTGACGCCTAACTGACAGCGCTGTCAGTAATGGCTGACCATTCGTGCCTTGTCAGGTTAAAGATCTGAGGCGCGCAGGTATACTGCCGCCGTCTGTGGCCTGTTCCCGGCCATTTCACCCCTCCGGAGCTTCCATGAATTCCCCTACACAAGCGCCTGTGTCCGACGCCGTGAGCGACGACCAGGTTGTCGAGCCAACCACCGTTGACGCTGAAGACAAACCGGCGATTGCCTCGTTCAAGTTTCCGTTCAAGCCGTCTGAATTCGCCCAGGCCAAAAACAGTAATCAGCCCTGGTACAAAAACGGCGCCACCAATGGCCACACCAAGACCCCAGGGGCTGCGCCTCCCGGTACCCGTCGCTCGATGGGTAAGCGCTGATCGCGTGATGCCTGCCGAGTTGGTCATGTTTGCGCTTTTTAGCAGCAATGATGGCTAAATGATACAAACGTGAGCTGGATCAGTATTCGTGAGATCAGTGCGCTTAGAGTCAGCAGCCCTGCCGACTCTATCCCAACAATTCGAGCGCGCTCTCCATGAAGATCAACCTTCCAGTTACCGGGCGAAATGTGGACTTCGCCCCTGATGTAAACATCCTGTCGACCACCGATCTGACGAGCGCCATCACTTACGCCAACCCTGATTTCATCGAAATCAGCGGCTACGATCGAGACGAACTGCTGGGCTCGCCTCATAACATGATGCGTCACCCGGACATGCCGGCCGCGGCGTTTGCCCACATGTGGCAAACCCTCAAGGCCGGGCGTTCATGGATGGGGCTGGTGAAGAACCGTTGCAAAAATGGCGATCACTATTGGGTCAGCGCTTACGTGACGCCGGTGACCCGCGACGGTCAGGCGGTTGAATATCAGTCGGTACGCACCAAGCCCACGGCGCGGCAAATCGCTGCTGCCGAAGCGGCCTATGCCCAACTGCGCAGCTCGCGCTCACCGTTGTGGCGACGGCTGCCGGCGCTGGGGGTCAAGCTTAAGCTCTGGGCCCTGGTCAGTGGTGCATTCATCGCCAGCTTCCTCGCCTCGAGCGTGCTGCTGCCATCTTCCCTGTGGTTTCAAGGCATGGCCGTGGCGGCGGGCTGTGGTTTGAGTGCCCTGGGCATCTCTCTGTTGCTCAACCCCCTGGATCAACTGAGCGCCCGTGCCCGGCAGATAGCCGATAACCCCCTGAGCCAGGGCATCTACACCGGTCGTGGTGATGCGTTCGGCCAGATCGGGTTCGCCCTGCACATGCTTGAAGCCCAGGTCGGTGCGGTGGTCGGACGAATCGGCGATGCGTCCCAGCGGCTGGCCGGGCATGCGGCCGAGTTGGTGGAGCACTTGCAGAGCAGCCACAGCAGCACCCTTGAGCAGCAGGCGGAAACCGACCAGGTCGCGGCGGCGATCCATCAGATGGCCGCCAGCGTCGCTGAGGTCGCCAATCATGCCCAGCAGGCGTCCCAGGCTGCGGATCAGGCCGAAGGCGAAACCCGTGCCGGCCATCATCTGGTGGGCGAGAGCCGCAGCTCGGTGCAGCGCCTGGCCAGCGAGCTGGTGCGGGCCACTGAGGTGATTCACCAGCTGGAAAACCACAGCAGCGATATTTCCGGGGTACTGGACGTGATCCGCAGCATCGCCGAGCAAACCAATCTGCTGGCCTTGAATGCGGCCATCGAAGCGGCCCGAGCCGGTGAGCAGGGGCGCGGTTTTGCGGTGGTGGCCGATGAGGTGCGCGGCCTTGCCCAGCGAACCCAGGACTCAACCAATGAAATCCAGCGCATGATCAGCACCCTGCAAAACGGTGCGCGGGACGCGGTACAGGTGATGTTGCAGAGCAGCGAGCATGTGCAGAACAGCGTCGATCAGACCCAGCGCGCCGCCGTGGCCCTGGACGGCATCAGCCAACGGGTCAATCAGATTACCGAGATGAGCCTGCAAATCGCTGCGGCGGTGGAAGAGCAGAGCGCGGTCAGCGAAGACATCAACCGTAATATCAGCGGCATCCGCAATGCCTGTGACGCCACGGTCACCGCCGGCCAACAGAGCCATATCAACTCGGGGGATGTGGCAGCACTGGCCGGGGATCTGCAACAGCTGGCCCAGGAGTTCTGGCACAAACGCGGCTAGCCGCTGGTTGCTGGACGGGCCGTTACGCCGCCCGCAGGGAAATGAACGTGTAGTTGAGCGCCACCTCGGTCGCCACCTCGGCCCCGGCGGCCTGCACCTGGCCGGCGATGTCGGCGCCCGAGACGTGGAACTGCCACGCCGTGTCGGACGCCGCCAGCGGCTGGGCCTGGATTTGATCGATCGCCCGGGCCAAGGCTGCCATTTCCGGCAGGTAGGCGGTATACCCGTCACCCCTGAGCGCGGTGGTGCGAATCCCCAGTTGTGCGCAAATGGCTTCTTTGCTGCGGATATCGTCACGGTCGGCCTGGCGTGAGCGGCGGATCAGCTCAACCAGCTCCTGGTCCACCAGTTCGCCGCCGACAATCAGCGCCGGCCCCTGCTCCCAGGCTTCAGGCGGGCAATCCTTGGCTTGGGGTTGCAGCGGGATATGGGGATTAATCTCCATCGGGTAAATGCGGCACACCAGCGGCCGGCGCTGGTAGATGCGGCACAGCTGGTCTTCGTCAAGATTCCGGCACGGGCCGACGTTGTAAGCGGCGAAGGTGATGGCCACATAGGCCTCGGTGCTGCCGCTGCGGACCACACAGGAACGCCGCTGGACATGCTCGCGCTGTGGGGCGGGAAGGCCCAGGCCGTTGCTGAGGAACGCCTCCACCAGAACAATCACCTGGCCGCCGTCAGCCGCCCATTGGCGGGCTTCGGCGAGGGTCAGGGGCACGTGATGGTCGGTGCAGCACTTGCCGCAACCGACGCAGGAAAACGATGTATTCATTGTGCGAAAAAAGCCATGGTTGATCGGCCCGGGTGCCCGTCAGGAAGGGCGCGGTGGACACCGTAAACCCGTCTAGAAGCAAGTTGTGCGCCATTCATTGGCGCGTCTGGGCAGGGCGGATCGAGTCCCACTCGGTGACGTAGGCGTTTTTGTGTTGCTTGTTGTACAGGCACAGTTCGGTGCCGGTTTGGCCCTTCATGTGCGGTTGCGGGTACTGGCCTTGTAGCAGCAAGGCGACATAGCCCACCCGGTCATCGAACTGTGCGGCAGTGCCGACCGGTTTCGGCTGTTTCAGCCTGCTGGCCTGGGTGCAACTGGCGACCACGGCCTTGTCCAGGGCGGCCCAGGCTTCGCTGCTGGAGGCATGAGCCTGGGGGGCGAGGGCGGTCAGGAGGATAACGCTCAAGGTGATGCTTTTCATGCCGGTGGCTCCCTGGATTGGCGGTTGCCTGGAGTATGCCTGAGGCGGCACCGGTGAAAGTCGCGGCCAACTGCTGGCCCCCTGCCCAGCGCCGGCTAGGGCTGCAGGGCGGGTTGCGCAGTGGGCAGTGGTTCACGGCGGACCAGGGTCATGCCGACGCTGGCATACAACTCGCGGGCCGGCCGGTTGTCTTCGCGCACCTTGAGGTCGACGAAACCCTCGCGCCGCTGGCGGAACACCTCGAATGCGTGCAACAGCAAGGCTCGACCAATACCCTGGCCGCGGGCGCGGGGGTGCACCACCAAGTCCTTGATATAGGCGCTGGTCCAGCACTGGGCCACGCCGACCAAGCCTTCGGTGTCGTGGGCGATGAAGCACAGCGTCGGGTCGTATTCGGCATCAGTTTCAAACTGCCTGCACCAAGTGTCGAGGTCGGGCAGGTCGCCGCCGTCGGCGTAACCCTGTTGCATCAACTGATGCACCTTGGCCGCCAGGTGGGCCTGGTACGGACTGAAGCTGACGCTGGCCGGCCAGCTGGCGGCGGGCAGCGGCGTGCCCAGGTCACGCCGCAACAGCAGGCAATGTTCGGCCGCCAAGGCTCAGGCGCCTTGGGCGGCGACGGTCTTCGCCGCTTCGATCAGGCAGCGGGTCAGCTCCGGCGAGGAAAACTTGGTCAGGACCGCATTGGCGCCGGCCAGTCGGGCTTTTTCGCTGTTCATCGCGCTGTCCAGCGAGGTGTGCAGCAGCACGTAGAGGTGGGAGAAGTCCGGGGTTTCGCGCAGGGTGCGGGTGAAGGCGTAGCCGTCCATCTCTGACATCTCGATGTCGGAGACGATCAGGTTGATCTGCTGCGCCGTGCCTTGCAGGTCCAGCAGGCAGTCGATGGCTTCCTTGGCGCTGCGTGCGGTGTGGCATTGCAGGCCGAGGTTGCGCAAGGTATGCACCGATTGCTGCAGAGCCACCTGGCTGTCGTCGACCACCAGAATCCGCGCGTTACCTAGCACTTCAGCGTCTTCCATGCTCAGTTCGGTCGGGGCCATTTCGATTTGCGCCGGGGCGATACCGTGGATCACCTTTTCGATGTCCAGCACCTGGACCAGGGTCCCGTCGACCTGGGTCACCCCGGTGATGTAGGACTTGATACCGCCCGAGCCATAAGGCGGTGGGCGGATATCGGTGGTCAGGCAGTGCACGATCTTGCTCACGGCCTGCACGTGTAGGCCCTGTTTCGAGCGGCTGACGTCGGTGACGATCAGGCAGCCGCCGTCCGGATCTTCCAGTGGCCGCTCGCCGATGGCCCGGCTCAGGTCGATCACCGACAACGAGGTGCCGCGCAAGGTGGCGATGCCTTTGACGTGAGGGTGCGACTCCGGCAGCTTGGTCAGCGGCGGGCAGGGGATGATTTCACTGACTTTAAGCAGGTTGATTGCCATCAGCTTGCCGCTGCGCAAAGTAAACAGCAGAAGTGAAAGTGAGTCTGCGCGGGCTTTGTTGGAAGACATAAAAACCTTCTGTTGAAAGGTGGTGTCGCGGTAAGGGCCACGAACAGCTATCGGTAACGGGTTATCGACGTGTTCAGGGCTGGCTTTAACCCGATTACGGCTTTACCGACTGCCGTACCCGGGCCCCGGCTATTTCAGCCCCAGACGCTTGGCCATGCGCCCCAGGTTGGCCCTGTCCAAGCCTAGCTCACGGGCGGCGCTCGCCCAGTTGTGCTGGTGACGTTCAAGGCACGCGGTGATCAGCTGGCGCTGGTAGTTTTCGGTTGCCAAGCGCAGGTCGCCGGTCGCGCCCGGCACCGCCGCCGGGGGGCTGGCCGGCAGTGGCGATGCTGGGGTGGGGGAGGCGTCGGGCAAGTCGAGGTCGACGGCGTCCAGGCTGAGAATCTTCGGCCGCTCGCCCCGGCTGCCCAAGGCTTTCAGGGCGCTTCGACCGATCAGGTGCTCCAATTCGCGCACGTTGCCCGGCCAGTGGTAAGCCAGCAGCGCGGCCTGGGCAGCACTGGTCAGGCGCAGGCTGCCCAGGCCCATGCGCGAGCGGTTCTGTTCCAGAAAGTAGCCGCTGAGCAGCAACACATCACGCCCGCGATCGCGCAGGGCGGGAACCAGCAGCGGGTACACGCTCAGGCGGTGGTAGAAGTCGGCGCGGTAGCGGCCGCTGCGTACTTCTTCGGCCAGGTCGCGGTTGGTGGCGGCGATCAGGCGCACGTCCACCTGATGCTCCTTGTCCGAGCCCAGGCGCTGCAATTGCCCGCTCTGCAGCACCCGCAGCAGCTTGGCCTGGACTGTCAGCGACAGCTCGCCGACCTCATCGAGAAACAACGTGCCGCCATTGGCCAGTTCAAATTTGCCACGCCGATCCTGGGTGGCGCCGGTGAAGGCGCCGCGCACATGACCGAACAGCTCGCTTTCCACCAGGGTCTCGGGCAGGGCGGCGCAATTGAGGCTGATGATGGGTTTGTCGGCTCGTGGCGAGGCGGCGTGGATCGCCTGGGCCACCAGCTCCTTGCCCACGCCGGTTTCGCCGGTAATCAGCACCGTCAGGTCGCTGCCGCCCACCAGGCTGATTTCCTCCAGCAGGCGTTTGTGGGCCTTGCTCTGGCCGATCATCTCGCGGTTCTGGCCGCTGGCCTGGCGATAGACTTCCGCCCGCTGATGTTCATCTTCCAGGCGCAGGGCCAGGCGTTCGATGCGTTCGGCGGCATTCACTGTGGCGGCGGCGAGGCTGGCGAAGGCTTGCAGGGCGTCCAGTTCGATTGGCTGGAAGCGTTGCGGGTCAAGGGCGTCCAGGGTCAGTAGGCCCCACGGGCGTTCGTCGATAAACAGTGGGCAGCCCATGCAGTCGTGAACTTCCAGGTGTTCGTCGAGGCCTTCGATCAGGCCGTCGTAAGGGTCTGGCAGCTCACTGTCGCTGGCAAACCGGGTCGGCCCCGGACTGCCGAGCAGGGCCGCGAAGCGCGGGTGTTCGCTGACCTTGAAGCGCCGGCCCAGGGTGTCGGTGCTCAGGCCGTCCACCGCCAGGGGCACCAGCCATTCGCCGTCCAGGCGCAACAGCGCCGCGGCATCGCAGGGCAGCAGGGCGCGCATGGCTTCGAGCAGGCGTCGGTAGCGTTCGCCCTCGGGCAATTCGCGAGACAGGTCGGCCACCAGGGGCAGCAGGGTGGTGAGCAGGGATTTTGCAGTCATAGTGACTCCGTGTGGTCCTAATGACTATAAGGCTCTGCGTGTCGATATGACTATAAGTATTTCAGTTGATTGATTTTTAAGACTTTTATTATTGGCACGAAAACTGATCTGTATAGGGTAACCAGCTAATCATTAAAAAAGCTCAGGAGTTGCCCTTATGCTCAGCGTGCAAGATCGTACCCTCATCAAAGCCACCGTGCCCCTGCTTGAAAGCGGTGGCGAAGCCTTGATCACCCACTTTTACCGGATGATGCTCGCCGAATACCCGCAAGTTCGTGCCCTGTTCAACCAGGCGCACCAGGCCAGTGGCGACCAGCCGCGCGCCCTGGCCAATGGCGTGCTGATGTACGCCCGTCACATCGATCAGCTGGATCAGTTGGGCGACTTGGTGGCCAAAATCATCAACAAGCATGTGGCCCTGCAGATTCTGCCGGAGCACTACCCGATTGTCGGCAGCTGCTTGTTGCGCGCCATTCACGAAGTGCTCGGCAGTGACATCGCCACGCCAGAGGTGCTCGATGCCTGGGGCGCGGCCTACACCCAGTTGGCGGATATCCTGATCGGTGCCGAGGCCGCGATCTACGACCAGAAGGCCGCCGCTCCGGGTGGCTGGCGAGGTGCGCGGGCGTTCATCCTGGCCAAGCGGGTGGAGGAGAGCGCGGAAATCACCTCGTTCTACTTCGAGCCGGCGGACGGCGGGGCGATTCTGGCTGCCGAGCCGGGGCAGTACATTGGCTTGCAGTTGTTCCTGGAGGGCGAAGAGATTCGTCGCAATTACTCGCTGTCGGCGCTGTCCGACGCCGGGCACTATCGGATCAGCGTCAAGCGCGAGGCCGGAGGCCGAGCTTCGAACTACCTGCATGACCAGTTGCAGGTCGGCGCCCGCATCCAGCTGTTCCCGCCATCGGGTGAATTCACCCTGGCCGCCAGCGCTAAACCCCTGGTGCTGATCAGCGGCGGCGTGGGCATCACCCCAACCCTGCCAATGCTGGAAGCGGCACTGGCCAGCGAGCGCCCGGTGCACTTTATCCACTGCGCGCGCAATGGCGGGGTGCATGCCTTTCGTGAGTGGGTCGACGAACTGGCTGCGCGTCATCCGCAACTCAAGCGCTTCTATTGCTATGCCGAAGACGATGGGGTCAGCCCGGCGGCAGACCAGTTTGGGCTGCTGAGCCAGGAACAGTTGGGCCAGTGGTTGCCGCAGCAGCGCGACCTGGATGCCTATTTCCTCGGGCCCAAGGGCTTCATGGCCGCGATCAAGCGCCACCTCAAGGCCCTGGGTGTGCCTGAGCAACAAAGCCGCTACGAGTTCTTCGGCCCGGCCGCCGCGCTGGAATGAAATGCCGGGAGTGGCAGCGCCATCGGAGCCGCTGCCCTCCTTGCCGGGACGTTGGATTTTATTCAAGGGTTAATTCGTACTTAACCTATTGAGCGTCAATTAGCCGAGGCTGATTATGGGCCTCGCGCGTCATCACTTTCAGGGCAGTTCGCTGTCGTTCGTACTTGGCCTTTGGCTGCGGCGATCTGACGGCTAAGCCGCCGGCCTGAAACCTGGTTTTTTGCACCGGTGGACACGCTGCGACAATGCCGGCGAGCGAGTGATCGGTCCCGCAACGCAGGCCCTTGCGCGAACGCTTCAATGCATTCAAAGCTCATGATCTGCGTGTAGACTTCCGGGCCATCGGTGCCTGTCAGCTCCACAGCGGCCGGATCGCGGCCAATGGACAAACACATACGATTCGGCTCGACCTGGCTGTTACATCGGCTGGCGCTGGACCGAGCCATACACACACAGGAAAGGAATTGGGGATGAGTGACGACATATTGCGCCTGGGGCGTGAACGACGCTTTCTGGTGTTGCTGGGGGTTATCTGCCTGGCGCTGATCGGCGGCGCGCTGTACATGCAGGTGGTACTGGGCGAGGCGCCTTGCCCGCTGTGTATCCTGCAGCGTTATGCGTTGCTGCTGATTGCCTTGTTCGCCTTTATCGGCGCGGCCATGCGCACCCGGCGCAGCATCACCCTGTTTGAAGGGCTGGTCGTGATCTGTGCCCTGGCCGGTGTCGCGGTCGCCGGGCACCACGTCTACACCCAGTTCCACCCTTCGGTCAGCTGCGGCATCGACGTGCTGCAACCGATCGTCGACAGCCTGCCGCTGGCGACGATCTTTCCTCTGGGTTTTCAGGTCGACGGTTTTTGTTCCACCCCGTATCCGCCGGTACTGGGCTTGTCCCTGGCGCAGTGGGCGCTGGTGGCTTTTGTACTGACGGCGGTGCTGGTGCCGCTGGGTGTCATGCGCAATCGCAAAGTGCGCGGCTAAAGAGCCTTGGTCCCTAGTTGGGGGCCAGGGCTTTTTAATGGGTTTGAGCAATGGAAAAAAGGGCTGTGACTTGAGACAAAGCAGGGTGCGACAAAAGTGCGACATGTTGTCACAGGTTTGTGGGCCGAGCGGTGTTTCAGGGGCAGGAGTGAAGGCTGATTCTGCGGCGCGGAGCGATAGAAATATCGATCATTTGGTGTTTCCCGACAGTGCGCTCATAGCTGTGGCCGGCCAGCTTTGCAAATCGCTCGGACCCTCATTCCATAAGGGATAGCGCCCTGCCACGAGGGGCACAAGCGTTCCTTCGGGGGCGCGCCGGGTAGTCGACTGAGGGCTCTTTTGAGTCTTTTTGTTGAGAATGAAAATCGATATGATTACGCGTTGTTGCAATAATCGGTGTCGATTGTTGCGCTAAACGATAAAAATTATTTCGAGATGAGACATGGTTTATGCCACGTGACATATCTACAATCGCCCGCACTGAATTACCGGCGCTGCTCATCCCTGAGCACACGAGCGCGATCGAGGGGCGGTGTGATTGCTCCATGCGACGCCAGGTGCCGGCACCTTCCAAACTTCCGCACCAAATGGAATTGGTCTGTGACAAGGCCTTTGACCACGAATTCGAATAAGAACTCACTGCTGGCCCAGGATTTGTCGTTCAGCGTTTAACGCGACGGGCAGGCCCTTATTCAATTGAAGAAAAAATGCCAACCCTTGGCAGGGTGAAGTGTTGGCGATCAAAACCCAACTGCATTGCGCAAGCTGCTTTAGAGGTCGTGAGATGAGTAAAAAAAGGTACCCCAGATTCCTAGGCTTATTGCCGCTACTCGGCATGTTGATGCTGGGAGGCTGCAAATGGACCTTGCTCGATCCCAAGGGTCAGGTGGGGCTGGATGAACGAAACCTGATCATCACCGCAACCATTCTGATGCTGCTGGTGGTTGTGCCGGTCATCATCATGACCTTCGCCTTCGCCTGGAAATACCGTGCCTCCAACAAGGACGCGGTCTACGCGCCGAAGTGGTCGCACTCCACCAAGATCGAAATCGCGGTCTGGCTGGTTCCGGTGCTCATCATCATTGCCCTGGGTTATGTGACCTACAAGTCGACCCACGCCCTGGACCCTTATCGTCCGCTGGAATCGGACGTCAAGCCGATCACCATCGAAGTGGTTGCGATGGATTGGAAGTGGCTGTTCATCTATCCCGAGCAAGGGATAGCCACTGTCAACAAGATCGTATTCCCGGCCCACACCCCTGTTAATTTCCGCGTGACGTCCGACACCGTGATGAACTCGTTCTTCATTCCGGGCCTGGGCGGCCAGATCTACGCGATGGCCGGCATGCAGACCAAGTTGCACCTGATTGCCAACCAGAACGCTGAAATGGACGGTATCTCCGCCAACTACAGCGGCGCTGGTTTCACCGGCATGAAATTCAAAGCGATCGCAACGACTCAGGAAGAATTCGACGCCTGGGTAAGTGAAGTCAAAAAGGCACCTAAACAGCTTGAACAAGCTGAATACGAAGCCCTTTCCAAGCCGAGCCAGAACAACCCTGTTGAACTCTACTCCTCGTACACCCCGAACCTGTTCCAGCTCATCATCGACAAGTATGAGGGCATGAAACCAGGCGCGCCGGTCAAGCACGAGAAGAAAGAGAAGGAAGTGGCCAGTACGCAAGGGATGGACGCGAGTTCGCATTCAGCTGCCGGGGCAGAGGAGTAAACGATGTTTGGTAAATTAAGTCTGGACGCGATACCGTTCCACGAGCCGATTGTTATGGTGACTATTGCCATGATCGCGCTCGGTGGTCTGGGGCTTTTCGCGGCAATCACCTACTTCAAGAAGTGGACCTACCTGTGGACCGAGTGGCTGACGTCGGTCGACCACAAGAAAATCGGCGTGATGTACATCATCGTCGCCATGGTCATGCTGCTG
>Ga0302175_10000240_pt1 | contig 21046 bp, 16 predicted proteins | sample I_Fen_N3_3_FD_198791 | JGI IMG/M metagenome (GOLD analysis project Ga0302175, IMG submission 198791) | Peat permafrost microbial communities from Stordalen Mire near Abisko, Sweden - I_Fen_N3_3 | ecosystem: Environmental > Terrestrial > Soil > Wetlands > Permafrost | place: Sweden: Abisko... | reverse complement strand
AACCTTGTTCCACATAGCGGAACTCTTCTCTTTATGAGCACTTTAGAGAATGCGACGGCAGTACTGAAGTTATTTTCGAGGCAGGGCGTCAACCAGGGTCATCCGGGGCTGTCATTTAGCGATGTGGTGAACAATTTAGCCTTGCCAAAAAGTACCGTGTCCCGATTATTAATGACCATGGAAAGTGAAGGCTTATTAGAGCGCGATCCGGACAGTCGTTTATATAGAATCGGAAAATTATTACTGGCGATATCCAGCCACTATTTATCGACGCCGCTGGTCGATGCGACAACGCCTTACATGACGCAGCTCAGTCAGCTGACGCAGTGCACCGGTTATGTTTCGATGCTCGAAGGCCGCGAGATAATGATCATGCGGATGTTTCCTGGCAGAACTTATCTGCAGGTGGTAACACCGGCGGGCAGTTTATTACCGGCGCATGAAACGGCGATTGGCCGGGCGATTCTGGCGCGCTACAGCGACGATGAAGTTCGCGAGCGGTATCGCGGCGAATATCAGGTGAAATCGGCGAATTCACCGAAAAGTATCGATTTATTATTAGTGCGGCTGGCTGAAATCCGGCAGAACGGATTGTCCTTTGCCAATAACGAAACCTTGCAGGGGATCAGTTCTTTAGCCACCAGCATTTTTAATAAGCACAGAAATGAGATTGTGGGGTTAGGGCTGTCTTTCTCTTCGCCAGCCGAAGGAAAGGGCATACCGGAAGGGATAAAGGATGGCCTGACCGCCGTGACCCGAAAAATTGCTGAAAAGCTGGGTGATGATGACTGGATTAATCATCAGCGTCTCTCCGGCTTGCAGTAAACGCATCGGGCAACCGATGCAGAAAGTGAAGTGAGTACCAGACCGACACCAGGGCTTATTTAGCCAGCACTAAACAATGACTGTTCCACGATGAACAGCGTTCGTAACCGTTTTTAGCTCATGCGCTTTTGCGCCGGTTACGTGGTTTAAGAGGACTTTGTGATGAGTTTACAAAACACATTTACGATATCTGCGTTTTATCCTTCCTTGTGCCATTCAGGGGCGACTGACCTGAATGGCCGGACATCCCGCTTATGATGACTTCTTTTGCTACCCTCACCATTGGACAGGCGCCGCGCAGCGACATAACACCGCTGCTGATGACGCATCTGCCGGACGAACCCGTCACGCATGTCGGGTTACTGGACGGCCTTAGCAGGGAGCAAATTGAGCAGCGTTATGCGCCGCAGGAGGGCGAGGCCGTGCTGGTCGCGCTGTTACTGGATGGTTCGCAGGTTTTACTTGCTGCGGCCGGTGCCGAGCGTGGATTGCAGGAAAAAATCCACCAGCTGGAAGCGCAAGGATGTGCCACTATTCTGCTGCTGTGCGGTGGCGAATTCAGCAGTTTACATGCCGACAGCGCATTGCTTATCGAACCGGAGCGGATGATCCCGCCGCTGATTGGCGCGATGGTCGGAACGCACCGGGCTGGCATTGTGGTGCCGGTGGAATCCCAGATTGGCTGGCAAACGAATAAATGGCGCAAGCTGGAACAGGCACCGTGTTTTGCGGTGGCGAGTCCGTATTTACCTGACGACCAGGCACTGACTGATGCGGCGATACGCTTTGCCGAGCAGGGTGCGGAAGTTGTGGTGCTTGATTGCTTCGGCTACAACCATCATCACGTCGAAGTGTTAGAGCAGCATCTCGATATCCCTGTGTTACTGGCGAATGTGCTGATGGTGCAACTGGCGGCTGAACTGGTGGCGTAAGCGGGGTTGTGTGTGTGCGTGACTCCCCACAATGGCACTGTGCAGACGTAAAATCAAATCAGTGATTGCGGTTTGCGGGCGGTGTCGCCGGGTGGGGAGAAAGCTATAATAATCAGTGACAGCGGCGGGTTTTTGCCCCTAATATGAAACCTCTGAAAATTATCGCAAAGGGCCAATCTATGTTGAAAAATAATGAGTATTTTGACGGGAAAGTAAAATCGATTGGTTTTGACAGCGAAAGTACGGGTGCCGCCAGCGTTGGCGTGATGGCCGTCGGCGAATACACATTTGGCACGGCAAAACCGGAAGAAATGACGGTCATCAGTGGTTCACTGAAAGTGCTGATCCCAGGCTCTCCGGACTGGCAGGTCTTCAAGCCCGGCGAAACGTTCTACATTCCGGGTAAAAGCGAATTCAACATGCAGGTCGGCGAAACCACCTCGTACCTGTGTAAGTATCTGAGTAAATAAACCGTTTCAGACACAGTACCAATAGAAAAGGCGCCAATGAGCGCCTTTTTTACGTCCGGAGTTTGCGGGTTATCTTTGGGCTTCGCCGCCCAGCGCTTCGATCAGGTTTTGAATCAGCGCGGCCAGTTCACCGGTCATCAGGATGAAGTCGGCATCAAAGCGGCCAGCGAAATCTTCGCGGTCGATATCTTCGTTTTGATCGCGAATAACATCGCTGAATTTCAGACGCTTGATGCTGCCGTCATCGGCCAGCACCACGGCGATACGTTCCTGCCAGTCCACCGCCAGCTTGGTCACCAGCTTGCCATTCTCAATGTGCGTGGCGATTTCGTCACTGACCAGCGCCTGTTTTTTACAGCGGATCACGCCGCCTTCTTCCAGAATCGCTTTCAGCTCAGCTTCGTCCTGCAACGTGAAACCGGCCGGGGTCACGCCTGAACGTACCCACTCGGTCAGCGTCAGTTCGATTGGGCTTTCCATGGTCAGCGGCACCACCGGCAGCGAGCCGAGGCTTTTGCGCAGCAGGGCCAGCATATCTTCGGCTTTCTTGGCGCTGGCGGCATCGACCATGATCAGGCCGTTAACGGTGTCGATCCACATGAAAGTCTGGCTGTAGCGGCTAAAAGCGCGTGGCATCAGGCTGTGCAGCACTTCGTCTTTCAGGGAATCTTTTTCGGTTTTCTTCAGCTTGCGATGCTGTTCACCTTCGAGCTGGTCGATCTTGGCCTGTAACTCCTGCTTGATCACCGGAGAAGGCAGAATTTTTTCTTCTTTACGCGCGCAGATGAGGATCTGGCCGCCGTTGACGTGAGTCAGCGCGTCGCCACCGTGGGAACCCATCGGTGAAACCCAGCCGGTTTTCGCCATGTCCTGGCTGCCGCACGGGGTAAAGGTGAAAGCGCTGAGCTGTTTTTCCATTTCGTCAGCAGATAACGAAACTTCACGGCTCAAACGGTATACCAACAAATTCTTAAACCATAACATGGCGTTATCCCTGTCCCGGCGCACTCGTGGTACGCTGATTAAATGAATACAGGGCGGCATGATACCCAATTGGGCGTCAGCCGTCGTTAAGAAATCGCCCCTGTGCGAAACATTGCATAACACCTTATTCTGGTGGTTGCCGCTTCAGGCTTCTAAACTGGATTAATGATAAAAAACTGACCCTACCCGATGTGACAGGAGAAGAAAACGTGCGAATTGGCATTGATTTAGGTGGCACAAAAATAGAAGTCATTGCGTTATCCGACGAAGGCCGTGAGCTTTTTCGTAAACGTGTGGATACGCCAAGGAATGATTACGAACGCACGCTGAAAGCGATTGAAGGGCTGGTGCTGGATGCCGAGAAGGCCACCGGCCAGCGTGGCAGCGTCGGTCTGGGTATTCCCGGCACGCTTTCTCCGTTCACCGGTAAAGTGAAAAACTCGAATTCGGTATGGCTCAACGGCCAGCAGCTGGATGAAGACCTGGCGCTGTTGCTCAACCGCGAAGTGCACATTGCCAACGACGCTAACTGCCTGGCGGTGTCCGAGGCCACCGACGGCGCAGGCGCAGGCCGTAACACGGTGTTTGCGGTGATCATCGGCACCGGCTGCGGTTCCGGCGTGGCACTGCACGGTGCCGCGCACGCGGGGGGGAACGGCAATGCCGGGGAATGGGGGCACAATCCGCTGCCGTGGCAGGATGATGAGGAAAGACAGTTTGCCAGCGAAGTGCCGTGTTATTGCGGAAAATCAGGCTGCGTTGAGACGTTCGTTTCGGGTACTGGATTTGCGGAGGATTATTTCCGTCTGTCCGGCCAGCGGCTGAAAGGGCCAGAGATTATTGCACTGGTGGAAGAGGGCGATGAAACAGCGGAGCTGGCGCTTGGGCGTTATGAACGTCGCCTGGCGAAAGCGCTGGCAAACGTGGTGAATATTCTCGATCCCGACGCAATTGTGCTCGGCGGGGGAATGAGCAATGTCGATCGCCTGTATGACACCGTTCCGCTGCTGGTGAAACAATGGGTGTTTGGGGGGGAATGCGAGACGCCGATCCTCAAAGCCGTTCACGGCGATTCCAGCGGCGTACGCGGTGCGGCATGGCTGTGGCCGCAGTCGCGGTTTGCGCTTTAATCTTTATTCTCCTTTGAGAAACTATCGGGCGCGGGATTTGCTAAAAATACCGCGCCCGTTCATTCGGTCAGAGCGCCATCTCCCGTTTAAACACTTCCAGCGTATGCGCCTTCACGCGGATAAATTCCGGGTGGCTCATGATTTCTGAACCGCGCGGGCGCGGCAGATCGAACGGCACGATTTCTGCCACCTGGGTCGGGCGCCGCGTGAGCAGCAAAATCTCATCCGCCAGAAATACCGCATCTTCCAGATCGTGAGACACAATCAGCATGGTGACACCGGTCGCCAGCTGCACTTCCTGCAATTTATCGCGAATAAACAACGTCATTTCGAAATCCAGCGCCGAGAAAGGCTCGTCCAGGAACATCACTTCTGGCCGCGTCGCCAGCCCGCATGATGCACACGGTTTGCTGCTGCCCGCCGGAAAGCTCATAGGGATAACGTTTGAGATCGAAGCGAATATCAAACATCTGCGTCAGCTCATCGACGCGGGCGTTCACCTCGGCCTTGCTCATGCCGTTACGCACCAGCGGATAGGCGATGTTGGAACGTGCACTCATCCACGGAAACAGCGCATCGCGGTAGTTTTGAAATACGTAGCCGATGGTGGTCTGCGCCAGCGTTTTGCCGTCGAAAAGAATGTCGCCTTTGTCTACCGGGATAAGCCCGGCGATCATGTTCATCAACGTGGATTTCCCGCAGCCGTTCGGCCCGAAGATCGACACGATTTTGCCGCGCGGCAGATCCAGGTTGAGATCCGTATACAACGGCTGCCCGGCAAAGGCTTTGGTCAGCCCGCGAATAGTGACATGGGTATCCGGGCGCGTGGCGTATTGCGGCAGCTGAGGGCCTTTGTAATCAGGTTTTAGCGAGAGAGGTTGCGTCATGCTTTGCTACTCCAGTGGACGGTTTTTTTCTCGATCAGCAAAAAGGCCAGATTCAGTAAATAGCCCAGTGCGCCGGTGATAAGGATCGAGGCGTACATGTCTTTGATATTGAAGACCTGCTGCGCGTCGATGATCCGATGTCCGAGGCCGGTTTCCGAACCGATAAACATTTCAGCGACGATCACGATGACCAACGCAATCGACACGCCGGTGCGCAGGCCGACAAACGTCTGCGCCAGACTTTCCATCAGCAGGATGTCTTTGAAAATGTGCCAGCGGGAAATGCCCATCACTTTGGCCGCCATCAGGCGGGTTTTCTTGGCATTCATTACGCCGTAGGCGCTGTTGAAAAGGATGACCAGTACGGCGGCAAAGGCGGCAATGGCGATTTTGTTGGCGTCGGTGATGCCGAAAATCAGCATGAACAGCGGGATCAGCGCCGAGGACGGCGTCGAGCGGAAGAAGTCGATCAGAAACTCCAGGCTGCGATACACTTTTTCATTGCTGCCTAAAATTACGCCGAGCGGGACGCCAATCACCGCCGCGAAGCCAAAGGCCACCAGCGTGCGATACAGGGTCGCGCCGATGTCAGTGCGCATCGAGACATCAGAAAATGACTGGAACATGAAGCCCAGCGTTTCGACGGGCGAAGGCAGCAGCACCGGATTCAGCCATTTGGCGCTCACTGCCAGCTGCCAGAAAAGAAACAGCAGCACCGGGCCAATCAGCGGCAATAATCTCGAAGACCAACGTGACGTCATAATAATTCCCCTTATCCCTGATAAATCAGCGAAGCGACATCCACCGGTTTGCTGAAGATTTTTCTTTCCGTAAAGACGTCATAAAACTTCTGGAACCATTGCAGGTTGTCGCCCTTTAGGTCGGGATACATCACGAAGCCCGGCAGCGGCACTTCTTTCACCAGCGCCGGTTCGATGCTGGTATATCCCGCCACGTTTTCCCGCGCTTTGTCCGGGTTGGCGGCAATAAATTCCACGGCTTTCTGGTAGGCGGCGATAAACTTTTTCGCGGCGTCAGGGTTGCTTTGAATGAAGGTGGAATTGAGCGCCGCTGCGCCGCCGAACCATGGAGCATCGGCGTTACCGAGCACGTATTTGGAGATGACGCCGGTTTCCAGCGTGCGCGAAAGATGTTTCATACGCCCGACGGTGCCGGTCGGCTCAAGCGTATAAACGCCGTCAATTTGCCCGGCAGCAAGGGCAGGGGCGTGCTGACCGACGGGGAGTTCGATCACTGAGGGATTAGTGAATCCGTTCTTTTCCAGAATGATTTTTGCCATGGTGACGTTCTGGATGCCCGGCCCGCAGGCGATTTTCTTGCCTTTCAGATCCGCGATGGTTTTCGCCGTGCTGTTCAGTGGGACCAGAAATTCATCTAACACCAGCGTGTGATTGGACGGATTTGAACAGATAATTTTGAACAAGCCGGGCGATGTGATTTCCCCTAAACCCAACGCGCCGGTGGCGGTGCCGTTGGCGCAGCCGTGGATCCTGCCGGTTATCATTCCTTCGACAATTTGCTGTGCGCTGGCAAATTTGACGCCTTTGACGTTCAGCCCGGCCTCTTTAAAGAAGCCCTGTTCGAGCGCGACGTACAACGGCAAACCACCGACAATCGGCCAGTAGCCGATGCGGATTTCATCGTCGTCCGCGGCGAAAACGGTGGTGGGGATCATTCCGCCCAGCGTCATCACGCCGCCGGTGATCGCCAGCCATTTCATCATCTGACGGCGTTGTTTATTGAACGGAAGGATTTCAGGTTTGTCGTTTTTCATCGGCGTTCCCCTTGGCGGTTATGCAGGCTGTGCAGCTTGTACTGCAACTTGTATACATAACGTTAAGCACAGGGCGTGCCAGATCGACGGTTTAACGAAATAACCGATTATTTATCAGGTTGTCAGGAGAGAGCGCACTGCAACGGTGCGATTTTTGCGCGGGTGCTCACAGAAAGGATCCACCACAGGGCAAGGCGATAGCACGATTGCTAGCGGCTTGCCCTGCGGCAAAGCGGTCAGACTTTAAATTCACTGCTCAGGCGGCTGACGCCCAGACCGTTCACTTTGGTGACTTTGATTTGCACCGGAATGCGGTCTTTCATCGCTTCGACGTGGCTTATCACGCCGATGGTTTTACCGGAGGCATTCAGGCTGTCAAGGGCGTCGAGCGCGGTGTCCAACGTGTCAGCATCAAGCGTGCCGAAACCTTCATCAAGGAACAGCGAATCGATGCGGGTTTTATCACTGACCAGATCGGACAACGCCAGCGCCAGCGCCAGACTCACGAGGAAACTCTCGCCGCCGGAAAGCGTACGGGTATCGCGCACCGCATCGGCCTGCCAGGTATCGACCACCTGCAACTCCAGTGCGTCGCTGGTTTTGCGCTGTAACAGATAGCGGCCGTGCAGTTTTTCCAGCTGACGGTTCGCCAGATACACCAGATGATCCAGCGTCAGCCCTTGGGCGAATTTGCGGAATTTCGCGCCGTCGCTGGAGCCGATCATCTGGTTGAGATAGCCCCAGTCGTCGCAGGTCAGCTGTGTCTGTGCAATCTGACCGATCAACGCCTGTTGTCCGCTGTGCCGTTCTTTATCAAATTTCAGCTGATTGCTGACTTCACCGAGTTGCTGCTGTAACCCTTTCAGCTGTTGCGCCAGTGCGGCCTGTTCTGCGGTCAGCTGAGTGAGGTCGATTTCGTTCTCGCTAAGATGCGCAGGGCGTGCCAGACGGTGAGTTTCCAGCGTCGCGCTGGCATCACTCAGCAGTGCCTGCGCCTGCGCCAGCTGTTGTTGCAGCCGTTCTTTTTGCCGCTGTAGTTGCTGACGCAGCCCGTCATCGAGCAGAGCGAGTCTCACCGCATCTTCGTCAGAGAATTCGCTGGCGGCCAGCGCCTGTTGCCACTCGCTCTCAGCCTGATGCAGACGTGCCGTGGCCTGCTGATGTTGCTGCTGTGTGCTGGCCAGCTGACCGGCCAGTTTATCGCGCTGTTCCTGCGCTTTGTTCAGTGCGTCGGTCGCGTCGCTGACGGCTTTCTCGGCGGCCAGTTGCTGCTGATGTAAGTGCTCGCGAACCTGCGCAATCTGGCGGTCGCCAAACAGACTGCGACGCTGCGCGTTCAGCTCTGCCAGCGTTTTCTCGCCTTCAGTAAACTGTTTTTGCAGGTGCTCCATCTGTTCCTGAAGTCTGACCTGACTTTGCCCGATAAGCGTAAACCGCTCGCTCAGCAGGGCGGCGTGTTGCTGCGTTTTCTGTTGCTTCGTCACGGCGTCATTCAGCGCATCTTTCGCTTGTTGCAGCGCCCGCGCCAGTTGTTCGTGCTGACCCAGCAGATCCTGAGACTGTTGCTCTTCGCGATCGCGTTCCGCCAGCCATTGCTGAACAGCGTCGGTATCCTGCAACCCGAACGTCAGGTTCAGCGGGGTACTCAGCTGCTGCCAGCTTTCCTGATGTGCGTTCAGCTGTTGCTTATCCTGCTCAAGCTGGGTTTGCAGACGCATTTGCTGCTCTTTCAGGCTTTTGATCTTCGCCGCCAGCTCAATGCCGCTGGCTTTTTCTTTATCGAATTCTGCCTGCATTTGCTCCAGCCGCTGCGCGGTTTCTGACGGTTTGACGTCCTGGTAGCTTTCCACCGCCGGATGCGACGTCGAGCCGCACAGCGGACACGGCTTGCCGCTTTGCAGATTCGCGCGCTCGGCGGTGAGGCTGACGATCAGCTCTTCACTTTTCAGGCGCGCTTTAACGTCATTGAGATGTTCCAGTTGCTTCTGACATTGCAGACGTATCGCGCCAAGCCGCTGTTCTTCTTCCGTGACCTGCGTCTGGATCTGTAGGAAATCGGCGTTTTGCTGCACCACCCGGCGATTCAGCGGAGGGTAAAGCTGTGCGAGCGAATATAGCTGCTGGCGCACTGGCCGAAGTTGTGTCAGTTCGGCTTGGCGTTTTTGCAAGGCCGTCAGCGGATGCTGATTTTCCAGCGTGGCCTGATGTTGTTGCTGCGCGGTGAGTGCATCGGTCAGGGCCGTATGCCGTGTCTGATGCTGACGACTTTGCTCCTCAAGCTTCTGGCGTTCGGCGGTCAGCTGTTCCAGCGTGAGATTCTGTTCGCTGACTTGTTTTTGGACATCATTCACTGACTGCCGGGTGTCGTTTTGCGATTTCTGCCACTGGGCGATGCTGTTATCCAGTGGCAGGATCTGTTCTTCAATCAGCGTCTGCTGCTGGCGCTGTTCTTCGGCCTGTTTCTGGCGCGCACTCTGCGCCAGTTCTGCGGCCTGTTTCAGCGGCGTCATCTGCGCCAGTTGCTGTTCCTGCTGGTGAATCAGCTCTGCGGTCTGCTGTTGCAGGCTCAGCGTTTCCTGCTGGCAGCGCTGGCGATCGTTCAGTCGTGAACGGAGTTTTTCCGCCGGTTCGCTGCGCGCCAGTTGCTGTAACTGCGGCGCAGCCTGCGCCATTTCCTGCTCCGTCGCGGCCAGCTGTTGCACCGATTGCTGATGTTTTTGCTGCACCTGCTGCCACTGTTGCAGCCAGTTAAGATCCTGCTGACGCTGCTGCGCCTGCTGACTGAGGCTGATTTCCTGCGCGTTCAGTTCTTTAAGCTGCATTTCCAGCGCCAGACGCTGTTCTTCACTGAGCAGTTCGATACCGGCCATGCGCTGATGCAAACCGTCGAGCACCACGCGCGCCTCTTTATGTTGTTCGAATACGCGCTCAGACAGCTGGCCGTAGATTTCCGTGCCGGTCAGTTCTTCCAGCAGTTCGGCGCGGTCGTTGGCGTCGGCATTGAGAAAGGCGGCGAACTGTCCCTGCGACAGCATCATCGACTTGGTGAAACGGCCAAAATCCAGGCCGGTCAGTTCTGCAATAGCGTCGAGTTTATCGCGGACTTTATCCGCCAGAATTTTGCCGTCCGCCAGCAATGCCAGCTCGACTTTCGGCGCCTGTAAATTGCCGTCCGGCGAGTTCTTCGCCCGGCGCTGGCTCCAGAAGGCACGGTAGCCAATGCCTTTGACCTCGAACTCCACTTCGGCCAGCGATTCGGCGGTGTGGCGGGTCATCAGTTCATTCTGGCTGGGTGTGACGTTGAGGCGCGGCGTCTGATGATACAGTGCGAGACAAATGGCATCGAGCAGGGTGGTTTTCCCCGCGCCGGTCGGGCCGGTGATGGCGAATAATCCGTTGCTGGCAAAAGGCTCAGCGGTGAAGTCGATTTTCCATTCGCCTTGCAGCGAGTTTAGATTTTTTAAACGCAGGCTGAGAATTTTCATTGTGCGGCGTCCTCTGCGTGATGGCCGCTGGTGACCTCATCGACCACCTGCGCGAACAGCGTGCGCATCCGCGCCTGACGCTGTTCGTCGGCGTCCGCTTCGAGCGACAGCCGCCGCTCGAAGACATCGCTCACGCTCAGTTCGCTGAGGGTTTCTTTTTCCTGTTGTTCAATGCTGTTAATGCGCTGTTCTTTACTGCGGCGCAGCAGCACGACTTCCACCGGCAGTTCGGCGGTCAGCGTCTGGATCCGCCGCTGAATGTCGCTGAGGTAATCCTGCGTCGCGACTTCAATATCCAGCCAGACCGGTTTTGTGGCATCGCCGTCGGTAAACTGCATCAGTTGTTTTTCTATTTCGGCCAGCGAGCCTTTGATCATCTGCATCGGCTGAAATACCGGAATTTCCAGCGTGTCGATGCTGTTAAGCGTTGCACCCGTAAAATCGAGCAAAAACACGCTTTTGGCTTTGCCGAGTTCGTCAAAACTCAGCGCAATCGGCGAGCCGCTGTAGCGGATGTGGTGGGTTTTCGCCACGCACTGGGCGCGATGAATATGCCCGAGTGCAACGTAATCGACCGGCGGAAAGGCCTGTGCCGGAAAGGCGTCGAGGGTGCCTATATAAATGTCACGTACCGAATCCGAGGTGCTGACGCCGACGGTGGTCAGATGGCCGGTGGCGATGATGGGCAGCGGAACGCCGAGCTGGTCACGCTTCGCTTTTGCCGCTTTATATAAAGCGTCATAATGGGCGGCGATGGCTTCCTGCAATGCCAGCTGCTTGTCGCTGCCGGACTGACCAGCCTGACTGGCTATCAAATCGCGCGGGCGTAAGAACGGGATCGCACACAGCACTGCGCCGGGCGAGCCATCTCGATGATTTAATTCCAGAACCTGCTCAGACAAGTCTTCACCGACGGTAGCGATCACGCGGGTATTGAGGCAGGAAAGCAGTTCCTTAGATTCATTGAGCGTGGCGACAGAGTCGTGGTTGCCGGCCAGCACTACCAGCTGGCAGCCGGTGTGTTGTAATTCCACCACGAAGCGGTTATACAGTTCCCGCGCATAGCTCGGTGGCGAGCCGGTATCGAAAATATCGCCCGCCACAATCACGGCATCTGCCTGATGAATTTCCACCTGTTCCGTCAGCCAGCGCAGAAAAGCCTGATGCTCGGCGGCGCGGCTTTTGGTAAAGAAATACTGGCCAAGGTGCCAGTCTGAAGTGTGGATCAGGCGCATGAAACTCCCGGTGATTCGCTGCACGGTAACAATGGCGCAAAGTATAAACGCCGTCGGGGGACGATGTCCCCAGAAAAATCAGGCGCATTTCAGCAAGATGGCTGTCAAAGTGCGCTGTAATAGACCATCCTTTCTATTCATAAATCTGTCACAAAAGTGACGCATAATGGCGCCCGCAATCAAATAAAAGATCGCTAACCTATTGGCAGGACCTACGATGGCTAGACGTATATTGGTGGTTGAAGACGAAGCTCCAATCCGTGAAATGGTGTGTTTTGTACTGGAACAAAATGGCTATCAGGCAGTAGAAGCTGAAGATTTTGATTCCGCGATTGGCCAACTGGTCGAGCCTTATCCTGAGCTTATCCTGCTTGACTGGATGTTACCGGGCGGTTCCGGGATCCAGTTTATTAAGCATCTGAAACGTGAAGCCCTGACCCGCGAAATTCCGGTGATGATGCTGACCGCACGCGGTGAAGAAGAAGACCGGGTGCGTGGCCTCGAAGTGGGTGCCGATGATTACATCACTAAACCGTTCTCTCCCAAAGAACTGGTTGCCCGTATAAAAGCTGTGATGCGCCGTATTTCGCCGATGGCGGTGGAAGAGGTGATCGACATGCAGGGTCTGACACTTGATCCTTCCTCCCACCGGGTGATGGCCAATGAGCAGGCGCTCGACATGGGGCCGACCGAATTCAAATTACTGCACTTCTTTATGACCCACTCGGAACGTGTTTACAGCCGCGAGCAGTTGCTGAATAACGTCTGGGGCACTAACGTTTATGTGGAAGATCGAACCGTGGACGTGCATATTCGTCGTTTACGCAAAGCGCTGGAAACCAGTGGACATGACAGAATGATCCAGACTGTCCGTGGCACGGGATATCGTTTCTCAACGCGTTATTAGTCCCCACAGCGGAGAATCTGTGTGTTAGAACGTTTGTCATGGAAACGGCTGGCCGGCGAATTTTTTCTGTTTTGCCTGCCAGCGATCATTCTCGGTATTTTTGTCGGCCATTTTGGCTGGCTTCTCTTTGCGTCGCTGCTGGCGGCGCTGGGCTGGAACTATTATAACCAGCTTAAACTCTCACACTGGCTGTGGCTTGACCGCAGCATCACCCCGCCAAATGGTCGCTGGAGCTGGGAGCCGTTGTTCTACGGGCTGAACCAGATGCAGATGCGCAACCGGCGTCGCCGCCGTGAATTAGGGCAACTCATTAAACGTTTTCGCAGCGGTGCAGAATCCTTGCCGGATGCGGTGGTGCTGACCACCGAAGAGGGCAATATTTTCTGGTGCAACGGTCTGGCCCAGGAACTGCTCGGCTTCCGCTGGCCGGAAGATAACGGGCAACACATCTTCAACCTGCTGCGCTATCCGGAATTTCGCGTCTGGATCCAGGCGCGTGATTTTAGCCGCGCCCTAAATCTCCAGCTCAATAATGAACATTACGTCGAATTTCGCGTGATGCCTTATTCCGAGGGGCAGTTACTGATGGTGGCGCGTGACGTCACGCAAATGCGCCAGCTGGAAGGTGCGCGACGTAACTTCTTCGCCAACGTCAGCCATGAACTTCGCACCCCGCTGACCGTTTTGCAGGGCTATCTGGAAATGATGGAAGACGCCAAGCTGGAAGAGCCGTTTCGCACTAAGGCGCTCGATACCATGCAAGAGCAAACGCGACGCATGGACGGGCTGGTCAAGCAGCTCCTGACGCTGTCAAAAATCGAAGCCTCCGCCAATATGGATTTGCACGAAAAAGTCGATATTCCGGTGATGCTCGGAATGCTGGAGCGCGAAGTACAGACGCTGAGCGGCGGTCAGCACGAAGTGGTGTTCCGCGTAAACGACAAGCTGAAGGTCTTCGGCAATGAGGATCAGCTACGCAGTGCGGTGTCGAATCTGGTGTATAACGCGGTGAACCATACGCCGCCGGGCACCAGAATAGAGGTCAGCTGGCAGCAAACGCCACAGGGTGCGCAGTTCCAGATTAGCGATAATGGGCCGGGGATTGCGCCTCAGCACTTGCCGCGCCTGACCGAACGGTTTTATCGCGTCGACAAAGCCCGTTCCCGTCAGACCGGCGGCAGCGGTCTGGGGCTGGCGATCGTCAAACATGCGCTCAGCCACCACAACGCCCGGCTTGAGGTGATGAGCGAAGTCGGCGTCGGCACGCGCTTTATGTTTACGCTGGCACCGAGACTGATTGTTCCTTCCGATAACACCTCTAAAATTTCAGTGAAACCGTAATTTGCTGTTTTCTATTGAGCCCGTCATTTCTACATGACGGGCTTTTTTGCTTGCTGCTTCATGAACTCTCTGCATTTGATCATGAATTTATTTCACCTCCCATGAAAATTCCTCTGTTGTCGGTGAGTAACCGGCATGACAGTATGGCCTTAAAGCCATTTAGACATCTAGAAGTCCAAATGTAACGCGGCGTAATTATTCAGCTTGTAAATCATTTGCATTTCGTCTGCGACGGGGTGCCATTAAGGAGTCTTTCATGCAACGTACAACCCCTCCGTTCCGTGCTGACGTGGTCGGCAGTTTCCTTCGCCCGGCGGCTATCAAAGAAGCCCGTAAGCAGTTTCAGGCCGGTGAGATTGATGCCGGGAAACTGCGTGCCGTTGAAGATACCGAAATCCGCCGCGTGGTGGATTTACAACGCGAAGCCGGTCTGCAGGTGGTCACTGACGGTGAGTTCCGCCGCGCGTGGTGGCACTTCGATTTTTTCGAAGGGCTTAACGGTGTGGAAGGTTACGACGCAGTCCAGGGGATTCAGTTCAACGGCGTACAGACCAAAGCGCGCAGCATTAAAGTCACAGGCAAACTCGGCTTTGGTTCACATCCGATGCTGGAAGATTTTCATTTTCTGAAAAGCATCTGCGGCAGCGCAGTGCCCAAAATGACCATTCCAAGCCCGAGCGTAATGCATTTCCGCGGTGGCCGTAACGCCATCAGTAAAGAGGTGTATCCGGATCTGAAAGACTATTTCGACGATTTGGCACAGGTTTACCGCGACGCGATTAAAGCGTTTTACGACGCCGGTTGCCGTTATCTGCAACTCGACGATACCGTCTGGGCGTATCTGTGCTCAGAAGATCAGAAGCAGCAAATCCGCGAGCGTGGCGATTCTCCTGAAGAGTTAGCGCGTACTTACGCTGACGTGCTGAACAAAGCCATTGCCGGTAAACCGGACGATCTGGTGATTGGTTTGCACGTGTGTCGCGGTAACTTCCGCTCGACCTGGATTTCAGAAGGTGGCTACGAGCCGGTGGCTGAGATCCTGTTTGGCGGTGTAAATATCGATGCCTTCTTTCTTGAGTATGACAATGAGCGTTCCGGTGGTTTCGAACCGCTGCGCTTTATCAAAAAAGGTCATCAGCAGGCGGTTCTGGGGTTAATCACCACTAAGTCCGGCGAACTGGAACTGGCCAAAACCGTCGAAACGCGTCTGGCGGAAGCGGCGCAATATCTGGATATCAATCAGATTTGCCTCAGCCCGCAGTGTGGTTTTGCCTCGACGGAAGAGGGCAACAGCCTCACCGAAGTGCAGCAGTGGGAAAAACTGAAACTGGTGGTGGATATCGCTGCCCGCGTCTGGTAATACGGCAGATTGGTTGTTTTGTGACCTCACAAATATGCTGGATATTGTGCGTGTAATCGCCTCTTAATGGTGATTTCACGCACTTTTTGCCATTAAGGAGCATATCTTGTGCTTACTTCGCTTAAAAATCATACATATCATATTGCGTGTTTGATGCCGTATTTAGTGATAAAGGCTGCTTTAGAGTATTAATCTGGTTGAACGCTCTGCTTTTTGGATCTCGGCTTGCCTTTCTGCGCTATAAACGTTTACCTTAGCCCCCGCTGTCGCTCGATACTCCCTGCATATGCCCGTCATATTTCACGTTGCAGATGCGTTGGCCACGCTCGTTAACCCGAATCACTTACTCAGGTAAGCTCATCGGGATTTCCTCGCTTGCCGCCTTCCCGCACCATGAAATATTTAGGGATAACAACATAATCATCTGCATATCATCAGGCGTTTTAAGCACACTTCGATCTTACAGTGGTGCTCTCTGGTCTTTTACACCATTCATCCTTTTGACGAAGCTGCACGGCGACAGCAACGGTCACTTTATTCATTTGAACAGGCAACACGACACCAATCATGAGTACTCGTTTAACAAATAAAGATATTCTGGCGCTGGGTTTCATGACCTTCGCTTTATTCGTCGGGGCGGGGAACATTATTTTCCCGCCGATGGTTGGCCTGCAGGCCGGTCCTGAAGTCTGGTGGGCAGCTGCCGGGTTTATGATAACCGCGGTAGGTCTCCCGGTGATGACCGTGATTGCGCTGGCGCGCGTCGGTGGCGGTGTCGATGCCCTGAGTACGCCGATTGGCCGTGGTGCCGGTATTCTGCTGGCGACCGTCTGTTATCTGGCCGTCGGCCCGCTGTTCGCCACGCCACGTACCGCAACCGTCTCTTTTGAAGTGGGTATCGCACCGATGACCGGTGACGGCCCGCTTCCTTTGCTGATTTACAGCGTGATCTACTTCGCGCTGGTGATCGGCATTTCACTCTATCCGGGCCGCCTGCTTGATACCGTCGGGCATTTCCTCGCGCCGCTGAAAATGGTCGCGCTGGCTGCACTGGGCGTTGCCGCGCTGCTGTGGCCTGCCGGTCAGACCATGCCTGCGGTGGATGCTTACCAGACCGTTCCGTTCTCCAGCGGTTTCGTTAATGGCTATCTGACAATGGATACGCTGGGCGCGCTGGTCTTCGGCATTGTTATTGTTAATGCTGCCCGTTCGCGCGGTGTGACTGATGCCAAACTGCTGACCCGTTACACTATTTTGGCCGGTCTGATTGCTGGCTTAGGTCTGGTGCTGGTCTATCTGAGCCTGTTCAAACTCGGGGAAAACAGTGCTTCACTGGTGCCTGGCGCAACCAATGGCGCAGTTATCTTGCATGCCTATGTGGCACATACCTTCGGTGGCGTCGGTAGCTTCTTCCTCGGTGCGCTGATCTTCATCGCCTGTATGGTGACGGCGGTTGGCCTGACCTGCGCCTGTGCGGAGTTCTTTGCTCAGTACCTGCCGCTGTCGTATAAGTCATTGGTATTTATTCTGGGTCTGTTCTCTATGCTGGTGTCTAATCTCGGCCTGAGCCATCTGATCCAGATTTCCATTCCGGTGCTGACGGCCATCTATCCGCCATGTATCGCACTGGTGGTGTTGAGCTTCACCCTGCGCTGGTGGAATAATACGACGCGCATCGTGGCGCCGGTTATGCTGGTCAGCCTGGTGTTCGGTATTGTCGACGGCATCAAAGCCTCTGCGTTTGCTGATATCATGCCTGTCTGGGCCGGAAAACTGCCGCTGGCAGCACAGGGTCTTGCCTGGTTACCGCCTTCAGTATTAATGCTGGTGCTGGTCGGTATTTATGACAAAATCAGTGGTCCGCGCAGCGTTACCGCGCACCAATAATTATCGGCAGAATATTCGAACGTAGTTGAATGAATGTTTCGCCATCAGGCCACGGAAACCTTTCCGTGGCTTTTTCATTGGCAGGACGCAGTGTTTTTTAGAATTCGCATTTTTGATTTTCAAAATACAGAAACGGGTTAGGGTCAATGCAACAATCAGCTGAACAACCAACCGCGCAGCCAGAAGCGCCGGGCACGAAGCTAAAACGCGGTCTGACAACGCGTCATATTCGCTTTATGGCATTGGGATCGGCCATAGGAACCGGGCTGTTTTACGGATCGGCGGATGCGATCAAACTGGCGGGGCCAAGCGTGCTGCTGGCCTATCTGGTCGGCGGCATTATCGCCTTTATCATCATGCGCGCCCTTGGCGAGATGTCTGTTAACAATCCGCAGAGTGGCTCTTTCTCACGCTATGCGCAGGATTATCTTGGGCCAATGGCGGGTTACATCACCGGCTGGACCTATTGTTTTGAAATCCTGATCGTTGCCATCGCGGACGTCACGGCGTTCGGCATTTATATGGGCGTCTGGTTCCCGGACGTGCCGCAGTGGACGTGGGTGCTGAGCGTGGTGCTGATTATCGGCGCCATCAATCTGGTCAGCGTGAAGGTGTTCGGCGAGCTGGAATTTTGGTTCTCCTTCTTCAAAGTGCTGACGATCATCATCATGATTGTGGCGGGCTTCGGCATTATTATTTGGGGCATCGGTAACGGCGGGCAGGCGACGGGTATTCATAATCTGTGGAGCCACGGCGGCTTCTTTAGTCAGGGCATCATGGGCACCATTTTGTCTTTACAGCTGGTCATGTTTGCCTACGGCGGGATTGAAATCATCGGTATTACTGCCGGTGAAGCTGAAGACCCGAAGAAGTCTATTCCAAAAGCCATTAACTCCGTGCCGCTGCGTATTCTGGTGTTTTATGTGGGCACGCTGTTTGTCATTATGTCCATTTTCCCATGGAATCAGATAGGTACGCAGGGCAGCCCGTTCGTGCTGACGTTCCAGCATATGGGGATCACCGCAGCGGCAGGCATTCTGAACTTTGTAGTGATCACCGCGTCACTGTCGGCGATTAACAGCGATGTGTTTGGCGTGGGCCGTATGCTGCACGGAATGGCAGAGCAGGGGCAGGCACCGAAAATATTCAGCAAGGTGTCGCGTCTGGGCACGCCATGGGTCACGGTGCTGGTGATGATGGGGGCGCTGCTGATTGCGGTTTACCTCAACTTCATCATGCCTTCCAGCGTATTCCTGGTGATTGCGTCTCTGGCGACCTTCGCGACCGTTTGGGTGTGGATTATGATCCTGTTCTCCCAGATAGGTTTTCGTCGCAAGTTGAATAAACAACAGGTTAAAGAGCTCGAGTTCCCGTTGCGTGGCGGCGTCTACACTTCGGTATTCGGCATCATCTTCCTGGTGTTTATCATCGGCCTGATCGGTTACTTCCCGGATACCCGCGTGTCACTTTACGTCGGCATGGTTTGGGTTGTGGCGCTGCTGATAGGTTATGCGTTCAAGTTGCGTAACGACCGTAAGAAGCAGGCGTTGTCGCTCAGTAAGTAACGCGTAAGCAAGTGCTTACCTTCGGATAAAGAAAAACCCCCGATATCTTCGCGACATCGGGGGTTTTTTATTTTCTGCCGCTGAAGGTTAATAGCCTATTGCAGCACCCGCCGGGCGACGCACGTCATTCGCGCCATACAAATAGCCCTCACGGACTTTCCCCGACAATGCCGAGTCATTGCCTGAGTTCATCGGCGTGACACCCGCCGCGCCCGGTAAGCCCACCAGAATCAACTCTGCTGCGCCCCACGGGGTTTGCTCGACCATTTTGTAGCCCATCTTCGCTAGGATGTTCAGGCTGTCCTGCGAGACGCCACGCTGCTCGTAATAGACCTCATCCGGCAGCCACTGGTGGTGAATGCGCGGCGCATTGACGGCCTCCTGCGGAGGCATGCCGTAATCAATCACGTTAAGCGCGGTTTGCAATGTGATCGTGATGATGCGCGAACCACCCGGAGACCCCAGTACCATGAAGATTTTATCGTCTTTGGTCACCAGACTCGGGCTCATCGACGATAGTGGGCGCTTACCGGGGGCGATGGCGTTACGCGTCCCCTGCACCAGCCCGTACAGGTTTTTCTCGCCGACTTTGGTGGTGAAATCATCCATTTCATCGTTAAGGAAGAAACCGGTGCCCGGCGCAATCACCACGGAACCAAACAGGCCGTTGATGGTGTACGTCGTAGAAACAGCATTGCCCATTTTATCGACGATAGAGTAATGCGTGGTTTCCGGCTTCTCGTGCGGTTCCATGCCCGGCTGAACCTGCGTGGATGGCGTCGCTTTATCCGCTTCTATCTTCTTACGAATTTCTTCGGCATAGCTTTTGCTGATCAGACGATCGACCGGATTCTTCACAAAGGCCGGATCGCCGAGATAAGTGTTGCGGTCCATATAGGCGTGACGCATGGCTTCGGTCAGCGTGTGAATGGACGCCGCTGAGTTGAAGCCCATGCTTTTCAGATCATAGCCTTCAACGATGTTGAGGATTTCGCACATCGTTACGCCGCCAGAACTCGGCGGGGGCGCGGAGACAAATTTATAGCCGCGATAGCTACAGGTGATCGGCGCGTCTTCTGTGACTTTGTAGTTAGCGAAATCCGCCGCAGTCAGAATGCCGCCGCCTTTTTTCGAGGCCGCTTCTACTGCTGCCGGGATTTTGCCTTTATAGAACGCGTCCGGGCCGTGCCTGGAAACAGACTCCAGCGTATTGGCTAAATCGGTTTGCACCAGTTTGTCGCCAGGCTGCAACGGGCTGCCGTCTTTTCGCAGGAAGATACGCGCGGCTTCGGGATCTTCTTTGAAGCGGGCTACTTTGGTATCGAGAATATCGGTATCCGCGCGGGTCAGCACGAAGCCCTGACGTGCAAGTTTTATCGCCGGTGCCATGACCTGCTCACGCGTGAGCGTGCCGTACTCTTTCTGAACCGTATCCATTCCCAGCACCGTACCCGGAACGCCTGCGGCCAGATAGCCGTAAAGGCTGGCGCCTTTTTTCACATTGCCATCGGCGTCCAGATACATATCGGCGCTGGCGGCGGCGGGTGCGGTTTCACGAAAGTTGATAAACGTGTCTTTACCGTCTGCCAGATGCACCGTCATGAAGCCACCGCCGCCAATGTTGCCACAACATGGGTTGACGACGGCCTGTGCGTAACCGACTGCGACGGCGGCATCAATCGCGTTGCCCCCCATCTTGAGGATGTCGACGCCGACCTGTGACGCTAAATGTTGCGAGGTGACGACCATACCGTTTTTCGCTTCAACGGCCGGATTTGACGCGGCCAGCAGCGGAAAACTGGTAAACATAGCCAGCGCGATGAGCGATTTTTTCCATGGACTCCGTAACATGTAAACTCCTGTCTTTTGAAAATCAGAACCTTCAGGCTCTTGTGTGATAACGCTTTTTTGGGTGTTAACGATGTTGTTTAACGCAATACATTTACGCAAAGCGCACGCCACTCTTTATAAAAGTGCGTACCACTCTGACGCAGGTGATACGTTTTCAGCGTAGACGTAAAAGACCGGGAGTGAGCAGAAGGAAGGGGAGAACTGTGATCGTGGCAAATGGCAGGCAAAAAAAAACGGCCAGCGAGGCTGACCGTTATTGACCTTGATATCCGAAGAGGATTACAGGTTTGAAGCGTTTTCAGACAGGTATTTAGCCACGCCATCCGGAGATGCGCCCATGCCTTTTTTGCCTTTTTCCCACTGAGCCGGGCACACTTCGCCGTGCTCTTCGT
>Ga0302175_10000238_pt1 | contig 21085 bp, 14 predicted proteins | sample I_Fen_N3_3_FD_198791 | JGI IMG/M metagenome (GOLD analysis project Ga0302175, IMG submission 198791) | Peat permafrost microbial communities from Stordalen Mire near Abisko, Sweden - I_Fen_N3_3 | ecosystem: Environmental > Terrestrial > Soil > Wetlands > Permafrost | place: Sweden: Abisko... | reverse complement strand
CCAGATACCGGCACATGAAGTCTGGCGTAAAAAGATCAGCCCAGTCACCGCCGGCGCCGTCGCCCTGCGAAGCTCCATTCAAGTCTAGTTGTGCGGCCTTCAGGAATTCATTCTCGACTTTGAAACCTTCGTTCAAGACGTTCTTGCTAGCCTTGGCCGACAACAACCCAAGGTAGTAGAGCCCCATGCTCGCATGCAGATTCTGGCTGACTTTTAGCGTCACCTTGACGTCCCCTGCGAGTGGCGGCGAAACGTGCTCGGCAACCGCGTTGTCGGGGGTGTAGTTCTTCTTGAGCACGGCGAAATCAGGAGCTTGCGATGATTTTGGCGCGATCTTGATTCCCTCGTCGGCCACGCATTCCCGCAGCGCCGAGGTCGCGAACTCCGTGGGCGAAGGCACCGCAAACGCTCCCGCCTGCACTGCGGCGCCAACTGGGATACTGCCGCTCAGTACCACTTCGATAGAACCATCAGGACGTGTCTTCGGGTCTGAGAAATCGAGGCTCAACTTGCTGTCCGCGGCGCCGGTCACCACCTTATTTATGAAGTGTGCATACGAGGTATCGGGAGAAACCGTGAGCACGACCGGATCGCCTGCCTTATCACCCGGCTTACCAGTCAGATCAATCACGTTGTCGTTCACAATGATCGACGAGAGCACGGTATCAGTGCCGCCTTCATGCTGGCCGTCGGGCATAAGCGACGCATCAACATAAACGTTGCCCTCGACGCGATGGATGCCCTTCGCTGCAATCTGTTTCGCCATTTCGTGAAAAATCGCGAGAGGATCGCCGGGCAGCGCTGGCCCTTGGTACGAGTGGTCGTGGTCAACGAACGCGAGCGTCCCGTCAGGCCGGATACGGTTCGACAAGTTGGGATCACCACTGGCCACCAGGATGAGATCGCCCTTCAATGTCCCGTGCTTGTCGATTGGGCCGGTGCGATAAATAATGGTGTGGAAGCGATAGTTGCCTAGCTTCGCCAGCACCGTGCCTTCGGTCAAGAGCTTCGTCGTAGAGGCGGGAACGAACATCTTGTCGGCATTCAGCGAATACAAGACCTCGCCGGTTTGCAGGTCGACGAATTGGATGCCGAAATTGGAGTGGGCAAATTCTGGTCGCGACATGACACTCTGGATTTTCGCGGCGAGCGGGGTCTGCGATTGCGCGTTTGCAAAATGGCCAATCGAAACCATCAGTAAAATCAGTCCGGCAAATGTGCGTTGCACCCGCGTCGAATGCGTCATTCGAAATCTCCTGTATGCGAATCTTTGACCTGCGGTGAGATGGACATCGCGCCCCATTGTACCGAGGCAACTGGTTGCGCTCACTAACGACCTGGCGCGGTCACGTCGTTCTCCATAAAGTTCGCGTATACTCGGCTCGTCTGAAAGGAACACCATGGCCGAAATCAAGCCGCGATTCGAGTTTCGTATCTGGTCGGAATCGCTAACCCCGCTGCGCGCAAAACTTGCGGCACTGGCGGAGGGAAGCGAGAAGTCGAGTGAGGAAACGTATCTCATCTCCGCTGCCACCGAAGGCTGCAACGCCAAGATCCGCGCCGATCTCATGGATATTAAGGTTCTGATCGCCGTAGAGCGTGGGCTCGAGCAATGGAATCCGACGCTCAAGGCCGGGTTCCCGTTGAACGCCGCTACCATCACGGAAAAGGTATTCCCCAGCCTTCAGCTTGCAGCGCCTGCACCGGCGGAACCGGAGTACACCTTTGACGAGTTCTTGAACGAAGTCATCCGTCCGAACCCGAAGATCGCTATCGTCGCAGTTACCAAGGTGCGGAACCAGTTCAGCATCGGGCTCTGCGCCACTGAATACTCGCGCATCATGATTAACGGCGTGCCGCGAGATACGGTAGCCGTTGAATCCACCGATGCCGACGCGGTCCTCGAACTGGTGGAGAAGCTCGGAATTCACGAACCGAATGTCAGCTACATTCGCGAGATCCGCCGCATTCTGGGCTGGGGCGCGTAGCCGAGGAAGGAACAACGAACATGGGCAAAGAAATCGAACGCAAGTTCCTGGTGAAAGGCGATTCGTGGCGGGCTCTAGCGCACGGTAAGCGCTACCGCCAGGGATACCTGAGCACCGTAAAGGAGCGCACCGTCCGCGTGCGCACCGCCGGCGACCAGGGCTATTTCACCGTCAAGGGAATCACGGAGGGGGCAAGCCGCGCCGAGTACGAATACGAGATTCCGCTCGCCGACGCAAACCAGATGCTCGACAACCTTTGCCTTCGCCCCATCATCGAGAAGACCCGCTACCGCATCCCGCAGGCCGACCTCGCCTGGGAAGTGGACGAGTTCGAGGGCGACAATAAAGGTCTCATCGTCGCCGAAATCGAACTCAAAGACGAGCACCAAGCCTTCACCATGCCCGACTGGATCAGCCAGGAGGTGACCGACGACCCTCGCTACTTCAACGCCAACCTGGTGAGCAAACCGTTCACGACCTGGTAAGCTTCAGCGCGCCGGTTAGTCGCCTGAGCGAGCGTAGTAGCCTTGGCGGGCCTGCACTTTGTAATCGCCGGTCTTGGTGTGAAGCTGTATCTTGCGATACGAGCCATCGAGCTTGGTGTTCGTCGGCGAATAGCCAATGTTGTACTGACTGCGTAGCTCGCTCTGGATTTGCTCGAACGCCTGCCGCAGCTTTTGCTGGTTGTTGCCGACTTCGATCACGCGCCCGCCGGTTTCGTCCGCGAGCTTCTTCATGTCGCCCAGGCCGAAACCCTGGTACCAGCCGCCGCGGTCAGCAATAAGAATGACGTAGCAGATGGCATCCGCCTTCTGCGCGGCTTCAATCGCTTCGCGGATCTTCACCCGGCTACCGTAGTCCTCGCCGTCGGTGAAGACGATCATCGCCTTGCGTCCGACTTCCGTTTTCAGCTTGTCGTTGGCCGCGAGATAAACCGCGTCGTATAGCGCGGTACTTCGCGGATTGGCGGTCGGCACAGGTCCGCCCCCCAGCCCGACGGGGCCTCCGCCGGCAGAGCCGCCCCCGATTTGCAACTTGTCGAGCGCGCGTTTCAGTGACGAAACATTACTCGTGAAATCCTGGTCAAGATCGATGTCCGAGTCGAAGTTAATCAGGAACGCCAAATCCTTCTGCCGCAGGATGCTACGCAAAAACTCGACGCACGACTCCTGCTCAATCGTCAGCACGCGCGTCTGGCTGGGGCTGGTGTCGATCAGAATCCCCAGCGTCAACGGCTGATCCGACTCGGCCGCAAAGTACTTAATTGTCTGGGGCTTACCGTCTTCCATGACCTCGAAATCGGTCTTCGTCAACCCCGGAATCAGCATGCCGTGCTTGTCTTTCACATTAAAGAAGAGACTGACGACGTTGACCTGCGCCTTAAACGTCTGGCCTGACTCCTCGGCATCCTGCGACTGCTCGTTCTGCGTAGAGGGCGGCACCGACGACTTCGGCGGCTCCTGGTCATGTACGGAAGACTGCGCCGCCAGCCACGACGCCGACAACGCCAGTAAAACGAAAAGTACCAATGGACGGACGCGAATCAACAATGTACCTACTTTTTCTTCCCCGGATATCTTCATTGTATTGCAATCCCCTGGGTCCGCAACCCGGCCCGGTATGCCACTCCTTCGACTCTTGCGGTTATACTGTGTCCTGACTCGTTTGGAGATCAGCCACCCGACATGTTCATGCGTCGATGCCGTAATTGGGCCTCTATGGCCATTCTGCTGGCGGCCGTCTGTCTAGCCGCTTCCTTCGCTGCGGCGCAACAGCCGTTGCCTGACGCTCCCAGGCCGCAGAACAATGCGCCAGCGCCGACTCCTACTCCCGAACCCACGCCCGACGTTACTGCTCCGGTCCCGGGAATGGGTGACAACAGCGGCGCCACCACACCAGACACAAACCCGCCAACGTTGGGAAATACTCGCCAGACCAGCGATCCTCAGCAAAACAACAATCCGCAGGCTCCGCCTCCCGGCTCCGAGGACATCAAGACCGTCCCCACCAGCAAAGCCCCGAGCGCGCCCGGCAATGACTTCGACGAACTCTTCAAGCTCGAAGTTAACGTCAACTTCATCAGCGTTCCCGTAACGGTCAAAGACCCGCAGGGCCGCATGGTTGACGGCCTTCTGGCACAGGACTTCAGCATTTACGAAGACAACTCGAAGCAGGCGATCACATTCTTCACCAGCGACCCGTTTCCGTTGTCGGCGGCGCTCGTCATCGATCTCGGAATCTCCGAAACCACGCTCAAAAAGGTAGCCGGCACCTACTCCGCCCTCAACGGCTCGTTCGGACCCTTCGACCAAGTGGCGGTCTTCACCTACGGCAACACCGTGAAGAAGCAGGCCGATTTCGGCAACACGCAGCACTTGCAGTTATCGTTGCTGCGCATCCGCGATCTGGTAGGTCAGAATCCCGGATCGCCCGTCGTCGGGGGCCCTCTGGGATCTCCTCCCAACGTTAACGGCAAGCCCGTCGATCCCGGAGCGCTTCCGCTGACCAACCAAACCGGCACGCGCGAGTCGCGCGTTTTGAATGACGCGATTCTCACCGCGGCCACCGAGCTCTCTCGTCTGCCTCGCGGCACTCGCAAAATCATCTTCCTCGTCAGCAGCGGATACGAATACGGCAGCCGCGCCAGCTTCGCGCAGGTCCTCAAAGTGCTGCTGACCAACAACATCGCCATCTATGCGGTCGGTGTCGAAGGTAACGCAATCCCCGGCCTCAGCAAGCTCGACAAGCTGCACATTCCCGGACAGGGCTACACCGACATTCTTCCCAAGTACGCCAACGCCACCGGCGGAGACGTCATCGAAGCCGGGTCGCGCGAAGCCCTCGAGAACGCCTACCAGGCGATCACCTCGCAGGCTCGCAACCAGTACACCCTGGGATACACAACCCCCCAGCGCGCCTCCAGTACCTATCGCGACATCGAAGTCCGCGTGAAGCGTCCCGGCCTGCTCGTCACCGCGAAGCACGGATACTACCCGCTGCCTCCGCAGCGCGAAACTCCAGCCGCAAACCCGGCGACCACTCCGGATAGCACGGCCACCCCCCCGGCGCAAGCACCTCCGCCCAAGCCGAGCAACTAGAAGCGCATCCTTCGGGTTTCCGTTAATCAACGCTCGAGATTCGCGGCTAGTTCTATCGCCAGAAGCTGTGAACGGCGGGCCGTTGGCCACGGGGGTACTGAATGGATCAAGTTACCTAGGGCAAGGTCCTGAAGCTCTGAATTCCACCGCTCTGAAAGCTGTTATTGTCCGTGTTCCAAAACACTGCACGGAAGTAATAGGTTGTATTGGCGGCGAGGCCGGAGAGTTGGGATGGAAACATCTGCGTGGTGAAATCGGGTGCTACTTGCGGGCACACAAACCAACCACACGAGAGATTGAATGTGCTCAGCGTCGGGTCAGTGCCCCAGTAGTAGCCTGCTCGGCCGGAGGCGCCTTGCGGGTTCACCGTTCCGTTCACGAGAGCGCTGCTTGCGGTGATTGACGTGGCCGGCAGGGTCGTCGCCACTGAGATCCTGGTTCGAAACGACTGAATCCGCCCGTAGTGGTAAGTGCCGTTAAACGTATCGTAGAAGACCATTCGAAAGAAATAGACCGTGTTGCTGGCGAGACCAAAGAGCCGCGAGTTGAATCTTTGGGTGGTGAAATCGGGTACCACCTGCGGGCATGCAAACCAGCCGCACGTCTGGTTGAACGTCCTCAGGGTTGGATCCGTGCCATAGTAAAAGCCCGCAAACTGGCCGTCGCCTTGCGGGTTCACTGTCCCGTTTATCAGTGCACCACTGGCGGAAATTGACGTGGCGACCAGGGTCGTCGCCACTGAGATCCTGGTTCGAAATGACTGAATCTTCCCGTAGCGATAAGTGCCGTTGTTCGTGTCGTAGAACACCATTCGAAAATAATAGACGGTGTTGCTGGCGAGACCAGAGAGCCGCGAGTTGAATCCTTGAGTAGTGAAATTGGGTGTCACCTGCGGGCATGCAAACCAGCCGCACGTCTGGTTGAACACACTCAGAATTGGATCGGTACCATAGTAAAACCCCGCAAATTGGCCATCGCCTTGCGGGTTCACCATCCCGTTTATCAGAGCGCCGCTGGCCGTGATTGAGGTGGCGGCCAGGGTCGTCGCCACGGAGATTCTGGTTCGAAATGACCGAATCCTTCCGTAGTGATAAGTGCCGTTAAACGTGTCGTAGAAGACCATTCGGAAGAAATAGACCGTATTGCTAGCCAGGCCAGAGAGCTGCGAGTTGAATCCTTGAGTAGTGAAATTGGGTGTCACCTGCGGGCATGCAAACCAGCCGCACGTCTGGTTGAACGTCCTCAGGGCTGGATCGGTGCCATAGTAAAAGCCCGCAAATTGGCCGTCGCCTTGCGGGTTCACCGTACCGAGTATCAGTGCAGCGCTGGCGGTGACTGAGGTGGCGACCAAGGTCTTGGCGACAGGGAGGGCGGTCTTGAACGACTGGATATTGCCATACTTATAAGAGCCGTTATTCGTATCGTAGAACACGATTCGAAAATAATAGACAGTGTTGCTGGCTAGGCCAAAGAGCTGCGAGGGGAATGTTTGCGTTGTGAAATCGGATATCACCTGCGGACATGCAAACCAACCACACGTCTGGTTGAACGTGCTTAGTGTTGGATCGGTGCCGTAGTAGAAGCCTACGTGGCCGCTGGCGCCTTGTGGGCCCACCGTCCCGTTCAGCACCGCCCCGCTGGCCGTAACGGACGAAGCTGGTGAAGTCGTAACGACCGAGTTGTTCGACGAAAAATCTATTGTGAAAGTAATCGCCCACTGACCACTTTGAATTGTGTCACTCGGGCTCGCGGAAATCGTAGGCGGACCAACTCCCGGAGGCCCTCCCGAAATATAGTTGACTGAGTACGTCCCGACAGGAACGTCCGAAACTGACAGCGGCGGAGTAGTCTTATTCTGGGTTCCACCAGGGCCAGTTAGTTGATAGCTCACGGCACTTGGCCATGTATTACCGTTGTACATTGCCTGCACGGTGATCTTTGTTAGCGTCCCAATGGCATGTGCATTTATCTGTGAGGCAATGGCGTCTTGAGTTCGTTGTTGTTCGCCCAAGCATGTCATGAAATGCAGCACTGCAAAGTGAAGCCCAAGGGCATCTTTCCAGCACGCGGGTGTCCCGTTAACGCCCTGGTCAGAGCTGGAAAACGGAATCGGCACGTCCTGCCGTGATGCCGTAGTGTAAGACTTTGGCAAATTAAGAATGATCGACTGACTTGGCTGTAGTACAGCGTCGTCAGAGTATCCGCTGAGACCATCCCACGACGTAGCGACATCATTAAAATAGTCTTCTACCGCCTGAATGGGTGTTTGGGTTTTTGTCGGTATCACTCCTGCAACAGCGCTTCCACTATAATTCAACCCCTCGAGGAGACCGCTCCCTCCATCTTGCTGAAGCGCAAGTTCGCGTTTGTTGGTCGAGTCATCCGCAAGACACTTTCCCAATACTTGTTCGAGTAACAAGAGGAGCAATTTGTCGGCATTGGCACCCGCGAAGGGCGTCCCAGCGTGAGGAGTATCAACTGTGATTAAATCACCGACGTCGTCCGCATATGCTGCTTTACCCGAGCCGGGATTGCAGGTTGAGGCATTGTAGTCCGGCTTATTTTGGGAATAGTCATAGCATTCGCCTGGGGACGCCATGTTCTCGATATACGCGCGAGTGTCGAGCCCACCCATACTGTGGGAAACAACAATCACATCTTTGATGTGGGTGATGGCAGTGATGTGCTTTATTACCTGTGAGATCTCATATGCTTTGTTAAGAACAGAAATCTTTACGACGTCAACGTCGATGCCGCTACCCTTGCCGTTCGGGTCATAAAACTCAATGCTAAAAAAGCGAGTTGTTGATGGTATGGAACTCTCACTGACCGGCCAAAGAATTCCATTAATGTCGATAAGAAATGTTGTTGAATGCCGAATGCTGTCGTAGAGCACATAGTACATCGCTGCACTGGGATATAAATTCGTCGGAAGTTGCTGATAAAGAGGAGATAGCAGTGGTTTCCAGTCAGAAGCGTTACCGCAAAATCCGTGCACAAACAGAAGCGGGCGGCTAGCTGGATTCTGTCCAACCGAGACGCCATGAATTACAAACAGGCCGACAAAGATGACGAGCAGGATGCGGCACTTGCTTTTGGCATTGTAGTACAGCGTATTCTTCACCACGAAGCCTCTGAACTGGTCTCGGGACTGCTGCATATATGCGGAGAAACTCGGGATACAGGATTGAAGGATTCTGACAATGAGATTCATCCGTTCACTCGTGTAATTGGCGACGGCCCCAATATATGCCGAATCTCGGGAATTAAGTGCACTTATTTCTTTCGAGAGCTGGTGAGAGAGATCGCGGGCGGCTGGCTACGCCAAGGCAAAATTCTAGTTTGGGCAGCCTCACAGAAAGCTTTAGCCGACTATCAATTGGCTTGCGCTTTGCCGAAGCTTTCCCCAGTGCTACTGTGGATATATTTCCTTCCCATTTTGGGAACGCCCCGCACTTTTTCCGGCTGGTCGCCCACATATCCCGTGGCCCATATTTGCCTGCCGTCGGCAAATGTGGGGCTGTTCTGCCCTTATCACATTCAACCGTGACTTGTGTCCTAGCGCGCGCTCCAGTTCCTGAACTAATTTCTCCACTGGAACATTGAGGGAGAGCTATGTTCATCGAGACATGGCCGGACACCAATCCCTCACTGCCAAGGTGGCTTGACCTGTGATGGGTCCTGTTCGACTTCGCCCTGATGCCCATTTTCCCGCCGTCACCCCCGTCCATCCCCTGAAAATCCCGTCTAACTCCTTTATTAAGAAGATTTTGCCTCTAACTCCAACGCGCTCAAGATTTTGCGCGAAAATTTCCCCTATCTCCATGAAAACGAGGAATTTCAGGGGGGGGGGGGGGGTGGGGGAGGGGTATCCGTGTTGCAACATACTCTCCCAAGAAAGGAGAGGGACGTTGTTCGGCGTCCCTCTTGTGGAGTTTGATTGTGGCGGAGTGCTACGGCACTTCGATCAGTTCGATCTTCCCGTCTTTGCGGCGGTGGAGGACTTTGATGCGGCCCTTGGCATCACGGAAGACGAAGACGTCGCGGTCGCGGAATTCACACTCCTTCACCGCTTCCTCAATCGTCATGGGACGCATGGCGATGGCGTCCGAGGACTTCACCAGGTGCGCCTCGGTGGTACGGGCGATGGAAGGAAACTTGTGCACTACGACCGGAACAGCGGTCTTTGAGTTCGCGCCGACGGCAACCTGCATTTCGGCATCGGCCTCGACCGGAGCCTTCCAGCTCTTGTCCTTGGCTTTGCGGGTGGTGGCGCGGCGGCGTCCGTTGCTCTTGAGCGCCTGCGTCTCGATGTGCTCAAGCGCCTCGTTGACGGCAGTCACCATGTCGGTAGATTCGGCGAGGCCGACGATGTGTCCGCGGCGGCGCTTGATGGTGATTTCGGCGATGAAGCGGTGCTTCTCGCTGGTCAGGATGACCTTGGACTTGATGCTCTCACCAAGGATTTTGCTGAGTTTGCCAAGGCCTTCCTCGACCTCGTCACGAACGGCGGGAGTGATTTCGTATTGTCTTGCGAGGTACTCTACGTTCATTGAGCTCCCTTCTTTACGCCTAATTCTTCACCCTGCGCTGATGCGTGCTCGGGATGTGCATGTCTTCCCTGTACTTCGCAACCGTGCGGCGAGTGACCTGGATACCCTGCGTCTGAAGGATGTGGGTGATCTGATCGTCCGTCAACGGACGGGCGGGGTCTTCGTCTTCGATGAGCTTCTTAACCCGGCGCTTGAGGATGAGCAGCGACGTGCCTCCGCCCTCGGGGCCGTTCACGCTCTCGGTAAAGAAGTACCGGAGTTCGAAAACGCCTTGGGGGGTGTGGGCATACTTGTTGGCGACGGCGCGGCTCACTGTTGAAGGGTGCACGCCGATTTCTTCGGCCACGTCTTTGATCATCATCGGCTTGAGCTGGTCTATGCCGTGGTCGAGGAACTCGCGCTGGCGGGCGAGGATCACGTAGCACACGCGCAAGATGGTTTGCTTGCGCTGCTCGATGTTCTTGATGAGCTGGATGGCCGACTTGTAGCGCTCCTTGACGTAGTTGCGCACGTCTTTTTCAGCAGCGCCGCGATGCAGCAGGCGACGATAGGCCGGGTTCAAGCGCAACTGCGGAACCTCTTCGTCGTTCATGACGACGATGAATCCGTCGCCCTGCTTGACGAACGCAACGTCAGGCTCGATGAGGCGGGTTTCGACCTTGTTATAGCGAAGGCCGGGACGAGGATCGAGTGTGCGGATAAACTCCATGCCAGCCATGACGGCTTCGAGAGTCCGCCCCATCGCCTTGGCAACGTCTTTGTAGTTTTTGAGCTGAAGCGCGTGGAGGTGCTGGTCAACCATGACGATGGCATCGTCAATGGCGACGTTGTCTAGATCACGGTTGCCGTTACTGTTCTTACGGTCGATGGCCCGGAAATGATTGAGCTGAGCCAGCAAACATTCGCGCAGGTCGCGAGCGCCTACTCCGATGGGGTCCAGTTGGCGCACGACGTCAATGGCCTGGCGCAAGGCATCGCGGCTGAAAGGCACCCGCGAAGGCTCGGTGCGCGGCGGCACCAATGCGGGTCGCGGCGTCATGGCAAAACTTGCTTCCGAGATGGGGCCGAGGTATTCGTGAGTACCAGCTTCCTCCGGCGCGGAAGCTTCTGTATCTGTGGGATCCGGAGTGACAGTGCTAGATGCAAGAGCATCGGCAGGCGCGACTTGCATCGGCGGCGCGAGCTCGTCTGCAACCGTGGGAATTTCGGCGACATTTTCTTCCCCACCCATCAGGCCCAGGAGTTCGTCCTCGGTGGCGATGAGGTACCCGTCGTCATTGAGGTTGCCGATGACCAGCTCGGCGGCACGGTATACGTCTTCTTTGACGTGCAGCGAACCAAGTTGCCAGAGCAGGTGGTCGGACAAAGATGTCGGCTTGGAGAGGAAGTTCTCAAACGACGGCCGCTCGTTGTCTTCCATCTCGATGGGTGAACGCATGCCGGGATCGAGATAGTCGCGAAAGAAGCTGCCGAAGTCGATCTCTTCGAAGGGGTCTTTCTCTTCGGCGGTTTTGGGAGGTTCTTCGAGGGCGGCAGCAGAGCTGTCGCGCTCCTTCTGCTCTTCGCGGGCGGAAACGTCGTCGAGCAGGGGAACGCTGTCTTCCAGCTCCTCGAGGACGGGGTTCTCGGTGAGTTCCGCGGTAATCATGTCGGTCAGCTCGAGCTTATTGAGCGCGAGTACGCTGACCATCTGAACGAGCCCCGGAGTCAGAATTTGCTTCTGGGAAACGCGAAGACTCAACTTGGGCTGCAATAAAACCATGACTGCGGATAGCCTAGGGGCCCTATTCCTCCTGCAAAAATTCTAAACCTAAATCAGCGAGAAGCTCTCGCCGAGGTAAACACGCCGCACGTCCGGGTTGTTGCCGAGTTGCTCCGGAGTACCTGCGAAAGAAATTTTTCCTTCCGTAATAATGTAAGCGCGATCAGTAACCGACAGAGTCTCGCGCACATTATGGTCCGTAATCAACACACCAATGCCACTTGCCCTCAGCTCGGAGATGATCTTCTGCAACTCGAGCACGGCGATGGGATCGATTCCCGAGAACGGCTCATCAAGAAGCATGAACGAAGGCGAAATACACAAGCAACGGGCAATCTCGACACGGCGGCGTTCGCCACCGGAGAGGGCATAGCCCATGTTCTTGCGGATGACACCCAAACTGAGCTGGTCAATCAGCCGCTCCTGACGTTCGCGACGCTCGTGCCAGGAAATTGGCTGAGCTTCGAGAACGGCCAGAATGTTATCTTCCACCGTGAGCTTGCGGAAGATCGACGGCTCCTGCGGCAAATAGCTGATACCGAAGTTCCGCGCCCGCAGGTACATAGGAACATCGGTAATATCCTGGTCGTTGATGACTACCCGACCCGTATCAGCGGGAATCAAGCCGACAATAATGTAGAAACTGGTGGTTTTTCCGGCACCGTTGGGGCCCAACAGTCCAACTACTTCGCCCTGTTTTACGTTAAGGCTGACGCCGTTGACGACCCTACGCCCGCGGTAACTTTTGCCGATCTCATCAACCGATAAAGTCTGCATTTACTTAGTGATACGCGCACGCGTCACAGTGGGTACAGAGGCCTTACTTTCTACGAGCACCCTATCATCGCGACTATAGAAAGTCAACGAATCGCCCCAGATTTGACCGTGTTCGGCATCAAAAATGCTAGCGGTTTTCCCGGTAAGGTAATATTTGCCGTCGTCGGCCGTGTACACCAGGCGCTCGCCGACTCCGCGGCGGTTCGGTTCGGTCACAACAACGTTGCCGGTAGCCACCATGTGATCGAGACGGCTGGGGCCGTCGGTACCCGGCATGCCCACCTTCGCCTTGGCCGCACCCAAGGTAGATGCAGAGTCGTCGGTGGGCTTCAAGTAGATATCAATTTGCTGCGCACTGACCGTCCCAGTTGGACTTTTCACGAAGACATTGCCACTATAGCGGGCGCGCCGGTCGACATCGACGTAAGTCAATTTGTCAGCTGTGACTTCAACCGGAGTCAGCTTGCCGTCTTGCCCCTGCTGCACGAAAAGGCTGGAGACCGACTTGGCGGTGTCAGCATGTGCAATCAAGCTGCGGTTCTGCTGGTCGAAGTCAATCACAGGCGCACGTACGACATTGGCCGCCTGCCAGAGGCGCACGTTGCCGGTGTAGTGCGCTACTCCGGGCTGCTGCCTGGAGACCATGTGCTGTGCTGTGACGTGAACGGGATCGGATGTGGCTAACAGGGCACCGCTCGGCTGGGGCTTGAGATCGCTGTATGTGGTTTTGACGTTGTTGTCGGCGAAGGCTTCGCCAGTCTGGCGGTTAAGGCGGAGAACGTCGGCCGTGGTCGTCATGCCACCATCAATAGCGCGGGGAGAGCCACTTAGTACGAGGGTCTCGTTGGCGGGAGTGTATGTAGCCGTACCGGCAAACATGGCGCGACCGCCGGTGTCCGGATTGGCGGACGGCTCGTGGTATTGAAAATCTCCGGTCTGGACGAGTTTCTCGACGCCACCGTCGGCTGCAAATGAGACGTCAAGGTTCTGCGAAGTGCTGACCTTGTCGGGTTGGCCGGGCGATAGGGAAACGATGCGAGCGTCAGGCGAGCCATGCAGCGTCTGCAAGCGATTGCCGGAAGCGAATAACGCGTGGAACTTTCCGGCCGTCGCCACAGTGGTCGAAGTCGCCGAGTTCAAGTCTGAGGCTGGCTTGGATGCCGTCTTGGCGGCCTTCGGATTGGCTGGAGCCGGGAAGATCGTAATTTGCGCTTTCCCGACGGTATCGGCTGTGCGCAGGTCGTTACCATTTTCGATGACGAAATCCAACTGGTCGGCGGCAATTTCCATGGGCTGGCCTGGCGATCCAGATTTACCGGGCTGGGGCTCCTGCCGCATGCGAGCGTTCTTCACCATGTGAAGGTACTTCGGTTGGTTGTCGGCCTCGAAGTCTAGGATGAACGTGTCGGCTGAACCATGACTAAGATTGTCGCCGCGAGTGTTGTATTTGGCGCCTCCGCTGACGATGGCCTGCTTCACCGCATTCTGCGGCCCCATATTGAGGTCGCCACGCGGACCTGAAATGTCCACGATAGTCGGGCCGCGGACTTCGATATTTACGTTGCCTTCGGCAAGAGCGTGCTGCACCGTGTTATCGGCTTCGAACACCATTGTCAGCTTGTCGGCGGTGAGAGTGCGGTCGGTCTGGTAAATGGCCGCATTGAAGAGCACGGCTTCGCGCGGCTCCTTCTGGATGGTTGCGCTGGAGCCGACGATGTCGGCAGCGTTATTGCCGGTGGTGACGAGGTGAACATCGGACTTCAAGTGCAGCTCATTTGTGTTGGAGTCGTAGTACGCGCCGGTGGCTGTACCCGACGCCTGGAGGGTCCTGAAACTAACCGCTTCGTCAGTGTGGGCCTGCCCCGTCTTCTGATTGAAGCTCAACGAACTCGTCACGATATGGATAGGGTTCTTAAGTTCGTCCGGAGGCGCCTGATCCGGCTTGAGCGGTCCTTCCGCATAGCCCTGAAGGTCGATGTGGACCTCGCCCAGACCCTGGACCTCGCCGCTGGCCGGGTCGTAGGTAAATTCCTTGCCATATATCTGGTCGTAACGGTCATGCGACTTGCCATACACCACAATGTGGACGTTTTTCAGATCGGCCTTGCCGCCCTTCTTGAACTGGACAGCGTTGGACGCGCGGATGGTGAAGATGGTGCGGCCGCCCTCGGACTTGGAGAGCGTGAATCCACTGCTGGTCTGCTGAATGTCGAGGCCCAAGTCCTGGGGCTTCACGTGGAGTTTGGGCACAACCTTCATTCGAGCGACGTAATAGGAAACTGTCGTGATGGCCAGAAGGGCCACGGCCGACCACGCCAGCCACTTGCGCAATTGAGCGACGGATTGCATCCCTTGAGTTCGATATTACGCTGCGGATTGATGCGCCAACAAACGGTCAGGCGTGCTTGCCAAACAACGACAGGCTGGGTTCAGAGACCTTGACGACGATGCAATCGGAGGGTATGTCGTGCAACGCCTGACGGCGTTTGGTCCATCCAGCCATCATGAATCCGACGGTTCCGGTAAAGAGCGAGAGGAACTTCATGAAGTGGCGAACGGTAGCCTGACCAAACGACAACTGGCCACCAGCGGACGTCAGGACCTGCAGCCCCAGAACGCGCTTGCCCAAAGTGGCATGCCAGCGGGAGCTCTCAGAAAAAGCGCAGTACAGCCACGCACCGATGGCAAGCACAAAAATGAAAGCAATTCCGGTGGCATAGCGGGCCGTGATGGGACTGAGGCCGAACTTCGGAGAGGTGAACCTCATGACGAAATCAACCACCACGGTCACCAGCAATGCGACCAGGGCTTCGAGGACAACATCGATCGCGCCGGCCCAAACTCGGAGCCAGAAACCAGCGTATTCCAGGGGGGCAGTCGGTTCCACGAGAAATTCCGGATGGCGCAGCGCAGGGATAGCTCCCGTCCCAGGGTTTGGAGTTGCGGGGAGAAGGTCACCGCAGTAGAGGCAGAATTCGCCGTCCGGCAAAATCAAATTGCCGCAATTTGAGCATGCTTGCTTGACGGCAACTTCCATTGCTGGTGAATACTATCGCCTTGGTAACACGTCTGTAAAGTAATTCTAGGCGTCGTACTACGTCGCGCGGCCATCACTTCGGTTAAAGTCGGCAAGTGTCATTTGAACACCACCAAAGTCGGGGTGTGAACTGAAATCCACGGTGAAGGCGAGATCAAGCGTGTCGCCCAACAGGAGCGCTTCCCGCTGCGACTGTGCGGCCATTCGCCAACCGACTACGTCTCGAGGGCGCGGCGAGCTGCCTGTGACCCGCAACTTCAGGTGGATCTCCTTCATGATGCGAGGAGGCTGCACGAGCTGCATTCCGCGCACGACAAAAGTCGGCCTCGGGTTCCCTGCGCCAAAAGGCTCGAGCTGGGTAAGCGTCTCCCATAGTTTTTGGTCAACATCGTCGAGCATGAGCTCGCTGTCGTAGTCCAGCACCGGAACGAAATCTGCAGGCACAAGCATTTGCCGGGCGTAAGCGTCGAGCTTGGAGCGGAGCTCGGGCAGGCGCTCGACCGGCAGCGCACAACCGACGGCGTGAGAGTGTCCGCCGAAGCGGGTGAAAATCTCGGGGAAAGATTCCAGCGCATTGAGCAGGTGAAACGCCTCGATGGAGCGTCCAGAACCGTGGGCCTCGCCGTTCTCACAGGAAAACACAAGCGCCGGGCGGTGATAGCGCTCGACAACCCTGGTGGCGCAAATACCGATCACTCCGCGATGCCAGTTGTCTCCGGCAACGACGAGCGAATAAGCGTCTTTCCACTCTGGAGTCGAGTCGATCTGAAGGTAGATTTCGTCGAGAATCTTTTGCTCGGCAAGCTGGCGGTCGCCATTTAGCTCGCTGAGTTGCATCGCCATCTCGGCAGCAAGAGTGTGGTCTTTCTCCGTGAAAAGTTTGATAACGCGTTCGGCCACGTCCATGCGTCCGGCGGCGTTCAGGCGGGGGGCGACGCGAAAGGCAATGTCGCCGGCGCTGAGAGGGCGGGAGCCGTCAAGCTGGCAGACGGACAGAAGCGCCTTAAGCCCGGCGTTACGAGGATCGCGCAGGCCCTGCAATCCGAGCTTGGCGAAAACGCGGTTTTCTCCAACGAGTGGAACCGAGTCGGCGATGGTCGCGATGGCAACGATTTTCAGGAAGGAAGGCAGCAAACGTTCGCGGCCTGTGGATTCCAGGAGAGCCTGCGCGATTTTGAAGGCGACACCGGCTCCGCAGAGGGACTTGCAGGGATACTCGCAACCGGCTTGATTGGGATTGACCACGGCAACTGCTTTGGGAACGCCGGCAGCTTCGGGCAAATGATGGTCGGTGACGATAAGATCGACGCCGCAGCGCTGGGCAGCGTCGGCGGCAGCGAAGGCGCGAATCCCGGTGTCGACACTGACGATGAGCCTGATCCCCTGCTCGGCTGCGCGCTCGATGACTTCATCGCGCATGCCGTAGCCTTCGCGGATGCGATGAGGCACGTGGAATTCGACTTTGCCGCCGCAGAGTTCTAGTGCGGCTTTGAGAATGACGATTGCGGTGGTGCCGTCTACGTCGTAGTCGCCATAGATAAAGACGGTTTCCTTGCGCTCGATGGCGGCGCGCAAACGATCGACGGCGGCACGCAGTCCGGACATGAGATACGGCGAATGGAGATGGGAGAGCGACGGCGAAAGGAATTCTTCGGCTCGCTGCGGTGTTGCTATGCCACGGGCGGCAAGCAGCCGGGCGATTAGAGGGGAAAGCCCGGCCTCTCGGGTGAGGCGATCGACATTTTCGGGAGAGGATTCGCGGAGACGCCAGCGCACTTAGTGTTCTTCGTCCTGATCGGAGCCGTCAACGGCGAGCGTGCCGAAATCTTCTAACAGGTCGAGGAGGCGTTGATAGCGTTCGTACCAGTCCGTGGAAACTTCGTAAAGAAACATGATGCCCTGATGCGGCCAGCCCAGTTGGAGAAAGCCCGTCTTGTTCACGAAGCTGCGGAGCCAGCGGGCTTCTTCGATGTCGTCGTCGCTGGGATACGTGGCTTGCTGCAGGCGCTGAACTAGGTAGTCCAACTCATCGCGCTCGAGGATTTCTTCGTCCATCGAGAGAAACGCGCAGCCAGCTTTCTTGGCAAGCTCGACGAAGTCTTTCCAGCTTTCGGGGTTGTCACGCGGGTCCCACATGACGCTGTGTACGTCTTCGGTGACGTAGCCTTGGAAGCGGCTCATGCCGTGGCCGAGGATGAAGGCCACCATATCGTCTTTAAGGCTGGACAGGTCGTCGGTCATGGCAAGAATCTGGCGACGCAAGCTGCGGCCAGCAGTCGCGATAACGCTTCATCATACTCCGAAGTACGCGACGTAGCACCACTGCGGACCAGCACAAAAGCGTCAGCGTGTGAAGATGTCCGCCGCTCGCAAATATTTCGCAGCAGAGGAGAACAGTGAAATGTGCTGCGCGGCCTTGACGTAGATGGCTGAGAATGTTTACCTATGGAGGTTCTAAGTCTCACGAATGGCAACGCCCAGTGCCTGTGAAAGAGACAGTCCTCACTCCCGCGATCTTCGACCAGCTTAGGCTGGTCATGGCAGCTGACCCTGTTGGCTTCGCCGATCTCTACCGCGACTATCTCGCCGATGCGGGGCGAGCGTTGCAGTTCATACAGGAGAGCCTGCAGAAGCATGAGTTCGCCGATGTGAAGGCGCGAGCGCATTCGCTGAAGGGCAGCAGCTTGTTGCTGGGCGCGCACGCCTTGGCGCGTCATGCGGCACAGTTCGAAGATGCGGCAATCGCAACAAGTCTCAGCGATGCGGTTGCAGTGCTGGAAAACATGCAGCAGGCGTTGCGGGACGTTCAATGGGAGCTGATGACTCGTCTGGGGCCGGAGGTACTACCGGCCGGCGAGACAGCAGCCTAGAGTAAGGTTTTTGTGAACCAGGCAAGCGCAGTGGCAGCCCATCCAATCCGAGTATTGATTGCCGACGACCATCCAGTCGTGCGCATCGGTCTGCGCAACATGCTGCTGAGCGATCCGTTGATCGAAGTGGTTGGCGAGGCGCGGGACGGAGTGGAAGCTCTGGAGATGGCCCGGAAGCTGCAGCCCGACATCTTGCTGCTCGATCTTGCGATGCCGAACGTCGCCGGCATGGATGCGTTGCGGGAACTGACGGCAGGTGCGCTGAATACTCGCACCATCGTACTCACTGGACTCATTGAGAAGCGGCAGGTGTTGGAGGCGCTGCAACTGGGAGCGCGCGGCGTGGTGCTGAAAGATGCCGTAGTCGAACACCTGACTGCGTGCATCCGCGCGGTGATGGAAGGACAATATTGGCTGGAAGGGCATCCGGTACAAAATCTCGTGCAGGTGCTACGGGATCTCTCAACCCAGACAGCCCCCCCGCCGCGCCGGACCTACGGCCTTACCGCGCGAGAGATGGAAGTCGTGAACCTGATTACCGAGGGCTGCACGAACAAAGACATCGCTAAGACTTTCGGCATCAGCGAAGAGACGGTGAAGCGGCACCTGACTAACATTTTCAACAAGCTCGGGGTTGGGAATCGACTGGAACTCGCGCTGTTCGCACTCAACCACAGTCTGCTGCCGGTTGCCGACGGCAAGTAGTACAAAGCGCGGGCTGACGTCGCGCACTAACTCTGGTAGTCTCTGGCCACAGGAAAATTACCACAACCATGCCCTCGAAGAAACGCGCTACTTCGCGAGCCGTACGCAAGAAATCTGCCGCCACACCACGGAGGGTGCGCCCTGCCCTTCCCCATGACAGGCACGAACTCGTCATCATTACCGGCATCAGCGGCGCGGGAAAGCTCTCAGCGCTGAAGGCCTTCGAGGACCTCGGATTCTATGCCGTCGACAACCTTCCAGCCGGATTGATTGCCAATTTCGCCGATCTGGTGCGGGACTCAACCGAAATTGAACGCGCAGCCTTGGTCGTTGATATTCGCGAAGGCGCGCGGCTCGATAAGCTGCCTCAACTGCTACAAGCATTGCGCGGGTCGCTGAAAACCACCGTGTTGTTTCTCGAAGCCACCGATGAGGCCTTACTCCGTCGTTACAGCGAGACTCGCAGACCGCATCCGCTGGGACACAGCACGTCGGTCAAGAGCTCGATACAGAACGAACGGAAGCGGCTGCAGCCGGTGCGCGATGTAGCCGACCTGGTGGTCGATACTACGAAGTTCAATGTGCACGAGCTGCGCGCGATGCTGACACAGCGCTTCCAGAGTGCGGAACGTAAGCAGAACACGCTCATTTCGTGCGTGAGCTTCGGGTTCAGCAAGGGCGTTCCCGAGGACGCCGACTTGATGTTCGATGTGCGGTTTCTGCCAAATCCGCACTTCGTTCCCAAGTTTCGCCCGTTCACGGGGCGCAACCCAAAGGTCGCGAAGTACATCCTGTCGTTTCCACAGACGAAGGAATTCATCAACCGCATTTCGGAGCTACTGGTATACCTGATTCCGCACTACATCCATGAAGGCAAGAGCTACCTGACGATCGCATTTGGATGCACCGGCGGCAAGCACCGCTCGGTGCTGATCGCCGAAGAGGTGACGAAGCGGCTGGCCAAGGCGGGATACAACGTGAAGGTAGGGCATCGGGATTCGCCTGTCGGTCGCTAGTATCGCACTGAAGCTAACTTCCGCTAGAATCACTGCTTGCATCACATTCTGTCCAAGGCGAACACTCTGGCCAGAGTAGGCCGGAGACTGCGGCACCTATGCGTCAGCTGAAGCGACTGTTGCATTACGTCAAGCCGTATTGGTTCTACGTGGCGGCTTCCGTGGTGTCGATGGCGTTTGTCGGACTGCTCGACGCCTTTCGGCTGTTACTGATCGGGCCAATCTTTGATTTCGTCCTGAATCCCGGCGAACCGGCGCGCGACCTGCATCTACTACCCGGTACGCGTTGGACGCTGCAACTAAATTGGTTCGTGCCGGGCCACTTTCACAACGTTTGGACGATGGTGGCGTTTGCACTGGTAGCGGCGACGGTGCTGAAGGGCATATTCGACTACGTCGGCACCTACCTGGTGAACTACGCCGGCTTCGGCATGATAACCGACCTGCGCAACCAGCTTTATGCGGCAACACTGCGGCGGTCGGTGGCGTTCTTCCAGAAACACACGACGGGCACATTGCTCTCGGCGCTCATCAACGACATGGAGCGGGTGCAGTACGCCATGTCCACGGTGCTGGCGGAATTTCTGCAGCAACTGTTCACCCTGATCTTCACGGCTGGCGTTGTGGTGTTGCTAGGCGGCAAGCTGGCGTGGGTCCTCGTGCTCTTCGTTCCCTTTGTGCTGGGCTCGGTGCGGCGCATCGGCAAAAGGGTTCGCAGCACTACGCGCAAGGGCCAGGACAAGTTGGCCGAGATCCAGAACATCCTCCACGAAACCATCACTGGTGTGCGCATCGTGAAAGCGTTCTCGATGGAAGCGTGGGAGACCAAGCGCTTCCACGAGGCAGCCACCCGGCTCTTCCGCGCCAACCTGCGCTCCGTCAGCGCAGCGGCCATCAGCTCGCCCATGATGGATGTTTTCGGCGCGATTGCGATCGCGCTGCTCATCCTGTTGGGACGCGAGCAAATCAAGCACCACACATTTACCGAAGGCATATTCCTCGCCTTCATCGTGGCGGTATTCAAGCTGTACGAGCCGGTTCGCAAGTTTGCGCAGTTCAATAACAATTTTCAGCAAGCGCTGGGTGCGTCGTCGGCCATCTTTGACTTTCTTGACGCAGCCGACGACGTGACGGAGAAGGCCGGCGCTATTACGATGCCACCGTTCCACCAGGGCATCCGCTTTGAGCACGTGTACTTCAGCTACCGTGACGAAGAGAATCACCGCGAAGTTCTGCATGACATCAACCTCGATGTTATCCCGGGCGAGGTGGTTGCGAT
>Ga0302175_10000234_pt1 | contig 21462 bp, 16 predicted proteins | sample I_Fen_N3_3_FD_198791 | JGI IMG/M metagenome (GOLD analysis project Ga0302175, IMG submission 198791) | Peat permafrost microbial communities from Stordalen Mire near Abisko, Sweden - I_Fen_N3_3 | ecosystem: Environmental > Terrestrial > Soil > Wetlands > Permafrost | place: Sweden: Abisko... | reverse complement strand
AACTTCTCTTCGTCCACAATCTCCCGGTTCGCAACTGCCTCGCTCAGCTGAATCGCCGCTGCTACAAAGGAAACTGCCGACTCTTTCTTCTCCTGTCCGGATCGGCTTCCGAACAATCCTTCGATTCCGTTCACTACTGCCGGGACAAACGCAATCCCCTGCAGCAGCTTCTGCAAGAAATTCATGACTGCTCTCCTGTTTTTTCTTGTGTTTTGCAGATCTCGAATGAGGTTCGAAGATCCTCAAACCCCTCATGCAAGTTTGCGGCGCCCGGCGCCCGCCACTCGCCACTCGTTCGCTACTTCAGAAAACGGTCGTGCAGCGCAATCGCCGCGCTCGCCGCGCTTACCACGAACGCGATGCCCGCCGTCACGATGCGATCGTATACATTGCGCCGGATGTCATTCCGCTCGAGAGCCGTTAGGCGATCCTCGACCAGTTTGACCCGGCCAGGCTGCCCATTCCCCACCAGCATGTCCATCTTCGCTTGCAGTTGTCCCAGCTTCTCCAGCACTTCCTGCTGAAACTCACTGGTGCTCATGCGGAACACCATCGGCGGTTGCTCCCGCTCCACATACCCCGCTTCATCATCCGGATGTTTCAGATGTACAGCATCTGCCCGTTCGCCATCAGCATCGCCGCCATGCTGCCGTAGTACGTCGCCGGGTTTGACGGCGAGTGCACATAAAGAACGTTCGTTGAAAAATAGAACTGATACGGCGCCACCAGCGCCGATTTCCCCGATGTGAACTTCGTTCCCCACACGCTTCCGACCGTCCCATTGCTCCCGATCCAGCCAAACAGCACATAGCTGAATGAAGTCGCCGTGATCGACGTCTTCCAGATGTTCCCCGAATCCAGCGTCCAGTTCGCCGCCGCCAGCCCGGCATATCCCGTCAGCGTCGGAGCTTCCCCGGTTCCATACGCATCAAAGATGATCGGATTCCCCGACGCCCCACTCGACGGCGGCACCAGGCTCTCGTTCCAGACTCCACCGCGCCGGAACAGGATCTGATCCCCCGGCGAGAAAGTACTCCCATTCACCTTCGCCACCGTCTTCCACGCCGTCGCCTGCGACAGCCCGTCATTCCCGTCACTCCCGCCCGTCGCATCCACGTAGTAAGTCGCCGCCCAGCACGACACCGCGACGGCGCAAATCACAACCGCCGCCAGAATCCGCATCACTCTCATCGATTTCTCCCGCTTGCGAGCCGTTTGCTAGCCGCGAACTATTAACCCTTGTCATCCTGAGCGGAACAGTTGCTCCGCGAAGCGGAGCAACTGTGGCGTCGAAGGACCCCTATTCCCTGATCATCGGCTGCGACCATGAGGCCTTCCCCCGTGTTCCCCTGTGCCCCCCGTGGTTCAGGTTTTTGGTCTTGACCCCTGCGCCGCCCCGCTCGCCCCAATAAAAAAGCGCGCCGCAGCGCGCCTCTGAGAACTGAGAACCGGGAGCTGAGAACTAATCCACCGTGTACTTCACCACCACATTCATCCGATGCAACGCCCCCGTAGCCATCGCCGTCACATGCCCGATCTTCATTCCCACCCCCACCGCGTCCTTCCCCGCCACAAATGAAGACGTCGTCGCTCCTCCCATCGAACATGCCAGGTCCGAACTCAAAACGTTCGCCCCGCCCGTCTGCAGATTGATCGTTGCCGTCCCTCCATCAATTTCGCAGTACACCTCGACGACATGGAACGCCGCTGCCCGGTTCACATAAATCGACGGCACCGCCAGCGAAGTTGTCAGCAGGTTATTCGCGTCGAAGAACGTGTACGTGAACTGTTGCGGATAATTCTTCGCCACCTCCGTGACCGCGCCCGCATTCTCCGACACCGCCAGCTTCCCGTTGGCCCCGAACCCGATCTTCGATTTTCCAGCCGCCGCCGGCGTCATCGTCCCGTACGCCCCCTCTGCGCTCCACGGCCCCGCGCCCGTCTGCACAATGTTCCCGGCAACGTTCAGGTTCCCGCTCAGCGTCACATCGTTCGAGAACGTCTTCGCCCCCGCGATCGTCTCCGCGCCGCTGTTATGCGCCACCGCGGAGTCTGCCGCCGCTCCCGTTACCTGCGACACCGAGTAGTCCCCGCTCGCCGCCACCACGGCGCCCGTCCGCCCGAACACCGATGACACCGCACCCCCGCCTCCCGAGCCGCAAGCCGCCCCCGCGTCCGTAAGATTCCCACTCCTATCAAACTTCGCGCAATCGCCACTCGTAGTGGAGCCGCTCAGCGTTACCGCCTTGTGCGTGTTCCCGCTGAACGAAAAATCGCTCACCCCGGTTCCGCCTCGTGCCGCGGCCAGCAGCCCCGTCCATCCCATCGCGAACGTGTGTGTGGTCCCGGCGCTCGTGATCCCCAGCGTCACATTCGTGTCGTTTGTTTGCGCAAAGCTCTGTGCCGAGCCCGTAAGGCCGTTCAGCGACGTGATTCCGGTTCCCCCGCCTCCACTCCCGCACGGAGCTCCGGTCGACCCAATCACCCCCGACGCGACATTCAGGCACCCGCTCGCCAGTCCCGCAATCGTCACGCTCTGGTCGAACTTCACCCCGATATTGAACTCTTTCAGGGTTGCGTTCAGCCGCTCTTTCCAGTTTTGCGTCGTGCCGTCCCCGGTTGCGGCAATGTAGTTCGTTATCGACACCGGTGCTCCAAACGCCAGTTGCCCCTGGCTTGCGCTCACTGCCGTCGGAACGTCCGTCCCTATCCACGTATCATTCGGGCTGGCTGCGGGACGATACCCAGCCGTCGCCCGCGTCTTGCCCGGCTCCGAATCAATCAGCGTGATGATGTGGTGCGGTTGCAGGGCCGACCACGGCGACATGGAGAAGTTCAAGCGCCCCTTCGTGAGCGCCATCCCGCCTCCCGCCGCTACGCCATCCGTTACCAGCGCCGCTGTCTGGTTCGGAACATCATTGTTGGACGACGTAATGCTCGAGATGCAAGCCGTGTACCCGCCCGCGGACCCCGCCCCATATCCCGAGCATTCACCGGCAATCTGCGCCGGATTCCCGCTCAGCCCCACTCCCACCACGTTCCCATGCTCCACATCCACCGCAACGCTCTTGTTCACCGTAACAATCGAGCCCGGCCAGAAGATCAGGTTTCCCGTGTAGTTGCCCTGCAGGATCGTATAGGTGGAGGTCACCGCCGAACCGCTGTCCGTGTACGTGCACACCAGGCCGGAACACTGCGCCAGGTTCGTCGCCACCGTGCCGCAGGCGCTCGTTGCGCCTCCGTTACAGCCACTTGGGTACGGGTACACTCCCCCCACCCCGGCCGGAGTCAATGTCCGGATTACGTCATAAGAAATACTGTCCGTTCCGTTCGCCACCCGTGGCCATCGCACCGGAATCGAATCGCTCCCCGTCGAGTTGTAGTTCAACACCTGCAGCGGTGACGTTTGTGTCCCCTTGCTGCTGTCTTTCGCTACGATGAAGTAGGAATACGCGATCCCTCCGCTCCCCCCACTCGGGAAAGAACCCTGCATCGCGCCTGCCCCGGCAACCTCAAACTTTCCCGCCGCACTGGTCGGTCCCGCAATCAGGCCGGCTATCCCTGTCCCTGGGAACGGCGACCGTACCGGCGACAGCGGATTTGCATTGCTCGAACTCTCGGAGTAAATGTTCTTCAGATACGCTCCCTGATAGTTCCCCGTCGTATTTGCCGAATACAACTGCCATGGTCCGCTCGCCTGGATCACCGTGTTCTCGACATACACTCCGTTGCTGTTGTAGACGGTGATCCCATTCGAGTAGTTCGCCGTGATGTTGGAGTCTCTCATCGTGATCACCGGCGCGATCTGTTGCGGCGCGCTCTGGTTTCCCGCCGAGAAAATAAACGACCCCGTCCAGTTCGGCCCCTGGCCCAGGCTGATGGCATTGTTATTGAAGTGCTCGATGAGCGCGTTCTCGTCGTCCCACAGATCGAAAAAGTTGTTGAACTGGCCATTTTCACTGACGAAGTCATACGAGATATCCGAGAAGTGGCTGTTCATCGCGTTGTCCAGTACCGCCACATAGGTCAGCGCCACTACTCCCGGAGTGGTTTGCGCGGCAAGGTTCGCCCCCGAGTGCGCATACTGAAACGTTGTGTTGCTCGGAACCGCCGTGACCATCGCGTCCCCCCAGTACGCGCTGCTGTCCGTAAACAGGATCGTCACCATGTCACCCACCCGGAAGTTGTGCGCGCTCGCCGTGGTGATCGTCACCACCTGCGACGTCCTCTGCGTTTGCGTGATCGCAACTCCCGCGTAGGCCGGGTCCGTCGTGCGGTTGGTGGGCGACTGGAAGCTGATCCCGGCAATGCTGTTGTTTGCATACGAGTTTGAGTTCGCGAGATTCCCAACTTGCAGGCACGCCCCTCGCCCGGTGCACGCCAGCGACGCCCCGTACCCGCTCAACGACGACTGGTTCGCGTGAAGATAGATTGTGCCCGCCACCGCATATGTGTTCAGCGATTTGTTCGGCCCGTTCGCCGGAATCGTCACGTTGCACTGCGTGTTCTTCCAGTACGTCGAATCCACTCCACACGCATCATTCAGCGTTTCCTGGATTCCCGATGAGGCCGACCCGATGGTGTACCCCGGGCTGTAAGAGTAATAAGGAGTGAACTTGATCGTCCCCGACGCCGCCCCCGAAATACAACCGCCCGTGCCCGAAACCACGTTGACCGCTTCGCTATTCCCCCCGCCTGCGATCAGTACCGCATACCCCGCCCCCGTCGTTGTGTCCACGCCCGCCGGACACGGCGTCAGCGTAACCGTCGCCTGCACTCCCGCGCTCAGACTCCCCGAAATCGTCTGCGACCAGTTCAGCCCCGTCGTGGCATATCGAATCCCCGGCGGCGTCCCGCCCTGCGATGCCGGGATCACGCCATTGACCAGGCTCGCCTTTCCCGCCAGCCCCGTATCCACATAGTGCCGGTTCGCCGCCTGGTTCAGCGCCGCCGGATCCCCCGCCAGCGTCAACGGGCCCGTCATCGTGTCCCCAGCCTTCGCAACGTAGCTCCCCGAGCCGACGTTCGCCACCGCCTGATCCACGTACGCTTTGTTGGCCGCATCGTTCGCCCCGCCCGGCGCCGGTACCACCGGCGGCGCCGCGAACTGTTTCGTCCCGTTCACCACCTCCGCTCCCGCCAGGTGAACCACCGCCGCGTCCACTGCCCGGTTGGCCACTGCCGCGTCCACGTACTGCTTCGATACCAGGCCGTTCGCCACTCCCGTCCCCGGCGTCGCCCGCACCACCCCGATCGTGGTTGGCGATGTCGTCGGCACCGACCAGTATTCCGTCCGCACCGTTTTGTCGTCCAACTGGAACACCACCGTGTAATACGTCCCCGCCGGAATCGCACCCGCGTTCGGAACCAGGCTCGTCGAAAATGCTCCCCCCGCTCCGATCCCCGCGCTCTTGCTTCCCGCCGCCACTGCATCCCCTTCCGCCGTCATGAACGACGGCCAGGAAATCAGCGCCGTCCCGCCCGCCGGTGTCCCATCCGCCCGATACACCGTGTCAATGATCGTCGTCAGCGCCGGCCCTGCCCCCCGCATCATTGCCGAGCTCATCACTGCTGCCAGCAACATCGCCGTTATCTTCGGCAACGCAGACCAGCGCTTTTCCGTTGTCATCCTGAACGAAGCGAAGGACCTATGCATTTCTCTCTCTCCTCATGCGCGCAACCGCCGCCGTCCCCGGCCAATAAAAAAGCCGCTCCCCCGAGCGGCGCCCCTTCCGCATCTTCTTCCCCCAGACCTTCGGTGCCAATTGACGTGCTGAGCGAAGCGAAGCACCTGCTTCCCCCTCACCCCGCTCAGCGCACTCGCTAGGGAAAGGTTCTTACCTCTGCCATCTGCCCTCTGCCCTCCCGAATTCCCCCGTGTGCCCCTGTGCCCCCCCGTGGTGAAAGGTTTGCCCAGCGTTTGACTGAGAACCGAGAACTGGGAACTGAGAACTGTTTTCTCACTTCTGCAATCTCACTTCTGACTTCCCAGATATTTCCGCACGCTCTCCACATACACATCCGCAAAATCCACCACCGCCCGCTTCGTCTCGATCATTACCATCGCCGCTTCCACATCCCAGCCCGTCGCTCCCAGCACCGCCAGCGTCATCATCGGCGCCCGGTGCACTCCCGCCGCGCAATGGATATACACCCTCGACTCCGGATCGTTCAGCGCCTCCAGCGCAAACTCTACTCCCCGGTCCAGCAGTTCGTGCGGCTTCGGCTGAAAATCGTCATCCGTCGGGTTCCACAGCACCCGGACACCGTGGGGAGCGGCCAGCGCCGTGTCATCGAACTCGATCTGCATGTTGATCACGTGGGTAATGCCCGCCTGCACCAGTTCGATCATATTTCTTTCGTTCCAGATCCCACCCCCCAGCGCAATCCGCTCTGTCACCCACGTCATATCCATGCAGCGTTCCGTTCACCCAGGTGTTTCTTTTGAAGATATTCCCTCTCGCCGGCAGCAAAAAAGTTTTCACTTCTGCATTCTGACTTCTCGCTTCTGCAATCACTCTGATTCTACGTCACCCTCCGCGTCTTCCCCTTGACGCGACATATCCCCCGGCAGCCCCATCCGCTCCAGCAGCGTCTTCGCCAGCGAATCCTCGTCCTCACCTTCGCCTTCGCCCCGCGGAGCCGGAAACAGCCCCGCCACTTCCCACAGGTATTAAAGTGAAGTAACGTTTCCACCCTCTTTGACGGACCGTACGGCGCGCTTCGTCATCTCCAGCGATTCATCCATGATCAGGTTCGTCACTTTGTTCCGTACCCGCTGGATTTCCTCCGCCTTCTTCGCTACCGCCGTCACCGTGGCCGGTTTCGCCTTCGCCGCACTCTTCTTCGCCTTTGCCATTCTCCCAGTCACTCCCAAAGATCTGTCATCCTGAGCGGAGCAGAGCGGTTCGCTCGCGAACCGCCCTGCGGAGTCGAAGGACCCCTACCTCGTCAACGCGCCCTGCGTTGAGTTCTCTCCACCAAGACAAACAAAAAGAGCGCGACGGTTTGCGCGTCACGCCCCTGAACTCTCGTGCTTTTCTCTACTCTTAATTCCAGAATAACAAACTGCATGGGGTAATCCCGCCAACTTCTCAAACAATATTTTTGCCGCCCCTGCAATCACTTGCGCCGGAATTGCCCGCTTTGCCCCCTTGACAGGTTTTTTCCCCCCTCGCCCCCGTGTGACCAGCTCCTTGATCAGCCCGCCCTCCAGAAACAGCCGCGACAACCCGTCCAGCGCTTCCGGCACAACCCGCTCCACTGTCCGCAGCGGGCATCCCACCAGCCGCGCCACCTCCGGCCGGCTGTACTCTTCCAGCACGTTCATCGCGATCAGCTTCCCCTGGAACGCGTCCAGATGCTCCAGCGCCCGTTCCACGTCGTGGACGAAAATCACGATGTCCTCAAAGCTCCCCAGCGAATAAGACGTCACCCGCGACCGGAAGAACTCTCTCCCCAGCAGAGATGGCAGACGCCCCACCTCCACCGAGGACCGCGCGTAACGTTTCAGGATCGCCACCGTGCGATCCCGATAAGGCCAGAGGTCCATCTCCATTTCGCCCAGCCATGGCGCCGCGACAGGCCCATCCGTCTCCGCCATCAACTGCCACACCCGGCTCCCCGTCATCCCTCCACCCCCATCTCAGCCACCCCCAGAAGAATTCCAATCTGAACTTGGCCGTGTAGGTCCTTCCCTCGCGGCGGGCGCGGTTTGAAACTGCTGCGCCTGGTCGGCGCGGGCAATTCCGCCAATCGGACACAGCAGCCCGGACAATACACACCCTCTCCTCCTTGCGCTCGCAGCCACAATCCGCCGCACCGTTCGCAATATTTCAATTCCACCGCAACATCCTTCGCTTCCAACGCGCTTATAAAATTCATGATTGCCTCTCTCGTATGAAAATTGGAAACCGCCACCAAAACAAAAAGCCCCGGCGCCGATTGCTCGGCCCAGGGCTCGTTTCTCTTACGATGACCTGTTCGGTTTATGTGGGACGGGCACTCTTGCCCGCCGCTCTCGCTGTTGCTTTTGCTTCTGCTTTTGAAGTTGCCTGTTGCTCTTCCCAACTTTCCCTACTGCGCGCTCACCGCCAGACTCGGTTCCGCTTGCCGGAAGTAACCCTCCTCGTACCCCGACTTCAGCACCGTGCCGTTCTGCACCACCACGCTCACTCGTCCGGTAAAGTGCAGGCTGCGCAACAGCCGCTCCATGGCGGACGAGAGCACCTCCGCGGAGCGCACCTTGCGGCGAAACTCCCCGAAGCTTCTCTCTTCGTTTTCATAGGATTGTGCTTCGATCATGGCCTACAACCTTTCCTTTCAGTATGAGTTATATGATCCCGCGATGCTATAGCTCTATTGTTCGTAAGTCAAGAAATCTATTTCCTTTTGGATGTTACAGTTCTACAGAGAATAGCAATTTGATATAGCCTATGCTATACTCCCGCCATGAAATTCCGGTCGCTGCAGGAAAATCTCCGCAAGACTCTCTGGGGCCGTATCGACGAAGGCGGCCTTACCGGCCTCCGGCTCGCCGAGCAGACCGGCTTCAAGCAGGCCCACATCTCTAACTTCCTGAATCGCAAGCGCGGGCTCAGCCTCGAGGGCATGGACAAGGTCCTCTCCGTCCAGCATCTCTCCGTGCTCGATCTCCTCGATCCTTCCGAAGTCAACAAGCGCGCCTCCATCCTTCCTCCCAGTGACGACGATTTCGACAGCGTCGTCATGGCTGATCCCCGGATCGCCGCCTCCGAGCCGCTCATCATGAGCATGAACGTCAAGGAGGTCCTGAAATTCAAGAAAAGCTTTCTCCGCCGCCTGAAAGAAGCCATCGAGGGCGACCGCGACGGCTGGGAGCGCTTCGTCGTTCTCAAAGTGGACGCCCGCGAAGGCATGAGCATGTATCCCCGCATGCTGCCCGGCGCCACCCTGCTCATCGACCGCCACTACAATTCGTTGGCTCCTTACCGCAAGGGCGAACACAACATGTATGCCGTCCGCAAAGACGACTCCTGCTCCATCAAGTATGTGGAAGTGGCCAACAACCACCTCGTCCTCCGCCCGCATAACCCGGCCTACCCGGTGGAAGTCCTGACCATGGAAGAAGGCAGGAAGCCCGGCGACTACATCGTCGGCAGAATCTGCTACGTAGGTATCGAAACGTAGTTACGGTGTAGGGCGGACACTCCTGTCCGCCGCCGTTGGTTTTGGTCGTGTGCGTGTAGGGCGGACACTCTTGTCCGCCGCCGTTGACTTTGCTCTTGTCAGGGCACCTCCTGCTCCCCCCTTATTTTCGCAGCACCCAGTTAGCGGACAAGTGTGTCCGCCCTGCATTTTTGCCTGGAACTCCCCTAACCAAATCCTCGTATCAACGTCTGAATAGCTTGGACACAAGTGTGTCCAGGCTCCTGGAGAGCCTCACCATGCGCAAAATCATCTCTGCTGCGTTTTTCGTCGTCCTCGCTTTCACCGCCCTCGCCCAGGCCGACGATTGGTCCAAAACCTACGACCTCACCGGCAAGCCGGAATTGCGCGTCGCCGCCTGGGACGCCAACGTCCGCATTGAAACCTGGGACCAGAACAGAATCGAAGCCAAGGTGACGACTCACGGCTGGCACATCGGCGGCGGCGGCCTCGAAATCGTCGAACATCAGCAGGGTAACTCCGTGGAAATCGAGTTACGCCACCACAGCCGTACCCATTTCTCGTTCTCGGTCGAAAACCGCCACACCGATCTCGAGATCCACATGCCGCGCTCCGCCAAGGTTGACGTGCGCAGTGAAGATGGCAGCATCGTGGCCCGGGGCCTGCAAGGAGAGTTGGATTTCTCCAGCGGCGACGGCCGGCTCCAGCTCGACGACGTTGACGGCAGCCTCCACGCCCGCACCAGTGACGGCTCCGTCCGCGTGTCCGGCCGCTTCGATGTGGTTGACCTGCACAGCAGCGATGGCCGCGTTGAACTCGAGGCGCGCCCCGGCTCCCAGCTCCGGCAGTCTTGGCAGCTCCGCACCTCCGACGGCAGCGTCGAACTCCGGATTCCCGCGGACCTGGCTGCCGACATCGAACTTCACACCGGCGATGGACATATCACCACCAACATCCCGATCGCAGTGCAAGGCAGCTTCGACAAGGACAACATCCGCGGCAAGATGAACGGCGGCGGAAATCTGCTCAGCGTTCATACCAGCGACGGTTCCATTACTCTGGATAAGTTCTGAGCAAAGCGTTACCCTCAGTGCGCATTGGAAATTGAAAACTTCTATGAACTGGAAAATTGCCCTTCCTCTTCTACTGATGCTCTCGGCCTTCCCCGCCGCTTTCGCCCAGACCACCACACCCGCCCCCGTGCTCGACGTCACTTTCATGGACAAAACGGTCGATCCCTGCGTGGACTTCTACACCTACTCCTGCGGCGGCTGGATGAAGAAGAATCCAATTCCTCCCGACCAGTCGAGCTGGGACACCTACTCTAAACTCCAGGATGAGAATCTGGCGCAACTGCGCACCATCCTCGAGGATGCAGCCAAGGGCGGCAGCTCCAGAAACGCGGCCATGCAAAAGATCGGTGACTACTACGCGTCTTGTGTGGACGAACCGGCGGTCGAGAAACTCGGCGTCCAGCCGTTGGCTCCCGAGCTCGCCCGCATCCGCAAGCTGAAATCAAAGAAGAATCTGGCCGAATATCTCGCCACCGGCCAGTTCCCACCTGCCATTTACGGCGGTGGAACGATGTTTACCTTCCGATCTGGCCAGGATTTCAAAGATTCGACCCAGGTGATTGCCGAGGCAGACCAGGGCGGGCTTGGCCTCCCCGACCGCGATTACTACTTGAAGGACGATGCCAAATCACAGGAACTGCGCAAGGCATACGTCGCGCACGTGCAGAAGATCTTCGAACTGGTAGGCGACAAGCCCTCCGATGCCGCTGCAGAAGCCGCCACCGTCCTGCGCATGGAAACAGAACTCGCCCGGGGACACATGACCCGCGTCGAGCGCCGCGATCCCCAGAAGCTCTATCACAGGATGAACCGCGCCGAACTCGAGAAGCTGGCTCCCGCCTTCGCCTGGAATACCTACTTTTCGAAAACCGGCATGGCGTCGCTCCAGTCGCTCAACATCGTGGTGCCGGAATACTTCCGCACCATGAACACACAGATCGAGAAGGAAAGTCTGGCCGACTGGAAGACCTACCTGCGATGGCACGCGGCCCATCATGCGGCCAACTATTTGTCATCGGCGTTTGTCAACGAAAATTTCGCCTTCTACGGCAAGACCCTGCGCGGGCAGGAACAGCTCGCTCCCCGCTGGAAGCGCTGCACCAATGACGTGGACGATGATCTCGGCGAAGCGCTCGGACAGGCCTATGTGGCGAAATATTTCGGCCCGGACGCCAAGCAGGCCGCCGTCAAGATGGTGAAGGAAGTCGAGACCGCCATGGAAAGCGAAGTCCACGGGCTCAGCTGGATGGGCGCGGCCACCAAGGAGCAGGCTCTCACCAAGCTCCATTCCATCGCCAACAAGGTTGGATACCCCGACCAGTGGCGCGATTACAGCGCGCTCGAAGTTGTGCGGGGCGACCAGATCGGCAATGCGCAGCGCGCCCACTGGTTCGAGTTCCACCGCTGGCTCAACAAGATCGGCAAGCCCGTGGATCACACCGAGTGGACCATGACCCCGCCCACCGTCAATGCCTACTACGATCCGCAGAAGAACGACATCAACTTCCCCGCCGGAATTTTGCAGCCGCCCATCTTCAGCGCCGCCTCCGACGCCGCTCCCAACTACGGCGATACCGGTGCCACCATGGGCCACGAGCTCACCCACGCCTTCGACGACGAAGGCAGCCAGTTCGACGCCCAGGGCAACCTGCGCAACTGGTGGACCGAGAACGACCGCAAGGAATTCGAGCAGCGGGCGAAGTGCGTCGTGGATCAGTATTCGGGATACACCATCATTGACGACATCAAAATCAACGGCAAGCTGACGAACGGGGAAGACATCGCCGACCTGGGCGGCACGCTGCTCGCGTACTTGGCGTGGAAGGAAGATACCAAGGCTGAGAAGCTCGAGGCGCTGGAGGGCTTTACTCCCGAGCAGCGCTTCTTTGTGGGCTACGCGCAGAGCTGGTGCTCCAACGAAAAAGACGAGACCAAACGACTGCGCGCGACCGTCGATCCGCACTCACCCGAGAAATATCGCGCCAACGGCGTCGTCGCCAACATGCCCGAGTTTCGCGAAGCGTTCCACTGCAAGCCGGGACAACCCATGGTCCGCGAAAACGCCTGCCGGGTGTGGTGAGGGTAGGGTGGACACTCTTGTCCGCCGCCGTTGCTCTTGGTTTTGAGTTGTGGGGCGGACACTCCTGTCCGCCGCAGTTGACTTTCCCGGCACCGCAACACCAAAAGCGGCGGGCAGGAGTGCCCGCCCCACACAGACCTAGCCCCGCTCAAACGCGTGTTTCCTTTCCAGTTCGCCGAGGGCTTCGGCCATCTCTGACTCGAAGCGATCGTTCTGCTCCATCAGCGCGGGCAGCGCCGTCGCATACCGCCGGGCCATCGTGAACAACCCCCGCTGCATCACGCCCGCCGCGATCTCCGCTACATGGTCGGTGGTCGTCTGCAGGTAGAGAGCCTCCGTCGGATCGCCCAGCCACACGTCGCCGCCCACCAGTCGCGTCTGCCAGTACACTTTGCGCTCGATCATGAGCGCGATCTCTTCGTCCGTCGCTTTCCCGAAGACCCACTGGCTGCGCTTGAAATCGTAGTGGCGGCTCGATAAGGGCAATGGCACCATCTTGCCCGACTTCACGAACTCAATCTGCTTCCGGTCCACTTCCTTGCGCAGGCCATTGATCACTGGCCCTTCGGCGTCTCTTGCTTCGAGCGAAGGCAGCACTTCGCGCAGCGTAACCGAGAGGTTCACGGCAACCAGCGCGCGCAGTCCCGCAGAGTTCTCCAGCGCAATCTCGGCGTGCAGGACGTGGAAATCCGCGCCCGAACTCGCCGGGCGGAACGGCCAGTCCAGCCGGAAACTGAGGGGCAGTCCACTGCGGGAAACGTAGATATTTTTCGGGTTGGAGTAAACTGGTGTACTCATGGCGTGTCCTTGATCAACCGGAGAACCCATATTCTATCGTGCGCCGCAGACTTTAGCTGTGCCCCAGTCGCGCTAACTGCAGCAGGTTCCACGCCGCCGACGCGATCAGCAACCCGTAAAGCCCAGCCATCGCCAGCAATCCATGCCGGGTCTCAAGCAGGTCGGCGAACACGCCCGCAACGAATATGAAAAGAAACACGAGCGCCGTCAGCAGGAAGCCCTCGCCGGGAAACTGCGGCGCGGCTGCAGCCAGAACAAACCAGAGCACGGCGATCAGCAGGGGAGCTGTATTGCCGAAATAGCGCGAGCGTTTCCATGCAAAATATGCGATCAACACCGCGGGCAACGCCAGCATCAGCGAAGGACTGCCGGCGAAGACTGTTTCCAACATGTGCCGGTAGGTAATCCACACACCGAGCGCCCGTGGATCGAATTCGAACCAGCGCGCGTGCTTCATTCCCTGCCCAAGCAGGGTCGGATGAAAGAAATAGCACGCCAACAGGATTGCGGCCGCGACTCCGCAGGCCGCGCCCCAGATTACGAGCACAGCGCGCTTTCGCACCGGAGCCACCCATAACATGACGATCAGCGCGACGACCGCGACCATCGCCAGCGAGAACTGGTTGCCAATCGCAAGCGCCAGCGACAACCCCAGCAGAACAATGCGGCGCCAGTTCCACAGCACCACTTCCCGCGGCGCATAGAGCGTGTGCGCCACTGCAATCGCGGTCCAGATGGCGCCGAATGCGCCCCAAACCGCGCCCATCTCCGCCAGATTCTGCGCGCCGGCCGTGTTCACGATCATCGCCGGCGAGAAACAGTAGAGCAGCAGCGCGATGTATCCGCCGGCATTGCCGTAGAGGCGGCGTGTGACGTACCACAACGATCCGCCCAGCATCACGCCGAAAAACAAATAAGGAAGCGCCGCCAGAATGTGCCACAGGGGCGAGCCTGCCGTCCACGACGCGGGCCGCAAGACGAACGGTGCAGCCGCAATCAGGTAATAGAGTGGCGAACGATCTTCGTCAAATCCATCGCGCGCCCGCAGGTGGCCCGATCGCGCTGCCGAAGGAAGCCCGGTAGCTGCTTCCGAGCGTAACGCTTCCGGCGTCCCGGCAACCACTCCCCCTCGCCACTGCTGCAGCCCGTCGTAGACGCGCAGGGCTTGGTCAGACGGTGGACGCGATTCGTTGCGCGACTCAATCCGCACCAGCCACAAGCATTGCGCCAGGTACACCAGCAGCAGCGCCGCGGCCACAAACTGCGGCTTTCCAACCCACTCGAATTGTAGAAATCGCCGCACGGAAGGAAACCGTGTTTTACCATGTCCGGGACGCTTATGGATACGAACCCTTTCCCGGCCTCCGCTCAGCAGCCGATTGCGCTTGAGTCTTCCGTGCCCACGGCAGCGCCTCAATCCACGCCGATTCTAACTACCAGTGCTCCCGCCGAATCGCGTCTCCGGCTTATCGGCGTGGCTGTTCTACACTGGGTCCTCTACCTCGCCATGGGCGGTGTGCTCGCCGCCGTCCTCCTGACTGGCCTGCGCCTCGCCCATCCTCATGCTGGTGGCTGGGTCGGGTGGATGATGCTCGCCGAGATCGGCCTGACGTTCGTCGCGATTCTTCCCGCCTTCGTGATGGCGCGCGTCGAAGGACGGCCCTTCGGCGATTTCGGACTGCCCGCGCGCACTGCCTTTGGCCGCAACTTCTGGGTCGGGACGCTGTGGGGAATCGCGTCCTTGAGCGCCTTGATCCTCGCGCTCCGCCTGGCCGGAGCCTTCGAGCTCGGGTCGCTCGCGCTGCACGGCGCCAGACTCGTAAAGTTTGCTGTCTTCTACGCCGTGTTTTTTCTGCTCACCGGATTCTTTGAAGAATTCCTGTTTCGCGGCTACTCACAATGGGTGCTCTCGAAAGGAATCCACTTCTGGCCAACCGCAGTGCTACTTTCTGTCGCTTTCGGATTAGTCCACGGCGGCAACCCGGGCGAAGCCAAGACTGGCCTGGTCGCGGCCGCCTTGATCGGCTTCTTCTTCTGCCTCACCCTGCGCCGCACTGGCAGTCTCTGGTGGGCCGTCGGCTTCCATATGTCCTGGGATTGGGGCGAGAGCTACCTGTACTCCGTCCCGGACAGCGGCGGCATGATGCCCGGACACCTGCTCAACTCCTCCTTCCACGGCCCCGCCTGGCTCACCGGAGGCTCAGTCGGCCCCGAAGGCAGCGCGCTGGTCTTCATCGTGATCGTCGCCCTGTGGGTGCTGTTCGACCGGATGTATCCGGAGGTGAAGTACGGAGCGCTGCAACGGGCTGCGGCAGGTGCGTTGGAACCAACTTCAGCCGCGTAGCGGCGGAATAGGAAAGCCCGGGGCGTAAGCCCCGGGTAGCACGCGGCCGCGATCTGAGTCCCGAAGGAACGGCACTCTGACCTACCACGAATAATGCACCGTGTACGTCACCACCTGCTCGCCGTCCGGCGCAACCGTCACGGGGAACTCAATGGTCTGCGCGTCGCGCTTCTTGAACTGGTGCGACTGCTCGGTAAGCTTCCAGTTTGACCAGCGATACAGATGCTCGACCACGCGCACGGTGGCGGCTTCCTTCTTGTGATTGCGCACGCGGATCTCGAATGTCTCGTCCATCCAGTGCGCGTTTGAATCCACGCGGAAGTTCGTGCGCTTGCGCTCACCCACGATGTCAAACGCGTTGCCAGTGTAGACGCGGATCATCTCGTCCTTGGGCGTGTGGTCAATCGTGTTCTCGCCGATGAATTGCAGGCTGCCGTCGGAGTCGCGGCGATAGAACCGCAGACGCCCCTTGGGAAGCGCGATCCCGAGGTGATTGTTCTCGGAATTCTTGAACTCCTGCATGGCCCAGACTTTCTTGTTGGAGGCGGTGCCGTAGCCCGGGTCGTTGCGCACCTGGTCGGACGAGTAGTAGCCGTACTGATCCATTTGCGCGCCGTCGTAAACATAGAGCCGCTGCGACTGGATGCCGGTCGTGCGCACGAACTCCACCTGCTTGGTCTCGTTATCGCGCAGCGTCGCTGGACGCTCCAGCGTGTAGAGGTGGAATTCGTCGAAAGACTTCTCCCGAACGACCGGCGCCGCCGCGTCCATGTTCATCGCAGCTTTCTCCGCCGCATACATGCGGCCCCCGATCGCCGGCTGTTGAAGTTTGCTGACGTCGCCCGCCAGCAGCTTGATCCGGGCATTCTCGAAGGTCTTGCCGCTCTGGTTCTGCATGGTGATCCAGCCCACCAGGTCGAGCACGTTGATGCCGGAATTCTTCGGGCCATCGGACACCACCAGGTTGTAGTCCGAATGCCAGTTCATGCCGCCCGAGACGTAGGAAATTTCGGCTTCCGATCGTCCCGCCTGCGTGGTCGCCAACTGCCAGCTCAGCGTCGGCTTCAGGATCGAATCGCTGCCCAACGCCGGAAACAGCGGCTGGCCAGGCAATCCGAAGCGCAGGATGCCGTCCACTTCAATGATGGGCTGGCCCATGCCGGGCTGTGGATAGCCGTAGTTCTGCGCGTAGGCCGCGCTGGGAATGTATCCGCTGCGGATGATTTTGCCGCGGATGGTCTCGCTCTTGTCGCCACGCTGCGCGAGAAAATCAATGGTCTTGCCTTCATAGAGCGAGAGCAGCAGTTCCTGGGAAATGGGATCGTTGCGATAACTCTGCTCGAGAATCTGCAGCGGCCGCCCAGTCAGATCGCGCAGGATGACCGAGTCCGGCTCAAGATGCGAGGTAATCCCGGCAAAGTTCACGTGGTTGACGCCTGTGTTCAGGTCCAGCGGCAGGTACTCGCGGGCAACGAAGAAATTCTGGTTGTAGATGGTGAGCGCGGGCGCGTTGTCTTTTTCCGCCGCGGCTGGCCGGGCCTGCTCCTGCGCAACAGCGAGAAGTCCAAGGCTGAAAAGCGCGAGCGCAAGAAAAAAATTCGAGAGTCTGTGCATGTCGGTCCCCTTGTCTTGATCATCGTAGTAGCGGCCGGGGGAGACCGCCACTTTTGTCTGGAAACGCGGCTTGCCGCGTCTGATGGGAGAACGGGATACGAGGAGAAACTTGCGTTGAAAGCTTAACCACAGGGGACACGGGGGGCACAGAGGTAACTCGGGGTAACCGGAAACGCGGAATTTTGCAAGCCGCGAAGCGGCGCAACAGGAAAGCCCGGGGCGTAAGCCCCGGGAAGCCAGCCGCCGCGGCGGAGTCCCGTCAGGGACGGCACACTCAGGCCTGCTGCTCGCGCACCGCTCTCGCAGGGAATCCAAAGAACACCCGTGCTATCCAGCGCAGAATGCGCCATCCGATCGCGGCCCCGGCAACAATCGTGAACATCCACAGCAGGATCGTCGGCAGATAGAACACGATTGCGGTCATTGAGACCGCGTAGTCCCCGAGTCCGTCGAGGCCATCTCGCGCCGCAATCTTCAACTGGTATAGCGGACGCCAGTGCAGGCCGAAGACCTGTGCATCAGCTTCCGCGCGCAGCGTGATGTTGATGGCGACGGTCTCCACCTGCTTCGAGAGCGCCGCAAACTCCGCCTGCCGCTCCTCGATCGCCCCTCGCACTTCGTTGAGTTTGTCGCTGACTTCGAGCGTGTCCTTCACGTTCGCAGCTTTGCGCAGGATACCGAGATACTGTTGTTCCTCGGCCCGCAGATTGCGTAAGCGCGCTTCCTCATCAACGTATTGCCTGGTGACATCCTGCGCCTCGATACTCTCGCTCTCCACCCGCAACCCAAGTCTGCGAATCTGCTGGCGGACCTCTTCGCACTTTGCCACCGGCACGCGGATGGTCAGCGATGCATTGGGAGCTTGCTGGCTCCCACTGACCTGCGAAGTCACCACGTAGCCTCCGGCGTTGTAGGCCAGTTGAGTGATCTGGCTGCACGACTGATCGGGAACTCGAACGAACATCTCAATCGCGCTCGTCCGAACTAACTTGCGGCCATCGTCCACCGAGGAGGATTGGTCCGCAGCCTCCGTGCCGGTCACTTGGAGCGAAGCCGGTCTGAGTTCAGCCAGCTTCGATCTCTGCCGTGCCAACGCCGCCGCCTTATCGGCGGCGACTCTTGACCGATTCAGATTCGGAATGGCGATTGCTGCCCACAGCAGAATGAGAAAACCAAATGCTACCCAAGGCCAATGGATTCTGAGAACGTCGCGAGTCGAGGACATACGTTTGCCTCCCGACGGGAGAACGCCGGGCGCACAGTGGCTTGCGTGGAGTTTTCCCAATGTACTGGTATTTGTCATCCCGAGCGAAGCGCGCAGGAGCGTAGTGACTAAGCGCGAAGTCGAGGGACCCCTACTCCTCATCGGCGCTTCACGGGGTAGGGGTTCCTCGCCGGCTGAAACCGGTTCGGAATGACATGAAGGCAACCGTCAAGCAACGGCGGCGGACAGGAGTGTCCGCCCCACACCCTCTAGATATCCAAATTCTTTACGTCCAGCGCGTTGTCCTCGATGAACTTGCGGCGGGCTTCGACGTCTTCGCCCATCAGCGTGGTGAAGATCGTCTCGCACTCGGCGATGTCTTCGAGCTTCACGGACAACAGCGTGCGGCGCTCGGGATCCATCGTCGTCTCCCAGAGTTGCTCTGCGGTCATCTCGCCCAGGCCTTTGTAACGCTGCACGATGTATTCTTTCCGGCCCTCGTTCAGCACGTAATCAAACAATTCGCGCGGCGTATTCTTTTCGACGACCTCAGCCTCTTTCGCGCGCCGGGCCGGAGCTTTGCCGGACTTCTTCTGCGTCTTGTCCGCTTCATCACCCTCGGCGTCACTGGCTTCTTCGGCATTACCCTCGTCGCCTTTGGCTGCCTTCACCACGCTCTCCACCACAAACGGCGGCTCCATGTAAGGCTCGATCTGCTTGAACTTGGAAATCAACTGCCGGCATTCCGGGGTTGACGCCAGTTCCCAGCTGATCACGTGCTCGGCACCCTGCGAATTCACGTACTTCACTTCCCAGAGATTGTGCTCTTCGTCGAAGCTCGGCTCCACGCTTTTCAGGCTCAGCGCTTTCTGCAGACGCTTCAGTTCCTTTTCCAGCTTCTCGATCTTCTTCGGCGGATTCTTCTTGTCGCCCTCGAAGTCGGCGCGCTTGGCAAGATCGAGCTTGGGCAGCAGTTCGGTGATGTGTTCTTCGCGTAGGCGCTTGTTCAACTTGTCGAAAAACCCGAGATACTCATTCAGCACGGTGATGAACTTCGTCAGCGTCGCGCCTTCCAGCTTGGCCGCGCCCTCGCCGTAGCGGATCACAAGTCCCTCGGACGCGCGCTTCACCATGACCTTGACGAACTCGTGCTCGTTCTTGATGTACTGGTGCGACTTGCCCTTGCGGATGCCGAACAGTGGCGGCTGCGCGATGTACACGTTGTTCCGCTTGATCAGTTCCTGCATGTGGCGGAAGAAGAACGTCAGCAGCAGCGTGCGGATATGCGAGCCGTCCACGTCCGCGTCGGTCATCAGGATGATTTTGCCGTAACGCAGCTTGGTCGGATCGAAGTCCTCTTTCGAGATGCCGGTGCCGAGCGCGGTAATCATGGCGCGGATTTCTTCGTGCGCCAGCATCTTGTCGTAGCGCGCTTTTTCTACGTTGAGAATCTTGCCCTTCAGCGGAAGGATCGCCTGGAAGCGCCGGTTGCGGCCTTGTTTCGCGGTACCGCCGGCGCTCTCGCCCTCGACCAGGAACAGCTCACAGCGGTTCGGATCGCGTTCCGAGCAGTCGGCCAGCTTGCCGGGTAGTCCGCCACCGTCGAGCGCGCCTTTGCGGCGCGTCAGGTCGCGGGCCTTGCGGGCAGCTTCGCGGGCCCGGGCCGCGTCAATTGCCTTGTTGATGATCTTGCGCGCCACTGTCGTGTTCTGCTCGAAGAAGGCGCCCAGGCGTTCGTTGATGAAGGCCTGCACGATGCCGGCGATGTCGGAATTCAGCTTGCCCTTGGTCTGCCCTTCAAACTGCGGCTGCGGCAGCTTCACGCTGATTACCGCCACCAGCCCTTCGCGGACGTCGTCGCCCGTCAGGTTCTCTTTCACGTCCTTGAACAGGCCCATCTGCTGGCCCGCGTAGTTGATGGTGCGGGTCAGCGAGGTGCGGAAGCCGGAGAGATGGGAACCACCGTCCACGGTGTTGATGTTGTTCGCGAAACTGAAAACCGTTTCCGAGTAACCGTCGTTGTACTGCATGCCGATTTCCATGGTCACTCCGTCCCGCTCGGCTTCCATGTAGATCGGTTTGTCGTGCAGCGTTTGCTTGCCGCGGTTCAAGTGCTTGATGAACTCGGCGATGCCGCCAGTGTACTTAAACTCGCCGTGCTTGGATTCGCCGGACTTGGCGTCGGTCTGGCGCTCGTCGGTGAGCTTGATCAGCAGGCCCTTGTTCAGGAACGCCAGTTCGCGCAGGCGCTGCGCAAGCGTGTCGTAGTTGTACTCGGTCGCGGTGAAAATGGTCTTGTCGGGGACAAAGTGAACCCGGGTTCCACGGTTCTTCGTCGCGCCCGTTTTCTTCAGCTTGCCGACCGGTTCGCCTTTTGAGTAAGTCTGTTCCCAGGTGAATCCGTCGCGCCAGATTTCGAGATCCAGTTCTTCGCTGAGCGCGTTGACGCAACTCACACCCACGCCGTGCAATCCGCCGGAAACTTTGTAGGAGTTGCTGTCGAACTTGCCGCCCGCGTGCAGCGTGGTCATGACGACTTGCGCGGCGGAAACTTTCTCGCCATCAATGTCCATGTTGTCGACGGGAATGCCGCGGCCGTTGTCCACCACCGTGATCGAGTTGTCGAGATGGATGGTGACGTCGATCTTGTCGGCGTGGCCGGCGAGCGCTTCGTCCACGGAGTTGTCCACCACTTCGTACACCAGGTGATGCAGGCCGAGCTCACCGGTCGAGCCGATATACATGGCCGGGCGTTTGCGCACCGCCTCCATGCCGCCGAGCACCTTAATCGAGTCAGCGTTGTAATCACCGTTGGGGGTTTTACCGTTCATTTTTTTGGCGTCTTCAACTTCGGTCTGCAATTCTTTCGTGGCCATTCTGCTCCGTGAAAAAGCCGGATCGTGCGCTGGGCTGGATGGACGCTTCCGGGACCGACTCGGGCGACCTCAAATGATTGAAATTCCTAATAGTTAGCGGTCGCCGGAGATGTATTTATTTTATCACAGAGAAAGTGCTTTTTGGGGTCCGAACCACACCCCTAAATCATGCTTTTTGTTGCTCTTAGAGACGTGCTTTTGGAGCAAATCGATTCGCCTCGCAAGTTCGGCTCGTGCTCGTTCCCGAGGACTAACGCGTCCGCGGTTTTGACGTTGTAAAACCCAGTTCCTGGATCAGGTCGTTGACCTCATCCTCACCACCCGCG
>Ga0302175_10000233_pt1 | contig 21464 bp, 17 predicted proteins | sample I_Fen_N3_3_FD_198791 | JGI IMG/M metagenome (GOLD analysis project Ga0302175, IMG submission 198791) | Peat permafrost microbial communities from Stordalen Mire near Abisko, Sweden - I_Fen_N3_3 | ecosystem: Environmental > Terrestrial > Soil > Wetlands > Permafrost | place: Sweden: Abisko... | reverse complement strand
ACTCGACGGCCGCAAAGACGCCCGGGCGCGTGCCACCGAGTTGCTGCAACGGGTTGGCCTCGGCCAGCGCCTGACCCACTCACCGCGCCAGCTCTCCGGCGGCGAACAGCAGCGCGTGGCGATTGCCCGGGCGTTTGCCGCCGAACCTGATGTGCTGTTCGCCGATGAACCCACCGGCAACCTCGACAGCCACACCGGCGAGCGCATCAGCGACCTGCTGTTCGAACTCAACAAGGAACGCGGCACGACCCTGGTGCTGGTGACCCACGACGAACGCCTGGCACATCGCTGCCGGCGCCTGATCCGCCTTGAAGCCGGCCTGCTGGTCGCCCCTCTGGAGCCTTGATGGCACGCTTGCCGCTATTGCGCCTGTTCAGCCTCGCCCTCCGCCAACTGCTGCGCGACGCCCGCGCCGGAGAGCTGCGGGTGTTGTTTTTTGCCTTGCTGGTGGCCGTGGCCGCGAGTACCGCCATCGGCTATTTCGGCGCCCGCCTCAACGGCGCCATGATGCTGCGCGCCACCGAGTTTCTCGGCGCCGACCTGTTGCTCGAAGGCAGTTCACCGGCGCGCCCCGAACAGATCAAGAGCGGCACGGAGCTGGGTCTGGAACACGCGCAAGTCGTCGAGTTCTCCAGCGTCATCGCCACCGACAATGGCATTCAGTTGTCCAGCATCAAAGCCGCCGACTCTGTCTATCCACTGCGCGGCGAACTGAAAAGCGCCCCCGCCCCCTTCGCTCCGGAAGTCGCCGGTGGCGGGCCGAAACCCGGTGAAGCCTGGGTCGAGGCACGCCTGCTGACGGCGCTGGATATGAAGATCGGCGACGACATCGACGTCGGCATGAAAACCCTGAAGCTGACGCGGGTGCTGACATACGAACCGGACCGCGCCGGCAACTTCTACAGCCTGACACCGCGAGTATTGATCAACCTCGACGACCTCACGGCAACCGGCGTGGTCCAGCCCGGCAGTCGGGTCAGCTACCGCGAACTCTGGCGCGGCAGTGCCCAGGCGCTGGAAACCTATCGGCAATTGGTCAAACCGGGGCTGGCCGCGAACCAACGCCTGCAGGATGCCCGGGACGGCAACCGGCAAATCGGCGGTGCGCTGGGCAAGGCCGAGCGTTACTTGAACATGGCCAGTCTGGTGGCGGTGTTGCTGTCGGGTGTGGCGGTGGCGCTGTCGGCGACACGTTTCGCCACGCGCCGCTTCGATGCCAGCGCCCTGCTGCGCTGCCTCGGTTTGTCCCGTCGGGAAACCATGCTGCTGTTCAGTGTGCAGTTGACGGTACTCGGTCTGCTTGCCGCCCTCAGCGGCGCCCTGATCGGCTGGCTCGCGCAACTCGGACTGTTTGCGCTGCTGCATGACTTGTTGCCCACTGACGTTCCACCGGGCGGCCTGCTGCCGGCCATTGCCGGGATCGGCACCGGGTTGGTGGCGCTGGCCGGTTTCGCCCTGCCACCCTTGGCCGCTCTCGGTCGGGTTCCGCCATTGCGTGTATTACGTCGAGACATGCTGCCGATTCCGTCCAGCACCTGGATGGTCTACGGCGCTGCGCTGGGTGCGCTCGGGCTGATCATGTGGCGCCTGAGCCTCGATCTGGTCCTGACCTTTGCCCTGCTCGGCGGTGGCGTGATTGCGGCGGTGGTGCTCGGCGGCTTGCTTTTGCTGCTGCTCAACAGCCTGCGCCGAATGCTCGCCCGTGCCTCGCTGCCATGGCGTCTGGGCCTGGGTCAGTTGCTGCGCCATCCGTTGGCGGCGGCCGGGCAATCCCTGGCCTTCGGTTTGATTCTGCTGTCCATGGCCCTGATCGCGTTGCTGCGCGGCGAGTTGCTGGACACCTGGCAGAACCAGTTGCCGAAAAACGCCCCCAACTATTTCGCCCTGAACATTCTGCCGGCGGACAAACAAGCCTTCACCGATCGCCTGATCGAACTGCAAGCGCAGTCGGCGCCGCTCTACCCAGTGGTGCCAGGCCGACTGATCAGCATCAACGGCGAAGCAGTGCAAGACATCGTCAGCAAGGACTCCGCCGGTGACCGGGCGATCCAGCGCGACCTGAGCCTGACCTGGGCGGCGGACTTGCCGACCGGCAACAAACTCACCTCGGGGACCTGGTGGGCCGAACAAACGCCGGATGACATTGCCGGGGTGTCGGTGGAAGGCAAGGTCGCCGAGAGCCTGAAACTCAAGCTGGGCGATCACTTGGTGTTTAGCGTCGGCGGGGTCAATCGCGAAGCGAAAGTCACCAGCCTGCGGGAGATCAACTGGGACAACTTCCAGCCGAATTTCTTCATGATCTTCCAGCCCGGCACCCTGAAGGACCTGCCCGCGACCTACCTGACCAGTTTCTATCTGGCGGCCGGCCACGATCAGCAGATTGTCGATTTGTCCCGGGCCTTCCCGGCGGTGACCATTTTGCAGGTCGAAGCCTTGCTGGAACAGCTGCGCAGCATCCTCGCCCAGGTCACCCTGGCGGTGGAGTACGTGTTGTTATTCGTGCTGGCGGCGGGGATGGCGGTGCTGTTCTCCGGGTTGCAGGCGACCCTGGATGAACGGATTCGCCAAGGTGCGCTGTTGCGTGCCCTGGGGGCCGAACGGCAGTTGCTGGTCAAGGCCCGGCGCATCGAGTTCGGTTTGCTCGGCGCGGTCAGCGGCTTGCTCGCGGCACTGGGTTCGGAGCTGGTCAGCCTGGTGCTTTACCGCTACGCCTTCGACCTGCCCTGGCATCCGCATCCGTGGCTGCTGGTGCTGCCGCTGATTGGCGCCTTGTTGATTGGTGGCGCCGGTGTGTTCGGCACCCGTCGCGCCTTGAACGCCAGCCCCCTGACAGTGTTGCGCGAGGGTTGATAGACTCCAGCACTCTCAACCACAAGAAGTTGCCATGAGCCGTTATCGCCCTCCCCGCACCGCCGGCACCGCGCTGATCACCCCCGAAGGTGAAGCGCGGATGCGTGCCGAGTTTCACGAACTCTGGCACGTGCGCCGGCCGCAGGTGACGCAGTCGGTCAGCGAAGCGGCGGCCCAGGGTGATCGCTCGGAAAACGCCGAGTACACCTACGGCAAAAAGATGTTGCGCGAGATCGACAGCCGCGTGCGGTTTCTCACCAAGCGCCTGGAAGCCCTGAAGGTCGTCAGCGAAAAACCCAGCGATCCGAACAAGGTGTATTTCGGCGCGTGGGTCACTATTGAAGATGAAGAAGGCAAGGAATCCCGTTACCGCATCGTCGGGCCGGATGAACTGGATTTGAAATCAGGGCTGATCAGCATCGATTCCCCGCTGGCACGCGCATTGATCGGCAAGGCGCTGGACGCTGAAGTTCGAGTCCAGACGCCCACGGGCGAGCAACTTGTTTACATCGTAGACATTACCTACCCATAAACAATTAACTTATAAAACCCATTCATCCTGCAATATCTAGCGAAAGTTATAACCCGCGCAAGCTTTGACAACTTTCGAAGTTTGCGCGAAATTAGTAGCGCGCCACAACCGGCGCATAACTTCTGACTAAACTTATTCAAGGATGAATAAACATGACAACTAATATTGAAGGCCTCGATCGCTGGATGGCGAATACCGCCGGTATTCATAAACTGCGCATTGATGAACTTGTTCTGCCAGGCACTCACGACTCCGGCGCTGACAAAAAGGCATCGATCCTCAACTTCCCCCAGGAAATCACCCAGGACGTCCCGCCAGCCGAGCAAATCAAGGCGGGCTTCCGGGTGCTGGACCTGCGTGTAAGGTTTCTGCCCGGTAAGCAAACCAACGATCCCAAGCGCTTCCAGTTGTATCACTGGCACGACCTGAACCGCTTCGTCAGCACCGATATTCTCGACATGCTGAATACCTTTTATGACGCCCCTTCAACCAAGGCTGCCCGAGCCAAAGAACTGATCATCCTGAACTTCCATCAGCTTGATAACTTCACCGATGCGGCCCATGAAGAGTTGCGTTTACTGATTAACGAAAAAATCGGCAAACGGATTATCCCCGAAAGCTACAAGTATTCGACCATTGATGACCTCTGGAACAACACTCCGGGCCGGACCGTGGTGATCTCTTACAACAAATACACTAATAACTCTGACTACTGGAACGGCGTCCAACAACAATGGATCGGGGAAAATTACATTTCCACCGACAAATTGAAGAAGTTCATGGATCAAGCATCTCTTGAAAGCAAAAGAGCGTATTCGCTGCGCTCTATTCAGTGTGCCAAATACACCGGGCTCTTTGTACCGGACGACTTCAGCGACAAAGTCGATGAATGGTTCCATTCAAAGGACCGCAACAGCTACATCCAACGCTTCCACATCATCAACACCGACTGGTCGACACGCAGCCGCATCGTGCACAACTGCAAACATGCCAACCAGATCCGGGCGCAAGCCAAAGGCTGATGCGGCTTCAGCGGCGAGTAATCAACCCTTGGCGCGCGACGCGGGTCAATTGCTTGATCACTTCAGGTGCGTCTTCAAGGCTCGGGGACTGAATCACCGCCAGATCAAAGCTGTCGCTGGCAAAACGCGCCAAGGACTCGCCGTCTTCGACAAATTGAATCAGGAAAGCCGCAGGGCCGCCGTTGCGACGTGGCCAGCCATCGAGATAACGCAGGAGTGTCGGCTGATGTTTGCCGCCAAGCAGGATTTTTGGATTGCGCTGGGTGAGGTGTGCCGTGATCGGCGCGGGGCGTACAACGGGGCTTAGTGCATTCATTGGGTCGTGTCTCTGCCTCAAAAGTCTGCATGGCAGGTGAGAGGCAACACCGAACCAGCGCTTTAGCGGTATTTCGAAGCCTGTTTCAAGCTTCTATCGGCAACTGAATGAGTTACCTGGCGCCCCGCAAGTAGCTGTTTAAATCGGCGCATGGGCAGCATCCTAGAGAACGTGACCGGACAGTGTCAAGAATCCCGAGCAACAAAAAAGGCCCGCGCAATGCGGGCCTTTTCGTTGAGCCAGAGCGGTCAGCCAGCGATGGCGCGGTCTACCGAGAGTTTGCCGGCGCCTTCGATCAGCACCGCGATGCTGCCACCGAGCAGGGCCAGGGCGAACTCATAACCGTTGTTGGACATGAACAACCCGTTGTGGATGTGCACCGAGAAGATCGCCACCAGGGAGAGGAAGGTCAACCCCAGTGCCGCCGGGCGCACCAGCAGGCCAATGATCAAAGCCAGACCGGCGAAAAATTCAGTACCGCCAGCCAGGATCGCCATCAGGTGACCCGGCGCCAGACCCAGGCTTTCCATGTATTGCGCGGTCCCGGCGATGCCGTAGCCACCGAACATTCCGAAGAGTTTCTGCGAGCCGTGGGCGGCGAAGATGATGCCGACGAAAATCCGCAGGACAGTCAGGCCGTAGCCAGCGCGGGTAAACAGAACCTTGTTGATCAGAGTGCTCATGCTGTGTCATCCATTGTGAGTATGTGTGTTGGTTGGCCGCTATATTAATCGGTAAATTAAATGTTAAAAGCGGAAATATCCCACCATAACAATCTATTTATTCGATCACTTCCGTGAGGCGACTTTTTGCCCCTGGGGCTCCAACGACTCCCTCTCCCGATCGAACGCCAAGTAATACTTGTTCACGCTATTAACATAGCTGACGGCACTCATTCCCACCTGTTCCATGGCAATGCGCTCGACCTGGAAGAACCACTGATTCGGGTTCAAGCCCCGGCGCCGGGCCTCGGCGCGCATGGCCTGGACCCGCTCCGGCCCCATGTTGTACGCCGCCAGCACGAACGCCATGCGCTCGCGCTCGTTGAGTTTGGGACTGGAGAAAAATTTGCGACGGATCATGGCCAGGTACTTGGCCCCGGCCTGCACATTGGCGTCGAGGTTTTGAATATTGTTGACCCCGACTCGCTGGGCCGCGGACGGGGTGATCTGCATCAGCCCGGTCGGGCCGCCGCCGCTGCCAGTCTCGGGCTGCAAGGCTGACTCCTTGAACGCCAGCGCCGCCAGGTTCAGCCAGTCCATGCCTTGGGCGTCAGCGTGTTTCTGCAGCACTGGCCGGAGTTTTTCCAGGCGCTGTCGGTCCGCCTTGGCCAGTGGATAGTGCACTTGATACAGCCGTCGGTAGATACGCAGGAACGCCACGTCTTCATCCGACGGCTTTTTGTAGGTGCTCAGGAACCGGTCGATGCTCGCCCGCAACATCGAAGCATCGCGACGTACAAACCAATATTCCTCGCCCGGCTCGCTGATCAGCACCTGCCGGTCGAAACGCAACTTGGGCAGGATCTTGCCCCAGCGCTCGGCAATCGGTTGTTCGACGATGGTCAGATGAAAGATGCCGCCCTGGACCATCTCCAGCACATCCTCGACCGCCAGGCTCGGGTCAACCCACTCGACCTTCACCGGCGCCAGTTTATGCAGGGCGAGTTTTTGATTGATTTGGCTGATCGCATCCCCCGCCGCACTGCCGGTGGGTAAGGCCAGCGTTTTGCCGGAAAGTTGTTCGAGTTTCGTGTAACGGCGCTCGCCCTTGATGCCGACCAGGATCAGCGGGATGTTGCTGGCAATCGGTTCGCTGGTACTGACAGCGTGACCGGATTGCAGGTCGAGCAATTCTCCCGGCGCCACCAGATCGCCCTCCCCGCGCTGCAACGCGCCGAGCAGTTGGTCCTTGGCTTTGGGAATGATCTTGAGGGTAATTTCCTGGCCGTCGCGGGCGTGGCCGTTGAGGTATTGCTCGAAAGCGCGCAGGCGATGGTATTCGACGCCGATGGCCTGCCCCTGGACTTCGCCGGAGCTGTTGCGGCTCTGATTGACCAGGACCTTCAGCACACGGCTGCTGCGGATGGCTGCCAGATCGCGGACCTGGGTCGTCGGCACGGCTTGCAGCGGCCCGGCCAAACGCGCGAGCGCCGGCATTGGCAGCAACAACGAACAACACAGCAGTAGCAAAACCGAGGGACGTGTCATCCACTCTCCGGAAAGAATACTGGTCCGGCTTCAGGGTAAATTCCATGAAGCAAAACATCAGAAACAGAGCGCCTGGAGCGCTGGCAAAGTGCGAAAGACTGGCACAGTGATGGCAGTTTCACCAACCCGACCTGTCTCGCGGCATCAAAAGACAGCTTCAACTCGTTGTAGTTCTTGGTTTTTCTTATAAATCTACAGCTCTGATATGCTTTCCGGCCTTTGGTCCGAGGTAGCACCATGCAACTCATCGATATCGGCGTCAACCTGACCAACCCCAGTTTTGCCGAAAAACACCAGGCAGTACTCGACCGTGCATACGCAGCCGGGGTCTGCCAATTGGTGCTCACCGGTACCAGCGTCGAAGGCAGCGAACAGGCCCTGGAGCTGTGCCGGCAACTGGACGAAAGTGCGCAACGGCTGTTCGCCACCGCCGGTATTCACCCCCACAGCGCCAGCGACTGGAACGCAGATAGCGAGCGAAGCCTGCGCAGTTTGCTCAAGGAGCCGAACATGGTGGCCGTGGGCGAATGCGGACTGGATTTCAATCGCGACTTCTCGCCGCGCCCGCAGCAGGAAAAAGTCCTGGAAAACCATCTGGCGATGGCGGTCGAACTGCAATTGCCGGTGTTCCTCCACGAACGCGATGCCAGTCAACGCTTGCTGGAAATCCTGCGCGACTACCGTGATCAGTTGCCGGCCGCCGTGGTGCATTGCTTCACCGGCGAAAAGAAAGCGCTGTTCAGTTACCTCGACCTGGATCTGCACATCGGCATCACCGGCTGGATCTGTGACGAGCGCCGGGGCACGCACCTGCATCCGTTGGTCAAAGAGATCAAGCGCGGCCGCCTGATGCTGGAAAGTGATGCACCGTACTTGCTGCCGCGCAGCCTGCGCCCGAAACCGAAGAATGGTCGCAACGAGCCGGGGTACCTGACCGAAGTGTTGCGCGAAGTGGCGTTGCACCGGGGCGAGAGCGAGGAAGACCTGGCGGCGCACACCACCGCTTGTGCGCGAGCATTCTTCGCCCTGCCCACAATCGCTGAGTAACCACCCCCCCCCTGTGGGAGCGGGCTTGCTCGCGAAAGCGGTGTATCAGTCAGTACATAGGGCGACTGGAAAACCGCTTTCGCGAGCAAGCCCGCGCCCACATTTGACTGGTGCTGTCCCACACTATCTCTGCGGTGGTTGTTGACCTGTATCAAGATCGAAATCCCTGCATGGCGGCACAATACTGGCACCTTGCCAATGCTGTTTCCGCTATCAGAGAAGACCTTCCTATGGGTGCCTGGCTTAGCAATATCTCGCTGAAATATAAATTCTGGGCGGTCAATGCGGTCGCCTTCGTCACCACCCTGCTGTTGGTGCTGTACGCCGTGCAGCTTGAACAACAGGCTCGCAGTCACGCGTCCCAAGCGTCGGCCCAGGCCCAGGCGCGGTTGCTCAACGCCTGGCCCGCCGGACAACCGCTGCCCAAGGCCGACAACGTGCTGACGTTCAGCCACGGGCAGGCGCCACGGCTGAATGAACAACCGGTGCTGGAACTGACCGACACCCACGACGGTTGGGTCGATATCAACGTCATGCCATTGTTCGGCGACAACACGCTGATGGGCGCCGAAGTGTTCAGCCGCGCCGACGGCCAGCAAGTCGCGGTAATCGCTTACGGCCCGAGCCTGAGCCAGGTGTTCGGCGAACGCTTCTTCAACTATGCGATGGCCGTTGCGGTCCTGATGCTGGCGATGCTCGGCGCCTCGCAGTTGCTGATCCGCTTTCTGCTCAGTCAGCTCAACACGTTGAAAGACGTGATGCTGCATGTGGAAAAAACCGGCGACTTGTCGGCCCGCGTTCCGCTGGCGTGCAAGGATGAAGTCGGGCAGATGGCCAGTGCCTTCAACGCCATGCAGGCCGGTTATCAGCGGGTGGTCAACACCGTCGCCAACACCGCCCGGCAACTGGATGTGGGCGCGGCGCGGCTGGCGGCGAGCATGAATGATGTGCGCCACGGCATGCTCGGCCAGCAAAGCGAAACCGATCAAGCTGCGACCGCGATCAACGAAATGACCGCCACGGTCTACCACATCGCCCAACATGCTGGCGCCACCCGCGACCTGTCGCAAACCGCCGACACCCTGGCCGGCAGCGGCCAGGAAGTGGTCAGCCGGGTACAGAAGTCGATTGCCGGGCTGTCCAGCGGCGTGCAGCAGACCGCCGAGATGATCCAGCGCCTGGCCGAGGACAGTCAAAAGATCAACGGCGTGGTCAGTGTGATTCACAGCATTGCCGAGCAAACCAACCTGCTGGCGCTCAACGCCGCGATCGAGGCGGCGCGAGCCGGGGAAATGGGGCGCGGTTTTGCCGTGGTGGCCGACGAAGTGCGCAACCTGGCCAAGCGCGTGCAAGCCTCGACCGATGAAATCACGCTGATGGTTTCCGCGTTGCAGGCCGGCACCCGGGACGCCGTGGATTTCATGCAGGAAAGCTCGTTCAAGGCCGACGACTGCGTGCAGCAAGCCCAGGAAGCCGGGGCCGCCCTGGCGGAAATCACCAGCGCCGTGGCGCAGATGCGCGAAAGCAATACGCAAATCGCCGTGGCGGCCGAGCAGCAGAGCCATGTGGCCGAGGAAATGAATCGCTCGGTGGTGAGTATTCGCGACGTGACTGAGAACACGGTGCAACAGACCGTGGATTCTGCGACCACCAGCAATGAATTGGCGACGTTGGCCGGGGAGCTGAGCAAGGCGATCGGGCAGCTCAAGCTTTAACGTCAAAAGATCGCAGCCTTCGGCAGCTCCTACATTGGATCGGCGTTCACCTGTAGGAGCTGCCGAAGGCTGCGATCTTTTTTGCCCATTACACCTATCACTCCGATAGCCAACCTCGATTCGCCGCCCACCGCCACCGCGCCTATTCTTCAATCATTGTGTTCAACATGGATTGAGGAGTTTCAACATGGGCAAACGTCACCCTAACCTTCCGGCCTGGCAATGGAAGTCGTACCCACAGAATCACCAGCACCCCACCAACCTGGCGTTGCACCTGATCGCGGTACCGCTGTTCATCATCGGCTTTCTGCTGATTGTTTCCGGGGTGTTCAGCCTGAGTCTGCTGAATGTCGTGATTGGCGTCATCGGTCTGCTCGCCGCACTGGGCTTGCAGCGCCACGGTCACAGCCTGGAGGCGCAAGCCTCCGAGCCGTTCGCTGATCGCAAAGATGCCATGTCACGCTTGCTGGTCGAGCAATTCCTGACCTTCCCGAGATTTTTCCTCAGCGGCGGCTGGTGGCGCGCCTGGCGCAAGCGCCACCGTCACTGAGTCAGGCGAAGATCGTCACGGTCTGGCGACTCATGGCAATCAACTGACCGTCGGCGCTCCACAGCTTCGCCGCCGCGTGACCGTAGCCGTCCGCCGCATGTTCGATGTCCACCAGGTACTTGCACCAGTCCAGGGTGCTCAGCGCCAGCAACGGCTGGACGAATTCGATGGTCCAGGTCAGCGTGCTGCCCGCCGCCGGTTTGTTCAGGTGCGGCAACAGGGCCGGCGGCCAGGCGTCGACCAGGGCCAGGATATACGCCTCGCTGAGCGGTTCTTCCTTCACATCCCCGCGCAAACGCACCCAACCGCCCATGTCCCGGGATTTGTTGCCGGTGAACGGCAGCCCGCCGACGCTCCAGCGCATTGCCAGATGCTTCATGAATTCAGGGGTCACGCCTTTGATGTAAGGCAATTCCTGGCAGTCGTCCCAGTGTTTCATCTCGGGCGCCGGGAGTGCCGCGACGGCCACTTCGGACGGTCGCGAGGCGCCGAAGCTGCCCTGGATTAACGTCACCACCTGGCCTTTCTGCAGCACCCGCCCCAACACCTGGCTGACCGCTTTGCCTTCGCGCAGGACATCAACTTCGAAACTGATCGGCACATCGGGTTCGACCGGGCCGACAAAGGTGATCGCCAGCGAACGCACCGGACGATCCGCCGGGACTTTTGCGCGCATGGCTTCGTACTGCAACGCGGCGACCAGGCCACCGAAACTGGCCCGGCCCTGGCCCCACTCGGCCGGAATAGACAATGCCTGCGGTTCGCTGCGGACAGCGTCGATCAGATCGGAAAAGCGCATGGAAACCTCAAGGCAGGAAAAGATTGAAGGGATCTTAACCAGCCTGCGAGGGTGATACAGCGCTTATTCCGGCCAAAGAGACTGACAGAAAGGACGCCGCGCCCCCTGTAGGAGCTGCCGAAGGCTGCGATCTTTTGATTTTGGCGTCATTGAGGACGCCGAAGATCAAAAGATCGCAGCCTTCGGCAGCTCCTACGGGGGCGGCGGTGTTCTCAGGATTTGAAGCAGGCGGCGCTGAGTTTATCGAGCACCCGGTCCGCACGCCCTTCGGCCTTGGCCATGGTGGTTTTCCACACCGCCACGCAAGGCTGCAAATCCGCTTCCTGTTCGGCCCGCAGCAGCCATTGCCAGCAATCGTGCCAATCGCCCAGTGCAGCCTGGGCCGATTTGAGTCGAGGCAGCGCCTGTTTGGGCAAACGGTCCAGCTCGGGATAGGCCTCGATGCCATAGCGCACTCGCTTGATCAGCAAGCGCAACAAATGACGATCATGAGCCGGGTCGTGCAGGGTCTGGTCGAGTTTCTTCCATTGTTTGGCCAGGCCTTTGTCGATGCGTTTGCGCAAGCCCTTGAGCAACCCCTGACGCTGGGACGCGCGCAGGAAACGCGGAAACGCGTCGAGGATCATCAGCAAGTGGATGACTTCAGGGCTGGTCGCGACCGTCGGATAGGCCTCGTCCATTTGCGCCATGCGCCGCCGCGCGGCTTCGGGTTGACCGTGCTGGAGCAAGTACGCCGCCAGCACTTCGCGATCACGCAGCGGCGTGGTCAATTGGCCAACGCCGGAGGCGGCCACTTCCAATTGCTCCACCCCCGGCAAACCGCGTAACGGGCGCAACAGGCTGCGCAAACGCCGAACCGTGGTGCGCAACTCGTGCAGCGCTTCCGGGTCGGTGCGGGCACTCAAGCGAGCCTGACAGGCCAGCAAACGGACTTCCAGGCTCAAAACCTGAGCCACTAACCGGTCAACCAAGGCAGACATCACTTGCTCCCTGAATCGAATGTGCGTTATCCCGCTCAATATCATCCTGCCTGCGGCGAAACCCGCAGGCATTGAGCTACATCATAGGCTTAGCGACCGGCCCGCGACTCGCGAATGTAGAAACGCGCCTTCTCGGCTTTGCTGGTGCAGCCTTCGTAGGCTTCGAATTGCTGCTGGGTCTTGGCACCGGTCAACAACGACAGGGCCTTGGAATAACTGACAGTGCCGGCGAAACCTTCGGCCTTGGCCAAATCCAGCTCATGCCAGGCGGCGTCAATCTGGGTGCCGCAGCTGTCACGGTAAGCAGTTTTCCCGGCACAACCGGCCAGCGCCAGGGCAATCAAAGGCACACAGATCCAGGCTTTCATCGATAACACCTCAAAGGTAGGTAAACAGTCGTGCAGGTAAGACGGTGCGGCGCGCAAAAAGTGCCTTGCCTCGCCTGCACAAACTATAGCGCTCGCGAGCATACCCATCTGTCGCCATGCAGTGTCGAAAAAACGACGCCCCTGCCCCGGCAAACGACCTTAACGATTGAAGCACGCCCCACGATGGGTGCATTGTTGAACCTTGTCAGACGAGGGCGATTCATGAAAAAGCGTGTCGCATTGGTGCTGGGCTCAGGTGGAGCCCGGGGCTATGCCCATATCGGTGTCATTGAGGAGATCGAGCGGCGTGGCTACGACATCGCCTGCATCGCCGGTTGCTCCATGGGTGCGGTGGTGGGCGGGATTTATGCCGCCGGCAAACTCAATGAGTATCGCGACTGGATCGAAAGTCTGGATTACCTCGATGTGTTGCGCCTGGTGGACGTCAGTTTTCGGCTCGGCGCGATTCGCGGCGAGAAAGTCTTCGGCCAGATCCGCAAGATCGTCGGCGAAATCAATATCGAAGACCTGCGCATTCCCTACACGGCAGTGGCCACCGACCTGACAAACCAGCAGGAAATCTGGTTCCAGGCCGGCTGCCTGCACCAGGCCATCCGCGCCTCGGCGGCGATCCCCAGCTTGTTCACGCCAGTGATGCAGGGCAATCGCATGTTGGTCGATGGCGGTTTGCTCAACCCGTTGCCCATCGTGCCGGTGGTGTCGAGCCATTGTGATTTGATCATCGCGGTCAACCTCAACTCGACCAACCAGCGGCACTATCAATTGCCGGTGATCCAGCGCCCGGCAGCGTTCAAAACGCGCTTCGACAGCCTGATCAACTCCCTTGGCTCGAAGATGCCGTTCCGGCGCAAACAGGCCGAGCAATTGTTGTTGCTGGAACAGGAAGCGCTGAAAGCCGAGGCGGCGGAAATCAATCCGTGGATCGAGTCCGCCGAACCCCAGGCCCAGCAACCGGCAGCCGCTCCGGAAAGTGATGGCGCGCCGAAATCCGCCACCGGTTCATTCATCATCGACAACGTCGGGCCGGCGTCTTTGCTGGACTTGATCAACCAGAGTTTCGAGGTGATGCAGACGTCGTTGGCGCAGTACAAGATTGCCGGGTATCCGCCGGATGTGTTGATCAACGTGCCGAAGCGCGTGTGCCGGTTTTTCGAGTTCTACAAGGCGCCGGAGTTGATCGCCCTGGGCCGGGAAATTGCGCGGGATACGATGGATCGGTATGAGAATGAGCAGAATTGAAGAGCGGAGATCAAAAGATCGCAGCCTTCGGCAGCTCCTACATTGGAATGGCGTACACCCCGCAGGCTGCGATCTTTTCGGTTATCCCTGCGACTCAATCAACCGATACCCCACCCCCGCCTCGGTCACGATAAACCGTGGCTGGGTCGGATCGTCCGCCAGTTTCTGGCGCAAATGCCCGACCACAATCCGCAGGTAATGACTGTCCTCGGTGTGGGTCGGCCCCCAGATATCCTTGAGCAATTGCTGCTGGGTGATGACCCGCCCCGGATGCCGCGCCAGTTGCGCCAGTACTGCGTATTCCTTACGGGTCAGCGCAACTTCAACGCCATCCAGCAACACCCGGCGATAGGCCAGATCCACCGTCAACGGGCCGAACGTCAACGCCGCTTGCTGGGCTTCACCGGCCGGTGCCTGGCGCAACAGAGCGCGCACCCGCGCGAGGAATTCCTGAATGCCGAACGGCTTGGTCACGTAATCATTGGCGCCGCCATCCAGGGCTTCGACTTTCTGCCCTTCGCTGGCGCGCACCGACAGCACCAGCACCGGCACGGTCGACCATTCGCGAAACTCGCGAAGTACTTGCTGGCCGTCCATGTCCGGCAAACCGAGGTCGAGCACCAGCAGGTCGGGTTTGTTCAGCGCGGCTTGCGCCAGGCCTTCGGTGCCGGTGCCGGCCTCCAGCACTTTGTAGCCCTGGGAGACGAGACTGATGCGCAGGAACTTGCGGATCTGCGGTTCGTCGTCGATGACCAAAATGGTCGCGGTCTGGCTCATGAATTCACATCAACAAATAGAAGTGGCAAGAGAGTAGCGCAAGCGCGATCAGGCTTCACTTTCGTAGCCTGGTTGCGCCTGCAACGGCAGGTGCAGGGTGATGCAGGTGCCACGCCCTTCAATGCCATCGGCGACGCTGATCCGCCCGCCGTGGGCGCCAACCATGCCCTGACAGATCGCCAACCCGAGCCCGGTGCCCTGCCCGCCTCGATCACCGCGCGCGGCGGTGTAGAACATGTCGAAAATCTTCGCCCGCTCGTCCTCGGGAATCCCCGGCCCCTCATCGCTGACCGAGAAAAACAGTTCGCTGTCATCGGCTCCGGCGCGCACTTGCAGACGCCCGTGCACCGGTGAAAACCGCGCGGCGTTTTCAATCACATTGACCAGCGCCTGCTCGATCAGCGCCGCATGCACGTAGAGCAGCGGCAACTCGGCGGGCACTTCGATGCTGACCTGCAACGGTGCCAGCACGGCGCGCAGACGATTGAGCGAACTGCCAACAATATCGGCGGGCGACACCCAGTCCCGGGCCAGCTTCAGCGCACCGTGACCGAGGCGGGTCATGTCCAGCAGGTTCTGGATATAACGGTCGAGGCGTTCGGCTTCATCGCGGGTGCCTTCGAGCAGCTCGCGGCGATCCTCCAGCGGAATCGCTTCGCCGAGGGCCAGCAGGCTGTCGATGCTGCCGCGCATGGAGGTCAGCGGCGTGCGCAAATCGTGGGACACCGAGGCCAGTAGCGCGCTGCGCAGTTGCTCGGTTTCGCCGTGCAGCCGCGCCGCTTCCAGGTCTTCGGCCAATTGCGCACGGGCCAGGGCCTGGGCCAGGGGTTGGCTCAGGGCCGTGAGCAAACGCCGACGCTGACCGCTCAAGGTCTGGCCTTCTTTGGCGCACACACCGAGCAACCCCAGCGGCCCGTCTTCGACCGACAACGGCCACCACCACCAACGCCCGGACGGCAAGGTGCCGGTGCCGGCGCCCGCCGGTTGATCGTGTTGCCAGGCCCAATCGGCGGCGGCGCGTTCGGCTTCGGAGAATTCCAGTGGGCCACCGGTTTCGACTTTCCAGCCGCCCTGCCCGTCGCGATTGAGCAGGCACAGTTGCAGATCGCTCCAACCGTTCAAATGCTGAGCGGCGGCGCTGACCACGGCTTGGCGGTCGGTGGCGGCGGTGAGTTTGCGCGAGAGGTCGAGCAGTTCGGTGGTTTCTTCCTGAGTGTCGCGCAGGGCCTGCAACTGCCGGCGTTGGCGGGCCGCGAGGTTACCGGTGAGGGCCGCCATCAGCAGGAAGAACAGCAAGGTCAGCACGTCTTCTTCGCGTTGGATGGCGAACGAGAAATTCGGCGGAATGAACAGAAAGTCGTAAGTCAGAAACGACAGTGCCGCACAGGCCAGCGCCGGGCCGAGGCTGCTGCGCACCGCCACCAGCAACACGGCGGCGAGGAACACCAGGGAGATATTTGGCAGCGGCAACACACTCGCCACGGCCCAGGCCAACGCACTGGCCAAAACCGTAGCCACAAAGGCCAGAACATAGTCGAACCAGACCAACGAATGCGCCGAACGCTGACGGGGCGCGTGCGCTTCGTGATCGCTGTCGAGGACGTTGATTTCCAGTCCACGGGCATCGCGCAGCAAGCGCGACGCCAGACCGCCGCCGAACAAGCGCCGACGTAAACGCTGGCGGGACTGGCCGACCAACACCAGGCTGGCGCGGCGCTCGGCGGCGTGCTGGATCAGGGTTTTCGCCACCTCCCCGGCGCGCAGCAGCACGACTTCGCCGCCAAGGCGTTCGGCCAGTTGCTGGGCGCTTTGCAGGCGCAGACGCGATTGCTCGTCGCGCACGCTGCCGTTGTCCACGTGCACCAGGCTCCAGGGCAAATGCCGACGCTGGGCGACGCGGCTGGCGTGGCGCACCAGACGTTCGGCCTGCGCATCGCCATCGACGCCGACCAGCAAACGACCGCGCACGGCCGGCGCCGCTTGGCCTAGCTGGCGATACCCCTGGGCCAGGTCGTCATCGACCTGGGCCGCCGCCGTTTGCATGGCCATTTCCCGCAGGGCGGTGAGATTGGTCTGGGTGAAAAACGCATCGATGGCCGCCCGCGCCTGCTCCGGCACGTAGACCTTGCCGTCGCGTAGACGCTCAAGCAATTCCCGGGGTGGCAGGTCGATCAGCAGCAGTTCGTAGGCTTCTTGCAGGACCCAGTCCGGCAGGGTTTCGCGAACCTGCACGCCAGTGATGCCGCGCACCTGATCGTTGAGACTTTCCAGGTGCTGGACGTTGACCGTGGTGAACACGTCGATGCCGGCGGCGAGCAGTTCCTGGATGTCTTGCCAGCGTTTGGCGTGACGACTGCCGGGGGCGTTGCTGTGGGCCAGTTCATCGACCAGCACCAGTTTCGGTTTGGCGGCGAGCAAACCGTCGAGGTCCATTTCTTCGAGCATCACGCCACGGTATTCCGAGCGCACCAGCGGTTGTTGCGGCAGGCCGCCAAGCAGGGCTTCGGTTTCGGCACGGCCATGGGTTTCGACCACGCCGGCCAGGACTTTCACGCCCTGGCGCAGTTGGGTGTGGGCCGCTTGCAGCATGGCGTAGGTCTTGCCGACGCCGGGCGCGGCACCGAGGAACACCTTGAGCCGGCCACGGCCATCCCGAGGCAGGTCTGCTAACAACGCGTCGGCGCGGCCGGAGTCACTCATCTGTCATTGCCTTGTTCGACTTGGAATTGGGGGGTTGCGTTAAAAGATCGCAGCCTTCGGCAGCTCCTACAGGGATTGCGGTGTCGACACGGTCTGCGTAGGAGCTGCCGCAGGCTGCGATCTTTTGATCTATAGCTTCTCAAGCGCCACATTCAACTCAAACACATTCACCACCGGCGGCCCCACCAACGGCTGCTCAATGTGAGCATTCATCAACTGTTCAACCTTCGCCACCGGGAGATTACGCGCCGCTGCAACACGCGCCAGTTGATAGGCAATCGCCGCCGGTGGCAAGTGTGGATCGAGGCCGCTGCCGGAGGTGGTCAGCATCGCCAAGGGCACCGGGCCCTGGCCTGGCACCAGCAGTTTATTGGCGTCGTCGATCACCCGCGTCGCCAGGGCCGGGTTGCTCGGCGACAGGTTGCTCGCGCTGCTCGACACCGTGGCAAACGCCCCCGCCGATGGCCGTGGATGGAACCAGGCATCACCGACGAAATCCTGGGCAATCAGCGATGAGCCACGGACCTTGCCATCGGCGTCGCGCACCAGGCTGCCATTGGCCTGGTCCGGGAAGGCAACCTGGGCCACGCCGGTGACCACCAAGGGGTAGGCGACGCCGGTGATCAGCGTCATCAGGACCAGCAGGCTCAGGGCCGGACGTATCATTGTGGACATTTCAAAATCCTCGAATTCAGAGAGTAAATACAGCGTTCAGTCAGGTGGACCGTGGTGCATTCATCGCGAGCAAGCTTTGCTCCTGCGGTTTTGCGCGACCTGTAGGAGCAAGGCTTGCCCGCGATGGCGGCGCATCTGACACGCCGCCTCGGAGGGTCAGACCAGATGCAACGCCGTCAACAGCATGTCGATCGCCTTGATGCCCACGAACGGCACCACAATCCCGCCCAACCCGTAGATCAGCAGGTTGCGACGCAGCAACGCCGCCGCACTCGCCGCTTGCACCCGCACACCGCGCAGGGCCAACGGGATCAGCACCACGATGATCAAGGCGTTGAACACAATCGCCGAGAGAATCGCGCTCTGCGGGCTGGTCAAATGCATGACGTTCAGCACGCCGAGTTGCGGGTAGATCGAGGCGAACAGCGCCGGCAGGATGGCGAAGTATTTGGCCACGTCGTTGGCGATGGAAAAGGTCGTCAGCGCACCGCGGGTCACCAGCAACTCCTTGCCGATCTGCACCACGTCCAGCAACTTCGTTGGGTCGCTGTCGAGGTCGACCATGTTCGCCGCCTCACGCGCCGCTTGCGTCCCGTCGTTCATCGCCATGCCGACGTCTGCCTGGGCCAGGGCCGGGGCATCGTTGGCGCCGTCGCCGCACATCGCGACCAGCCGACCGTCGTTCTGCTCGTGACGAATGCGCACCAGTTTTTTCTCCGGGGTGGCTTCGGCCAGTACGTCATCGACCCCCGCTTCAGCGGCAATCGCCGCAGCGGTCAACGGGTTGTCGCCGGTCACCATGACGGTGCGAATCCCCAGTTTGCGCAGTTCGGCGAAACGTTCGCGGATGCCGGGCTTGACCACATCCTTGAGGTGGATCGCACCGAGCAACTTACCGTCGGCGCAGACCAGCAACGGGGTGCCGCCGCTCTGGGCGATCTTGTCGATTTCCCGGGACAGGGACGGCGCCAGATCGGCACGTTTCAGGCCGACGAAGGCCAGCAGCGAATCCACCGCGCCTTTGCGATACACGCGGCCCTGATAGTCCACACCGGACAGGCGAGTCTCGGCGCTGAACGGCACGGCAGTCAGCAGCTCGGCGCTTGGCTCAGGCTGCGGATGCAGACCGCGCAGGTACTCAACAATGGATTTGCCTTCAGCCGTGTCATCCGCCAGCGAAGCGAACAACGCGCCTTCGGCCAGTTCCTTGGCGCTGACGCCCGGTGCCGCATACACGGCGGTGCAACGACGATTGCCGAAGGTGATGGTGCCAGTCTTGTCCAGCAGCAGAACGTGCACGTCCCCCGCCGCTTCCACGGCGCGGCCGGATTTGGCGATCACGTTCAGGCGAACCAGACGATCCATCCCGGCAATACCGATGGCCGACAACAGGCCGCCGATGGTGGTCGGAATCAGCGTGACCAATAACGCCACCAGGAACACCAGCGGCAGGCTGCCATTGGCGAAGTGGGCGAACGGTTGCAGAGTCACGACCACCAGCAGGAAGATCAGCGTCAGGCCGATCAGCAGGATGTCCAACGCCACTTCGTTTGGAGTTTTCTGCCGTTTGGCGCCTTCGACCAGCGCAATCATGCGGTCCAGCGTCGATTCGCCCGGGTTGGCGGTGATGCGCACCAGCAGCCAGTCGGAGACCAGCCGGGTGTTGCCGGTGACGGCCGAACGGTCGCCGCCGGACTCGCGAATCACGGGCGCGGATTCACCGGTAATCGCCGCTTCGTTGACCGCTGCGATGCCCTCGATCACCTCGCCGTCACCGGGGATCATTTCCCCGGCTTCGACGCGCACCACGTCGTCCTTGCGCAGGCTGGTGGCGGGCACGACCTGGAAGGTGCCGTTAGAGGTTTTGCGCCGGGCGCTCAAGCCCTCGCTGCCGGCCTTGAGGCTGTCGGCGCGGGCCTTGCCGCGACCTTCGGCCAGGGCTTCGGCGAAGTTGGCGAACAGCACGGTGAACCACAGCCACAGGGCGATTTGCGCCGCGACGAAGGTCGGCACGCTGCCGTCGGGAATGAAGCAGAGCACGGTGGTCAGGATCGCGGTCAGTTCGACCACCAGCATCACCGGCGCACGCTGCAATTGCCGTGGGTCAAGTTTGACGAAGGCTTGCACCAGCGCCGGACGCCATAGCGCCGAGATCGCGGTTTTCGGTTGTTCCGGCGCTTTGGCGGCGACGGGTTTAGTTGCGGGCATATTCATCATCTAGTCCTCAGAAGCCCATGCTCAGGTGTTCGGCAATCGGCCCCAGTGCCAGCGTCGGCAAGAAGGTCAAACCACCCACCAGCAAAATGGTCACGGTCAGCAGGGTCACGAACAGCGGGCCATGGGTCGGGAAGCTGTTTTGGCCAATCGGCGCGGTTTTCTTCATCGCCAGGCTGCCGGCCAACGCCAGAACCGGGAGGATGTAACCGAAGCGACCGATCAACATGCCCAGCCCCAGCATCAGGTTGTGGAACGGGGTGTTGGCACTCAGGCCACCAAACGCCGAACCGTTGTTGGCACTGGCCGAGGTGTAGGCGTACAGCAACTGGCTGAAACCGTGGGGGCCGGGGTTACTAATCGTCGCGGCGGGGCCCGGCAGGCTGGCCGCGATGGCGCCCAGCACCAGCACGCCAACCGGCATCACCAGCAAGGTCACGACCAACAGTTGCACTTCCTTGGCCTGCAGTTTTTTGCCGAGGTATTCCGGGGTGCGGCCAATCATCAGGCCGGCGAGGAACACCGCGATCAACACGTTCAGCAACATGCCGTAGAGGCCCGCACCGACGCCGCCGAAAATCACTTCGCCGACCATCATGTTGACCAGCGCGACCATGCCGCTCAGCGGGTTAAGGCTGTCGTGCATGCCGTTGACCGAACCGTTGGACGCCGCAGTAGTCGTCACCGACCAGAGCACGGTGGCCGTGGTGCCGAAACGCGCTTCCTTGCCTTCCAGCGGCGCGGTCTGCTCGACGGCAGCGTTGGCCAGCATCGGGTTGGGCTGGTACTCGGCCCACATCGACGTCGCGCCGCCGATCAGGAACAGCGCCAACATGCAGGCCACAATCGCGCGGCTCTGACGCAGGTCTTTGACGTAGTGGCCGAAGGTGAACACCAAAGCGACCGGGATCAGGATGATCGAACTGACTTCGAAGAGGTTGCTCCAGGCAGTCGGGTTCTCGAACGGGTGCGCCGAGTTCACGCCGAAGAAGCCACCACCGTTGGTGCCGAGCTGCTTGATCGCAATCTGGCTGGCCGCCGGCCCCAGCGGGATCACTTGATCGACGCCTTGCATCGTCACGGCATTCACGTATTGCGCGAAGGTTTGCGGCACGCCCTGCCAGACCAGGTACAGCGCCAGCAGCAAACACAGGGGCAGCAGGCCGTAGAGGGTGGCGCGGGTCATGTCGACCCAGAAGTTGCCCAGGGTCTTGGTGGACTTGCGACCGATACCCCGGCACAACGCGACCAGCACCGCGAGACCGGTAGCGGCGCTGACGAAGTTCTGCACGGTGAGGCCGGCCATCTGACTCAAGTAGCTCAGGGACGCTTCACCGCTGTAGGCCTGCCAGTTGGTGTTGGTCATGAAGCTGATGGCGGTGTTGAACGCCAGCGTCCACTCCTGACCCGGCAGGTTTTGCGGATTGAGCGGCAAGTGGTCCTGGAACA
>Ga0302175_10000227_pt1 | contig 21936 bp, 19 predicted proteins | sample I_Fen_N3_3_FD_198791 | JGI IMG/M metagenome (GOLD analysis project Ga0302175, IMG submission 198791) | Peat permafrost microbial communities from Stordalen Mire near Abisko, Sweden - I_Fen_N3_3 | ecosystem: Environmental > Terrestrial > Soil > Wetlands > Permafrost | place: Sweden: Abisko... | reverse complement strand
AGCCTTCGGCAGCTCCTACGGGGGTTGTATTTCAACCCACGGGCATCGTGGTTTGGGCCGGCGTCAGGCAGTAATGTTCAATCAGTTGTCGTAATAGATGCACGGTAGGCTGCAAACGTGACATTTCGAGGTATTCCCCCGGTTGGTGAGCGCAGGCGATGTCGCCGGGGCCGAGCACCAGTGTTTCGCAGCCAAGACGCTGAAGATAAGGCGCTTCGGTGCCGAACGCTACTGCTTCGGCGCGATGACCGGTGAGCTTTTCCGCGACCCGGACCAATTCGGCGTCTTCGGCTTGCTCGAACGGCGGCACTTCCGGGAACAGCGGCGCGTAATCGATCTTCACCTGATGCCGTTCGGCAATCGGATTGAGCTTCTGCAAAATCGCGGCGCGCAGGGCATTCGGGTCCATGCCCGGCAACGGTCGCAGGTCGAATTCCAGCGAGCATTGGCCGCAGATGCGGTTGGGATTGTCGCCGCCGTGGATGCAGCCGAAGTTCATGGTCGGCGTCGGCACGCCAAACTGTGGATTACGGAATTCACGCTGCCACGACAGACGCAAGCCGCGCAGTTCGCCGATGGCATCGTGCATGGCTTCGAGGGCGCTGTGGCCCAGGCTTGGGTCGGAGGAATGGCCGCTGCGCCCGAGAATATCGATACGCTCCATCATCACGCCTTTGTGCAGGCGGATCGGCTTGAGGCCGGTCGGCTCGCCAATCACCGCCGCCCGCCCCAACGGACGCCCGGCGGCGGCCAGGGCGCGCGCGCCGGACATGGAGCTTTCTTCATCGCAAGTGGCGAGGATCATCAACGGTTGCTTGAACGACTGGTCGAGCAACGGGATGACCGCTTCGATGGCCAGGGCGAAAAAGCCCTTCATGTCACAACTGCCGAGGCCGACCCAGCGGCCGTCCACTTCGGTCAGTTTCAACGGATCGGTCTGCCACAGCGCGCCATCGAACGGCACAGTGTCGCTGTGCCCGGCCAGCACCAGGCCGCCGGGGCCGGAACCAAAACTGGCGAGCAAGTTGAATTTGCCGGGGCTGACCTGCTGGATATCGCAGGCGAAACCCAAATCACCGAGCCAGGTCGCCAGCAAATCGATCACCGGACGATTGGTCTGATCCAGGCTCGGCTGGGTACAACTGACGGACGGTGCGGCGATCAGCGCAGCGAACTGATCTTTCATGGACGGCAAAGGCATCGCTGACTCCAACTCCCGAATTGAAGTCCATCATAGAACCATCTGGCGACAGGAATAAACCGTCGCGGCGCGTAGGTTTAGCCAGTGCTGTACACTGCACGACCTTGGCAGCCACACATTCCCCCGGCTGCGCTCCCGATCCTGGATTTTCCGGCCATGCAGAAAGAAACCGAAATCAAGCTCCGCGTCAGCCGCGAAACCCTCGCCGCCCTGCGCGAGCACCCGCTCCTGAAAAAACGCAACAAAAGTGGCTGGGAACGCCGTGAGTTGATGAACCAATACTTCGACACGCCAGAGCGCGACCTGGCCCGCGCCAAGGTTGCCCTGCGCCTGCGCAAGGACGGCGAAGAAGTCATCCAGACCCTCAAGACTCGCGGCCAGAGCATCGCCGGTCTGTCCGAGCGTAACGAGTACGACTGGAACCTGCCCAAAGCCAAGCTCGACGTGAAGAAACTCGACGGCGAATGCTGGCCTGAGGAACTGGCCGAACTGGACAAGAAAACCCTGAAGGCCATCTTCACCACCGATTTCGTTCGCGAGCGTGCGGAAATCGCCTGGGGCCGTGGCAAGACCAAAGTGGTCATCGAAGCGGCGCTGGACTTCGGTCACGTGGTGGTCGGCAAGCAGAAAGAAGAAATCTGCGAACTGGAACTGGAATTGCGCGAAGGCGAACCTGCCGCGCTGCTGGAACTGGCCGCCGAACTGGCCGCGACCCTGCCCCTGATGCCGTGTGACATCAGCAAGGCCGAGCGCGGTTATCGTTTGTACGACGCCAACAGCTACTCCCTGAGCCTGCCGGCGCCGCAGATCACCGCCGAAATGCCGCTGGACGACGCTTTCGCCGCGCTGAGCTGGCATTTGCTCGGCAGCAGCCAGCGTCTGGCTGAGCAGTATCGCTTCAATGGCCACTGGCGTTTGTTGCAGGACTGGGTCGAAAACCTCGGTGAACTGCGCGCACTGCTCAGCAGCCTCGGTCAAGCCGCACCGCGTCAGTCGACTCACGATCTGCGCGTGGCCCTCGACGCCTTGCTGGAAGACTGGCGTCCACTGGTTCAGGCCGGCCTGGACGACGAAGACGTGCGTAAAGCCGCGCCGGAGCAGTTCCTCGAAGAACTGGAAGATCCGCGCTGGGGCTTGTTCTCGCTGAACACGTCGCGCTGGTTGTTGGCGCGCACCTGGGCGGCCGATCGTAACGTGCGTGGCAATCGTCAAGGCGCTGCACAATTGGCCAACTGGTTGCCGCGCCTGCTGGGCGAGGAAGCCACGTCCCTGCAATTGCAGCGTTATCAGCAACAGCCAGAAGACTTGGCCGAGCAACTGCCGCGCATCGAACGCATCCAGGCCTGGATGCACCATGCCCGTGGCGTGCTGGACATTCCGGAAATGGATCGCCTGTATGGCGAGCTGAACAAACTGGCGCAACTGGCCAACGAGCCGATCACCGACGAAAGCCTGGATGCGCGTAAGCAGCAGGCGATTGCCGTGTATCAGAACCGTGCGTGGAAAATGTTGCTGCGTATGTAATACCACCAAAAGATCGCAGCCTTCGGCAGCTCCTACGGGTGTACACATTCCCCTGTAGGAGCTGCCGTAAGCCATTGCGGTGTATCAGAACCGTAACTGGAGAATGTTGTTGCGTATGTAATACCGCCAAAAGATCGCAGCCTTCGGCAGCTCCTACGGGTGTACACATTCCCCTGTAGGAGCTGCCGAAGGCTGCGATCTTTTGCTTTACCGCAACACCGGCAAACTCGTCGTGGACTTGATCTCCGACAGCGCCACAATCGAGTTCACTTCCTGAATCCCCGGCACCATCGAAAGCTTCTCGAAGAAAAACCGCTCATACGCCTCGATGTCCGCCGTCACAATCCGCAGCAAAAAATCCACCGACCCCATCAGCACATAACACTCCAGCACTTCGGGAAAACCGCGAATCGCCTCGGTGAACTCGGTGAAGTTCGAACGCCCGTGGGCGTTGAGTTTGATCTCGGCAAAGATCTGCGTGTTCAGGCCGATTTTCTTGCGATCGAGCAACGTCACCTGACCGCGAATGATCCCCTCCTCCTTCATCCGCTGAATCCGCCGCCAGCACGGCGACTGCGACAGCCCGACCTGCTCGGCGATCTGCGCACTGGAAAGCGAAGCGTCCTCTTGCAGCAACGCGAGAATCTTGCGGTCGTAGCCATCCAGCTCGGCGTGCATAAAAAAACCTTTGATTGAGGACCTGTTGAATCAAACGATTCGATAAATCGCCATTACGCCCGATCATAGCCAAGAAATGCCCGGTGCCGAATGTAAAAATCCCTCCAATGATTTTGGAGACCGACCATGCCGCACCGTGAAGCCGTAAACACCCCGCCGACCCGCGCCGACGTGTGGAATGTCAGCAACGCCCATTGCCGCGTGCAGTACCAACTGCTGGCCGAAGCCGAACCGGATGTGCTGTGCCGCGCACTCAACCTGTTCGCCTTGCAGTTTTTGACTCCGGAGCAAGTCAACGTGCAGCGCATGGACGATTTGCTGTCGGTCGATATCGTGATCGACGGCCTGAGCTGGCACCGTGCCGAAGTGATCGTGGAAAAACTGCGTAACCTGATCAGCGTCTGCTCGGTGAACCTGCAAAGTGTCGATGCGGCGTGGGATGAACAGGCCCAGGCGGCGGGCTGAAAGAACTGGAAACGGCTTCGTCGGGTAGTGGCCCAACGGTCTGCGGGTCCGCGACTATCCTTTGCACACTGCGGTCTAGATCGCTGTTTGCAGGAATGTTCATAAGGAACCCGCATGTCCGTTCAACTTGCCACTCAGGACCGCTGGCTGGATCTCAATGATTTGCTGCGAGAACTGGTCGCCCAGGGCTTTATCAATCAGGATTCGGCCGAACTCGCGCTCAACGCCCGACGTCGACATGCCGCCAATGGCCAGTTGCACCCGCTGGAGTTTATTGCCGGCCAGCACCTCGACGACCTCAGCCGTCCCGGCAAACACCTGGACCTGGAAAGCCTGACCCTGTGGCTGTCGCAACAGGCCGGCCAGCCTTATTTGCGCATCGATCCACTGAAGATCAACGTCGCGGCCATCACGCCGCTGATGTCCTACGCCTTCGCCCAGCGCCACAAGATTCTCGCGGTTTCCATCGATCGCGACGCCGTGACCGTGGCCAGCGCCCAGCCCTACGTCAATGGCTGGGAGGCCGACCTGACCCACGTGCTGAAGCTGCCGATCAAACGCGTGGTAGCCAACCCGGCGGACATCCAGCGCTTCAGCGTGGAGTTTTTCCGCTTGGCCAAATCGGTGACCGGCGCGACTAACGCCGATCAACAGACCAGCACCCTCGGTAACTTCGAACAACTGCTCAACCTCGGCGCCAGCGACCAGGAGCCGGACGCCAACGACGCGCACATCGTCAACATCGTCGATTGGCTGTTCCAGTACGCGTTCCAGCAGCGCGCCAGTGATATCCACATCGAACCCCGGCGCGAGCAAGGCACCGTGCGGTTTCGCATCGACGGCGTGCTGCACAACGTCTATCAATTCCCGCCGCAAGTGACCATGGCCATCGTCAGCCGCCTGAAAAGCCTGGGCCGGATGAACGTCGCGGAAAAACGCAAACCCCAGGACGGCCGGGTCAAGACCAAGACCCCGGACGGCGGCGAAGTCGAACTGCGGCTATCGACCTTGCCCACGGCGTTCGGCGAAAAAATGGTCATGCGGATCTTCGACCCGGAAGTGCTGCTCAAGGACTTCGATCAACTGGGCTTCTGCGCCGATGACCTGCGCCGCTGGCAGGACATGACCCGCCAGCCCAACGGCATCATCCTGGTGACCGGGCCGACCGGTTCGGGCAAGACCACCACGCTCTATACAACGCTGAAAAAACTGGCGACCTCAGAGGTCAATCTCTGCACCATCGAAGACCCGATTGAAATGGTCGAGCCAGCCTTCAACCAGATGCAGGTCCAGCACAACATCGACCTGACCTTCGCTGCCGGCGTGCGTGCGCTGATGCGGCAAGACCCGGACATCATCATGATCGGCGAGATCCGCGACCTCGAAACCGCCGAAATGGCGATCCAGGCCGCGCTCACCGGTCACCTCGTGCTCTCGACCCTGCACACCAACGACGCACCGAGCGCCATCAGCCGTTTGCTGGAACTCGGCGTGCCGCATTACCTGATCAAAGCCACGGTGCTGGGGGTCATGGCCCAAAGGCTGGTGCGCACCTTGTGCCCGCATTGCAAGGCGCCGCTGACCCTGGGCGAAGACGATTGGCAAACCCTGACCCGCCCCTGGCAAGCACCTCTGCCGACCAACGCCCAACGCGCCATCGGCTGCCTGGAATGCCGCGACACCGGCTATCGCGGCCGCGCCGGGGTCTACGAAATCATGCAACTGACCGACAGCGTCAAAGCGCTGATCACCCCGGATACCGACTTGCTTGCGGTTCGGCGTCAGGCGTTCAAGGAAGGCATGCGCAGCTTGCGGTTGTCCGGGGCGCAGAAAGTCGCGGCGGGGCTGACCACGATTGAGGAGGTGTTGCGGGTGACGCCGCAGAGTGAGCAGAAATGAAACCTTTTATGTCTCCTGATGATGCAAGGGGTGACTAAGCGGTTCTGCTATCGGACCTGCGCCGCTACACTCCAGCCATCGCAGTTTCATTGATTAACAGGGAATCGTTATGCAGATCGGTAGTGTGCTTTTACTCTTCGTCGGCCTGGTCGTCGCCATTCTGTTCATGGGTTTCAAGGTGGTGCCCCAGGGTTATCAGTGGACGGTCGAGCGTTTCGGCCGTTACACCAACACCCTCAAGCCCGGGCTGAACATCATCATTCCGATCGTGGACCGCATCGGCCGCAAGATGAATGTCATGGAAAGCGTGCTGGATATTCCGCCCCAGGAAGTCATCACCGCTGACAACGCCACGGTGCAGATCGACGCCGTGTGCTTCTTCCAGGTGGTCAACACGGCCCAGGCCGCCTACGAGGTGAACAACCTCGAACACGCCATTCGCAACCTGCTGCAAACCAATATCCGTACCGTACTCGGTTCGATGGAGCTGGACGCGATGCTCAGCCAGCGCGACGGTATCAACGAAAAACTCCTGCGCACGGTGGATGAAGCCACGGCGCCGTGGGGCATCAAGATCACCCGGATCGAAATCAAGGACATCAGCCCGCCGGCGGATTTGATGGCCGCGATGTCTGGCCAGATGAAAGCCGAGCGGATCAAGCGTGCGCAAATCCTCGAAGCCGAAGGCCTGCGAGCCGCCGCGATCCTGACCGCCGAAGGCAAGAAACAGGCGCAGATCCTCGAAGCCGAAGGTGGCCGTCAGGCGGCTTTCCTCGAATCCGAAGCCCGGGAGCGTCAGGCCGAAGCCGAAGCCCAGGCCACCAAAGTGGTGTCTGAAGCCATCGCCAACGGCAACGTGCAGGCGGTGAACTACTTCGTCGCGCAAAAATACATCGATGCGCTGGGCAAACTGGCCTCGGCCAACAACAGCAAAGTGATCCTGATGCCGCTGGAGGCCAGTTCGATGATCGGCGCGGTCGGCGGCATCGGCGAAATCGTCAAGGCCACCTTCGATAACAAGAAAGCCTGAGGCGCGCCATGTGGGCATTCCTGCAACATTTGTCGTTCTGGGACTGGCTGGGGCTCGGCACAGTACTGCTGATTCTTGAAGTGTTCGGCGCCGGTGGCTATCTGCTGTGGATTGGCTTGGCGGCGGCAGCGGTTGGCGTGCTGACCTTTGTGCTGCCCGGCCTGTCCTGGGAAATGCAGTTTTTGCTGTTCGGCCTGCTGTCGATTGCCACCGCACTGTACTGGTGGCGACGCCAGCGCAGCGCCGTGAGGCAGAGCGACCAGCCCAACCTGAATCTTCGAGGCCAGGAACTGATCGGCAAAACCTTTGTGGTGCATGAAGCGATTATCGATGGCCGGGGCAAGATCAAGGTCGCCGATGGCGTGTGGATGGCTCGCGGGCCGGACGCCGCGCTGGGCAGCCGGGTGCGGGTGATCAGCCAGCAAGGGGCGATTCTGCTGGTGGAACCGGCGGACTGAGCGGTCATGGAACTCGATTGGGTAAATGGCGATCAAACCCCGTAGTTAACCCAGTGGAGTCACCCATCATGCGTCTCAAACTTGCTGTCGCTACCCTTGCCTTGCTGTCCCTGCCCGTTGGTTCAGCGATGGCCGACAGCTTTTGGCGTAACGTCATTTCGTCCGGTGCAACCACCGGCTCGACCTACCTGACCTTCAAGGATCACAAGCTGATCGTCGCGGCCCAGGACGATGCCGGCAGCTTTGTCGCCAGTGACGGCGGCATCCGTGGCCCTTACCTGGAAGCCGCGATACAGAAAGTCCGCGCCGACAACCCGGGCCTGCAAGCCACGGACATGGAACTGGCGAATGCGATCCTGGCGAAGAATGCCGTCGCTTCGGACTAAGCTTTACCGATGTGAAAAATGCCGCTCATCTGAGCGGCATTTTTTATGGGCCGAGAAAACTGCACTGCACTTTCCTATAGCTGCCGATGCCAAAACCCAAAAGCAAAGATCGCAGCCTTCGGCAGCTCCTACATGGAAACGCGAGCGCCTGCCGGAGGCTGCGATCTTTTGATCTTGCTCAGCGGTAATCGTCCACCGGCACACAGGCGCAAAACAGATTGCGGTCGCCGTAGACGTTATCCACCCGGTTCACCGCTGGCCAATACTTGTGCGCCTTAGTGTGTGCATCCGGCGTCACCGCTTGCTCGATGCTGTAGGGCCGCGCCCAAACCCCGGTGATATCGGCCAGGGTATGCGGGGCGCGCTTCAACGGGTTGTCCTCGGCGTCCCAGTTGCCGTTTTGCACTTCGGTGATTTCAGCGCGAATGCTCAACATCGCGCCGATAAACCGGTCCAGTTCAGCCTTGGATTCACTCTCGGTCGGTTCGACCATCAAGGTTCCCGGCACCGGAAAAGACATGGTGGGCGCATGGAAGCCGTAATCTATCAGACGCTTGGCCACGTCCTCTTCGCTGATGCCGGTCAACGCCTTGAGCGGCCGCAGATCCAGAATGCATTCATGGGCCACCCGCTCGTTACGCCCGGTGTAGAGCACAGGGAAGGCGCCGGACAAATGCTGCGCCAGGTAATTCGCCGCCAGGATCGCCACTTCACTGGCATCCGCAAGTTGCGGCCCCATCATGGCGATGTACATCCAACTGATCGGCAGAATGCTCGCACTGCCCCACGGCGCTGCGCTGACCGCGCCGTTCTGTGGTTGCGGCCCGTCGATCGGCACCACCGGGTGATTGGCCACGAACGGCGCCAAGTGCGCGCGCACACCAATCGGCCCCATGCCCGGGCCACCACCGCCGTGAGGAATGCAGAAGGTTTTGTGCAGGTTCATGTGGGAAACGTCGGCACCAATGTCCGCCGGCCGTGCCAGGCCGACCTGGGCGTTGAGGTTGGCGCCATCCATGTAAACCTGACCGCCGTGGTTGTGGATAACTTCACAGATCTCGCTGATGCCTTCCTCATACACACCGTGGGTCGAGGGATACGTCGCCATGAGGCAAGCGAGTTTGTCCCCCGCCGCTGAGGCTTTGTCTTTCAGGTCCTCCAGATCGACGTTACCCGCCTCATCGCACTCGACGATCACCACCCGCATCCCGGCCATTTGCGCCGAGGCCGGGTTGGTGCCGTGGGCCGAGGACGGAATCAGACAGATATCCCTCGCTCCCTGATGCCGACTCTCGTGGTATTTGCGAATCGCCAGCAGCCCGGCGTATTCGCCTTGGGCGCCGGAGTTGGGCTGCATGCAGATCGCGTCGAAACCGGTGATCGCGCAGAGCCAGCGCTCCAGTTCCTCGATCATCAGCGCGTAACCCACAGCCTGCTCCCTCGGGACAAACGGGTGCAGGTTGGCGAATTGCGGCCAGGTGATGGGGATCATCTCGCTGGTGGCGTTGAGTTTCATGGTGCAGGAGCCCAGCGGGATCATTGACTGGTTCAGCGCCAGGTCTTTGTTCTCCAGTTGCTTGAGGTAGCGCAGCATCTCGGTTTCGCTGTGATGGGCGCTGAACACCGGGTGACGCAGGTAAGGCGTGGTGCGCAGCAAGCCATCGGGAATGCCGGAGACCAGGGTTTCGGCGTCAAGTTCGTCGACGTTGAGCCCATGATCGGCACCGAGGAACACATCGAACAGCTTCGTCACCGTGGTTTCGTCGCAGGTTTCATCGAGGCTCAGGCCCAATTGCCCGCGCCCGAGAATGCGCACATTGATCTGCGCGGCCTGGGCGCTTTCGATGATCGCGGTCTGGGCGCCGCCGACCTCCAGGGTCAAGGTGTCGAAAAAATGCCTGTTGAGGCGGGTAATGCCGTGGCGCTCCAGGCCGGTGGCGAGGATGCAGGTCAGCCGATGCACACGCTGGGCAATCCGTTTCAGCCCTTCCGGGCCGTGATAGACCGCGTAGAAACTGGCGATATTGGCCAGCAACACCTGAGCGGTGCAGATGTTCGAGTTGGCCTTCTCCCGGCGGATATGTTGCTCGCGGGTTTGCAGGGCCATGCGCAGGGCGACGTTGCCGCGAGCGTCCTTTGACACGCCAATGATTCGCCCCGGAATCGCCCGTTTGTACTCATCGCGGCTGGCAAAAAACGCCGCGTGCGGGCCGCCATACCCCATGGGCACGCCGAACCGTTGGGACGAACCGAACACCACGTCGGCGCCCAATTCCCCCGGCGGTGTCAGCAACAACAGGCTCAGCAGATCGGTCGCGACACAGGCCAACGCCTGCTGGGCATGCAGGTGATCGATCAACGGCCGCAGATCGCGGATCTCGCCGTGGGTGTCGGGGTATTGCAGCAACGCGCCGAACACCGGGTGCTGCTTCAAGTTATCCACAGCGTCGACGATCAACTCGAAACCGAAGCCTTCGGCCCGGGTGCGGACCACGGAAATGGTCTGTGGATGGCAGTTCTCATCGACGAAAAACAGATTGCTCTTGGACTTGGCTACGCGCTTGGCCAGGGCCATGGCTTCCGCCGCCGCCGTGGCTTCGTCCAGCAGCGAGGCGTTGGCCAATTCCAGGCCGGTAAGGTCGATGGTCAGTTGCTGGAAATTGAGCAACGCTTCGAGCCGGCCCTGGGCAATCTCCGGCTGATACGGCGTGTATGCGGTGTACCAACCGGGATTTTCCAGGACGTTGCGCAAGATAACGGTAGGCGTCAGGGTGCCGTGATAGCCCATGCCGATCAGGCTGGTCCAGACCTGGTTCTGTTCGGCATAGCCGCGCAGCTTGGCCAGCGCAGCCTCCTCGTCGAGGGCCGGCGGCAGGTCCAGTTCACGGTTGAGGCGAATGCCCGGCGGTACGGTCTGCTCGATCAGCTCGACCCGGCTGCCCAGGCCGAGGCTGTCGAGCATCGCCTGCTGCTCGGCGGCATCGGGGCCCAAGTGGCGGCGCAGGAAAGCATTGGGGTCGCGTAACTGACTCAAGGACGGCAACTGGGACATGACGGGCTCTCTCTTGACTGGCGCTCAGCGTCGATGCAACACGGTCAAACCAGCATAGCAGTCGATACCCGAGCGGATGGCGTGGCGCCGCCGCTCGATCCGGCTCATCATGTTCGCCGTCTCCCTAACGTCCGCTATCGGGTGTCTACTGTTTATGAGCCAACTGCCATTTCTGCCGTTTTCCAAACCCGTCATCGACGAAGCCACGATTGCGGCGGTCGGTGATGTATTGCGTTCGGGCTGGATCACCAGCGGCCCCAAGGTCCAGGCCTTTGAAGCGCAACTCTCGGAGTTCTTCGGCGGGCGCCCGGTGCGCACGTTCAATTCCGGCACCTGCACCATGGAAATCGCCCTGCGCATCGCCGGCATCAGGCCGGGGGATGAGGTGATTACCACGCCGATTTCCTGGGTCGCCACCGCCAACGTAATTCTGGAAGTGGGCGCCACGCCGGTGTTTGCCGACATTGATCCGGTCACCCGCAACATCGACCTCGATCAACTGGAAGCCGCGATCACCCCGCGCACCAAGGCGATCATCCCGGTGTACCTGGCCGGTTTGCCGGTTGATATGAGCCGGTTGTATGCAATCGCCAAAAAACACGGCCTGCGGATTGTCGAAGACGCGGCGCAAGCCTTGGGTTCGAGCTGGAACGGCCAACGCATCGGCGCCACCGGCGACTTCGTGTCATTCAGTTTTCAGGCGAACAAAAACGTCACCTCGTCAGAGGGCGGTTGTCTGGTGCTGAACACGCCGGAGGAGGTGCGACTGGCGGAGAAGTACCGTTTGCAGGGCGTTACCCGCAATGGTTTCGATGGTCTGGATGTGGACGTGCTGGGCGGCAAGTTCAACATGACCGATGTGGCGGCGGCCATTGGCCTGGGGCAGTTCGCGCACATCGAAGCGATCACAGCCCATCGCCGCGAACTGGCCCGGCATTATTTCGCGTGTTTTGGTGAGGATTTCGAAGCGCAATACGGCGCGCAACTGCCGCCGGCGGATTTCGAGAACAGCAACTGGCACTTGTTCCAACTGGTGCTGCCTGAGCGCCAGGACGGCCAACCGGCACGGGCCACGTTCATGGAGCAGATGCAGGCCTTGGGCGTCGGCATCGGTTATCACTACCCGCCGATTCACCTGCTGAGTCTTTACCGCGAGCGCGGTTTCAAGGAAGGCATGTTCCCGGTGGCGGAGCGCGTGGGTCGCCTGATTGTTTCGTTGCCGATGTTTACGTCGATGACTAAGGCAGACGTCGAGCGATCGGTGGCAGCGGTCAAAACAGTACTGAAGCCGTAAACAAGCGTAGGAGCTGCCGAAGGCTGCGATCTTTTGATCTAGAAAGTCAAAAGATCGCAGCCTTCGGCAGCTCCTACGCGGGGCGAAGATTATTCGCCGATAGCCGCTTTGTAGCCGGCTGCGTCGAGCAGTTTTTCCAGGTCAGCCGCGTTGCTTGGCTTGAGTTTGAAGATCCACGCGCCGTACGGGTCGGAGTTGAGCGATTCCGGGCTGGCGCTCAGGTCTTCGTTGACTGCAATCACTTCACCGGCAATCGGGGAGTAGATGTCGGAGGCGGCTTTAACCGACTCAACCACACCGGCTTGATCGGCGGCGGCAAACACGGTGCCGACTTCGGTCAGCTCAACGAACACCACATCGCCCAAGGCTTCCTGAGCGTGATCGCTGATGCCCACGGTGACGGTGCCGTCGGCTTCCAGGCGGGCCCATTCGTGACTTTCGGCAAAACGCAGGTCGGCAGGGATATCGCTCATGTTCTGTGTCCTCAAGAAAAATGTCAGCGGTCGTTGCCCGCCAGAAAAGGGTTAAATCAATGTTTTGCCATGGCGGACGAAGGTCGGTTTGACCACTCGGACCGGGTACCACTTGCCACGGATTTCCACTTCTGCGCGGTCGGCAGTCGCCATCGGCACGCGCGCCAGTGCAATCGACTTGCTAAGCGTAGGAGAGAAACTACCACTGGTGATCTCCCCTTCGCCAACATTGGCGATACGGACGACTTGATGCGCACGCAAAACCCCGCGCTCTTCAAGGACCAGACCGACCAGTTTGTGCTTCACCCCACCGGCCCGCTCGGCTTCCAGCGCTGTGCGACCGATGAACCGGCGAGTGGCCGGTTCCCAGGCAATGCTCCAGGCCATATTGGAGGCCAGCGGTGAGACATCTTGATGAATGTCCTGACCGTAGAGGTTCATCCCGGCTTCGACCCGCAGGGTGTCCCGGGCGCCGAGGCCGATCGGGGAAATGCCCGCGCCGACCAGGTCGTTGAAGAAACCGGGCGCCTGACTGGCGGGCAACACAATTTCCAGACCATCCTCGCCGGTGTAACCGGTACGGGCAATGAACCAGTCGCCGTCGGGCTGACCTTCAAAAGGCTTGAGGATCTGGATCAGGTTGCCGCGAGACTGGGTGACCAGCTCGGCAATCTTGTGCCGGGCTTGCGGGCCTTGAATGGCCAGCATCGCCAACTCGGAACGTTCCAGGAGTTTTACGTCGAAGCCATCAAGATGCGCCTGCATCCAGGCCAGGTCCTGATCCCGGGTAGAAGCGTTGACCACCAGGCGATAACCGTCCTCGAGACGGTAGACGATCATGTCGTCGACGATGCCGCCACGCTCGTTGAGCATGGTGCTGTAGAGCGCACGGCCGGGGCTGTGCAGGCGTTCGACATCATTGGCCAGTAAATGCTGGAGCCAGGCCTTGGCCTGGGGGCCGCTGACATCGATCACGGTCATGTGGGATACATCGAAAACCCCGCAATCGCGGCGCACCTGATGGTGTTCCTCGACTTGCGAGCCGTAATGCAATGGCATATCCCAACCGCCAAAATCGACCATCTTCGCGCCGAGGGCGAGATGAAGGTCATACAGAGGCGTACGCTGTCCCATGGGTTTCTCCTTCCGGGCGTGGCGAGGGTGCGGACAGGCACTGCACGGGTTGAAAGCCTTGAAATAGAAGGCCTACAGCCGATTTCAGCTACCTGATCTGTCAGACGGACCGCACCGAATGCCGCGCATTGTAGCCGCATGGTGTAGGACTGGCACCTAGGCGTTTCGATGCGCCGAACGTCGAATCAATCCGATGACCGGTAACAGCCCGACCAAAACCAGGGTCAGCGCCGGCAGCGATGCTCTCGCCCACTCGCCTTCACTGGTCATTTCAAAGATGCGTACGGCCAGCGTGTCCCAGCCAAACGGGCGCATCAGCAGGGTGGCGGGCATTTCCTTGAGCACATCGACGAACACCAGCAACGCAGCGCTCAAGGTGCCAGGGAGCAAAAGCGGCAGATACACTTTGAAAAACAGTCGTGGCCCACTGACCCCAAGACTACGTGCTGATTCGGGCAAAGAAGGCCGTATTCGCGCCAGGCTGCTTTCCAACGGCCCGTACGCCACCGCAATAAAGCGCACCAGATACGCCAGCAACAACGCCGACAGGCTGCCCAGCAGCAACGGCTTGCCCGCGCCGCCGAGCCAACTCGACAGCGGGATCACCAGTTCGCGGTCCAGGTAACTGAACGCCAGCATGATCGACACCGCCAGCACTGAACCGGGCAAGGCGTAGCCGAGGTTGGCCAGGCTGACCCCGGAACGGATCACCCGGGTCGGCGCCAGACGTCGGGCAAACGCCAGCAGCAAGGCCACGCTGACGGTGATCAATGCCGCCATGCCGCCCAGATACAAGGTGTGGACGATCAGCCCGGCGTAACGCTCGTCCAGATCGAAACGCCCGCGCTGCCAGAACCACACGATCAGTTGCAGCAACGGAATGACAAAAGCACAGGCGAACACCAGCCCGCACCAACTCATCGCCGCCAACGCCTTGAAGCCGCGCAGGTGATACAGCGCCTTGACCCGCGGCCGCTCGTTGCTCGCCCGATTCGCACCCCGGGCTCGACGCTCGCCGTACAGCACGACCATCACCACCAGCAGCAACAGGCTGGCCAGTTGCGCGGCGGTCGAGAGACTGAAGAAGCCGTACCAGGTTTTGTAGATCGCCGTGGTGAAGGTGTCGAAGTTGAACACCGACACCGCGCCGAAGTCCGCCAGGGTTTCCATCAACGCCAATGCCACGCCGGCGCCGATGGCCGGCCGCGCCATGGGCAATGCCACCCGCCAGAACGCTTGCCACGGCGATTGCCCGAGCACCCGGGCGGCTTCCATCAGGCCTTTGCCCTGGGCGAGGAACGCGGTGCGCGCCAACAGGTAAACGTAGGGATAGAACACCAGCACCAAAACCAGGATCACGCCCCCCGTAGAGCGCACTCGCGGCAATCGCAGCCCGGCGCCAAACCATTCACGCAGCAAGGTTTGCACGGGGCCGGCGAAGTCCAGCAGGCCGACAAAGACGAAGGCCAATACATAGGCGGGAATCGCGAACGGCAGCATCAGCGCCCAGTCGAGCCAGCGCCGGCCAGGGAATTCACAGAGGCTGGTGAGCCAGGCCAGGCTCACGCCCAACAGCGTCACGCCGACACCGACGCCGAGTACCAGGGTCAGGGTGTTGCCCAGCAGGCGCGGCATCTGGGTGTCCCAGAGGTGGGACCAGATCTGTTGATCGATGGTTTGCCAGGAGAGAAACAGCACGCTCAGGGGCAAAAGGACCAGCGCGGCGATGGCGAAGACCAGGGGATACCAGCGGCGTTGGGCGGGGTGGGCCAAGGGAAGATCTCAGGGGTGAATCAACAGAATAGGTGTTAACCGCAAAAAAGATCGCAGCCTTCGGCAGCTCCTACATTGGGATGATGTACACCCCGCAGGAGCTGCCGAAGGCTGCGATCTTTTGATCTTTAAAGCGGCAGACTCAGTTCCAGCCCGCCCGGTCCATCATCCGAATCGCTTCGGCCTGACGCTTGCCGGCAATCTCGACCGGCAACGTATCGGCGACAAACTTGCCCCAGCTCGCCACTTCCGCCGAAGGTGCAACCGCCGGGTTGGCCGGGAATTCCTGGTTCACATCCGCAAAGATCTTCTGCGCCTCAGGCGTGGTCATCCACTCCACCAACGCCTTGGCTGCTTCCGGGTGTGGTGCGTGTTTGGTCAGGCCGATACCCGACAAGTTGACGTGTACGCCACGGTCGCCCTGGTTCGGCCAGAACAGCTTCACCGCCAGGTCCGGCTTCTGTTTGTGCAGACGACCGTAGTAGTAGGTGTTGACGATACCGACGTCGCACTGCCCGGCGTTGATCGCATCCAGTACCGCGATGTCATCGGAGAACACGTCGGTGGACAGGTTGCTGACCCAGCCCTTGAGGATCTGCTCGGTTTTATCGGCGCCGTGGACTTCGATCATGGTGGCGGTCAGCGACTGGTTGTAGACCTTCTTCGCCGTGCGCAGGCACAGGCGACCTTCCCACTGCTTATCGGCCAGGCCTTCATAAGTCGTCAATTCGCCCGGTTTCACTCGCGCAGTGGAGTAGGCAATGGTCCGCGCCCGCAGGCTCAGGCCGGTCCAGGCGTGAGAAGACGCGCGGTATTGCAGCGGGATGTAGGTGTCGATGGTCTTGGAGGTGAACGGCTGGAGGATGCCCATCTGCTCGGCCTGCCAGAGGTTGCCGGCATCGACGGTGAGCAGCAGGTCGGCGGTGGCGTTTTCGCCTTCGGCCTTGATGCGCTGCATCAGCGGCGCTTCCTTGTCGGTGATGAATTTCACCTGCACACCGGTTTTCGCGGTGTAGGCATCGAAGACTGGCTTGATCAGCTCGTCGATACGCGAGGAGTAGACCACCACCTCGTCGGCGGCCTGGGCGGCGGTGCTGCCGATCAGGGTCAGGGCCAGTGCGGTCAATAGACGCTTCGGTGCCAACATGGGAGCGGTCTCTCGATTGAAAAATGAGGCCAAATGATAAGGACTCACATTTACCTTCTCAATCGAACAGTTCGCGGGTGAGTTACCAGATGTTGCATGACTCAAAAATGTCGGGGCTCATCACTGCCCCGTAGGAGCTGCCGAAGGCTGCGATCTTTTGATCTTGCTTTTAAAGATCAAGATCAAAAGATCGCAGCCTTCGGCAGCTCCTACGGGGGATGGTTGCCCCAGCGAAAGGCTCAGGCCTTGGCCAGCGCCGGCAAATCCCCGGTCAACCCCAATGCCTCACGCACAAACAACGCCTTGGCCTCGGGCATTTTCTCGACCATCTTCAACCCGGCATTACGCAACCAGCGCACCGGCAGCGGATCGGCCTGGAACAACCGTTCAAAGCCCTCCATCGCCGCCATCAGCGCCAGGTTATGCGGCATGCGCCGACGCTCGTAACGGCTGAGGACTTTCACGTCCGCCAGGCGCTCGCCGCGCTCAGCCGCTTGCAGCAGCACTTCGGCCAGAACGGCGGCATCGAGAAAGCCCAGGTTCACGCCCTGCCCGGCCAACGGGTGGATGGTGTGCGCCGCATCGCCGATCAGCGCCAGGCCTTCAGCCACGTAGCGCTTGGCATGGCGCTGACGCAGCGGCACGCACAGACGTGGATCGGCGCTGATCACTGTGCCCAAACGGCCTTCGAAGGCCCGCTCCAGTTCACGACAGAAACGCTCGTCATCCAGCGCCATCAGCCGTTCGGCTTCGCTCGGCGTGGTGGACCAGACGATCGAACACCAATCCTGCTGACCGTCGCGCTCCAAGGGCAAAAACGCCAGCGGCCCGTTATCGGTAAAGCGCTGCCAAGCGGTCATCTGATGGGGTTTGGAGCTGCGCACGCTGGTCACGATCGCGTGGTGCATATAGTCCCACTCACGGGTCGCGACACCGGTCAGGCGCCGCACCGCCGAGTTGGCGCCGTCCGCCGCAATCACCAGCGGCGCGCGCAAGGTGCGGCCATCGGCCAGGGTCAGCAGCCAGTCATCGCCGGAGCGGCGCATCTGCTCCAGCCGTGCGTTGGCCAGCATCCCGAGATCACAGTCGTGCAAACGGTCGAGCAAAGCGTCCTGAACCACGCGGTTTTCGACGATATGCCCCAGCACCTCGGCGTGCACACTGGCCGCCGAGAAGTGGATTTGCCCGGTGCCGCTGCCATCCCAGACCTGCATGTCGGTGTACGGGCTGCTGCGCCGGTTGGCGATGCCTTCCCACACACCGAGGCGTTCAAGGATGCGCTGACTGGCGGCCGACAAGGCACTGACTCGCGGCTCGAACGTCGCGTGTGCATCGAAGGGTTTAACGCTCATCGGGCTGCCGTCCAGCAGCAGGACTTCCAGCCCGCTGTCCTGCAACGCCAGCGCCAGGGCGCTGCCGACCATTCCGGCCCCGACAATCAGCAGATCTGCGCGCATGTCCATGCTTTAAGCCTGTCTCGCTTGCGGCTTGAGCCGCACGTAAAGGGTTTTTTCGACCCGCGCCACCAAGGTGCCGGCGCCGTCGTGAATATCGACCTGCAACTGCGGCAGGTATTTGTCGCCATTCGCCGTCTGCCGGCGGATTTCATCGAGCAAGGTCTCGTCGATGTTGAAGCGCGCGAACACCGGGCCTTTGCCCGGCGAAATAAAGTCGATGTCGGCCGCTTTGTCCCAGACGATGTAACGGTGCCCGAGGTTTTCCATCAGCATCAGCATGTAGAACGGGTCGACCATCGAATACAGGCTGCCGCCAAACTGGGTGCCGACGTAATTGCGGTTGTACCAGCCCAGGCCCATGGACACCTGAATGTCGCGAAAATCATCGCTGATGTGCCGAACCCGAACCCCGGCACCGATGTACGGCGGGTAAAAGGTCATGACCCAGCGCATCAACCGCGCCTTGCCGAATTTTGCGGTCAGCCACTTAAGCATCTGGACGCGTACCCAAACCCATGGCCTGGCGAGCGAACCAGCGTTTGGCCGGCGGCAACAGGTCGAGGCCGAGCAGGCCGATGTTGCGGCCCAGGGACACCAGCGGCTGGGTGCTGCCGAACAGGCGGGTGACCTGATCGGAGAAGCCGACGGTGAGGTTCTGGTCCATGCGCTGGCGTTCGCGATAGGCCTGCAATGTGGCGAAGTCGCCCGGCGCAGTCTCGCTGGCCAGCAACGCATCGGCCAGGGCCTGGGCATCGCGCAACGACAGGTTGAAACCCTGGCCCGCAATCGGATGCAGGCTGTGGGCCGCGTTGCCGAGGATCGCCAGATGCGGACGCACCTGCTCTTCGGCTTCGATCAGGGTCAGCGGGTACAAATGCCGCGCACCGACCTGTTTCAACGTGCCGAGACGATAACCGAACACGCCTTGCAACTCGCTGAGGAAGCTCTTTTCATCGAGGGCCGCCAGCCGTTGCGCGTCCATGCCCAAACGGGTCCAGACCAAGGCGCAACGGTTGTCCGGCAATGGCAGCAAAGCCATCGGGCCTTCATCGGTGAACCGCTCGAACGCCATGCCGTTATGGGCTTCGCTCGGGGTGATGTTGGCGATCAACGCGCTTTGGTTGTACGGACGCGCCTTGATGCCGATCCCCAGTTGCTCGCGCAGACCGGAACGGCCGCCATCGGCGAGCACCGCGAGGTCGCATTCCAGTGTGGTTTCATCGTTGAGGGTCAGGCGATAGCCGTCGGTCAGGGGTTCCATGCGGGTGACTTCCGCCGGGCAGCGCCACGTGACCACTTCCTTGTCCAGACCTTGCCAGAGGCATTGGCCAAGCCAGGCGTTTTCCACCACGTAACCCAGCGCCGGAACGCCCTCTTCCATCGCCGACAGTCGCGCCGTGGAAAAACGCCCACGGTCGGACACATGAATCTGCTTGATCGGCTCGGCGCGGCGGGAGATGTCCTGCCACACGCCCAGCCGTTGGTAAATCTGCTTGGCACCGTAGGACAGCGCCGAAGAACGGGCGTCGTAGCTCGGTTGATAGGTGTCACCGGGGGCGAACGGTTCGATCAGGATGATCTTCCAGCCCCGGGCCTTGGCCCCGGCCTGCAACGCCAACGCTAGACTCGCGCCGACCAGGCCGCCACCGATGATTGCCAGATTGACTCGACTCATGCCGCTTGTGTCCGCGCTTGGGCCATCAAGGCCTCGATGTCGGCGACCGTTTTCGGCACGCCGTTGGTCAGGATTTCACAACCGGTTTTGGTCACTACCACGTCGTCCTCGATGCGCACGCCAATGCCGCGCCATTTCTTCGCCACGTTCGGGTTGTCCGGGGCGATGTAGATGCCCGGCTCCACGGTCAGCGCCATGCCGACCTCCAGCACGCGCCATTCGCCGCCGACCTTGTACTCGCCGACGTCATGCACATCCATGCCCAGCCAGTGGCCGGCGCGGTGCATGTAAAACGCTTTATAGGCTTCGCTGGCAATCAACTCGTCAACGTCGCCCTGCAACAGGCCCAGCTTCACCAGACCGGCGGTGATCACCCGGACCGTGGCTTCGTGGGCCTGATTCCAGTGTTTGTTCGGGGCGATTTCGGTGAATGCGGCTTCTTGCGAGGCCAGCACCAGCTCGTAGATAGCCTTCTGTTCGACTGAATATTTGCCGTTGACCGGCCAGGTGCGGGTGATGTCACTGGCGTAGCAGTCGATCTCGCAACCGGCATCGATCAGCACCAGATCGCCGTCCTTGAGCACCGCGTCATTCTCCTGGTAATGCAGGATGCAGCTATTGCGCCCCGACGCGACGATCGAGCCATACGCCGGCATCTTCGCCCCGCCCTTGCGGAACTCGTAATCGAGCTCGGCTTCCAGGCTGAACTCATGCAAACCGGCGCGGCTGGCCTGCATCGCACGGATATGCGCCTGGGCGGAAATCCGTGCGGCTTCGCGCATCACCTTCACTTCTGCCGCCGATTTATACAGGCGCATGTCGTGCAGCAGATGATCCAGGGCAACGAATTCGTTCGGCGGCTGGGCGCCGAGGTGCGCTTTAGAGCGGATAACGTTGATCCAGTCCATCAGGTGCCGATCGAATTCCGGGTTGCTGCCCATGGCCGAATACACCCGGTCGCGCCCTTCGATCAGGCCCGGCAGGATGTCGTCGATATCAGTGATGGGGAACGCGTCGTCGGCGCCGAAGTCGCGGATCGCGCCTTCCTGGCCGGCGCGCAGGCCGTCCCACAGTTCTCGTTCGGCATTGCGCTCGCGGCAAAACAGCAGGTATTCGCCGTGCTCACGGCCGGGCATCAGCACGATGACGGCTTGAGGCTCGGGGAAACCGCTGAGGTACTGGAAATCGCTGTCCTGACGATAGACGTGCTCGACGTCGCGGTTGCGGATGGCCACGGCGGCGGCGGGCAGGATCGCGATGCTGTTGGGTTCCATCTGCGCCATCAAGGCCTTGCGGCGACGGCTGTATTCCGATTTCGGGATATGGATCATGGGCAGATGGCGTTCCCTGGCAGGCGATTAATGCAACGACGGTTTGGCGGCAGCCGGCTCGGCAGGCTTTTTGGTTTCAGTGAACAGCAGCAGCGGCGCGACGCGCAGGTATTCCATGACTTCCATGTAGTCGCTTTCGCCGTCGTCGGACTCTTCCAGGGCGTCTTGCACCTGGGCGATGGCGGCCAGGTCTTGCAGGACCTCGGTCGCTTCAGTGCTCAGGGCATTGTCGCGGTAGGTCAGGCCAAAACCGGCGAGGAAGCCCTGGCACCATTGGCCCAGCGCAGCGGCGCGGTCGGCCAGCGGGGCATCGTCGGTGGGCAGCAGCAGGACGACGGTCATGTCGTCGCCGGTCAGCTCACCCTTGACCATCTCTTGCAGGCCGATCAGGGCGTTGCGGACGTTGTCTTGCGGCTCGCCTTCGAGCAGTTCGGCGGCATCGGCCAGCCAGCTGTCGGCTGCGAAACCGGCGCCGGCGCAACTGCGGCCGAGCAACAGGCCATGCAGTTCGGCAGGCGAGACGTTATGACCGCTGGAAGTCAGCAGGGTGGCGAAGGCTTGGTACGGGGAATTCTGAATGGGCATGGGCAGCTAGGCGCCAGACGGCGCTATGTCTAGAATGAAGGCCTTGTATCCTACATCGACAGACTCGCCAAGACTATTAAAGGCTGTCCACCCGCCTGGGGCTGTATGAAACTAGTGCGCCCGACGCGTCGGCAGTTTCCTACAGGACCTGCCACCCATCAGACACCTATTCAGTGGACACAATGGAAGACACCGATCTGCAAGCGCTGATGGCCAGACTCGAATTACTAATTAGCCGAGTCGAGCAACTAAAGAGTCAAAACGGACTCCTATTAGCTCAGGAAAAGACCTGGCGCGAGGAACGCGCGCACCTCATTGAAAAAAACGAAATCGCCCGGCGTAAGGTCGAATCGATGATTTCGCGCCTCAAGGCC
>Ga0302175_10000226_pt1 | contig 22023 bp, 28 predicted proteins | sample I_Fen_N3_3_FD_198791 | JGI IMG/M metagenome (GOLD analysis project Ga0302175, IMG submission 198791) | Peat permafrost microbial communities from Stordalen Mire near Abisko, Sweden - I_Fen_N3_3 | ecosystem: Environmental > Terrestrial > Soil > Wetlands > Permafrost | place: Sweden: Abisko... | reverse complement strand
TGGCGCGGGAGATTGAGCCGCAACTGCGCCGGATGTTCGACGAGTTCAACCGCCAGGCGGCGGCCCGTCAGCTGTCCGACGCACCACATCTTTAAGGAGGGACCATGGCTTATATGGAGCAGCTGCAGTCGGGGTTCCAGTCCCTGGTGGCAGCGGGGGAGGCCGGGCGGCAAAGTGCCGACGGCATGCTGGGCCCCATAAACGGTGCAATCAGCGACATCACCGGCGCCGCCTCGGAGCTGGAGAACATACCGTTTGTGGGGCCTGAGCTGGGGGCCAAGCTGCAGCGGTCCATGCGCGGCATCACGGCCGCTCAGGCTGCGGTCGGTGAGGTGGCGGCCAAGTACAGCCAGGCGGTCACGGCGGCGAGCCAGATCCAGGAACGCATGGGCGCGCTCAAGGAGCAGGCGGCCAGGGCCAGCGCTGCCATCAACCGCATCGGCGGGCAGATCAGCCCAAGCCTGGGCAACATCTTCCCGACCGGCGCCTTCGGTGCTGAGACCACGCCGGCGGCCGAGGCGGTGAAGCCGTTCCCGCACCTGCTGATCATTCAGCCGTTTCGGGCTGCCGGCGAGGCCTTCTACTTCAACCTCGATACGGCGGCCTTTGATGAGCTGCGGCGGCAGACGGGCTTTCGTTGGGCAGCTCAGGAGCGCCTGACCCGCAGCATCGCGCAGCAGGCGGTGGGCCAGGGCGACGACAAGATCACCCTCAAGGGTGCGATCTTCCCGGGGTTCAAGGGCGGCCTCGGTCAACTGCAGACATTGCGCAGCATCGGGCGTCGTCTGCAGCCGCTAAGCCTGACCACCGGCTATGGCGAGGTGCTGGGCACTTGGTGCCTGATCAGCCTCGAGGAGGAACAAAGCCATCTGCTGGCCGGCGGTATCCCGCGTAAACAAGGCTTTTCACTGGAGTTTGTGAGCTATGGCGACGACCTGCAGAACGTCTAGCGGGGATCTGCTCGACACCCTCTGTCATCAGTATTACGGCCACCTGAATGGCTGTGTCGAAGCGGTGCTGGATGCCAACCAGGGCCTAGCCGACGAGCCCCAACCGTTCCGGGCCGGGGTGTTGATCGTGCTGCCAGATCTGCAGAGCCAGGCCGAGGCCACGGTGCAGCTCTGGGATTGATGCCCGCGCTACCTATAGACCCCGCCGAGTGCGGGGTTTTCCATTTCTGGAGCTTGAACAATGAAACCTGAGTTCCGAATCGTTGCGGACGGGAAGAACATCACGGCGCTGATCAACGACCGACTGTTGACCTTGCGCACTTCGGACAAGCCCGGCATGGAGTCCGACGAGTTTGAGTTGCGCATCGATGACCGCGACGGCGCCGTGGCCTTGCCCAGCCGTGGGGCCAACATCGAGGTGTACATGGGCTACAGCGGCCAGGCCTTGACCCGCCTAGGTCGCTATACGGTCGACGAGGTGGTGGTGTCGGGTCCGCCGGACTCCATCGAGATCCGTGGCAAGGCCAGCGACATGCGCGGCAGTGGCAAGACCACCCGCAGCGGCAGTTGGGAAGGTGTGCCACTGCAGCAGATCGTACGTGATGTGGCAGCGCGTAATGGCTGGACGCCGCTTTGCCCGGTCACCACCAAGGTGCCCCGGGTCGACCAGCTCAATGAATCCGACTTCAACTTCATCACGCGCCTGGCCAAGCAATACGACTGCACGGCCAAGGTGGCGGATGGCAAGTTGTTGGTCCTGCCGCGCCAGGCCGGACAGAGCGCGAGTGGCAAGGCCCTGGGCACGGTCACCGTTCACCGCCGCGACGTGAGCCGCTACCAGTTCCGCCTCGGCGACAAGAGCACACACAAGGCTGTGCAGACCAAGCATCAGGACAAGAAGAGCGGAAAGCTGCAGGTGGTCGACCTGGCCAACGATGAGTCGCCCGATGGCCTGCCGCCGGTGCACACCGACCGGCATATCTACCCGAACAAGTCTGCAGCCGAACAGGCGGCCAAGGCGCGCTTGGCGGCGTTCAACCGCAGCACCGCCGGCGTGCGCCTGGAAATGCTCGGGCGTACCGACCTGTTCGCCGAACGCATGATCAACGCTCAGGGATTCAAGGCCGGGCTCGATGGTGAGTACCTGGTGGAGTCGGTGGAGCAGACGTTCACCCAGTCGGGCTGGAGCACCACCGTCGAGTGCAACGGCGGCAAGAAGGGCAAAGCCAAGGCCGCCGGCAAGAAGAAAAAGAAAGAGACCAAGCCGCTCAGGGTTGAGCAGCTTTAAACCCACATCACTGGAGACGTACGCATGACCATTACCGCGCAGCAGTTGCTGCAGATCCTCCCCCAAGCCCGCCAAGTTGCGGGCTTTTTTGTGCCTGTGCTGAATGCGGCGATGGCACGTTTCAAGATCAACTCCCCGGTCCGCATGGCGGCCTTCATCGCCCAGGTGGGGCATGAGTCCGGCCAGTTGACCCGAATGGTCGAGAACCTGAACTACAGCGCGGAACGGCTCCAGGCCGTTTGGCCGAATCGCTTCGACGCCGCTCTCGCCGTGCAGGTGGCCCGCAAGCCGGAGCAGATCGCGAACATCGCGTATGGAGGCCGGATGGGTAACGCGTTGCCCGGCGACGGGTGGAAGTATCGAGGCCGGGGCCTGATCCAGTTGACCGGTGCGAGCAACTACCGCGCCGCTGGCGCCGCCCTGGGCCTGGACCTGGTAAATCACCCTGAGCTGGTGGAGCAGCCCGAGACTGCCGCCCTGGTCGCCGGTTGGTTTTGGCAGTCGAACGGCCTCAATGAACTGGCCGACTCCGGGCAGTTCGCCAAGATCACCCGAACCATCAACGGCGGCCTGACTGGCCAGGCGGACCGCGTCGCGCTGCGCGACCTGGCCGCGAAGGTGCTGTCGTGAGTGGCGCAATCTGGCGCCTGTGCGGCGTGGTTCTCGTCGTCCTGTTGCTGATGGCCGGGAGCGGGTGGGCCGCCTGGGAGTGGCAGGCCAACAGTTACGCCCGACAGTTGGCCGAGCAGTCTGAGGCTTACCAGCGAGAGCGAGAGCGCGCGGCAACGGCTGTAATCGACTGGCAGGAAGCCCAACAGACCGCACGTCGAGAACTGGAGGATCGGCTCCAGGCGAATGACCAAACCCATTACCAGGAATTGACCAATGCTCAAATCGATCAGGCTCGCCTGCGTGACCGGCTGGCTACTGCTGATGTGCGGCTGTCAGTCCTACTCGCCGCCCCGGGTGGTGGCGGTGGGATGTCAACCACCACCGGCGCCGGCAGCGTGGTTCATGGAGCCGCGCGCGGTGAACTTGACCCAGCGGCTGCTCAACGAATTTTCGCCATTGCCGGCGACGGGGATCAAGGATTGATCGCGTTACGGGCGTGCCAGGCGTATGTCACGCAGGTGCTACGGTGAGCTGTCAGGCTATTAGTGTTGGGCCGGGCCGGAGTCAGTAGCTTGCGATGCAAGACTAATTTGAAATAACTGTCCTGTTTTTTCCATTGGACTTGGCGATGTATAGCGCTTTGTCGGCTGTATCTATCAGGCTCTCGGGAGTGTCAGATCCATCATCAGAGAGTGCGCTAATACCAATACTAATAGTGACCACTCCGAGTGGGGATTTAATATGTTCAATCTTATTTTGCTCTAGATTGATTCGTATCTTTTCAGCTAGAAGGAAAGCTCCAACATAGTCTGTATTTGTAAGTACGATGGCAAATTCTTCTCCTCCGTATCGTGCGGCAAGATCGCCGGCGCGGTTTACGTGGCTTTTAATTATTGCTGCCACACTCTTCAAACATTCGTCACCCCGGACGTGGCCGTAGTGATCGTTGTAAAGTTTGAAAAAATCAATGTCAATCATGATGAGAGTCATGCCGTTGAGCTTGAGCTTTTTTTGACTGATTTCAGTTTCTACAAATGAGTCGAAATGACGACGGTTGGCGATTTTTGTTAGCCCATCTTCGAGCGCCATTAATCCAAGCGCTTTATTGGCTTCGATATAGCTTCTTTGGGATGTCTGTAGTTCTCTTTGTGCATGGATTTGCTGGCTCATTAGTTTTATTAATCGGAAGCCTATAAAGCTGAGGATTAATAATAGTATGGTGGATATTACTAGGCTGGCAAAAGATTCGCTTCGCCAGTTGGCGAGTATTTCATTCCTATCAAATGCGGCGATGACTACTAAGGGGTACCCGTTAATGCGCCGAAAGCCTATTACCCGCTCTACACCGTCTATAAACGATTTTATAGTTGCTGTTCCTGAGTTTACATCCGGCTTTAGTAGGGCAAAGACTTCCCCCTTTGATATGTTTAACCCAACTTCCGAGTCGTGGAATGGTTTGCGAACTATAATAAGGCCACTTGATGTCGCCAGATTTATGATGCCGTTTGCTCCCATGTCTACACCATCGTAAAGATTGAGGAAGTAGTTAAGGCGGATCGTAGCTATCGTTACCCCGGCGAAACTTCCGTCTGGATGGTTGATTCGGCGCGATACCGTCATGATCCATTCATTTGTTGAGCGACTGTGTATAGAAGGGCCAAGATAAGGTCCTGGGTCCGTATGGTCGCGATGATAGATGAAATAGTCACGGTCTGAGTTGTTGGCGCCGACGGGGATGACACCATTTGAATTCAGCAGCCAGCCGCCCTGTTCGTCATAGATAAAAAAACCATGAATTTGAGGTAGTCGTTTCTGTTGTGTTTTTAGTAGTTCTTCTAGTTTTTTTAACTTGTCCGCGTCACTACCTTCAGACTCCAGACGCGCTTTCACTCCTAACAGCACCGAGTCCGCTTGGGTTAGAGTTGCCTCGATATTGGACGATAACGTCTTCGAGAGATTTGACATCTCGGTTTCTTTGTCGTGCAGATGGTACTCCAAGGAGCTGAAGGCCCCCCAGGTGCTTATCGCTATCAGTGAGATGCACACTACTGCAACGAAGAGGACTACATGACCAACCTTGAGTTTGGCATCAGTCCAGTCAGTGGCAAAAATTGAGGCATTTTTTGTGAACATCGCGTCCAGTCCTTAGACTCGGGGGGGTAATTATCGAGTTTATGCTAACGCGTTGACTTATGAGCGCGATTCGTGCGGGCGAGCAGTAGAGGCTTGGGATTGTGGTCGGTTGGCAGGATGCCGTGAGAAGGGGGAATACTGTAGGAATATACAACGCTAAGTCATTGATTCTTATAGGCTGAATAGGTGGTTTTGGTTGTAGTCGGAATTGGTTGTTTTTCTTTATATATCATATGGTTACTGATGTTTAGTAGGCACCTTGACATGGTGGGGGTCGTTGGTTCGAGTCCAATCGCGCCTACCAAACAAAATCCGCTCTGCTGGGCGGTCTAGAAGGGCTCACCGAAAGGTGGGCCCTTTTTTGTTGCCTGGGATTTGAAAAGCTTTTGCAAGCCCCGTATTCATTGATATCCGTAGGTGTTCTCTACCAATCGCCGGGAAGGGAGCAGGACCGTCTGTATGGCGGCCCTGTTCGATGGGGATCAGTCTTGTGGGATGAATTTGGGTCCGGCAAACGACCTTACCGCATTGCCCCGTTCGACCTCGTGATGAGAGTCACGGCGCTGCAGGCGCAGGGTGTTGTGGGCTTCTTGCTCAAGGCCTGCGAGGCGCTGCTGAATCAGCAGCACTGCTAGACGCTTGTTGTCGTGCTGGCTGCGTCCGGACTGGACCTTGATGCTGATCCCTGAGGCCAGGTGAGTGGCACGCACCGCCGAATCGGTCTTGTTCACATGCTGGCCGCCCGGTCCTGAAGCGCGCATGGTTTCGAAGTGTATCTGGCTCTCCTGGTTGCCTTGCGGGGCGTTGAAGACCTGGCCGGCGAAGAACCAGTTCTTGCGCTTGTGCCCGGGCCGGTAATGGCTCTTGCAGCTCCAGAGCAGGGTGCCGGTCCAGCGCCCGGCAAGTGCTTTGGCATTGTCGCCATCAAGGCCGACCAGTACCGACTTGCAGGTGCCGTTGTTGAAGCCTGCTTCGCGCTCTATCACGCACAGGCTGACTGCCTGTGTTTCGGCTTCGTCATGCAGCCTTTGCAGGGCCTTGGTCACGGCCAGTTCGCACTCGGCCGGTCCTTGTGCCGATGACAGCTGTAGCAGAACCATCAGCAGCACCCCCGGCGTTTGTAGGTCAGTACTGGCTTGAGTCGCGCGATGATGCGCAGCAGGCCCGCGTCACGCAGGCTGCCGACCACGCTGTCGATGGCCTTGTAGGCTTCTGGAGCCTCTTCGTACATCAAGGCGCGATCTTCGCAGATCACTCGGCTGCCGAGGCTGGTGCGCTTGAGTTGATCGAAGCTGAAGCGTGCTGCCAGGCGATCCTTGCAGTCACCACGAATCCACTTCCTGCCCGCACCGTGAGCGAGGGAGTACAGGCTGCTGGCAAGCGGGATGGGCTGCACCAGGTAGCTGTAGTCACCGCGGGAGCCGGGGATCACGGCCACGCCCTGATCGGACGGTGTGGCGCCCTTGCGGTGGATCCAGCCGGCTTCGCTGTCGACGCTGCCAGGGGATACCAGGTTGTGATTGATATCCAGCGCACTGCGACCCTGAGCTCGCAGATTGACCAGGATACGCTCCGCAATCAGTCGGCGGTTGGCTTCGGCGAAGCGCAGGGCTTCGTCGTGGCGTTGCAGGTAGTCGACGCCGGCTGGGCTGTCGAATGCAATGCCGGAGTGCCCATGTTGATCAACATGGCGGCGCAGAATAGCTTCGCCCAGGCCGCGCGAGCCGCTGTGAACCAGCATCAGCAACGAGCGCCGGTCCAGGCCCAGGGTGTCCATGGCGCCGCTGTCATGGACCGCGTCGATCTGTTGCAGCTCGGCGAAATGATTACCGCCGCCTATGGTGCCCAGGGAGTGTTCATGGCCGGTGGTGGAAAGCGCCAATTGCGCCAGTTCCTCCTGCCATTGCTCATCCAGTGCGGTGTCGATGTTGCCGATTTTCTTTTCCAGTTTGTCCAGGTTCAAGCGGGCACTCGAAATATCTGTCTGCCACAGCGTCATGCCGCAGCCGATGTCGTTGCCCACCAGTGCCGGGTAAAGGGTGTCGCTGGAAAAGAAGGCTGCCCCTACCGGATAGCCACGACCTGGATGCAGGTCCGGCATACCGACCACGCGACGCATGCCAGGCAGTTGTGCAGTTGTTTGAAGTTGTTGGATCGCTTTGTCTTCGATCCAGGTGCTGTCGGAGGCGATAAGTGATACGCCGGCCGACAAATTGCGGATGCAATTGTCCATGTCCAATTCCTGATTGGAGAAAATATTCAGGTAAGTGGCAGGGCGAATCCGGATTAAGCGAGGCGCTAGAAACTAGCGGGTATAGCGTTTAAACCAGGCACGTCCTGCAAAGAGCGATCAGGTATTTCATGGTGGATCTCCTTTGCAAAAGTGTGGGAAGGGCGCGCAGGGTAATCCGCGTCCGTGAATCTGGCAATGGTTGTCGCGGATTTTTGTCGGTGGGTTGCTGTTCCGGACGAGGCTTTGAGTTTGAAAAAGGGCACGTTTGGGATGGCGTAGGGTCCTAAAATTATTGCGTCATGAATGAGGGATTCCATGGACAAGTTTGGAGAACGGTTGAAAGAGGAGCGCAAGGCGCTTGGTCTTTCCCAGCAGGAGTTCGGCGCCATTGGCGGAGTTGAGGCTAATGCCCAAGGGCGGTACGAGAGCGGCGAGCGGTTGCCCAAGTCGGATTATCTGATGGCGGTAGGGCGCAAGGGCGTGGATTTGCTGTATGTCCTGACCGGTGAGCGTTCAAAGCTGTCGGACGGCCAGTTGAGTGCAGAGGAAAGCCGGATCATTGGGCATTACCGCAGCCTGGGTGAAGACGACCAGGAAGCTATCGCCCAACTGGCCTCATCGTTGGCGGAGTGCTGAGCGCGCGGGTGGCCAGGGTTTTTCTGGCTGGGAGGTATCTGCCGGCTCCAGGGTGGGCGATACTCTCGGCTTTTCAGCACGGGGTAGCATCATGCGGGTGTTAATGGCGATGATCGCCGCGGCGTTGCTTGCGGGGTGTGCGAGTTCGGCAATGAATGAAGCGCGTTCCAAGAGCCCTTTGCGGGTGCTCTCTTCGGCCAAGGCCGATCAACTGGTCGCGCAGTGCGTGCAGTTTGCCTGGCAGGATGAGGCGGTCTTTGGCGTCGATGCCGCAGCCTATCTGGAGCCGCGTAAAGGTGGCGGATACACGGTCTATACCCGTTCCGCAGAGTCCTTTGCCGATATCCAGGTGCAGGCCTCGGGCACCAATGTCAGGTACTACGCACTCCATGACGACTGGATCGCCAAGCGCAGGCTCGCGGCCTTGGGCACATGCCTGTAACGCGCAGCAGAATCGAAAGGCGTCTCAGTTGAGGCGCCTTTTTTATGCCTGATGGAATGGGGGGCATCGTGCCATCTGTTTCGAAGTTTTAGCCAGTTGTGAGCATTGGTAAGCAGGGGCTGCGTAAAACTGGTCGGGGGTTGTAGGCTCTCCCTTCGAATTTGCCTGAATGGACGCAGCCGATGTTTGTGATGAATAACCTGGTTCCGGAGATGCTTGTCAGCGACTTGCAACAGAGCCTGAAGTTTTACCGCGATGTGCTGGGGTTCAAGGTCGAGTATGAGCGTCCGGAGAACCTGTTTGCCTTTTTGTCTTTCAACGGCAGCCAGCTGATGTTGGAGCAGGACGATGGCGAAGCGTCCCCTTGGCGGGTTGGTCCTCTGGAGCGACCGTTTGGGCGCGGCATGAACCTGTCGATCGAGTGCCCGGACATTGTGCTGTTGGCCCACGCCCTGGTCAGCGCAGGTTATCCATTGCGCAAGGAGATCGAGGAGCGCTGGTATCGCCACGATGCCCAGGAGCATGGAGAGCTGAACTTTTTGCTGCTCGATCCCGATGGGTATCTGCTGCGCTTTACTCAGGATCTGGGGTTCAGGCCGGTGGATGCCGGGGCTGCCTAGGAGAGCTGGCTGAAGGCTTTGCAGACCGTATCGCGATTGGTTTTGTACTCGGCCTGCTGCACCGGAATGATGCCGAACTCATCGCTGATGATCGAGAGCGCGCGGTGCAGGAAGTCGACGTCGGCCCTGGAGCGGAACGTGAAAATGCCCCGCTTGACCTGATACAGGCCTTCTGTGGAACATGCAGCAACGGTTCTCATCGCATTTGGGTCATTGGTGATCAGCAGATAGGCGAACTCTTGCATTCAACGGCTCCTGGTTCATAAGGCATTGGCTGGCGTCGTTGACGCTGACTGACTCGCGTGCGTGCGATAGCTGAACGCTACTCCTGCGGCAGCGGAATGCGTTACTGGGCATTTATACAAAGGTGGCTAATAGCCGGTGATGACGCATGCAGCAGCGTGCCTTGGGCGCCGAAGCGCTTTTCAAGTCGAGTTGCAGGAGAGGGCGGTAGGGAGCGCTAGCGAAGCTGGGGGGCTGAGTCCAGCGCCAGCCATTGTGGTCAGACAAAGGGCTGGCAACTCATCAAGCTCAAGGGGTTTCGCGTTTGTCCGGAGCGGTAAGTCCGGCCTGGATCCGCTGATAGATTTCTTCACGATGCACGGCTACGTCTTTGGGCGCGTTGATGCCGATCCGGACTTGCTGGCCGCTGACGCCCAAGATGGTGATCGTAATGTCGTCACCGATGTTTATGCTTTCACCGACTTTGCGGGTGAGTATCAGCATGAGCTTCTCCTTGATTGCGTAGTAGGGCACCTGATTTCAGACAGTGCAGATATCGGTCGTATGTATAGATTAGTGCGAAGTTCCACTGAGTGGGTGCCTCTTTTCTGACGCGCAGACGATGTATTAATTCCCAAGGTGCAACTATACAGAGGCGATAAACATGATTCTCCCTGTTTCGGCCTGTTTTTGTGGCGGTGAGCGGGTAGTCGGCAGTGTTAAAATCGCCGCCTCAGAATTTTAAGGGGTAGGTTGTGCGCACAGTAGCGATGATGGTTGCGGTATTTGCCTTGGCTGGCTGCGGCGAAGGCAAGGTGGCAGAGGTTGGCAAGAAGCCCGCTGCGCCGGTTCAGGCCCAGCAGGTACAAGAGGCAGCGACCCCTCAGTGGGATGTGCTGGTGGGCAGCGATCTGCCGCAGGCGGTGAGCGACATGACTGGCTGGCTCATCGAGCACGGCATCATCTCCAGCGTGGTGATGCAGGACGGCAAGCAACTGATTCTGGTCGGGCCGTTCAACTCCCAGGCTGAAGCCGAGGCAAAAAAAGCCGAGCTGGAGGAGAAGCTGATCAAGGCCAAGAAGCGCAACGTCAATGCAACGGTGATCGAGCACCGAGCGGCGCAGTGAGGTTGAGGGCGCTTTCAACAGGCTCGGCCGGTAGCCTCGATTAAACCTGTGGTTCAAGGTCTCGCAGGCATTGCGAGGCCTTGGCGCGAAGGGCTAGCCGCAGGCTTTCAGATCCACCGAGCCGACAAAGTCGTTACCGTGGCCCATCACGCAGCCCACACTTTGGTTGCGCTGGCGTTCCCAGGCCTGGACCGGATAGGTCTTGTTCCAGGCTTCATAAAGCTGGCGGTCCTGCTTGGACAGCTTTAGCCCGTATTGCTTGCTCATGTAGAAATAGGTGCGTGCGATCATTCCGCGAATCGAGGGACGCGGCATGACCTTCTTCGCCTTGAAGTCGACCTGAGTCAGGCATGAGCCGTACTGCCCGGTTTTTTCCGGCAGCCAGCCAAAGCTGAAATTATTACGGTCGCCGTTCACCTCGCCGATGCTCGGCACCAGGTTGTGCAGGTCTGCCTCGGCGCGCTGGTAGATCTTGTCGGTGCGGGTGCAGTTCTTGCGCCCGCCCTGTTGCCAGCATTGTCGCTGGTGGCCGATCTGCCAGGCCGGAACGATGTGCTCCCACTCAATACGCGCCGCACGATTGGCGTTCTTGCGCGGTATATAGCCACACGCCGCAAGGTCCACCCGATTACCGTTGTATTTACAGCCACAGTAGAACTCGGTGGATTGCGGGGCGTAGAGCTTCCAGGCGACCTTTTTGGCTTGGCTGAATGTGCTTGGCGCATCGGCTTGGGCATTGAGGGCAACGCAGAGCAGCAAAAAAACAACACAGCGGACAATCATCGACTCAATCTTCCTTCGGCACGACCCAGAAAATTTGCACGCCGCCGTCGTCCCGGTAGGCGAGGGTGACGTTGTCGTTTTCGGCGATTTCCTCCAGAAGACGCGCCCATTCGTCCACGGGTTCATCTTCAAGGCGGAAGATCAGCGCGGCTTTGGCCTTTTGTGCGGTAGGAGAATTGATGATTTTTTGAACGCGCAATCCCATTCGTTCGTAGGAACCTGGAGGGGTATTGCTTGCAGAAGAAGACTTGGCCACGGAATAATCCTTATTAAGCTGTACGTGCGTACAGTATTTAACTGTAGGCAATTTCGCAACTGCTTAAAATTCAAGAGAATCTTCTGACCGCGTTTTTTCCGTTTTGTCTGAAGTCGTGGGGGGTTTTTATTGGGCTAGGCAGGGGCAGTCGTGTGCCGCTTGTCCGGGTGTGCAAGCGGCGGGGTGCCCGACCTGAGCAGGTCGGGCGAGGGCTATCAGTATTCCCAAAACATCCGCTGCAGCTCTTTGCTGTCCTGAGTCTTGGTCAGAGCGACCATGGCCAGGATGCGGGCTTTCTGTGGGTTCAGGTCATGGGCGACGACCCAGTCGTATTTGTCGTCAGGCTGCTCTGCATTGCGCAGGACGAAGCCGCCGGCATTGACGTGGGACGAACGAATGATCTGCACGCCATTCTTGCGCAGTTCCTGCAGGGCAGGCACCACACGCGAAGACACCGAACCGTTGCCGGTACCAGCGTGGATGATGGCTTTGGCGCCGCCTTGGGCCAGGGCTTTGTAGGCGGTATCGCTGACGTTGCCGTAGCCGTAGGCGATTTCTACGTCAGGCAGGCTCTTGATGTTCTTGATGTCGAATTCCGAATCCATGGTGTGGCGCTTGGCAGGCAGGCGGAACCAGTAGGATTTGCCTTCGACCACCATACCCAGTGGGCCCCATGGGCTCTTGAAGGCTTCGGTCTTGATGTTGATCATTTTGCTGACATCACGACCCGACTGGATCTCATCGTTCATGGTAACCAGCACGCCCTTGCCGCGAGCGTTCTTGCTGCCGGCAACAGCCACGGCGTTGTACAGGTTGAGCATGCCGTCAGCCGACATGGCGGTGCCTGGGCGCATGGAGCCGACCACGACGATTGGCTTGTCGGTTTTTTCCACGAGGTTGAGGAAGTAGGCGGTTTCTTCCAGGGTGTCGGTGCCGTGGGTGATCACGATGCCATCGACGTCTTTGCTGTCGGCCAGTTCGGCGACGCGGCGGCCCAGTTGCAGCAGGTTATCGTTGGTGATGCTTTCGGAGGCGATCTGCATGACTTGCTCGCCACGTACATTGGCCAGCGTGTTCAGTTCCGGAATACCGGCGATCAGTTGTTCGATACCGACCTTGGCGGCCTGGTAAGTGGCGCTGTTAGCGGCGCTGGCGCCAGCGCCGGCAATGGTGCCGCCGGTGGCGAGGACCACGACGTTGGCCAGTTTCTGTTGGGTTTCGGCTTCTTTTGCTTGCAGTGCAGTAGGCAGGAGCAGGAGCAGGGCCAAAGCGCCCGGAACGAAGGAATTGAAGGCAGATTTCATTATTTTCTCTCTAGTGGTGAGACGGTGCTGGTGCAAGTTCATCTAGAAACACCCCGGCGGCAGATCTGAACGCCGTGGGGCGATAAGGGAGGAGCAGGATCTGTACCAGCGCCACACTGGCCAAATAAGTATTTTAAGTTACTGATTTATATATATTTTATTTCAATGCCTAGTCGATATATCCAAACCCTTGTCCGGGTTTCCGAACATTTGCCGAATACGCTGTTCGGCAATCCGAAAATGTTCCACGTTGTCCAATGGCGTTTTGCCATGCGCTAAAGAATCCACCAGGCCGGTCGATGCTGTTCAAAGGATATTTTTTCAGGAGTTCACATGTCTTTTTCAGTCGGTTTCCCAAGTGCCGGTGCGATCACCATCAATGGCAAATCGCCAGCCACCATCGACGCGTTGAGCAAGGCGACTGCCGATACGGCGTCCCAGGTCCTGGGCACCGATGACCAGGGCACGGTCAAGGCGAGTGGGGCGCCGAAGGCCGAAGAGGGGTCTGCGCAAGCTTCCGATGGCGGTGGCAACAGCATCGCGGTGCAGATCCTGCTCAAGCGTATGCAGGAGTTGCAGGAGCAGCTCAAGCAACAGCAGCAGCAACTTGCAGCGGCCCAGGCGGCCAACTATCCGACTCCAGAAGCGAAGCAGACCATGGTGATGGCGGTTCAAGGTCAGATTGCCGATACCAATGGCGCGTTGCTGGAAGTCTCGGGCCGTTTGGTCACGGAGCTGAACAAGGGCTCGTCCTCCGGCTCAGTGATCAGCACCACCGCCTGAAAAAAGGGCCAGGGCCGGTCCTCGATAACAGGGTTATCGGGTTGTCGGAGCGGGGCGTCGAGGATTTTCCGATGAGTAGGGTTATGCGTTGACAAAACGCTGGAGCGTTCGCATAGTTGGTTTCCGCAAACGTTTGCGAGGTATTCGGGGAGCGCTTCTCACTCCTTGAAGTACGCTTCGATTCGCCGTTGTCAGCGGTGGCGATCGTCAAAGCTTCTAACCTTGCAGGCGCTGCTCACAATAATCATAAGATCGGAGTGAATCCATGAAGCTGCCATTTGCTGGACGTCTTCTCGCTGTCGCTATCCTGGCCGCCGCATCCGCTGCAATTCCTCTCTCTTCGGCCTACGCTGATACTGCTCAAAAACCCAAGGTTGCCCTGGTCATGAAGTCCCTGGCCAACGAGTTCTTCCTGACCATGGAAGACGGCGCCAAGGCTTATCAGAAACAACATTCTGGCGATTTCGACCTGGTCTCCAACGGCATCAAGGACGAAACCGACACCGCCAACCAGATCCGTATCGTCGAGCAGATGATCGTGTCCAAGGTCAACGCCCTGGTGATTGCCCCGGCTGATTCCAAGGCCATGGTCCCGGTGATCAAAAAAGCCATGGATGCTGGCATCACCGTGATCAACATCGACAACCAGCTCGACCCGACGGTGCTCAAGAGCAAAAACATCAGCGTGCCTTTTGTTGGGCCTGATAACCGCAAGGGCGCGCGGTTGGTGGGCGAGTACCTGGCCAAGCAACTGAAGGCCGGTGATGAGGTTGGGATTATTGAAGGTGTATCCACCACCACCAACGCCCAGCAGCGCACCGCTGGCTTCAAGGACGCGATGGAAGCGGCCCAGGTCAAGGTGGTTTCCCTGCAGTCCGGCGATTGGGAAATCGACGCCGGCAACCGCGTGGCGTCGGCCATGCTCAGCGAGTATCCGAATATCAAGGCGCTGCTGGCTGGCAACGACAGTATGGCTGTTGGCGCCGTTTCGGCGGTACGCGCGGCCGGCAAGGCGGGCAAGGTCCAGGTGGTGGGTTACGACAACATCAACGCGATCAAGCCGATGCTCAAGGACGGTCGTGTGCTGGCGACGGCCGATCAATTCGCCGCCAAGCAAGCGGTGTTCGGCATCGAAACCGCGTTGAAAATCCTCAAGGGCGAGAAGGTCGACAGCGGCACCAACGGCGTCATCGAAACTCCGGTTGAACTGGTCACCCAGTAGTCATTCTGGCGGCACAACCGTGCCCGTCCATATGGGCGGGCGCATGGAGAGTTTCCTATGTCAGTTTCCGCTGCGAACGCTGTCCTGACGGTCAGCGGTATCGGCAAGACCTACGTCCAACCGGTACTGACCGGCATCGACCTGACGCTGATGCGTGGTGAGGTGCTGGCGCTAACCGGTGAAAACGGCGCCGGCAAAAGCACCCTGTCGAAAATTATCGGCGGCCTGGTCACGCCCACCACCGGGCAGATGCAGTTCAATGGCCAGGCGTATCGCCCTGGCAGCCGCGCCCAGGCTGAAGACCTGGGGATCCGAATGGTCATGCAAGAGCTCAACCTGCTACCGACCCTGTCGGTCGCGGAAAACCTGTTTCTCGACAACCTGCCCAGTCGCGGCGGGTGGATCAGTCGCAAGCAACTGCGCAAGGCGGCGATCGAGGCCATGGCCCAGGTCGGGCTGGATGCCATCGACCCTGACACCCTGGTCGGCGAATTAGGCATCGGCCACCAGCAGATGGTGGAAATTGCTCGCAACCTGATCGGCGATTGCCACGTGCTGATCCTCGATGAACCGACCGCGATGCTCACCTCGCGGGAAGTCGAAATGCTGTTCGAGCAAATCACCCGCCTGCAAGCCCGGGGCGTGTCGATCATTTACATCTCCCATCGTCTGGAAGAACTGGCACGGGTGGCGCAGCGTATCGCGGTGTTGCGCGACGGTTGCCTGGTGTGTGTCGAACCCATGGCCAACTACAACAGTGAGCAACTGGTGAACCTGATGGTGGGCCGTGAACTGGGCGAGCACATCGACCTGGGTCCACGGCAGATTGGCGGCCCGGCGTTGACGGTGACGGGGCTGAGCCGTTCGGACAAGGTGCACGACGTTTCCTTCAGCGTGCGCAGTGGCGAGATTTTCGGGATTTCCGGCCTGATCGGGGCCGGGCGTACCGAATTGCTGCGACTGATCTTCGGTGCCGATAAAGCCGACAGTGGCACAGTGGCCCTGGGGGCGGCGGAGCAGGTGGTGAGCATTCGCTCGCCTGCCGATGCGGTGGCCCACGGCATTGCCCTGATCACCGAGGACCGCAAGGGCGAGGGGTTGCTGTTGAGCCAATCGATAGGGGCCAATATCGCCCTGGGTAACATGCCGGCTATTTCCAGTGCCGGGCTGGTCAACGGCCAGAGCGAGTCGCGGCTGGCACAACGGCAGATCGATGCCATGCGTATCCGCAGTTCTGGTCCGGCGCAACGGGTCAGCGAGCTTTCGGGCGGCAACCAGCAGAAGGTGGTCATCGGCCGCTGGTTGGAGCGCGACTGTTCGGTGCTGTTGTTCGATGAACCGACCCGTGGCATCGACGTCGGCGCCAAGTTCGATATCTATGCCTTGCTCGGCGAGTTGACTCGCCAGGGCAAGGCGCTGGTGGTGGTCTCCAGTGATCTGCGCGAACTGATGTTGATCTGTGATCGCATCGGTGTGCTGTCCGCCGGACGCCTGATCGACACTTTCGAGCGTGACAGCTGGACCCAGGATGAATTGCTTGCCGCCGCGTTTGCCGGCTATCAAAAACGTGATGCGTTGCTCAATGAAGCGGCGCCTAGGAATGCACCATGAAAACTGCACCTGCAACCGGCAAGCGTGCTGGCAACTATTACGGCCTGGGCACTTACGTCGGCCTGGCCGGCGCCTTGCTGGCGATGATTATCCTGTTCTCGACCCTGAGCAGCCACTTTCTGTCTTATGACACCTTCAGCACCCTGGCCAACCAGATTCCCGACTTGATGGTGCTGGCGGTGGGCATGACCTTTGTGCTGATCATCGGCGGCATCGACCTGTCGGTGGGCTCGGTGCTGGCCTTGGCGGCTTCGACCGTCAGCGTGGCGATTCTCGGCTGGGGCTGGAGCGTACTGCCTGCCGCCTTGTTGGGCATGGCCTGCGCAGCGCTGGCCGGAACCATCACCGGCTCGATCACTGTGGCTTGGCGCATTCCGTCCTTTATCGTGTCCCTCGGCGTGCTGGAAATGGCCAGGGGCGTGGCCTACCAGATGACCGGCTCGCGCACTGCCTACATCGGCGACGCCTTTGCCTGGCTGTCGAATCCGATTGCCTTTGGTATTTCCCCCTCGTTTATCATTGCCTTGTTGATTATTTTCGTCGCCCAGGCAGTCCTGACGCGCACCGTGTTCGGCCGTTACCTGATCGGCATCGGCACCAACGAAGAGGCGGTGCGCCTGGCAGGGATCAATCCCAAGCCCTACAAGATCCTGGTATTCAGTCTGATGGGGTTGCTGGCCGGCGTGGCGGCACTGTTCCAGATTTCACGTCTGGAGGCGGCTGACCCGAATGCGGGTTCCGGCCTGGAGTTGCAGGTTATCGCGGCGGTGGTGATCGGTGGCACCAGCCTGATGGGCGGGCGTGGTTCGGTGATCAGTACCTTCTTTGGTGTTTTGATTATTTCTGTGCTGGCTGCAGGTCTCGCGCAAATCGGCGCGTCGGAGCCAACCAAACGCATCATCACTGGCGCGGTCATCGTGATTGCCGTGGTGCTGGATACTTATCGCAGTCAGCGTGCACTTCGGCGGGTTTGATTCATGGCAACAATCAAGGATGTGGCGGCGCTCGCGGGGATTTCCTACACCACGGTGTCCCATGTAGTGAATAAGACGCGGCCGGTCAGCGACGAGGTGCGGATCAAGGTCGAGGCGGCGATCAAGCGCCTCGATTATGTGCCCAGTGCCGTCGCACGGTCGCTGAAGGCCAAGACCACCGCAACCATCGGTTTGCTGGTGCCCAACAGCCTCAATCCGTATTTTGCGGAGCTGGCCCGGGGCATCGAGGATTATTGCGAGCGCAACGGCTATTGCGTGATCCTGTGTAATTCCGACGACAACCCACACAAGCAAAGCAGTTACCTGCGGGTGCTGCTGGAAAAACGCGTCGATGGGCTGATCGTTACGTCGGCAGGTGGCGATAGCGGGCTGGCGGAAGGCCTGGCGGCGGTGCGCACGCCGATGGTGATCGTCGACCGTGGGCTTGAAGGCGTGGAGGCGGACCTGGTGCGCATCGATCACGAATACGGTGCTTACCTGGCCACTCGGCATTTGCTGGAACTGGGGCATCGCGACATCGCCTGCATTGGTGGGCCGGCCAATACCAGTGTGGCGCAGCTGCGTCTGGCGGGGTTTCTCCGGGCGTTGAAGGGGGCCGGGGTCGAGGTCCCGCCAGCGCGCATTCTGCAAAGTGATTTCACCAGTACCGGCGGCTACAGCGCTGCGGCGATTCTGCTGGAGAAAAATCCGCCGAGCGCCATTTTTGCCGGCAACGACATGATGGGCATTGGCGTGCTGCGCGCCGCGGCAGAGCGCAATATCAGGGTGCCCAGCGAGCTCTCGGTGATTGGCTTCGACGATATCCAGATGAGCCGTTACGTCTATCCGGCGCTGACCACCGTCGGCCAGTCGATCCTGCAACTGGGCGAAAAGGCCGCGGAACTGCTGCTGCGACGCATTGCCCTGCCGGGCCAGGCGATCGATCAGCGCATCGTTACACCAAACATTGTCTTGCGAGAGTCGACTGCACCGCTGGCCGGGGCATTCGCCGAATACCGCTGAATCGAATTGATGAGTACCGATGTATGCCAGCAAAAGTAGTGGTAGTGGGCAGCTTGAACATGGACCTGGTAACCCGGGCCGAGCGCCTGCCTCGAGGGGGTGAAACCCTGATCGGCAAATCCTTCGCCACGGTACCCGGCGGCAAGGGCGCGAACCAGGCCGTGGCCGCAGCCCGGTTGGGCGCGCAGGTGTCGATGGTCGGCTGCGTGGGCGACGACGCCTATGGTGAACAGCTGCGCGGCGCCCTGCTGGCCGAGGCGATCGATTGCCAGGCGGTCAGTGTGATCGAGGGTTCCAGCGGGGTGGCGATGATCGTGGTCGATGACAGCAGTCAGAATGCCATCATCATCGTTGCCGGGGCCAATGCCCAGCTCGCCCCCGAGGTGGTGGCAGGGTTTGATGCAATCTTGCAGGCAGCCGATGTGATCATCTGCCAGCTTGAGGTGCCGTATTCGACTGTGGGTTATGCCCTCAAGCGTGGGCGGGAACTGGGGAAGACCGTGATTCTCAATCCGGCGCCGGCCAGCGGGCCCTTGCCTGCTGATTGGTATGCATCGATTGATTACCTGATCCCCAATGAGAGCGAGGCCTCGGCCTTGAGCGGTTTGCCGGTGAACTCCCGGGAGAGCGCCGAAGCCGCAGCCGGCCAGCTGATTGCTGCCGGTGCCGGTAAGGTCATCGTGACGCTGGGGGCTCAGGGTTCGTTGTTCGCCGATGGCGCAAGCGTTGAGTATTTTCCTGCGCCCAAGGTCGAGGCAATCGACACCACGGCGGCGGGCGATACGTTTGTCGGCGCGTTTGCGGCCGCCTTGGCTGCCGGTAAAAGCGAGGCCGAGGCCATCGGCTTTGGCCAGGTCGCTGCGGCGTTGTCGGTGACCCGTGCCGGCGCGCAGCCCTCTATTCCAACGCTCTGCGACGTCCAGGCCTTTGTTCCCTCATGAAAAAGACACCTTTGCTCAATATCGCGCTGTCGCGCTTGATTGCCTCCCTGGGGCATGGCGATATCCTGGTGATCGGCGATGCCGGCCTGCCGGTGCCGGCCGGCGTCGAGCTGATCGACCTGGCCTTGACCCATGGCGTCCCGGATTTCGTCACGACCTTGCGGGTGGTGCTCAGTGAAATGCAGGTGGAGGGTCATGTGCTTGCCGAAGAGATCCTGCTCAAGCAGCCGTCGGCCCTGCAAGCGCTGGATGAGTTGAGCGCCAGTGGCGAGCTGGGCGTGCGCGAGCTGTTGAGTCATGAGGCATTCAAGGTGCTCAGTCGCCAGGCGCGTGCGGTGGTGCGCACCGGTGAATGCCAGCCTTACTGCAATATCGCCTTGATCGCCGGGGTGACCTTCTAGCCAGCCCGGCCTGTTGTTTCCTCACGCACAAGGAGTGCGCCATGCACCGCTATGCTCAGCTACTGCACCATTGGCTTCGGAGTCTGCTGCTTTTGTCCTTGCTCACTGTTACAAGCGCCCAGGCGGCGGAAAAAATCGACCTGATCATCGACACCGATCCGGGGGCCGACGATGTGGTCGCCTTGCTGTTCGCCCTGGCCTCGCCCGAGGAGTTACAGGTGCGTGCGCTGACCACGGTCGCCGGCAACGTGCGCCTGGACAAGACTTCGCGCAATGCCCGCCTGGCCCGTGAGTGGGCAGGGCGTGAAGAAGTTCCGGTCTATGCGGGGGCGCCGGGGCCATTGCTGCGGACGCCTATCTATGCCGAAAACATTCATGGCAAGGAAGGTATTTCCGGGGTCACGGTGCATGAGCCCAAGGCTGCGCTGGCCACAGGCAATGCGGTGAGTTACTTGATCGATACCCTGCGTGCCGCCAAGCCCCACAGCATCACCATCGCCATGCTCGGGCCACAGACCAACCTTGCGCTGGCCCTGATCCAGGCGCCGGATATCACCCAGGGCATCAAGGAGGTGGTGGTCATGGGTGGTGCGCACTTCAATGGCGGCAATATCACCCCGGTGGCGGAGTTCAACCTGTTTGCCGATCCACAGGCGGCCGAGGTGGTGCTCAAGAGTGGGGTGAAGCTGACCTACCTGCCGCTGGACGTCACCCATAAGGTGCTGACCAGCGAGGCACGCCTGCAGAAGATTGCGGCCTTGAATAATCAGGCGAGCAAGATCGTGGGCGATATTCTCAACGAATACGTCAAAGGCGATATGGAGCACTACGGCATTCCGGGCGGCCCGGTGCACGATGCGACCGTGATCGCCTACCTGCTCAAGCCCGAATTATTCAGCGGGCGTCAGGCCAATATGGTGATCGACAGTCGCGAAGGTCCGACCTTCGGCCAGACCATTGTCGATTGGTACGACGGTTTGAAGCAGCCGAAGAATGTGTTCTGGGTTGAAAGCGGCGATGCTCAGGGCTTCTTCGATTTGCTGACTGAGCGCCTGGCTCGATTGAAATAAATCTGCGCGCTAGAGCGCGGTCAGCCTGAGGGCTGTCACTCGCGCTCCGGGTCCGGGGCGCCCGGGTGGTCGGCAGGGTACTTTTCGAAGACTTGTCGGATAAACGCCTGGGCAGCCTGGGTTCCGAACTCCTTGACCAGCAGGTCGATACCGATGATTGCCAGTTCCTCCGGGCTGCCTGGGCTGTAGGAGCAATGGCCTTGTGGCCACTTGGCTTTGATGTCGGCGTCGATACTTACGATGGCCATGAAAATCTCACGAAGTCTGTAGTTGAGGCGGGGCCTGAAAGGCACTGGTGCGGTGTTCGCGGTGCGGCGAAGTTAAACATCTTGCCAGATTTTTAGCACTGCTACTTAGGCATGAGGGGAGGGCTATGCGACACTTGGACTTTGTCTGTTTTCAAGGAAGCTCGCGTGCAGATCGATTTGAATAACCCTGACGCCTTGACCCTTGAGGCGGTTCGGCAGTTGCTGGCGTCGGCCAGTGATAACGTTCATACCCAATTGCGGGTTACCAAAGGCGGCATTGCCTACCTTTCTTCGGGAGTGGTGGGGGGCGTTGATATCGATGACCTGCTGTTCCGGCTCGAAACCTGGGCCGCCGGCTCTGGTTATGTAGGCATGGTGGCGGCCAGCGATGAAGTCTGGGTCATGCAGATATTCAATGCGTTGAAGCAGAATTGGCCCAAGCCGCCATTCGACTACATCGACATCTATTGAGCACTGTTCATATTCAGTGACGATTGTGTGCTCAGGCTTGAGCCGCGTCTGAGGCAGACTTGTTCGCCACAGGGCAAATGGCCATTTTTTGAAACCAAACGTCCCTGCCGCTGTCGCACGATCTCTGCTTATTTTTGAAAAGGAGGCTTCATGCCTTGGAAGCTTGCATCATTCGCCACCCTGCTGGCTGCAATCACCCTGGCTGGGTGCAGCACCTCGGGAGCGGAAAAGGACCCAGTGGTTGCCGATTCCGGTAACAGCCGTTGTGAGTCGAAGGCCGCCGAGTTCGCTATTGGCAAGAAGGCTTCCCCTGAACTGCTGGAGCAGGCCCGTACCCGCGCCGGCGCGCAGAATGCCCGGATCCTCAAGCCAAATGACATGATCACCCTTGAGTACCGGTCTGACCGTCTGAACCTCAGCACCGATGCCAACCTGGTGATTACTCGGGTCAACTGCGGCTGATTGCTTCGAGGCATTATCAGCACGCAATAAAAAACCCCGTCACATGGACGGGGTTTTTTTAGCTCGCGTAGATTTTACTCTGGGCGAACTTGTGCAGCTTGCATACCCTTTTGGCCTTTCTCAGCCACGAAGGAAACGGTTTGGCCTTCTTTCAGGCTTTTGAAACCGTCGCTTTCAATAGCTTTGAAGTGTACGAACAGGTCGTCACCGC
>Ga0302175_10000225_pt1 | contig 22133 bp, 20 predicted proteins | sample I_Fen_N3_3_FD_198791 | JGI IMG/M metagenome (GOLD analysis project Ga0302175, IMG submission 198791) | Peat permafrost microbial communities from Stordalen Mire near Abisko, Sweden - I_Fen_N3_3 | ecosystem: Environmental > Terrestrial > Soil > Wetlands > Permafrost | place: Sweden: Abisko... | reverse complement strand
TCGCTCCTACAGATTTATGGTGTGCTCGACATTCGCGATCGCCTCGAACCTGTAGGAGCGAGGCTTGCCCGCGAAGGCGTCATCCGCCTCACGACCATCCTTCCAGTTGCCCCAACGTGTCCGTTGTGTGGTGTGTTTAACGACGCCTCCGATTCGATGATCGGTCCTACCGCATTTTAGGGATTGTCTGTCTTGCCCCTGATCCGGGGCATCGATAACCTTTTGACCGTCGCTGCCAATGCAGTGATCGGGACTGCAAGCCCGCCGAGAGTTTGTTACGAGACCACATGCGCACCTATAATCGCGCCGCTTTAATTAGCGAACATCGATTTATGGTAGCTGTGTGCGGGAGACCTTCGGGTCTGCCGGGATTGGTCTCTACTCGGTCTTGCAGACCCGCGCACAGCTGCCACCCATCATCTGCAAGTGATGCTGGCAGCTCTAACTTTCTATATGAGACTGCCATGCCTAAAGTTACCCCCAATCCCCCAGATCACCTCATCCCCCAAACCTTCATCCGCCATCACATCCAGTTGCGAGCACTTTTACTGCACGCGGAAGCGTGGTTCTGCGCCCGAGATATTGGTCGGTTAATGGGCGTGGATATCAACGGCCGACAAGCCCTCAAACTCGACGCCGATCAGCGCCGCATGATGTGTTTGTCTGGCAACGATGAACCCCAGGAAACCTTGATGCTCAGCGAGTCCGGCGTGTACGCGATGCTGGTCTACCACTACTGCCCGGAGAACCGCCATTTACGCCGTTGGCTGACCCACCACGTAATGCCGATGCTGCGCGACGGTGCCGGCGCCGTTTCGCATCAAACGCCAAGTCTGCGCTTGATGGAATGGGCGGGCGGAACGTTAAGCCTGCTGCATTGGCGGACAGAACCCTGGGTTCGTTTAAAAGATATGCCGTGCTTGCTGGGCGCCGGATACAGCGGCGTGCGCGGATTCTGACCTCCCCACTGACCCCCCGTAGGAGCTGCCGAGTGAAACGAGGCTGCGATCTTTTGATCTTGCCCTTAAAAAGCAAAATCAAAAGATCGCAGCCTCGTTTCACTCGACAGCTCCTACGGAAATGCTATTTGCCGTTCCCTTCCAGTTGCCCCAACGGCACGCGCTGATCGGCGCGCGTTGAAAAGTGTACCGGCGCTATAAACAGGTTTTGTAACTTATTTTTACCGCCTGGCCTTTCTAAACTGTCCGGTCTCCTTGTCTTGCCTTTCGAGCTGCCCATGCCTGGCTTACGTCGCTTCCCCTTACCGTTGATCGCCGCTTTTTTCGCGTTGTACGTGATTTGGGGCTCGACGTATCTGGTCATCCGTATCGGCGTGCAGTACTGGCCGCCGTTGATGCTCGGCGGTATTCGCTTCGTGATTGCCGGGACGTTGATGTACGCGTTCCTGCGCTGGCGCGGGGCGCCGGCACCGACCTGGGTGCAGTGGAAAGCGGCGGGGATGATCGGGATTTTGCTGCTCAGTTTTGGTAATGGCGCGGTGAGCGTGGCCGAGCACACGGGCGTAGCCTCTGGCGTTGCCGCGCTGGCGGTGGCGACGGTGCCTTTGTTCACGCTGCTCTGCGGCTATTTCTGGGGCGCGCGTAATACCCGGCTCGAATGGGCCGGGATTGTGCTCGGGCTGATCGGCATCGCCATGCTCAACCTCGGTTCCAACCTGCAATCGAGCCCGTTGGGCGCGGCATTGTTGGTGTTTGCCGCCGCGACCTGGGCCTTCGGTTCGGTGTGGAGCAAACACTTGCCGCTGCCCCAGGGCGCGATGGCCAGTGCCGTGGAAATGCTGGTGGGCGGCGTCGTGTTGCTGATCGGCAGTGCGGTCAGCGGTGAACACCTGGACCGCGTGCCGCCGATGGAAGGCTGGGCCGCGCTGGCTTACCTGATCGGCTTCGGTTCGATCATCGCCTTCAACGCCTACATGTACTTGTTGAAAAATGTGCGTCCGGCGGCGGCCACCAGTTATGCCTACGTCAACCCGGCGGTGGCGGTATTGCTGGGGATTGTGTTCGTCGGCGAAACCATCGGTATCGAAGAAGCGATTGCCATGGCGGTGATCATCAGCGCCGTAGTGTTGATCGGTTTGCCGCAGTGGCGGCGGGGGCCTGAGCGACCTGCGGTGGTGGCGCCGACAGAATCCCGTGTGAATTAGGGTAAACTGCGCGCCATTGCACGCCCGCTCCGATTTTTCCTACGGTAATCCCATGACTTTCGCCTCCCTTGGCCTGATCGAACCCTTGCTGCGCTCTCTCGAGACGCTCGGCTACCAGACACCTACGCCGGTCCAGGCGCAAGCCATTCCGGCGGTGCTGGCCGGTCGCGACCTGATGGCTGCGGCCCAGACCGGCACCGGCAAGACCGCCGGTTTCGCGCTGCCGCTGCTGCAGTTGCTGACCATGGAAGGGCCGAAAGTGGCCTCCAACTCGGTACGCGCCCTGATCCTGGTGCCGACCCGCGAACTGGCCGAACAGGTTCACGAAGCCGTGCGCCAGTACGCCGAGAACCTGCCGCTGACGACTTACGCGGTGTACGGCGGCGTCAGCATCAACCCGCAAATGATGAAACTGCGCAAAGGTGTGGACGTGCTGGTGGCGACCCCGGGGCGTTTGCTCGACCTGTATCGCCAGAAGGCCCTCAAGTTCAATCAACTGCAAACCCTGATCCTCGACGAAGCCGATCGCATGCTCGACCTGGGTTTCTCCGAAGAACTGGGGAATATTTACCGCGTGCTGCCGAAGCAACGTCAGACGCTGTTGTTCTCCGCGACGTTCTCCGATGCGATTCGCTTGCTGGCCGGGCAAATGCTCAACGATCCGCTGAGCATCGAAGTCAGCCCGCGCAATGTCGCGGCCAACACCGTCAAGCAATGGGTGGTGGTGGTCGACAAGAAGCGCAAGCCGGAGCTGTTCATTCATTTGCTGCGCAAGGGCAAGTGGAAGCAGGTGCTGGTGTTCGCCAAGACCCGCAACGGCGTGGACGCGCTGGTGGAAAAACTCCAGGGCCTGGGCATCAACGCCGATGGCATCCATGGCGATAAGCCTCAAGCGACCCGTCAGCGGGCGCTGGATCGGTTCAAGGCCAGCGAAATTCAGATTCTGGTGGCCACCGACGTCGCGGCCCGTGGTCTGGACATCGAAGACTTGCCGTTGGTGGTCAACTTTGACCTGCCAATCGTGGCCGAGGACTACATCCACCGCATTGGCCGTACCGGTCGTGCGGGTGCTACCGGCGAGGCAATTTCCCTGGTGTGCGCCGATGAAGTGAATCAGCTGTCAGCCATCGAGATGCTGACCCGTCAGACGTTGACCCGTCAGACCGAACAGGATTTCGAACCTGAACACCGGGTGCCGGATACCGATTCCACTGGCCAGGTTGTCAAGAAACCGAAAAAGCCGAAGAAGCCAAAGACCTCCGGTGGCGGCAAGCGCAACCTCGGTAAATGGGTAGAGAGCGGGGATGCCTCGGCGGTAGAACCTTCGCTCAATCCTGTACGAAAAGTGCCGGTGTTTAACACGGGGCCGCGTAAGAAGAAGCCTTGATGATGGTCGGCGTCTGTTAAGGCGCCTTCGCGAGCAAGCCCGCTCCCACATGGGGTCTTTTGTGAACACATTATTTGTGAACACCCGAGATCCAGTGTGGGAGCGGGCTTGCTCGCGAAGGCCGCGCCGCAGTCTTCAGCCCTTACGCCGCAACCACTCCGCCATCCCCAGCCCCGCCGCCCGCCCGCTGGCAAAACACCCCGTCAGCAAATAGCCGCCCGTCGGTGCTTCCCAGTCCAGCATTTCCCCCGCGCAGAACACGCCAGGCAGTTGCTTGAGCATCAAGCGCTCATCCATCGACTCGAACGTCACACCGCCCGCAGTGCTGATGGCTTCGTCCAGTGGACGGGTTTTCACCAGCGTCAGTGGCAAGGCCTTGATCGCTTTGGCCAGCAAGGCCGGATCGGCAAAGCATTCGGCGTCGGTCAGCTCTCTTAGCAATGCCGCTTTCACCCCGTCGAGCCCGATTTGGCTGTGCAGGTGTTTGGACATCGAGCGCGAGCCGCGCGGTTTTCTCAGCGCAGCCTCAACTTTATCCACAGGCCGGCCCGGCAACAGGTCGATGTGCACCGTCGCTGAACCGTGGCGATTGATCGCTTCGCGGATCGGAGCGGAGAGGGCGTAAATCAGGCTGCCTTCAATGCCTGTGGCGGTGATCACACACTCCCCAAGACGCGGGATGTCGTCGTTCAACCCAATGGCGATATTTTTCAGCGGCGCTCCGGCGAATTTTCCGACCATCAATTCGCTCCAGGCCTGCACCTCGAAGCCGCAATTGCTCGGCTGCAGCGGCGCCAGTCCTACGCCGCGTTGTTCCAGTGGCCGCATCCAGGCGCCGTCCGAACCCAGGCGAGACCAACTGCCGCCGCCGAGGGCGAGCAGGGTGGCGTCGGGTTTGATGGTGATTTCGCCGTCGGGGCTGTCGATGCGCAAGTCGCCGTGGTCATTCCAACCGAGCCAGCGATGGCGGGTGTGGATAACTACGCCACTGTCCCGCAGGCGTTTGAGCCAGGCACGCAGCAGGGGCGCGGCTTTCATGTCGGTAGGAAAAACCCGCCCGGAGCTGCCGACAAAGGTTTCAATACCCAAGTCGTGAATCCACTGGCACAACACCTCTGCGCCGAAGGACCGTAGCAGCGGGGCGATCTGTGGCGCGCGTTCGGCGTAGCGCGAGAGGAACGCCGGGTAGGCTTCGGAATGAGTGATGTTCATGCCACCGACCCCGGCCAGCAGGAATTTTCGCCCCACTGAGGGCATGCCGTCGTACAGATCGACTTTGATCCCGGCCCGGCTCAGCACCTCGGCGGCCATCAGGCCGGCGGGGCCGCCGCCGATGATGGCGACGTGAGGGGGGAGGGCGGCGGATTGGGTCATGGCGAGAGCTGCGGCGTGGCGGAATAAGCCGCGCATTCTACCAGCACACCTTCCCTGTGGGAGCGGGTTTGCTCGCGAAGGGGGAGTGTCAGTCGACATCTGTGTTGCCTGATATACCGTATTCGCGAGCAAGCCCCACATTGGATTTGTGATGTGTTCAACAGAGTGATCAAAAAACAACCAGCGCTCTGCGCGCTATACGCAGCATGGGCTGTAGGCCCTTTCACTCAGGTTATCCACAGGCCGTTCCACAGGCATTGTGGGTAAAGATTCATACATCAATGACAACCTGATGACTGCCAGACCCGTTGCGCGCTGTGATGGAGGATGCCGTGACGGCGAGCCAGGGCCTGGCGGTCCTTGCTGTAGCCGCCGCCGATCACCCCGACCACCGGAATGTCCCGGCCCAGGCAATGACGCATCACGCTTTCATCCCGGGCGGCGACGCCTTCGTCGGTCAGTTTCAGGTAACCCAGCGCGTCATCCTTGTGCACATCGACCCCGGCGTCATACAGCACCAGGTCCGGTTGGTAGAGCGGCAGCAAATAGTTGAGCGCGTCATCGACGACTTTCAAGTATTCGGCATCGCCCATGCCCTTGGGCAGTGGAATGTCCCAGTCACTTTCGGCTTTGCGTGCAGGAAAATTCTTTTCGCAGTGCAGGGAAACGGTCACCGCGTCCGGGGTGTTGTGCAGGATGCGTGCAGTCCCGTCGCCCTGGTGCACGTCGCAATCGAAGATCAGTACCCGATTCACACGACCGCTTTCCAGCAGGTAATGGCTGATCACCGCCAGGTCGTTGAAGATGCAGAACCCGGCCGGGTAGTCGTAATGGGCGTGATGCGTGCCGCCGGCCAAGTGGCAGGCCAGCCCGTGTTCCAGTGCCTGCTCCGCTGCCAGCAACGACCCACCGACCGCCCGCACCGTGCGCCGGGCCAGGGCTTCGTTCCAGGGCAGGCCGAGGCGCCGCTGGTCTTCGCGGGACAACTCGCCGCTCATGTAGCGTTCGATATACGCAGGGTCATGTGCGAGGGCGAGAATCTCTGCCGGGCACAGCTCCGGGCGCAGCAGGTCGGCGTCCCGGACGAGGCCGCTGTCCACCAGGTGATCGCGCAGCAGGCGAAACTTGTCCATGGGGAAGCGGTGCTCCGCCGGGAACTCGGGGCTGTAGTCTTCGTGGTAGATCAACGGCAGGGGCATGGCTGATTTATCTGAGATGCCTGTAGGAAAGAGTGAAGGATGCTACCAGCGATGTAGACTCGCGGCATGGAATTGGAGGGGAACATGGAGCCGATACTCGAACTCGAAAGCGCGCGACTGCTGTTGCGGCAATGGCGCGATGAGGATTTGCCGGCGTTTGCGGCGATGTGTGCCGACCCACAGGTGATGCGTTATTTCCCGGCGGCGTTGAGTCGCCTGGAAAGTGCGTCGCTGATCGGGCGGATTCGCGGGCATTTTGCCGAGCACGGTTTCGGCTTATGGGCGCTGGAGCGCAAGGACACCGGCCAGTTCATCGGGTTTACCGGGCTGGCGGTGGTCACGTTCGACGCGCCGTTCGTCCCGGCCATCGAAATCGGCTGGCGCCTGGCGCGTGAACATTGGGGCCTGGGTTATGCCAGTGAGGCGGCGTGGACCGCTCTGCGCTGCGGCTTTGACCGGTTGGCCTTGAAAGAGATCGTGGCCTTCACCACGCTCAGCAATCTGCCATCGGAGAAAGTCATGCAGGCCATCGGCATGCAGCATGATTCAGCCGATGACTTTGACCACCCCCGGCTCGCGGCCGATCATCCGTTGCGCCACCATGTTTTGTACCGCATCACCCGTGAGCAATGGCTGCAAACCTTGCATGGATAAGCCGGCGCGGACGTTTACAATGGCCGCCATTGGCCTGAGCCATTAATTGAGTCGACCGCCGCAGCCAAGACTGCGCGGCATTGTGTTGTGTGAGGAGAGCCTGAATGAGCCAAGTGTTGGAAGATCTTGTCGACCTGCTGACCCTGGAACCGATTGAAGAAAACCTGTTCCGTGGCCGCAGCCAGGACTTGGGGTTCCGTCAGTTGTTCGGTGGCCAGGTGCTCGGCCAGTCCCTGTCGGCGGCCAGTCAGACCGTTGAAGAAACCCGGCATGTGCACTCGATGCACGGTTATTTCCTGCGCCCGGGCGATGCCAAGTTGCCAGTGGTGTATCAGGTTGACCGGGTGCGCGACGGCGGCAGTTTCAGCACCCGGCGGGTGACGGCGATCCAGAAGGGCAATCCGATTTTCACTTGCAGCGCGTCCTTCCAGTACGACGAAGAAGGCTTCCAGCACCAGACCCAAATGCCGCAAGTGGTCGGCCCGGAAAACCTGCCCTCGGAACTGGAACTCACCCAGCAGCGCGCGCATTTGATTCCCGAGCACATGCGCGAAAAACTGCTGTGCCCGAAACCGATCGAAGTCCGCCCGGTGACCGAGACAGATCCCTACAACCCGCAAGCGGCGGACCCGGTCAAGTACGTCTGGTTTCGTGCCGACGGTGCGTTGGCCGACTCGCCGGCGCTGCACAAATACCTGTTGGCCTACGCCTCGGACTTCGGCCTGCTGACCACCTCGCTGCTGCCCCACGGCAAATCGGTGTGGCAGAAAGACATGCAGGTCGCCAGCCTCGACCACGCGTTGTGGTTCCATTCGGACCTGCGCGCCGATGACTGGTTGCTCTACGCCATGGACAGTCCATGGGCCGGCAACTCCCGTGGTTTCTCCCGTGGCAGCGTGTTCAACCGCGCCGGGCAACTGGTGGCGTCGGTCACCCAAGAAGGCTTGATTCGCCATCGCAAGGATTGGGCATGAGCCTGGCCGAGGTGCGGCACTGGGTGTTCGACATGGACGGCACCCTGACGGTGGCGGTGCATGACTTCGCGGCCATCCGTGTGGCGCTGGCGATCCCGCCCGAGGACGACATCCTGACCCACCTCGCTGCATTGCCGGCCGAAGAAGCCGCCGCCAAACATGCGTGGTTGCTGGAGCATGAACGGGACCTGGCGTTGGGTTCCAAACCGGCGCCGGGTGCCGTGGAACTGGTGCGCGAATTGGCTGGGCGTGGTTATCGCCTGGGCATTCTTACCCGCAATGCTCGGGAGTTGGCGCATGTGACACTTGAAGCCATCGGTCTGGCCGACTGCTTTGCGGTGGAGGATGTTTTGGGCCGTGACGAAGCACCGCCCAAGCCGCATCCCGGTGGTTTGCTGAAACTGGCCGAAGCCTGGAACGTGCCGGCGAGCGAGATGGTGATGGTTGGGGATTACCGTTTTGACCTGGATTGCGGTCGAGCGGCAGGGGCGCGGACGGTGTTGGTGAATTTGCCGGATAACCCGTGGCCGGAGTTGGCGGATTGGCATGCGGCGGATTGTGTGGAATTGCGGCGGATGCTTTCGGCTTGAGTGGTTTGTTGTCTGTTTAATTGCCTTCGCGGGCACGCCTCGCTCCTACAGGGGAATGCACTCCCCTGTAGGTGCGAGGCTTGCCCGCGAAGGCGTCAGCCCATGCAACAAAAAACTCACTGACTGAACAGAACCTTCTGCCCCTCAGGCGACGTAAACATCCCATCCCCGTTATGCCCGACCCCAGGCACTTCGACCAGGCGCTGATTCACCCCTTGTGGATTCCGCCGCAGCAGATAATCGAAAAAGTTGTGTCCGCGAACCAGGCGATAAGCCCCTTGTGCCTCCGCTTCGCAACCCTTGTCCAGCGCCGGATGCTGCGGGTCGGTGTCCTGCTGCCCCAGCAGATAAATCACCTCACGCTTGATGTAAACGCTTTCAATCTGCTGAGGCGTTTGCCCTCCGGCATAGATGGGCAGGTCTGTCAGACCATACTTCCAGCGATTGAAACCGGTGCACCGCGCATGATCGAACGCCACGGGCCGCTGCTCATTGAAGTAGGCGTAGGACGACGGATTGGCCACCACGTAGCGGATTTTCACCCCGGCGGCGGTGAGCGCCGGTTGTTCGTGGGCCAGCAGTGCGTAGCGCTGAACCACCTGGCCGCCACCGGAGTGACCGGCGATGACGATTTGCTTCACGTCCGGGAATTGTTTGCGATCGCTGATCCGCTCGATGATTTGGTCGAGGGCCGCGTAAGAACTTAGCGGGAACGGACCGGTGGATAACCCGCCGGCCATCCAGTCATTGCCGTGCCAGCGCAGTACGCTGTCCGGCATCGGATGGCGGGCGATGTCCGTTTCATTGAGAAACTGCGGGGCGATCACCAGCGTCGTAGCGCTTTGCCCGGCTGCTTCAGCCGCTTTCTCGCCGCTGCGAAGATAGGTTTCGGCGTTGCGTAATCGACCATGGATGATGATCAGCACCCGCTCGATTTTCGTTGGCGCCGGGCCCAGGCCCACCGCCATCTCACCTTCCTTCAACAGTAATCGCCCGGGGCTGACCTCTTTGACCCCGTGCTCGTCAGCCTGGGCACTTGCGCAGGCGATCAACAACACCAGCAACCATCTATGCATTTATAAATTTTTCGCTGCAAAGGTATCGCACTGGCCGACCTGGCCCTGGGCGAAACCGGTTTTGAACCAGCGCACCCTTTGCGCTGACGTGCCATGGGTGAAGGAGTCCGGTACGACGCGACCCTGACCTTGTTGCTGCAAGCGGTCGTCGCCAATGGCATTGGCGGCGTTCAAGGCTTCCTCGATGTCACCGGGTTCCAGCCAGTTCAGGCGTTTCTGCGCGTTATTGGCCCAGACCCCGGCCAGGCAATCGGCCTGGAGTTCCTGGCGCACCAGTAAACCACCATCGCCTTCCATCTGCCGACCTTGCTGGCGAGCGGTCTGAATTTTCGCTGAAACCCCGAGCAACGTCTGAACGTGGTGTCCGACTTCATGAGCGATCACGTAGGCCTGGGCGAAGTCGCCTGCCGCCGAAAAGCGTTGTGACATCTCCTGGAAGAACGCCATGTCCAAATACACTTTCTGGTCGGCCGGGCAGTAGAACGGCCCGGTTGCTGAAGTGGCCAAACCGCAGGCCGAGTTCACGCGGTTGCTGAACAGCACCAGGGTCGGGTTGCGGTATTGCTTGCCGGCCTGCTGAAAAATCTGGCCCCAGGTGTCCTCGGTGTCACCGAGGATCGAGCGCACAAACTCGGCCTGTTCATCATTGGCCGGTGGTGCTTTGCGGGTCTGGGTGGTGGCCGGCGCCGACTGATCGCCAACTTGCCCGGCCAGTTGTCCGAGGATCTGCATTGGGTCCTGGCCAGTGATCCAGCCGATCCCGACGATCAACAAAATCGCCGTGAGGCTCAGGCCCTTGCCGCCGCCAAAGCGCATCCCGCCGCCCCCACCGCCGACATCATCACCCCGGGCGTCGACCACGTTGTCACTGCGTCGGCCTTTTTTCCATAGCATGTGGGAATCCTCTTTCTTTACCGGGTGAAGAAGCGTGGTGATGAGTGTTGTTGGTGGTCTGGCGTGGCGCCAGTCCGGTCGTCAGACAGCCTTTAACGGCGCCGGTTCTGTGCCCTGTGCAGACATTAGCGGTTTCATCGGCGCGAGGGTATTACGGCGCTTCATAGATGATTGGGCGTCTAGGAGTAACCGCACTGGCAAAACGCTGTCGGGGAAATGTGTATTAGAGGTGGTAAGTCAGGTTCGTGTGGTTGAGGGTGTTTTTGGAATTTAATTCCAGAAAATACCCTTCAAGATTTCCCGTTCAGCCGTTTGTCTTCTAGAATCGGCCAAATTGTGTTGGGAGCCTTCCATGGCCGGCAGTCAGATTGAACGGGTTTTCAGCGTGCTGGAAAGCCTCACCAGCGACCCTCGCGGGCTGCCGATGCAGACGCTCGCCGAGCAGCTGGATATCCCCAAAAGCGCGACCCATCGCCTGTTGGCTGAACTGATTCGGCTAGGCTACGTCAGACAGAATCAGGAGACATTGCGCTATCACCTGTCGACCAAACTGGTGGCGATGGGGTTTCGTTACCTGTCGAGCAGCGGCGCGGATATCGTCCAGCCCGTGCTCGATCGCCTGGCTCAGGAAACCGGCGAGTTGGTGCGTCTGGGGGTGATCGACGGCGAGCGCCAGACCTGGATCGCGAAATCCCAGGGCGCCCGTTCCGGCCTGCGTTATGACCCGGACATGGGGCGTGATGCGCCGTTGTTCTACACCGCGTCCGGCCATGCGTGGCTGGCCTGCATGAGCGATGCCGAGGCGTTGTCATTGGTGGAGCGCCAAGGGGTGGAGCAGCCGAAGGATTTGGGCCCGAATGCGCCGCGCTCCAACATTGAATTGCTGGAGCGGCTGCGCCTGGCGCGGGAGCAAGGGTACGCCTGGGTGGAGGAGAGTTCGGCGGTCGGGACCTCGGCGATTGCTGCGGTGGTGCGGCGTCCGGGCGATGGGCGGGTGATCGGTGTGCTCAGCATTGCCGGGCCGAGCGCGCGAATGCCGGGCGCGCGGTTGCATGAGCTGGCGCCGCTGTTGTTGAAGTTTGCCGAGGAGTTGGCGGCGGCGAGCCTGGCGTCAGAACTGTTCACCTGAGTGGCATCACCCCGTAGGAGCAAAGCTTGCTCGCGATGAACGATAACGCGGTCCGACTGCCACTACCGCGTAGTGACCATCGCGAGCAAGCTTTGCTCCTACGGAAGTTGGGCGTTGTTCGCACGCTTTTGTAGTTTGTAGGTGTGAGAATCTGGAACCAGGTTCTAAATTAGTTGAATTAGATTCCTAAGGATTGCCATGACCATCAGCACCCCACTGTCCGGTGTAAACAAACCCTTCAAAGGGATTTTGCTGATCGTCGCCGCGACGTTCCTGTTTTCCAGCCATGACGCGTTGTCGAAATACCTCTCCGGGTTTTACCCGATCATCATGGTGGTCTGGGCTCGTTACCTGGTTCACACCTTGTTGATGGCCGGGATTTTTCTGCCGCAATCCGGGCTAAGCGTCCTACGCACCAAGCGGCCATTGCTGCAGTTGGCGCGGGCGTTGTGCCTGTTGGGCACCAGCCTGTTTTTCACCACCGGTTTGCTGTACATCCCCTTGGCCGAAGCCACGGCGGTCAACTTTCTTGCGCCGGTGCTGGTCACCGCGCTGTCGGTGCCGCTGCTCAAGGAACACGTCACCCGCGGCCAGTGGATCGCGGTGATTTGCGGTTTTATCGGTGTGCTGATCATCGTTCACCCCGGCGGCGAACTGTTTACCCCGGCGATTTTGCTGCCGTTCTGCTCGGCGATGTTTTTCTGTTTCTATCAGTTGCTCACCCGCAAGCTCAGCCAGATCGACAGCCCGACCACCAGCAACTTCTTCGCCGGGTTGTGCAATACCCTGGTGATGAGCGCGCTGGTACCGTTCTTCTGGCAGGTGCCGACTTTGGGCCATGGCGTGTTGATGCTGGCGCTGGGCAGTTGCGGGATGACCGCGCATTTGTTTCTGACCCAGGCGTTCCGCTACGCCGCGCCGGCCCTGCTGGCGCCGTTTGGTTATTGTCAGATTGTGTTTGCCGGGCTGCTGGGCTGGTTGCTGTTTTCCCACACGCCGACCCTGACCACGGTGGTCGGGATCGCGGTGATTTGCTGCAGCGGGCTGGCGGCGGCGTGGCAACAGAGTCGGCGCTAGGAAAAGTACGACGGCAGGCCTGGAATCAGGCCTGCCGGGGGAGGGGACTTTACTCGGTGACGGTCGGAATCTTGCGCGGTGCCATGAAGTACATCCAGATCAGCGCAATGAAGTACATCGCCGGAATCAGGGTGAACAGCACGGTGTAGTTGTTATTGGTCACCGTCAGGATGTGGCCGACCAACTGCGTCATGAACATCCCGCCAATCGCCGCGCACATCCCACCGAAACCAAACACCGTGCTCATCATGTGTTTAGGCGTGTAGTCCATCACCAGGCTCCAGATGTTCGCGGTCCAGGCCTGGTGCGCGCCGATGGCCAGGGAGATGGCGAATACCGCGACCCACAAGCTGCTGGAACCGGCCGCCATGATCACACCGATGATGCAGCAGGCGAACAGGAACATCGACATCAGCCGCGCCTTGATCGGGTTGATCCCGCGACCGATCAGGAACGAGGACAGAATCCCGCCACCGACGCTGCCGAAATCCGCTGTCAGGTAAATGATGATCAGCGGGATACCCATTTGGGTCACGTTGATGCCCAGGTTGTATTGCTGATTGAGGAACGGTGGCAGCCAGTACAGGTAGAACCAGAACACTGGCGCGGTCATCGAGTACGCCAGGGCGAAGGCCCAGGTGCCGCGCATGCGCAGGATTTTCGAGAACGGCACGCGGGATTGTTCCGGCTCGACTTCCTGTTGGATGTAGTCCAGTTCCGATTGTTTAACGCTCGGATGTTCTTCCGGGTTGAAGTACTTCAAGCCCCAGCACACCAGCCAGATCCCGCCCAGTGCCGACATGCACAGGAACGCGGCTTGCCAGCCCCACGCGTGGAGGATCAGCGGCAGCAGCATCGGCGTGAACATCGCCCCGACGTTGGTCCCGGCGTTGAAGATGCCGGTAGCCACGGCGCGCTCGCCGGCCGGGAACCACAGCCGGGTGGTTTTCACACAGGCCGGATAGTTCGCGGCCTCGGTCAAACCGAGAATAAACCTACAGACCATGAAGCCTGCGGCCGACGTCGCCAGGCCATGGGCGCCGGTGGCCAGGCTCCAGAGCAGCACAGCGCAGAAGAACACGCGCTTGACGCCAACCCGGTCGATCAACCGGCCTTGCAGCACGAAGCCAATGGCGTAGCCGACCTGGAACCAGAAGTTGATGTTGGCGTAGTCCATCGCCGTCCAGCTCATTTCCTTGGCCAGGATCGGCTGCATGACGCCGAGGGCGGCGCGGTCGATGTAGTTCAGGGTGGTGGCGAAAAACACCAGGGCCAGCATGCCCCAGCGGGTTTTGCCGACGGCCATGGCGCCACGGATTTTGTCGCCGATGCCGCCGCTGGCAGGAGTCATGGAGGAACGCGCCATGGGAGAGCTTTGAGAAGGAGTCATGTAGGCCACCCGATTATTTTTATGTGGTGTTCTAGGTCTTTGGTAACCGAGCCTGGGGTTGATGACCGGGCTCAATGTGGAGTGGATGTTGGGCAGCGGACAAAAAATCGTCAATTCGCCAACGGCTGTTGTGTTCGATAATCGCACATAAAACTAACTGGCTAGTACACTTTGAATTGCTGTGTAGGCGCTGGGAGCCAATAATTTACCCCAAGAAAAAACGCGATCCCTGTAGGAGCTGTCGAGAGAAACGAGGCTGCGATCTTTTGATGTTGGTTTTTAAGATCAAAAGATCGCAGCCTCGTTTCTCTCGGCAGCTCCTACAGAGAGATCGTGCAATCACCGGGAGTCGATATATGCAGCGTTCCATTGCCACCGTTTCCTTGAGCGGTACCCTGCCGGAAAAACTCGAAGCCATCGCTGCCGCCGGGTTCGACGGGGTGGAGATTTTCGAGAATGATCTGCTTTATTACGACGGCAGCCCCCGTGAAATTAAACAGATGTGCGCCGACCTCGGGATCGCCATCACGCTGTTTCAACCCTTCCGCGATTTCGAAGGCTGCCGCCGCGAGCGCCTGCCGCGCAACCTGGAACGGGCCGAGCGCAAGTTTGACCTGATGCAGGAGCTCGGCACCGACCTGGTATTGGTGTGTAGCAATGCGTCGGCCGATTCGCTCGGCGATGAACAAATCCTGATTGATGATTTAAACCTGCTGGCCGAACGCGCCGGCGCTCGTGGACTGCGCATCGGCTATGAAGCCCTGGCCTGGGGCCGGCATGTAAACACGTATCAACAGGTGTGGAATATCGTCCGTCAGGCCAATCACCCCAGCCTCGGCGTGTTGCTCGACAGCTTTCACACGCTGTCACTCAAGGGCGATCCGAGTGCCATCGCCGAGATTCCGGGCGAGAAAATTTTCTTCGTGCAAATGGCCGATGCGCCGATCCTGGCCATGGACGTGCTGGAGTGGAGCCGGCATTTCCGTTGCTTCCCGGGCCAGGGCGAATTCGATCTGGCGGGGTTCCTCGCGCCGATCATCAAGAGCGGCTACACCGGGCCGCTGTCCCTGGAAATCTTCAACGACGGCTTCCGCGCCGCACCGCCACGGGCCAACGCCGCCGACGGTCTGCGTTCGTTACTGTATCTGGAAGAGAAGACCCGTCAGCGTCTGGCGCAGGAAGCAGCGCCGGCGGCCAACGTCGATATCCTGTTCGAAACCCCGAAGGCCAGCGAGTACAACGGCATCGAGTTTCTCGAATTCGCGGTGGATGAAAGCCTCGGCGCCAAGCTCTCGCATTGGCTGGAGCGACTGGGGTTCGTCAAGGCCGGGCAGCATCGTTCCAAGAGCGTCAGCCTGTTGCGCCAGGGCGATATCAACCTGATCCTCAACTCCGAACCGTATTCGTTTGCCCACAGTTTTTTCGAGGCCCACGGCCCGTCGCTGTGCGCCACCGCCGTGCGGGTCAAGGACAGTGCCAGTGCCCTGGCGCGTGCCGTGGCCTACAAGGGCCAGCCTTATCGCGGACTGGTCGGCCCCAACGAATTGGAGTTGGCGGCGGTGCGCGCACCGGACGGTAGCCTGATTTACCTGGTGGACCAGGACGCCGACGTCTACGGCACCGATTTCAATTTGCAGCCGACCGCCACCGCCAGCGGCGGCCTCAAGCGCATCGACCACATGGCCATGGCGCTGCCGGCAGACAGCCTCGACAGTTGGGTGCTGTTCTATAAAAGCCTGCTGGATTTCGAGGCGGACGACGAGGTGGTGCTGCCCGATCCTTACGGCTTGGTGAAGAGCCGGGCGCTGCGCAGCCGTGACAGTTCGATCCGTTTGCCGCTGAACATTTCCGAGAACCGCAACACCGCCATCTCACACGCGCTGTCGAGTTATCGCGGTTCGGGGGTGCATCACATCGCCTTCGACTGCGACAACATTTTTGCCGAAGTCAGCCGTGCGAAAGAGGCGGGCGTGCCGCTGCTGGACATCCCGCTCAACTACTACGATGACCTGGCCGCGCGGTTTGATTTCGATGACGAGTTCTTGAGCGAACTGGCGTACTTCAATGTGCTTTACGACCGCGATGCCCAGGGTGGCGAGTTGTTCCATGTGTACACCGAGCCGTTCGAAGGGCGGTTCTTCTTCGAGATCATTCAGCGCAAAAATGGCTATGCCGGTTACGGTGCGGCGAACGTCGCGGTGCGTCTGGCGGCGATGGCAAAATCCCGAAGTGGTGCCGTACGTCAGACAAAGTTGTAGGAAAATCGTAAACACGGCGTGAAACCGCAGCCGCGCGACTTCCTTCACTGTGCGGCGCGGCCCATAATCGCCAGCCTGTGCAGTAATGGCCGTGAGCCCGCAATGACAATAACTTCAGAACTCCCCGTAGCCCCCGACGAAAAGCTTGTCGAGCCTCGCAAGAGTCGCAAGAACAACCCGGAAAAGACCCGCGAAAACATCCTGCAAGAGGCGATTGTCGAGTTCGTCCAGCAAGGGCTGTCCGGCGCTCGCGTCGATGCGATCGCCGATCGCATCCACACCTCCAAACGCATGATCTATTACTACTTCGGCAGTAAGGAGCAGTTGTACGTCGAGGTGCTGGAGAAACTCTACGGCGATATCCGCAGCACCGAAAACCGTCTGCACCTGGCCGAACTGGCACCGGTGGAAGCGATTCGGCGCCTGGTGGAATTCACCTTTGATCACCATGATCGCAACGTCGATTTCGTGCGCATTGTCAGCATCGAGAACATTCACAACGCCGAGTACGTGAAGCGCTCCGATGCGATCAAGGCAATGAATAACACCATCCTAGATTCGCTGAATGAGATCCTGCGTCGCGGCGCTGAAGAGGGTGTGTTCCGCGCCGGGCTGGAGCCGCTGGATGTGCATTTGCTGATCAGTTCGTTCTGCTTCTATCGCGTGTCGAACCGCCATACTTTTGGTGAGATTTTTCAGATTGATCTGCCGGATGAAAGCGTCAAGCAGCGTCATCGGGCGATGATTTGCGAGTCGGTTTTGCGGTATTTGCAGGCCTGAAGTCTTTTAAAGATCGCAGCCTTCGGCAGCTCCTACAGAGGCTGCGATCTTTTGATCTTCACCCATCCATGCTCTGAAAATGCGCCAGCATCCGTTGTGCATCCGGCACCACGCCACTGAACAATTCAAACGCTTTTACGGCCTGAAACACCGCCATGTTGCCGCCATCCAGGGTCCGGCAACCCAAGGCGCGGGCGCCTCTCAGCAGTTCGGTTTCCAGCGGAAAGTAAACAATCTCCGCCACCCACAACTCACGCCTCAACAGCTCCACCGGCACCGGCGTGCCCGGCAGTTTTTTCATGCCCATGGGCGTGGTGTTCACCAGGCCATCCGCCACCGCCAGGGTACTCGCCAGATCATGCCCGGTCACGGCACGGCGCGGCCCGAAATGCTGATTGAGGTTGTTGGCTAACGCCTGGGCACGGCTGTCGTCCATGTCGAAAATACTCAACTGTCGTACGCCTTCGCTTAACAACGCGTGGGCCACCGCCGCACCTGCGCCGCCGGCGCCCATTTGGACTACACGCTCACGGGCAACGTCCTGCAAGCCTCGGCGAAAGCCTTCGGCAAACCCCAGGCAGTCAGTGTTGTGGCCGATGCGTTTGCCGTCCCTGAGCACCACCGTGTTGACCGCGCCAATGCTCCGGGCCTCCGGGGACAATTCGTCAAGCAGCGGGATGATTGCCTGCTTGCACGGGAAGGTAATGTTCAGCCCGGTGAAGTTCATGCGCTCGGCGGCCATCAGCAGATCGGGCAGGGCATTGCTGTCGAGTTGCAACTGATCGAGGTCGATCAGGCGATAGAGGTAACGCAGGCCTTGGGCATCGCCTTCATGTTCGTGCAGCGCCGGGGTGCGGGACGCCTGGATGCCGGCGCCGATCAGCCCGGCCAGTACAACGTCGTGCTGAGTCATGCTGTGCACCCCTTCAAGCGGTGGCTGAAATGCTCCAGCGCCAGACGATAGCCGTGACTGCCGAAACCGGCCATGACCGCCGTGGCGATGGCCGAGACAAAGGAATGATGGCGGAACGGTTCGCGGGCGTGGACGTTGGACAGGTGGACTTCGATCACCGGCAGCTCGCTGGCAATCAGCGCATCGCGGATCGCGACCGAGGTGTGGGTCCAGGCTGCCGGGTTGATGACGATCCCGGCGCAACGGCCACGGGCGGCGTGAATCCAGTCGAGCAATTCGCCTTCGTGGTTGGTCTGGCGAAACTCCACCGCCAGGCCGAATTCTTCGGCGGCACGCCCGCACAACGCGGAAATGTCAGCTAGGGTTTCGTGGCCGTAGGTCGCCGGTTCGCGGGTGCCGAGCAGGTTCAGGTTCGGGCCGTTGAGCACCAGAACGATAGGGGGCATCGAGGTTTCTCCACTTCTTATTTTTGGTCTTGGCTGCAGGTTTCAGCCTGTGGAGATAAATTGTACTAGCTGGTTACTTTGGTCAAATGAAGAGGGCTTTTGCGGGGTTTTAGTGTGCGGTGATCGGACATCAAAAGATCGCAGCCTTCGGCAGCTCCTACAGGTGCGATCTTTTCAGCGCGGTAATTTTTCCACCAGAAAGTCGATAAAAGCCCTCAACCGCAACGGTACATGACGGCTTTGCGGGTAGAGCAGGGTGAAGGGTCGTGAGCGTCCGCTGTAAGGCTTGAGCACTTCCACCAGCGAACCGTCGGCCAACTCCTTTTCGACGATAAAGCGGTAAGTCTGAAACAACCCCGCGCCATGTTTTGCCAGGGTCACGCCACCGAGCACGTCGTCCGAACAACTGAGATTGCCCTCGGCGAGAATCTCCCGCTCCACGCCGTCCTCATTGAACAACCAGGCAATCCGCCGGCCGCTGCTGGGCAGTTCGTACTGGATGCATTCGTGCTGGCCGAGATCGTCCAGGGTTTGCGGCGTGCCGGCACGTTTCAGGTAGTCGGGGCTGGCAATCATTACCAGCGCCGCGTCTTCCAGGTGCCGGGCGATCAACCCGGAATCCGGAATCGCTCGCACGCGGATCGCCATGTCATAGCCTTCGCCGACAAAATCGATGTTGCGATTGCTGATGTGTGCCTCGACTTTCACCGCTGGATAGCGCGCGCGAAACGCCGGCAGCAACGGCAGGATTCGGTGATGGGCATACGTTGTAGGAATACTGATGCGCAGGGTGCCGGACGGTTCCTGCTGTTGGCCCATGACCTCGCGCTGGGCCTCGACCAATTGCGCCAACGCCTCGCGGCATTCCTCGTAATAGCGCCGGCCACTGTCGGTGAGCTTGACGCTGCGGGTGGTGCGGGCGAACAAGCGCACGCCCAGGCGTTCTTCCATGCGCGACACCGAGCGGCTCACGGCGGCTGGCGTCACCCCGGCCACCAGTGCGGCGGCGGTAAAACTGCCGGCCTCGGCGGCCAGGCAAAACAGCTCGATGCTACCCAACTGAAGATCGTCGAAATGCCGCTGCATGATTGATAACACCGGGGATCAAATGAAGGGTCGAGCCCTGTATTTATCAAATGTCTGCGCATTAATACAGCCTGTTACTGCGAAAGGTTTGTTAACGATTTTCAGGCTCCGTGGGCAGGGCGCGCGCGCGCTCGAACGCTAGGCTCAGTTCAGGTGGTTGATTCGGGGAGTCAGCGCCAGTTATCGGAATTTCAGGGAATGTCGAGTCTTGGGACTCATTAACCTAACGGATGGGTTAGCATGAGATTATTCAGCTACAAAGGGATTTCAATGGTGATCATGTTGCGCGATGAACATTGCCCGCCCCACGCGCATGTGGACGCCGGAACCTGGAGTGCGCGCTTCAAATTCAGCTTCTGGCACAACACTGTCGAGTTGTGGGACGTGGTGCCGTATTCGTCCCGCCCGCCGGCGTCGGTGCTGGAAGGATTGCGTCAGGCGCTCAGGCAACCGGCCCACTTGCGTCGGGCGCGGGGCATCTGGTGGGACAAGTTGCACACCGCCTGCCTCGACAACCAGTTGTGGGATTGGGAAAGCAACGAAGTCGTGGTGATGAAACGGCTCACCAGCACGACCTACATGATTGGCTCGGCATGTTACGAGCCTGAGGACAACAAGACCCTGCTGGCGCTGATGGGGGCGCCGGAGGGCGTGGAGATCGAATTATGAAAACGATATCGGCAAAACTGCAGGTGGATAAACCAGTGACCGAAACGGTGCTGGACGAGGCTATCAAACGGGGGCAGTTCCGCCACAAAAGTGGCGTGCAGGCGACGGCGGTGACGTTTCAGGAGGCGTGCCTGACGATCCGCTTCGAGGACGGCACCGGCGTGTTGTTACCGGTGAAGCTCTTCCCGGAATTCGATGATTTTGAGCCCGAGGATTTTGCCGGTCTGAGCGTCGGTTTTTCGGGCACCGCACTTCGCCATGAGGAAAAGGACCTGCACGTTTCCATCGCCGGGATGATTTCCTCCAGCAAGCCGCTGATGAACATGGCTGCCTCGGTCATCTCCTCACGCAATGGTCGCCAAAGCAGCGCCGCCAAGGCCGAAGCCGCACGGGCCAACGGCAAAAAGGGCGGGCGGCCGCGCAAGGTCGAAGGGGTCCAGTAAACAGCGCCCACAAAAAAGCCGTCATCTAGACGGCTGATTTGTTTTTCCAGGCTGCAATCAACGACGGGTCAGCAACACCCCGGATTCCATGTGATGCGTCCACGGAAACTGGTCGAACACCGCGCATTGGGTAATGCGGTGTGTGTCGTGCAATTGGGCGATGTTGTCCGCCAGGGTTTGCGGGTTGCAGGAAATGTAGAGGATGTTGTCGAAGCGTCGGGTCAGTTCGCAGGTGTCCGGGTCCATACCGGCACGCGGCGGGTCGACGAACACGCTGCCGAACGCGTAGCTCTTGAGGTCGATACCCTGCAGGCGTCGAAACGGCCGCACTTCGTTCAGGGCTTCGGTCAGTTCTTCGGCGGACAAACGCACCAGCGTGACGTTATCCACAGCGTTTTCACTGAGGTTGCTCAACGCCGCGTTGACCGAGGCCTTGCTGATTTCGGTGGCCAGCACTTTGCGCACGCGGGTAGCGAGGGGCAAGGTGAAGTTGCCGTTGCCGCAGTACAACTCCAGCAGGTCGTCAGTGCGATCACCCAGGGCGTCGTACGCCCAGTTGAGCATCTTCTGGTTCACGGTGCCGTTGGGTTGGGTGAACGCGCCTTCCGGCTGACGGTAGCTGAACGTGCGGCCGCCGACGTCCATCTGCTCGACCACGTAATCCTGGCCGATGACTTCGCGTTTGCCCTTGGAGCGACCGATGATGCTGACGTTCAGGTCCGCCGCCAGTTTCGACGCGGCGGTGTGCCAGTGCTCGTCCAGCGGACGGTGATAGCACAGCGTGATCATCGCGTCGCCGGCCAGGGTGGTCAGGAACTCCACCTGGAACAGCTTGTGGCTCAGGGCCGCACTGGCTTGCCACGCAGCCTTGAGTTGCGGCATCAGTTCATTGATGCGCAGGCTGGCGATCGGGAATTCTTCGATCAGGATTGGCGTGCGTTTGTCGTCTTGAGCAAACATCGCGTAGTGACGGTCGCCGCCTTCGCGCCACAGACGAAACTCCGCGCGCAGGCGAAAGTTCTTCAGTGGCGAATCGAACACGGCCGGTTCTGGCGCGCTGAACGGGGCCAGCAGGTCACGCAAACGCGTGACCTTTTCTTCGAGCTGTACGGCGTAGGCCTGGGAATCAAAAGTCATGCGTTGAACCAACCCAACTTGATCACAAACAGAATCGACAGAATCACCAGCGCCGGGTTCAGCTCACGGGCACGGCCGGACAGCAACTTGATCACGGTCCAGGAAATGAAACCGAAGGCGATGCCGTTGGCGATGGAATAGGTGAACGGCATGGCCAGCGCAGTGACCACGACCGGTGCGGCCACGGTGATGTCGTCCCAGTCTATTTCCGCCAGGCCGGATGTCATCAGCACGGCGACGAACAGCAGGGCCGGTGCGGTGGCGAAGGCTGGAACGCTGGCGGCCAGTGGCGAGAAGAACAGCGCCAGCAGGAACAGAATCGCCACCACCACGGCAGTCAGGCCGGTACGGCCACCGGCGCTGACGCCAGCGGCGGATTCGATGTAGCTGGTGGTGGTCGAGGTGCCCAGCAGCGAGCCGGCCATGGCTGCGGTGCTGTCAGCGATCAGTGCCCGGCCCATTTTCGGCATGTGGCCGTCCTTGCCCATCAGGC
>Ga0302175_10000223_pt1 | contig 22164 bp, 15 predicted proteins | sample I_Fen_N3_3_FD_198791 | JGI IMG/M metagenome (GOLD analysis project Ga0302175, IMG submission 198791) | Peat permafrost microbial communities from Stordalen Mire near Abisko, Sweden - I_Fen_N3_3 | ecosystem: Environmental > Terrestrial > Soil > Wetlands > Permafrost | place: Sweden: Abisko... | reverse complement strand
GCCGAAGGCTGCGATCTTTTGATTTTTCAATATTGCCGAAAAGCAAGATCAAAAGATCGCAGCCTTCGGCAGCTCCTACAGGAGGGCCAGCAACCTTTGAAGGTATTTATTCGGTCAACCGCCGCAGTTGCTCGACCACGTAATCCTGTTGCTCATCGCTGAGCAACGGAAACAGCGGCAAGCTGATGGCCTCGGCGTAATAACGTTCGGCCTGTGGAAAGTCGCCCTCGGCGAACCCCAGGTCGCGATAGTACGGCTGCAGATGCACCGGAATATAGTGCAAATTCACACCGACCCCGGCCGCCCGCAACCCTTCGAACACCTGACGATGGCTCAGGTTGATGCGCTCAAGCTGCAAGCGCACCACGTACAGGTGCCACGCCGACTCGGCCTCTGGCTGAGGGCTGGGCAAGGTCAGCGGCAAGTACGTCAGCAAACGGTCATAACGCGCCGCCAGCTCCCGACGGCGTCCGATGAAGTCATCGAGTTTGCTCAACTGCGACAGCCCGAGGGCCGCCTGCAAATCGGTGATCCGGTAATTGAAGCCCAGTTCCACTTGCTGGTAGTACCAGGGACCGTGGCTGGGTTCGGTCATCTGCGCGGGGTCGCGGGTCATGCCGTGGCTGCGCAGCCGTTGCAGGCGCTCGGCCAGCTCCCGGCGATTGGTCAGGACCATGCCGCCCTCGGCGCTGGTGATGATCTTTACCGGATGAAAGCTGAACACCGTCATCGCCGCGAACTCACCGCAACCCACTGGCCGCCCGGCATAAGACGCGCCGACCGCGTGAGAGGCGTCCTCAATGATCGTGAAACCATAACGCTCGGCCAGTTCGGCGATCATCCGCATGTCGCAGCTCTGCCCGGAGAACGCCACCGCCACCACTACTTTGGGCAGCGTACCGTTGTCTTCCGCTGCTTCCAGTTTGACCTTCAGCGCATAGGCATCGAGGTTCCAGGTCAGCGGGTCGATGTCGACGAAATCCACTTGCGCGCCGCAATAGCGACCGCAATTGGCCGAGGCCAGAAAGGTATTGGGCGTAGTCCACAACCGGTCACCTGGCCCGAGGCCCGCCGCCAGGCAAGCGATGTGCAACGCCGCCGTGGCGTTACACACCGCCACCGCGAAATCGGCCTGGCACCGTTCGGCCATGGCTTGTTCGAAACGCTCGATGGTCGGTCCCTGGGTCAGCCAGTCGGACTGCAACACGGCAACGACCGCGTCGATGTCGGCCTGATCGAGGCTTTGCCGACCGTAGGGAATCATGCCGACAGGTCCGCGTGCAGGTCGGCGATCTGCCCCACCGACAAAAACTGTGGGTTGGTGTCGGAGCGGTACTCGAAGTCCTCGCCCACCGGTTTGCCCTGCTCGCCCAGTTTGTCCACGGCAAAATCCACATCGACGCTGGTAAAGCGGATCGACGGCTGGATGGTGTAGTGGTCGGCAAACTCCAGGGTCATGCGCGCATCGTCCAGCGGCACCATCAGCTCATGGAGTTTCTCCCCCGGACGAATCCCTACGTGTTTGTGCGGCAAGTGCTCGGCCATGCCCAGCGCCAGATCGACGATGCGAATCGACGGGATTTTCGGCACAAACACTTCGCCACCGTGCATCCGGGCAAAGCTGTCGAGCACGAACTGCACGCCGTGATCGAGGGTGATCCAGAAGCGCGTCATGCGTTCGTCGGTGATCGGCAGTTCGGTGGCACCTTCGTTGATCAACTTGCTGAAAAACGGCACCACCGACCCCCGGGAGCCGGCCACGTTGCCGTAGCGCACCACGGCAAACCGGGTTTGCTGTTCGCCGGCAATGTTATTGGCGGCCACAAACAGTTTGTCCGACAGCAGCTTGGTGGCGCCGTACAGGTTGATCGGGCTGGCCGCCTTGTCGGTGGACAGCGCGACCACTTGCTTGACGCCATTGTCGATGGCGGCGGCGATGATGTTTTCCGCGCCGTTGACGTTGGTACGAATGCATTCGGTCGGGTTGTATTCGGCGGCCGGCACTTGCTTCAGGGCTGCGGCATGGACCACGTAATCGATGCCGCGCATGGCCTGGCGCAAACGCTCGGCATCGCGCACATCACCGAGGAAGTAGCGCATGCACGGTGCGTTGAACGTCTGCTGCATCTCATACTGTTTGAGTTCGTCACGGGAGAACACCACCACGCGCTTGGGCTGGTATTGCTCCAGCAAGCGGCGGATGAAGTTGCGCCCGAACGACCCGGTGCCACCAGAGATGAAAATCGATTTACCGTTGAACATGCCTTGAGTCCTTGTACCTGTCAGCGAGGCTTATGCGAGCAACTGCGCCCAGTTCACCGAGGCGCTTTCACCCAGGGCAAAACCTTTACCGGTCGATGCCAGGTTGGCGTTGTAGGCCTGATCCTGGGCAAACGCGGCGGACCATTTTTCACGCAAGGCGTCGAGCACTTGCGGCCCTTGTGGCACCACGCCCGAATGAATCACCTGGACCTGCGGAGTCCACACGATGAGGTACCCGGCCTGACCGGCCTTGAGGCACAGGTCGACATCGCTCAAGCCATCGGCGAATGTCGCGTCATCCAGGCCACCCAAGCCGTCGAACAGTTCTTTGCGCACCATCAGGCACACGCTCGACACCGCCGAGTAGTTTTGCTCCACCACCAACCGCTGCAAGTAACTGTTGTCCGCGTCATAGCGCTCACCAACGAAGGCAGAGCCGACGCCGCCATTGAGCCCCAGAATCAGGCCGGCCTGGGTGACATTGCCGTCGCGGTCAACCAGCTTGGCGCCGACAATCCCCACTTCCGGACGCTGGGCGTGGTTGAGCAGCGCCTCGATCCAGTTCGGGTTGACCACTTCACTGTCAGTCGCCAGCAACACCAGGTACTCGCCTTGCGCTTCTTGACTGGCGGCGTTGTACAGCGCCGTGTCGTTGAGCGTGCGGTTAGCGTGCAGCACGCCGACCTTGGCATGCTGAAATGTACCAAGCCAGTCCTTGACCTCGGCCGACTGATTCGGGTTAACCGCAATCAGCACTTGGTACTGGGTGTAACGAGTCCGCAGCAGCACGCTTTGCAGGCAGTGTTGCAGCGCCGGCAGGTCATCCCCGGCCGGGATGATGATCGACACCAGCGGACGCTCGGTGTGGCGATAATCGACCTGGTAGGTCCCAGGCACAGTCGAGGTGATTTTGGCCTTGTAGCCACGGTTGCCCAAGTGGCGCGACAACGCCAGGCGCTCGTGAGTGTTTTCCGCAAGCTCCGGCGCGTGGGTGATCAGCAATGGCTCATCCAGATGCGCCAGCCCGCTCAGGCCGCCCTGCTCGATGATGCGCAGCAGCAGGTCGAATTCCAGGGCCTTGTTGAAGTCGGCCTGATAACCGCCGACTTCGTTGAACACGTCTTTGCGAATCAACCAGTGCCGCGCCATCAGGGCCGGCACGCTTTGCAGCAGATCAAGGTTGAAGCCCGGACGGAACACATCCACCAACGCCCCCTCGGCGTCGCGCTGGATTTCGTCGGTGGCGACGGCACGGCAATCGGCGGCGGACATCAGCTCCAGGCTGGCGCGCAACAGGCCGCCAGCGGTAAAGGCCTCGCCCACTTCGGCCAACAGCAGCCAGTCGCTGGTCGACTGAAGCGCGAGCTGGTTCAACTTGTCGACATAGTTGCCCTGGGTGACGCGCACGAAGTGCAGCATGTTTTGCGCGGTGGTTGCCGCTGGCGGTTCGCCGGTGGTGAAGACCACCACTTTGAACGCCTTGCTGTGACCTTCGAGCAAGCTGTCCAGGGTGATCTGCAATTTGTCGACGTTGTGGTCCAGATCGAGCAGGAAAATCCCGAATTGCGGACCGCCGGCATTGGCCGCCAGGTGTTGGGCGATCGCTTCGGCCTGTTCGGCGCTCGGCTCACGGGGGGCCAGCCATTGAAGCAAACGGCCGGACCGCATTTTGTCGAACAGTTGGCGATTGTCGTCGAGGGACACTTCGTCCAGGCGGGCAACCCAGGCGTGCAGCTTCTGCGCCTCTTCTTCCTCGCCCAGGGTATCGAGTTGCGCGGCCAGGCGTTTAATCACGGCGCGGTTGAACACGTTGCAGTCGTGGGCCTGCCACAAGCGATCGACCACGCTTTCGGGCGTGTCGTTGTTGTGTGCGCGCATCAGGTCTTGCTGGCGGGTCCAGATGCCCTCCAGCCCTTTCAACTGAACGCGACCGGCCGGCATGGCGTGCAGCAGGAATTCGAATTGGGCCAGTTGATCGAAAAACGCCTGGTTGTAGAACGGCATTTCGACGTACTGCTTGGGACCAAAACGGCGCTGCGGGCCCGCGTCGACGTTATTCCAGCCCGACTCGAAAATCAGCTCGGCGGTCAGTGCCCGACCGTTGCGCAAGCTATCGACCAACGCCGCGAAGCTTTCCAGTACGAACTGCTTGCCTTGCTCCGGGTTCAGGCCCTGGATTTGCGTCGGCAGCCCGGCCAGGAAACCGGCAAAGGCTTCACGCTCGGTGACCGACTTGGTGTCGGTGAACGCCAGCGAGTGAAAAATCTCGGTTTTGTGATCCGATTGCTCGTAGTTGATTTCACGCACGACGTAGGGAATCGGCAGAATCCGCGCCTTGCCCCGCGCCAGCATGTAATAGGTGTGACCGACTTCCTGCCACTGGAAGATCGTGTCTTCAGGCATGACCCGGTACCAGTCCTGCAACAGCTCAGTGCGCTGAACGGCATAAAACGGCGGCAGGTACTGGCTCATGTAATCGAGCAAGCGGTCCTGGGCACGGTCCGCCGAATAGTCTTCACAGACTTTCTTGTCGCGGCGGTAGTAGCTGACGCTGTTGGCCAGCGCCAGGTACATCATGCTGTAGCCGTGGCACAGGCTGTAATCGGGGTTGGCCTCCATGAACGCAACGGCTTCGTGCAAGGCGCCATGCACCAGGAAGTCATCGTCGGCGGCGAACACCATGTACGGCGTGGTGAGTTGCGCGACGCCATAGGCCAACTTGGCGCGAATCCCCCAGTAACCGAATTGCGGCAGGTGCTGATAGTCCACATTCGGGAATTGGCCGGCCATGGCCGGCTGCGCGACGGCCGAAGAGTCGAGCACAAGAATCCTGCAGGGCAAGCTGCTGTAAAAACGTACCGCCCTGCGCAAAAACGCCGGCCGTTCGTGAGATATCAGCACCACGGTCAACTGTTCGTTGAGTGCCAACCCTTGTTCAGAAACGTTCTTGCCTTGCATAAATTTCCCCACAACCGGCCAATGGCCAAAAGAACCCGACGATGTTGTTGATTAACGCACGCGACGCAGATAGCCATCCGGCGCGACGGTGATCAGCAATTTGCTGTGAATGGCCTGGTCGATTTCAAAATCGCGGTTTTCTTCCAGATAGGCCCACACAGCGGTTTTCGGGTTGTCGCCCTTGCCCCACGGACGGTCCGGGAACGCGTCTTCCGGCATGTCTTCAACCACGGTGTCCATCACCACGCAGTAGCTGCCCACCGACACCATCGGCGCGTAGGCCCGCAGCTCGTCGAGTACGTGCTCATGGGTGTGGTTGGAGTCCAGCACCACCAGCACTTTTTTACCTTCGATGCGCTGGCGCACCTGATCGACGATGGCCGGGTCGATGCTCGAGCCCTGGATCATTTCGATCCGTTTGAACATCGGGTGTGCCTCGATCGCTTCGCGGTTGTGCTGGCGAATATCGATATCCACGCCCAGCACTTCGCCATGGCCGATCAGCTCCAGCATCGAGGCGTAGAACACCAGGGAGCCGCCGTGGGCGATACCGGTTTCAACGATGATGTCCGGACGCAGCTCCCAGATGATCTCCTGCATGGCGACCATGTCCTGGGGGAACTGGATAATCGGGCGGCCCATCCAGCTGAAGTTGTAGGTGTACTTGTGCTTGGCGGTGGTGCCAACCCAGTCCAGCGACGTGGCTTGCAGGGCTTTGTCCTGTTGCAGGCCTTCGATGTTTTCTTTTACTTCTTCACGAAACTGCTCATGAGGATTCATTACAAACGCTCCAGAAATTAGCCGCGGTGGTTACTTGAAAACCCGACCGTCTTGAAAGGAAACAGGGTTGGTCTTGATGGTCCTGGCGGGACTGCCCACCACGACCGCGTAGTCAGGAATATCGTTGATCACCACGGCGCCCGCGCCGATGGTGACCCAGCGGCCGATGCGCAAACGCGGCAGGATCGTCGCGTTGGTGCCGATGAAAGTGCCATCGCCGATCTCGACACAACCGGCGATGCAGACCCCAGGCGCCATGAACACCGAGTGACCGATCTGCCCTTCGTGGCCGACCACGCTACCGGCGCTGATGCTGGTGTTATCACCCAGGCTGACTTGCGCCTGCATGATCACGCCCTCTTGCAAATACGTACCGACGCCCATGGTGATCATGGTCAGGTCGATCCCCGGGTGGATAAAGTTGCCCAGGGTGCCGCCGGCCTCGACGATCTCGCGGGTGGTCTGATAGCGCAGCGCCGTGCTGCCGGTGATCAGGTTGACGAACCGCGTGTCGGGGCCTTTCAGCTCGGCCACTTTGTCGGTGCCGCCCACCACCGGCACGCCATGAAACAGCGTGCCTTGCTTCGCCGGGTCGTTATCGAGGAAGGCGAATTGCACGTGCGGCTGGCTGCGTTGCAGGGTCAGGATCATCCGTACCGCTTCAGGATTGGCCGCCCCCAGCAAGTACACCTTCATAGCTGCGTCCTTTTCAGCAACAACGTGCGCAGCACCTCAATGACACGCTGCTGATCGTCATCGGTCATGTCGTGGTAACTCGGCAGATTGATCGCCCGCTCCGGCAGCGCATACGCCACTGGCGAGTCCGCCGTGACATCGCTGAACATCGGCAAGGACGACAGCGGCCAGAAGAACACCCGCGCATCGATGTCGGCAGCCTGGAACGCGGCCATCAAGATCTCCCGAGTGATCCCCAGTTCACGGTCAAACACCACGGTCGGCATCCAGTAACCGTTACGCCCATGCTCGGGCTCAGGGTTCATCGACACGCCGGGCAAGCCTGCCAACGCCTGGGCGTATTGGGCGAAGATCGCCCGTTTACGCTCGATCAGTTCCTCGATCCGCTCAACCTGGGCGCAGCCGACGGCCGCTTGCAGGTTGCTCATCTTGTATTTGAAGCCAATGAAATCCGGCCAGAACTGTTTGCTGCTGCCGGCCACCCGACCATGGTTGGACAGGGTCAGCACCCGCTCATACAACGCCTTGTCCGAGGTGACGAAAATCCCGCCCTCACCGGTGGTCATGGTCTTGGTGCCGTGGAACGAAAACGCCCCGAACGCGCCTAGCGACCCGGCGGCGTGGCCACGCCATTGCGAGCCGATGGCTTCGGCGGCGTCTTCGATCACCGGCAAGCCGAACTCGCGCCCAATGGCCAACAACTCGTCCAGGTCGCAAAGGTTGCCGTAAATATGCACGGCGAGAATGGCTTTGGTCCGCGGCGTGATCGCCCGGCGTACCTGTTGCGGGTCCAGGCACCAGCTATCCGCCAGCACGTCGACAAACACTGGCGTCGCGCCGAGGTAGGTAATCGGCGCGGCGGAGGCGATCCAGTTGGTGTCGGCGAGTATCACTTCGTCGCCGGCGCCGATGCCCAGCGCAGCCATTCCCATGTGCAGTGCACCGGTGCAACTGGAGGTGGCAATCGCGTAGGTCGTGCCCACGTGTTCGGCGAAGGCTTTTTCAAAACGCGTGAGGTATTCGTAGCAGCGCTCGCCCCAGCCGTTCTGCACGGCATCGAGGGCGTATTGCGCTTCCAGTTCACCGACGCTGGGCTTGGTGTAATGAATTCGGCTCATCGAATAATCAACTCAGGAATGGCGATGACAAAACGACCGTCCCAGGCACGAATACCGGCGAACGCCTGGGTGATTTCATCCAGCAGGTTCCACGGCAGCACCAGCACGTAATCGGGTTTTTCGATTTCAATGCGTTCGGGCGACACAATCGGAATGCGGCTGCCCGGCAGGAACTTGCCCTGCTTGTGCGGGTTGGCGTCGGCCACCCATGCCAGCAAATCCGGCTTGACCCCGGCGTAGTTGAGCAACGTGTTGCCCTTGGCGGCGGCGCCGTAACCGACCACGCGCTTGCCTTCGGCCTTGGCCTGCAACAGAAAGCGCAGCAATTCGTGCTTGATGCGTTCAGCGGCCGGCGCGAGGGTCGCGTAGTACTCGGGGGTTTTCACGCCTGCTGCCAGTTCGGCTTGCAACTGTTGCTGCACCGCTGGCTGAACATCGCGACGCTCGCCGTCGAGACCCTGCACGAAGACTCGCAGCGAACCGCCGTGGGTCGACAACTGGCTGACGTCGAACACTTCCAGGCCATTGCGCGCGCACAAGGTCTGCACGGCGGTCAGGGACAGGTAGGAATAGTGCTCGTGATAGAGCGTGTCGAACTGCTGGCCGGCCATCAGCGTCAGCAGTTGTGGAAACTCGAAGGTCGCCACGCCGGTCGGTTTGAGCAACGTCGCAAAACCGCCGAGGAAATCATTGATGTCCGGGACATGGGCCAGCACGTTGTTGGCGGCCATCAGGTCGGCGGACCAGCCGTCAGCGACCAGTTGCGCTGCCGTGTCGCGACCGAAAAACAGCTCGCGAATCTCCAGGCCTTTGTCCCGGGCCGCTTGCGCGGTGCTGCGGGTCGGCTCGACGCCCAGGCACGGAATGCCGCGCCCGGCGACGTACTGCAACAGGTAACCGTCATTGGCGGCGATTTCCACCACGCGGCTGTCAGCGGTCAGGCCGAAGCGCTCGACCATCTCGGCCACATAGCGCTCGGCATGGGCCAGCCAGGTGCTGGAGAACGAACTGAAATACGCATACTCAGCGTCGAACAGGCTATCGGCGCTGGTGTAATCCTCGGTCTGCACCAGCCAGCAGTGCTGACACACCGCCACTTTCAACGGCACCCACTGCTCGGCTTGTTCAAGCTGATCGGCACGCACGTAAGCGTTGGACGGCGGCGAAGTGCCGAGATCGATCAGCGGCAAGGCCAGCGGCGTAGCGCAACCACGGCAGTTCATAGACGCACTCCAGCAAAGTGTTCATCAAGCACGGGATGGCTGGCGTCCCGGGCCGACAGATTATTGACAGGCAGCGGCCAGGCAATCGCCAGCCGTGGATCGTTCACCGACAAACCGCCCTCGTGCGCAGGCGTGTAGTCGGCGCTGTGCAGGTAGAGCAATTCGGCATCGTCGGTCAGGGTCTGGAAACCGTGGGCGAACCCGGCCGGGATCAACAGGCTGCGACCGTCGCCAGCGCGCAGGTGTTCGGCGTGCCAGTGCAGGAAGGTCTCGGAGTCGGGACGCAAATCCACCGCCACGTCCCAGACCTCGCCGCGCAGGCAGGTGATCAATTTGGCTTCCGGCGCGTTGGCGTCCTGGTAATGCAAGCCGCGCACACTGCCGCGTTCGCGGGTGCAGGAATGGTTGATCTGACGGATATGAAACGCCTGCCCGAACGCACTCAGGTTGCCTTCGCAAAACAGCCGGGCGAAGTGCCCGCGATCATCTTCGAAGCGTTTGTGCTGCACGCTGAACAAGCCGTTCAGCGGCAACGCGTTCAACAGAAATTCGCTCACAGCGCGCCTCGGTATCGGTTCAACTGGCCGAGGGTGATGGCGCGCATGTCGTCGCCGTTCCGCCAGGCCAGGTGCCAGTCCAGGGTTTGGGTCAGACATTCTTGCAACGACCAGCGCGGTTGCCAGCCGAGCAATTGCCGGGCGCGGCTGCTGTCCAGGCGCAACAGGCCAGCCTCGTGCAGGTCACTCGGTTCGATGCGCAACCCACGGGCGTGCGGCCAGCGGCTGGCGAGCAGTTCGACCACTTCGCCGACGCTGCACATATCCGCTTCGCTCGGGCCGAAGTTCCACGCACCGGCGTATGCCGGGCCTTGTTCGTAGAGGCCAGCGGCCAGTTGCAGATAACCGGCCAACGGCTCCAGCGCGTGCTGCCAGGGGCGCACGGCTTGCGGGTAGCGCAGGGTCACCGGTTCATCGGCGGACCAGGCCTTGAGCACGTCCGGGATCAAACGCTCCGGGGCAAAATCCCCACCGCCCAGGACGTTGCCGGCGCGGGCCGTGGCCAGTGCCAGGCCGTGCTCTTCATAGCGATCGGCCGCGAAGAACGACGCAGCGTAAGACTGCGCCAGCAATTCGCAGCAGGCCTTGCTGCTGCTGTAAGGGTCGTGGCCACCGAGGGCTTCGTCTTCGCGGTACGGCCACAGCCATTCCTTGTTGGCGTAGACCTTGTCGGTGGTCACCAGCACACAGGCACGCACGCAGCCAACCTGACGAATCGCCTCGAGCAGGTTCAGGGTGCCCATGACGTTGCTGGAGTAAGTGCCCAGCGGGTCGCGATAACCTTCACGCACCAGCGGCTGGGCCGCCAGGTGCAGGACGATCTCCGGTTCGGTGTCGGCAATCAGTTCCAGCAAGGCGCCGAGGTCACGCAGGTCGCCGCGCTGATCGTTGATGCCTTCGTGCACCCGCGCCAGTTCAAACAGGCTCGGCTCAGTGGACGGATCAAGGGAAAACCCGCTGACCTGGGCCCCCAGGCTTTGCAGCCACAGCGTCAGCCAACTGCCCTTGAAACCGGTGTGCCCGGTGACCAGCACCCGTTTGCCGCGCCAGAATTGCGGGCTCAGTCCCATTGCTTCCATGGGGCCTCCCCGGTCTGCCACAACGCTTCGAGGTGATTCTTGTCGCGCAGGGTGTCCATCGGCTGCCAGAAACCGTCGTGCTGGTAGGCCATCAACTCACCGCGTTCGGCCAGGCCATCCAGCGGACCGGATTCCCACGACGTCTCGTCGCCCTCGATCAGCGGCAAGACCTTGGGCGACAGCACAAAGAAGCCGCCATTGATCCAGCCGCCGTCGCCACGGGGTTTTTCGGTGAAGCCGAGGACGCGATCGCCATCGCGATTCAGCGCGCCGTAACGACCCGGCGGCTGTACGGCCGTGACGGTGGCGAGCTTGCCGTGATCGAGGTGGAAATTCACCAGCGCGCTGATATTCAGGTCCGAGACACCGTCGCCGTAGGTAAAGCAGAACGCTTTTTCGTCTTCGACGTAACGGCGGGCCCGGCGCAAACGCCCGCCGGTCATGGTTTCTTCGCCGGTGTCGATCAAGGTGACGCGCCACGGTTCGCTGTAGTTCTGGTGAACGTCCATGCGGTTGTTGCGCATGTCGAAGGTGACGTCAGAGGTGTGCAGGAAGTAGTTGGCGAAGAAGTCCTTGATCGCGTAGCCCTTGTAGCCAAGGCAAATCACGAAATCGTGGATTCCGTGCGCGGAGTACTGCTTCATGATGTGCCAGAGAATTGGCTTGCCGCCGATCTCGATCATCGGCTTGGGCTTGAGGTGCGACTCTTCGCTGATCCGCGTGCCCAGGCCACCCGCCAAAATAACTGCCTTCATCCTCTTCCTCTCTTGTTCGTCACAGAGCCCGGCCAAGCTGTATCAAGCTTTTACAGGCCTTCTGGATAAAACGCTGAACGCCGCTCATGGCACTGCCGGCAACGCCGCCAGTGCTCGTTTTATGGCGATATAAAGGGGGACTTGCAGGAAACGCGCCAGCTCTATCCTCCGAGGGTAAGTGCTGGCGCGCGCACAAAAAAACAGGCGACTCGTGAGTCGCCTGTCTGGGAAGGGATGCTGCCTGGGGGTGATCAGTCGGCTAACCAGCCATTTTCCCAGTAGCGCAGGTTGTCGCCGCGCAGCATGTAATCGCGCAGCACAATCTCGCGCAATTCATCGCCCATGCGGTAACTGGCGTCCGGGTCGGCCAGGTGCATGCGGATCGCTTGCAGCCATTCATCCGTGGTGTTGGTCTTGACCCGGGTGCAAGGCAGATAGCCGCGATAGGCTTCGGTGTCGGTGCAAATGACCGGGTAGCCGCACGCGCCGTACTCCAGCAGGCGCAGGTTGCTTTTGCAGTCGTTGAAAATGTGGAATTCCAGCGGTGCCAGTGCCAGGTCCAGGTTCAGACTGGCCAGCTTCGCCGGGTAGACGTCGAGCCCGATCACCCCATGGAACTCGTGCATGTAAGGGCGCAGATCATCCGGGCACATGCCGAAGAAAACCCAGTCCACTTCGTTGGCCAGCTCGCGGACCACCTCGGCGATTACCGCCAGGTCGCCGTGGTGACTGGTACCACCGCCCCAGCCGACCCGTGGTTTTTTCGAGGTGCGGCGCTGGCTGCGCAGCGTGCTCCACAAGTGGGTCGCCAGCATGTTCGGGACGACGCGAATGTCGTGGTGCATGTCGGACAAGGCGTTGCCCAGGGGCTCGGTCGACACCACCACCCGATCGCACATGCCGATGGCACGACGGACCAGTTTCTCCATATCGTCCTTGCCCGGCATGTTGCGGATGTGCGCATTGCGATGGGGAACGTTGATCACGAAATCATCGAGCTCGTAGATCCGCCGGGCACTGGAGTATTTCTGCAAGCCCGGAATTTCGCTGATCGGGCCCTCGGAATAACGTCCTTGCAAGACAATCACGTCAGGCGAATAACGTTCGACTTCAATCAGCGTCGGCAAGCTGTAATGGATGCGCCCATGGGCCCTGCCCGCGGCTTCCAGCTCGATCAGCGGTTGCGTGACCCGATAGTGTCCGATGGCCGATGCGTTGACCGGCAAGGCGAGCACTTTCGGCAGCTGCGCCTTGGAAAAGGGACTCCAGCCGGAGCGCAAACCCGGCTCCAGACTGAAACTCGCACCGCTGATGCCCTGCAACGCCAGGTTCGGGTTGTAGGCCGGATCGCGCGCAATGATCGGCAGCCAGCGCTTGTAGAACACCTCTTGTTCCTGGCTGATCAGCGCTTGCTGATCGATAAGCTCGACACTGGCCGGTTGCGACCCGAGCGCCAGTTGCGCATAAGGTGTCCAGACCACCAGGTAACCGTCCTGACCGATCCGCAGGCACAGGTCGGCCTCATGAAGGGTGCGCGGCAGGTCTTGTTCATCCAGCCCACCGACGCTGTCAAACAACGCCTTTCGAACCATCAGGCAATCGCCGCCGACAGCACTCAAGTCCTGCACCACCTGCAACCGGAACATGTAGCCGGGGGCATGCAACGCGTCGCCGAAAAACGGCAAGCCGGTGGGGCCGCGCAAGCCGAGAATCAATCCGGCGTGCAACACCCGACCGTCCGGGTTAAACAGCTTGGCCCCGACCACACCGACTTCAGGTCGCTGGGCCTGATTGAGCAGTTCGTGCAGCCAGTCCCCGTGGGTAATCACCGTGTAAGGGTTGAGGATCAACACGTACTCGCCACGGGCTTGCCCGACAGCGAAATTGCGCACTGCCGCCAGGTTGCCCTGGGGTGCATATTCCAGCACCCGTACCCGGTCCGAGCCCAATTGCGCCATGCTCGCCAGCCAGTTTCGGGCCTCGACGCTTTCGCTGCCGTTGTCCACCAGCAGCAATTCAAATTCGCTGTAAGCGGTTTTTTCCAGCAGGCTTTCGACACAACGTTGCAAGGCAACCGTCTGGTCTTTGCTGACGATGATGATCGAGACCAGCGGCCGGCTCTCGTGCACATAGTCGATACGATTGAGCAGCGACACACTGCCGCTGCGCATCTCATGCGCAACGCCCATGCGCAGCAGATGCGCTTCTATCAGCGCCGCATTGCCTTCCAGCACCTCGGGCAGCGCCAGCCACTGGGACAGGTTGTGCGCCGACTCCAGCAGAATCTCTGCGACGTGCTCAATGGCGTTCGTACCCTGGGTCTCGACCAGGCGCCAGAGCACATCGTGAGGGGCAAGCTCGCCGTAACTTGAGTCGAAGCCGCCAAGGGCCAGGAAACGTTCACGCTCGAACACCAGCGCGCGCCCGACGTAGGGGTAACTGCGCAAGAGGTCCAGATTGAAATCAGGCTTGAAGGCCGGCTCGGTCGATTCGCCCAGCAGCAATCCGCCTTCGTCGCTGTAGATGCACGCCACGCTGTCCGAGACAGCAATGCGCTCCGCCAGGATCAGCAGCGCCGGCTCCACCAGACGATCGCCGGCCCGCAACAAATAGAACCAGTCGGCCCCGTCCAGTTGCGGCAACAGGTCGTTGATCTGCTGCTGCCAGTCGTCCTGCAAAGGCAGACGGAATACCCTGCCCTCCAGCGCGGCCTCGGTGCAGGTACTGGACAGCACCAGGGTCAATTCCGGCGCATAGAGCTGCCCGGCGAGACTCTCCAGGGTCAGTTCCAGGTGGGAACGGCTGCCGTGCTCATCAAGGATGATCGGCACGATCTTCGGCTGCCGGGGCCAGTTGGCCAGGGTGTCCGGCAACAGCAATCGCTGCGGTTCGGTCAGCGTGCGGCAGGCCAGCCATTGCGCGTACAACTGAGAGAAACTGACGCTGTCGATGCCGACGTGCCACTCCTGAGTGCTTTGCTTGGTGCCCAGGGTTCGGGTCAACGGCAGCTCTTCCCAGACTCGCGGCGACTCGTCGAGACGGGTCACCGGCAGGTAGCGAACCCAGCCCGGCGCCGGGGCGGATTCGCCACTGCGGGCCTTGAGAATTTGCACCAGCCATTCGCGCTCGGACGTCACCAGATCCTTCATCATCTGCTGACCGCTCAGACGCTCCGGATACAGGCGCTCGACGCTCAGGACGTGATTGAGGATGACCACGTTGCCACGGCGCATCAAACACACGAACAAGGCGAAATCGAGGGTCGCGACAAAACAATGACCTGCCTGGGTCAGCGCCGGCAGCAGCTCGAGCATGTCCGCACGACGGAACATGGCGTTGCTGAAGCCGCCCAGGATATTGGCCGGGAAATTCTCGAACAGCGCCAGCAGGTCGTCACCCTTGAACAGCCCGCACAACGGTGACAGCGGCGTGTTCTCCAGGCGCGACGGCAACTGCATGTCATCGGCATCCCAGAACAAGCGCTGGGCCAGCACCAGATTGACTTCGGCCCGCGCGGTCAAGATGTACGCCTGACGCTCGATGCACGAGGAAAACAGTTGATCGTCGTCGCACAGGAACTTGATGAACTCGCCCTGAGCCTGTTCCAGGCAGGCGTGCAGGTTACCCACCAGACCAAGGGTCCGCGGGTTGCGCACGTAACGCACGGCCACACCGGTTTGCTCGACCACCCGATCGACCTGGTCCTTGATCTCGTCGCCGCGACTGTCATCGCACACAATGATTTCAAGATTGCCGTAGCCCTGCGCCACCGCCGAGTGCAATGCACGACTGAAAAAGCGCGGGTTGATGGCCGGGATGACAATGCTGACGAGAGGAAGTGAATTCACGGCGGGCTCACAAGCGGCGCGAGCGCGCCCAGGAAAGCGAGCCCTTTGAAACCGCGAAAAAAGACGATAGGTATTGAAGGGTCAGGGCCAGCGGGCGCCGGGGCGCCCGCCATCCGTCAGATCTTGTTGAACAGGCCCAGCTGCGTGATCTTGCTGAACGCCAGTTGTGCCGCTTGCAGCATGGTTTGCTGCAGGGTCAGGCGCGTCATCACTTCAGCAGGATCGGAGTCGCGAATCGAACCCTGGGTGGCAGTGTTCGCCAGACTCAGGCTCTGGTTGGTCGTGGATTGATCATCCAGTGACTGACCGCGCGCACCGATCGAAGTGACCGCCGTACCGATCTGGTTGCTGGCGCTTTCCAGATTCGCCAGGCCGGAATCCATTGCCGCCTGGAACTGCTGCTTGGCAACGGTATTACCGTCAATCGGCTGATTCATCGCGGTGATCATGTTGCCGAGGGTATCGAGCACGTTCTGGGTCTGGTGACTGTTGGACTGCACCGAAAACTGATCGCCCGTGGCCGGCGTGCCGCCGCCCAGGGCGAAGGTCACGCCCGCAGCGGTGGCCGTGGCCGGTGTGCCGGCCGCCACGGTACCCGACGACACCGGGCGGCTGTCAGCGGTCACTGGCGCGGCGTACAGGTCGAACGCGGTGGCGCTGGTGAACTTGAGAATCGCCCCGCCCGCCGGGAATGCAGCGTTGTACGCCGCCGCGTTGGTCACGGTGGAACTGGTGATGACTGCAGTCGACGGGTTACCGGCGCTGCGGGTCGCGTTGAACGTGTCCGGCGTGGCCGCCAGCGTGAAGCTGTGACCGGCAATGACCGCGTCAGGGTTGGTGTCACCGGTCTTGAGGTTGATGTTCAGGTTCATGTCGACGCCACGGAAGCTGACCACCTGGTTGGCGCCGTTGCTGTTGGTGAACGCACCGTTCTGGCTGGCCTCGGTGGTCACGTCGTTGCCCAGCGCATCGGTGATTTTCAGCTGGGTGCTGCTCAGGAAGCTGACGGTGTACGGCTGGCCGCTGGCGAACTTGGCGTCGTAGGTAGCGCTGTTACCGACCTGACCGCTGGACAGGACCACGCGACCATCATCCACCGCCGGAGCGGTCATGGTGGTCTGGGTGCGACTGGTGTTGATGGTCTGCTGGAACGCGTCCCAGCCGGTGGTGTTGGTGGCCACGTTCAAGCCGTCGCCGATGCCCAGGTTGATGCTGCTCTGGTCGCCGTTATAGGTGTAGGTGCCGTCGGAATTCTGCGAGTACGGCGGGGTGTCGGTTTTCGAACCGGAAAACAGGTAATTGCCGGCCGAGTCCTTGGAGTTCATCAGGCCCAGCACTTGTTGCTGGATCTGGCCCAATTCCGAAGCATAGGCTTTACGGTCGGCGTCGGTGGCAATGCCGTTGTTGGCGCTGAGGGCAATTTCCTTGGCGCGCTGCAATGCGGTGCCGATGGAATCCAGAGTGGTTTCCTGCAGGCTCAACGAACTCTTGGTGGTGCTGATGTTGCTGGTGTACTGATCCAGCATCGCGCTCTGCTGACCCAATTGCAGCAAACGTCCGGCACCGACCGGATCATCGGCAGCGGTGTTGATGCGCGTCAGGCTGCTGGCTTCATTGCTGGTCGCGATCGCCTTGTTGAAGTTGCGCTGGTAGTTGGCAGCGGTTGTCTCGTAATACTGGGCGGTAGAAATGCGCATGAATTACGACTCCTTAAAGGCTGTTGATCAGCGTGCTGAAAGTTTCCTGCGCAGCTTTGATGATCTGCGAAGAGGCGGTGTAGTACTGCTGATATTTGACGAGGTTGCCGGTTTCCTCATCCAGGTCGACCCCGGAGAGCGAATCGCGGGCACCCTTGGCCTGGGTCAGGATCGCCGTGGTGGCGTCGCTGTCCGACTTGCCCTGGGCCGCTTTGGTCCCGACGTTGGTCACCAGCGTGTTGTAGGCGTCGGTCAGGCTGATGCCCTTGCTCGCCGAACCGGTGTCCACGGTTGGTTTGGTTTGCAGCGCCACCAGGGCTTGAGCGTTGCGGTTGTCCGAGGACGCCGCGCCGGTCAGGGACATGGTGAAGCTTTCGCCGGTCTTCGGCGCGCCGCCCACGGTGGTCTGCACGGTGAAGGTTTTCTGGACCGGCGGGGTGCCGCCGTCCGTGATCGGGTTACCGCTGGCGTCGACCATCCCGACTTGCAGGTTCAGGGTATTGCTCTGGCCCGGAACGATGGTGCCGCTGCCCAGCGAATGACCTTGGGCGTCGGTCAGGGTGTAGGTCTGGCTGCCACCGCTGGCGGCACCGAACGTCAACTTGACCGGCGTCGAGTTTTTCAGCGCCGACTGCAATTCCGCCTGGGATGCCGGGTTGTAGATGTCCAGGGTGGTGCTGAGGGTTGGCTGGGTGTAGGTGCCGGTGTTGCTGGCGCTGGCGAGGCCGTTCAATGGCGCCGCAGCGGCAATCTTTTTCGGGTCGGTCAGCACAGTCTGGATGCTGGCCGCCGCACCGCGAGTCGGGGTTACCTTGAAGGTGTCACCGGCGCTGAGGCCGCCACCGTTAAGCGACAGGCTGAAGCCGTCAATCACCGGCGCCGGGCTGGTCGTGGTGCTGAAGCTGCCCATATCAGTGCCATCGGAACGCTTGACGCTGTAGTCGGTGGCGCTGGTGAAGGTCACCTGGTAGTCGCTGGTGGTCAGCTTGCCGGTGTCCTTGATGGTGACATCCAGGTTGCCCGAACCGGCGCTGTTGCCTGCCTGGGCAATGCTGCGCTGACTGATCAGTGCGGCGCTGTTGATGTTGTTGAAAATCGCCGAACCGAAATCACCGTTCTTGTCGATGCCCTGGGCTTGCTGACTGTTCATTTGATCAGCCACTACCAGTGCCACGCGCCCCAGTTCGTTGAGCGACGGGTCGAGCACTTCCTTGCGATAGGTGAGCAAACCACCGATTTCACCGCCGCTGATCACCGACGTGATGTCGATGGTGCTGGAGCCACGGTTCATCTGCAGCCCCATGCGCGACGGATCGTCTTTGCTCGGCACGGTTTCCAGGGTGTTGGTGGTGTTGCCCATCACCAATGGCTGGCCGCTACCGACGTAGATGTCGTAGCTGGTGCCGCGCTCGACGACCTGCGCACCGACCATTTCGGACAGTTGGCGCACGGCTTCGTTACGGGTATCGAGCAGGTCGTTCGGCTGGCCGCCGCTGGTGGAGATTTCACCGATTTTCTGGTTCAGGTTGGCAATCGAAGTCGCCAGTTTGTTCACCTGCGACGCCATGTCCGCCAGGCTGCCATTGACGGTGGTGTTCTGGTCGTTCAACTGCTTGGCAATGGTGTTGAAACGACTGCTCAGCGCCTGCGCACCGGTCAGTACCGATTGGCGCGAAGTGTCGTCGGTGGCCGAGGACGAAACACCCTGCACCGACGTGAAGAACTTCTGCAACACGCCGGTCAGGCCGGTGTTGGTGTCGGAGAGTGTCGAGTCCAGCGGGGTGGCCTGGGCCAGGTACGAGGCCGCTTCGCTGTTGAGCGAGGTTGCGGTCTGCAATTGGGAGTCGAGGTAGGCGTTATACACCCGGCGAACGTCCGCCAGCGTAGTGCCGGTGCCGATGAATACATTCCCGTACTGCTGCGAGGCTTTGGTGCCCTGCACGGTTTGCTGACGCGAATAACCGGCGGTGTCGACGTTGGCAATGTTGTTGCCTGTCACAGCCAGGGAGGATTGGCTTGCCGCCAGACCCGACATCCCGATATTGAGCAAACTCATGGTTCAGACCTTATGCCTTGTGCCTTATAAAGGCGTGGTGGTAACGCCCGCCGCAGCGTAGTTTTGGTAACTCGTCATCTGCTTGGCTATCTGCGAAATCTTGTTCGCGTAGTTCGGGTCGGTTGCGTAACCGGCCTTTTGCAACTCACGCACAAACTGTTCTGGGTTATCGGCCGACTTCACGACATCTTGATAGCGATTGTTGGTTTGCAACAAAGTCACAAGGTCATGGAAGCTGTCCTTGTACGAGGCATAGGAACGGAACTCGGCCGTCTCCTTGACCATCGCACCATCGCGGAACTCGCTGGTGATCGCCCGCGCCGAATCGCCGGTCCAACTGCTGCCGGCCTTGATGCCGAACAGGTTGTGACTGCTGCTGCCATCCTGGGCGCGCATGACCGATTTGCCCCAACCGGTTTCCAGCGCGGCCTGGGCCACCAGGTAACGCGGATCGACGCCAATGCGCGCGGCGGCTTCCTTGGCCATCGGCAGCATGGTGTTGACGAATTCATCCGCAGAACCGAACGCTTTCTTCGCTGGCGCCAGCGGAATCTGCGCCATGGCGCGACCGTAAATCTGCATCTGCCCGCTCGACGCACCCGCCGTTTGCGAGGCCAGCCAATCGCCGTTGTACAGCGGGCCGGAACCGGTCGTCGTGGTGGTGGCGCGGTCAGGCAACAGGGTCTTGTTGAGCGTCGCGACGGTCGTGGCACTGGTCGTGGCTGACGGCACCAGGCCGGCGAGCAAACGGTCGGCCAGTTTCGGCGGCAAGGCCAGGCGCCGCTGATTGAGCAGCGCCACGTCATTGCTGTGAGCGGCCGTCGCGGTCGGTGCCTTGACCCCGCGTGAGGCCCACAATGGACGCTCGCCGTTAAGGCGCGACAACGGGCCGTTGGTGGCGACCGTGCCGGCAGCCACCGGCGTGATCACCGCCTCGGCCTTGGCTTTCGCCGCGTCCTGTTTGGCCGCCGAGTTGGCCGCCGCTTCGCCCGGCGCCAAGGGCTTGTTCTTCGACATCTGGCGCATCAAAACATCTGCCAGACCAATACCGCCGCCCTGACGGGACATGGAAACGGCCATCTGCTGATCGGACATTTCCTGGTATTGCTTGGCGGCCGGCGTGTTGAGCGGATTGTCCTTGCCCAGCTCTTCGGTGGCCGAGCGCATGGACTTGAGCATTTCCCCCAGGAACAGCGATTCGAACTCCTGCGCCACCTTGCGCATGTTCGCATCGCTGTTCTTGTCGCCGATCTTGAGTTGGTTCAAGCGATTGAGGTCTGAGTACGAACCCGAATCGCCGGTGCCGACCAAGGCGCCTTTGCGCATATCCACCATGGTCGTCGTCCTCAGATCACGATCAGGTCGGCTTGCAACGCGCCGGCCTGTTTAAGTGCTTCAAGGATCGCCATCAAGTCACCCGGCGCCGCGCCGACCTGGTTCACCGCACGGACGATTTCGTCGAGGGTGGTGCCCGGGCCGAATTTGAACATGGGCTTGGCTTCCTGCTGGGCGTTGATCCGCGAGCGCGGCACGACGGCGGTCTGCCCGTTGGACAGAGGACCGGGCTGGCTGACGATCGGGTCTTCGGTGATGGTCACGGTCAGGCTGCCGTGGGTGACGGCGGCCGGGGACACTTTCACGTTCTGGCCGATCACGATGGTGCCGGTACGGGAGTTGATGATGACTTTCGCCACCGCCTGGCCCGGATCGACTTCAAGGTTTTCGAGGATCGACAGGTAATCAACACGCTGGCTCGGGTCCAGCGGCGCGGTGACGCGGATCGAACCGCCGTCAATGGCCTGGGCCACGCCAGGGCCGAGCAGGTCGTTGATCTTGTCGACCACACGCTTGGCGGTGGTGAAGTCCGAACGATTGAGGTTCAAGGTCAGGCTGTTGCCCTGGTTGAAACCACTCGGCACCGAACGCTCGACCGATGCACCACCCGGGATGCGACCGGCCGACGGAACGTTGACGGTGATCTTCGAACCGTCGCGACCTTCGGCGTCGAAACCGCCGACCACCAGGTTGCCCTGGGCGATGGCGTAGACGTTGCCGTCGATACCTTTGAGCGGCGTCAGCAGCAAGGTGCCGCCGCGCAGGCTCTTGGAGTTACCGATCGACGAAACGGTGATGTCCACCAATTGACCGGGCTTGGCAAACGCCGGCAGATCAGCACTGATCGACACCGCCGCAACGTTCTTCAACTGCACGTTGCCCGAACCCGGCGGCACCTTGATGCCGAACTGCGAGAGCATGTTGTTGAAGGTCTGCAGGGTGAACGGGGTTTGCGTCGTCTGGTCGCCGGTGCCGTTAAGCCCGACCACCAGGCCGTAACCGATCAATTGGTTGGTCCGCACGCCGGAAATACTGGCGATGTCCTTCAGCCGCTCGGCTTGAGCACCGAAGGCTGCGGACAACAACAGGGCAGCCACCATCAGGTGTTTAAGATTCAACGTAGCCACCTAGAAAGGGAACAGCGGGCTGAGGAAGAAACGGTCGAACCAGCCTGGCTGACTCGCATCGGCAAATGCACCGGTGCCCGAATAGGTGATACGTGCATCGGCGACCCGGGTCGACGACACGGTGTTGTCGGTAGCGATGTCATCGGCGCGAACCAGGCCGGCAATCCGTACCAGTTCATCACCCGAGTTGAGGGTCATCCACTTCTCGCCCCGCACGGCGATGATGCCATTGGGCAAGACGTCGGCGACGGTCACAGTGATCGAACCGGTCAGGCTGTTGCTCTGGCCGGACTTGCTGGCGCCGTTGGTAGCCCGGTCGCCGCTGTAGCCGGCACTGAGGCTCAGGTCGCCACTGCCCAGCGGGTTGTTGGTGTTGGGTACCGCTCCAAAAAGCGACGTCAAGCCGATGCCGGTCTTGCTGGTCTTGTCGATCTGCGAGTTGGCGCCTTTGCTGGCCTGGGTCTTCTCGTTCAGGGTGATGGTGATGATGTCACCGACCCGGAACGCCTTGCGGTCGCTGTACAGGTTCTGTTCGAAACCGGCCTGATAGATCGAGCCATTGTTGGCCGCCGCCGGCAACGGCGTGCGCGGCAACACCGGCGCGTAGTACGGGTCATTGGGTTTGGGCGTCGGGGCGACACAGCCCGCGAGCACGGCAATCCCACTCAATGCC
>Ga0302175_10000221_pt1 | contig 22247 bp, 17 predicted proteins | sample I_Fen_N3_3_FD_198791 | JGI IMG/M metagenome (GOLD analysis project Ga0302175, IMG submission 198791) | Peat permafrost microbial communities from Stordalen Mire near Abisko, Sweden - I_Fen_N3_3 | ecosystem: Environmental > Terrestrial > Soil > Wetlands > Permafrost | place: Sweden: Abisko... | reverse complement strand
CAGGCTTCGCCAGCGCCTACATTGACCGCGTACAACCGTGATGCTCCTGCTGCACCCGCCCCCCGTAGGAGCTGCCGAAGGCTGCGATCTTTTGATCCTGACGCCGGTTCTGGCGCCGGAGGATCAAGATCAAAAGATCGCAGGCTTCGCCAGCTCCTACATTGACCGCGTACAACCGTGATGCTCCTGCTGCACCCGCTCCCCGTAGGAGCTGCCGAAGGCTGCGATCTTTTGATCCTGACGCCGGTTCTGGCGCAGGAGGATCAAGATCAAAAGATCGCAGGCTTCGCCAGCTCCTACATTGACCGTGTATAGCTGTGATTCAGGTGTGGGTGGCCAGTTCCTTTTGCTCGGTGAAGCTCCTGGTTTCAGGGTTAAGCATCAACTGCGCAGCCTTCTCGGCAATCATCAGCGTAGGCGAACAAGTATTTCCCGACGTAATGCGCGGCATGATCGAGGCGTCGGCGATGCGCAAACCGGGAATGCCGTGAACCTTGAGTTGCGCATCGACCACCGCCTCGGCGTCATTGCCCATCCGGCACGTGCCCACCGGATGGAAAATCGTTGTACCGATCCGCGCGGCGGCTTCGTGCAATTGTTCTTCAGTCTGCAAGCTGTCCCCCGGCAAATATTCGACCGGTTTGAACGCTGCCAAGGCTGGTGCGGCCACGATGCGCCGGGTCAGGCGAATGGCGTCGGCGGCCACGCGTAGATCCTCGGGGTGGCTCAGGTAATTGGGCTGGATCAGCGGCGCTTCCTGTGGATCGGCACTGCGAATTTCAATCCGCCCACGGCTTTTTGGCCTTAGATCACACACCGACGCGGTGAACGCCGGAAAGGGGTGCAACGGCTCGCCAAAGCGCTCCAGCGACAGCGGTTGCACGTGGTATTCGAGATTCGCCGAGGTCTGCTCCGGCCCCGACCGGGCAAACGCACCTAACTGACTCGGCGCCATCGATAACGGCCCGCTGCGGTCATACAGATAGCGCAGCCCCATGCCCATCTTGCCCCACACGCTGCCGGCGATCTGGTTCAGGGTGCGGGCGTTTTCCAGTTTGTAGATCAGCCGCAGTTGCAAGTGATCCTGCAAGTTACCGCCAACCCCCGGCAGCTCATGGGTCACGCCGATTCCCAAACGTTGCAGCAACGGACGCGGGCCGATCCCGGAGCGTTGCAGGATGCTCGGCGAACCGACGGACCCGGCACACAGGACGATTTCCTTGCGCGCCTTGAAGGTTTTCGCCTGACCTTGCCAACGCGCGCTCACCGCCGATGCTCGACCGTTTTCCAGCAGCACGCGATCCACTTCAACGTCAGTCAACACGGTGAGATTGGCGCGGTTACGGATCGGTTTGAGAAATGCCTTGGCCGCGTTCCAGCGAATCCCGGCCTTTTGATTGACCTGAAAGTAGCCGCAACCTTCGTTATTGCCCTGGTTGAAGTCGTCGATGCTGGCGATGCCGCTTTGCTCGGCGGCGCTGCGAAAGGCATCCAGAATCGGCCATGACAGGCGCTGACGCTCAACCCGCCATTCCCCGGCCGCGCCGTGAAATTCCGAGTCGCCGGCAAAATGGTTTTCGCTTTGTTTGAACAAGGGAAACACGTCTTTCCACGACCAGCCGGGATTGCCATCGGCCGCCCAGCCGTCGTAGTCGCCCGCCTGGCCGCGCATGTAGATCATTCCGTTGATCGAAGAGCAGCCACCGAGCACCTTGCCCCGTGGGTAGCTCAAAGTGCGGTTTTGCAGGCCCGGTTGCGCTTCGGTCTTGAAGCACCAATCGGTACGCGGGTTACCGATGCAGAACAGGTAACCCACGGGAATGTGAATCCACGGGTAGTTATCGCGCCCGCCGGCTTCGAGCAGCAGCACCCGGTGTTGCGGGTTGGCGGATAAACGATTGGCCAGCAAACACCCGGCCGGCCCGGCGCCGACCACGATGTAATCGAATTCATCCAGGGAGGTCTGCATCCCTTACCTCGTATTGTTTTTGTTGTTGGGCTTCATCCTAGTTGTTAGCTTTCGTATAAAGAATGTTAGTTTTTGCGCAGCCGCTGTGCGTTTTCAGACAGCGTAGTCCTAAGGAAGCCAGATGTTTGATTGGAACGACCTGCGGTTTTTTCTCGAATTGCAACGCAGCGGCCGCTTGCTCACCGCCGCCCGCCGCTTGAACACCACCCACGCCACCGTGGCCCGGCACATCGAGGCGATTGAAAAAAGCCTCGGCACCGCGCTGTTCGTCCAGCACGCCCAGGGCTATCAACTGACCCCGGCCGGCGAGGCGCTGCTCAAACACGCCGAAGCCATGGAAAACGTCGCGCTGCTGGCCCAGGAAGAAATCACCCAATCCACCGCACCGCTCGGCAAAATCCGCGTCGGCGTCACCGAAGGCCTGGGCATCATGTTCCTCGCCAGCCGCATGAATGGCCTGTTCGAACGCTACCCCGGCCTCGAAGTGGAACTGGTCGCCGTGCCGCGCTTCGTCAGCATCCTCAACCGCGAAGCCGAAATCAGCATCCACCTCGAACGCCCGGCCGCCGACATGCTGGTCACCCGCAAACTCACCGACTATCGCCTGGCGCTCTACGCCAGCCAGGCCTACCTCGACAACGCGCCGCCACTCAACAGCCGCGAAGACCTCGGCCGCCACGCGTGGATCGGCTATGTCGATGACTTGCTGTTCAGCCAGGAACTGATGTTCCTCAACAGCTTCTGCCGCAACCCCCAAGTCGTGTTCCACAGCACCAGCGTCATCGCCCAGCAACAAGCGGCGCGCTCGGGGCTGGGGATTGCCGTGTTGCCGTGTTACATGGCCAGCGCTGATCCGCAACTGGTGCCGTTGCTGCCGGAGGAGAGCATTCAGCGCAGCTACTGGATCAGCACCCGGCGGGAGTTGCACAAGTCGGTGCGGTTGCGGGTGTTGTGGGATTACGTGGTGGGGTTGTGCGAACGCGAGCAGGACTTGCTGCTAGGCCCCGACCCCCAGTAATCGCAAATCCCCCTGTGGGAGTGAGCCTGCTCGCGAAGGCGTCGGCACAGCCAAAAACCATGTCGCCTGACACACCGCTTTCGCGAGCAGGCTCGCTCCCACATGGGTTAGGTGTTGTTCGCAGGATTTGTGGCCAATACCGGCCCCCTGTAGGAGCGAAGCTTGCTCGCGAAGGGGCCTGCCCAGTCAATACATCTATAGAGCCTGAGCCACCGCCTTCGCGAGCAAGCCCGCTCCCACATTTTTGTTCGGTGTTGTTCGCAAAATGTGTGGCCAACGCAGATCCCCTGTGGGAGCGGGCTTGCTCGCGATGGCGTCAGATCTGGCAACGCATAAACATGTTTAGCACCGAGTGTTTAAAGACACTCGGTGTTACGTCATAAGCGGCTACAACGCCTTGCGTCGTTGCCTACGCGTACGCCAGAATCCGCCGGCTTGTGCGGCTCTGGGGCGGGCTATATCGTTTCCCGGTCACTGAAAAACAGTGATCGGGTTTGGTAGCCCGGATGTAAGGGTCGTATGGCATCACCATTCGCGACGTTTTTCGTCTCGGCATTATGGTGGTCATGCGCAGGGCACCTTTGGGTGCGCCGGTTTCCTTATGTCCCGGTCTACCAACCTGCGTATGGCCACCACCTTCGTTTGGTAGCGAGGTTGGTTGGCTCCTTTAACGGCATAAGGAGTTTCATCCATGTTCAAAGTCACACCCACCCCCCCAGATACCAATCCCGTACCCTTCGACGCGTCTTTAGACCCCCATAAACTGAAAGAGGCCGCCGACCGCGCGCTCAACTTCTACCTCAACCCCGGGGCGCTGAAAGAGCCGATACCGCCCCGCAGCACTATCTTCATCATCGACCCGGCGGTGGATGACGAAACGTTGCTCGTCCAGACCTGCGAATCGCTGTCCTCGGCCAGCGTCATGGCCAGTGACATCGCCGATTCAATGGACGGCCCGCAACGCAGGACGATGCTGGTGCTGCAACAGGTAATCAAGTTGGGTGAGTTAGCGGTCAATCGGGTACTGGATAACCACAAGCCTGGGTAGTCGCCGGGCAGTGAGGGGGCTTGCTCCCTCACGCAATCTAACAGTTGCCACTGTAGGAGCTGCCGAAGGCTGCGATCTTTTGACTTTGCTTCTAAAAAACAAGATCAAAAGATCGCAGCCTTCGGCAGCTCCTACGGGGGACTTATCGTTCAGGGAAGGATTTTGAATGAGGTACTGGCGAGGCGTTCGCCGTTGACCATGATGTGCACCGCATGCGCCCCCGCGTAATGCCGGCGCGTGGTCAGTTCCTTGATCTGCTGCCCTCGACTGACGAATTCACTGGCATGGCCGGGCAGGGTCAACGCCTTAAGCTTGAACACCTTCGCCGACGTCCCGCCATTGGCCTTCACATAATCAATCGCGTAATCAATCACCAGCCGCTGACTCGTCGCCACCGTGGATTTCACCGTAAACGACAAGGTGATTTTCTCCCCCAACCGAATCACCGCCGGCTCAACTTTCACCCCGACAATCTCCACCTCAGGCTTGCCACCCGCGCCAATCACCGCCAACGCCCGCTGATTGCCCTGTTTGATCAAACTGCGCAGCGCATGCTTGGCAATCCACGCGGTGTGTTTGTTCTCCAGCGACCAGCCCTCGATCAAGTCAAGCACCCACTCCGGGTGATCCTTGGTGATGTCGTTCAGGTGATTGGCCACGGACTTGCGCACGTAGAGGCTTTCATCGGCCTTGAGGTTGTCGAGGATCGCCGCCGCCAGTGTCGGGTCAGCCTGAATCGGTTCCAGGCGAAACGACCACGGCAAACGCGGGCGACTGCCTTCGCTGGCCAGCCTGCGCACGTGTTCGTTTTCATCCCGCGACCACACCTGCATCAACGCCAACGAGCGCTCAAGGTCGCTACGCAGGAAATGCCGGATCGCGAATTCGGAAGAACCGAACGAGGTGAAAAACTTCAGCGCTTCCATCGACTGCTCAAAGTCGTGCGCGCCATACATCGCCACGTAATGCGGCAACGAAATGCTGACAAAACCGCTATTCAGGCGCGGGGCGAGGGCGCGCAGCACGTCGAGGGATTCTTCATACCCCAATGGCAACACCGCATGCAGACACTCACTGACCCGCGCCATGCGTTGCATGATCGACAGGTCAGCGAGGCCTTCATTGGCCATTTTCAGGAAGGCTTTGGCGTTGAACGCCGGGTAAACCGCTGTCATTTCGGTTGCAATGTGCCTGAGGCGCTCGGCGTTGAAGATTTCCTTCAACGCCGGGGCGGAGGTTTCAGCGGCGGTCATGGGTGAGTCCGTGGGGAAGGGCGGCTCAGGTTAGCGGGGTCGCGATGAACGCCTCAAGCTTTTCCGCCTGGGCGGTGAATTCAGCGATGTGCGGGAAGCGCGAGGCATCGACCTGATCCGGCACCACGAGGTTGGTGAAACTCCAGGCAACTGCAACAGTAATCCCGTCCTGGGCAATCGACGCGCCGCCCACCAGCGGCTGCTTCACCAACTCCCGCTCCAGCGCCGAATAGGCCGCCGCCAGTTGACCTTCAACCCGCTCAACCCACGGCTGGTACTGAATGTCTTGCGGGCGCAGGTTGCGCTCGTAGTAAAGCTGCACCGACTTCTCGCACGCCGCCAACGCCAACCCGATCACTCGCAACGCCCGCGCTCGCTGCTGCAAATCGCTCGGCATCAGGCTTTTCGACGGGCCGGCGAGGGCTTCGAGGTAATCGATGATCAGCGTCGAATCCATCAACACCTCACCGTCGTCCAGCACCAGCGTCGGCGCCTTGACCACCGGGTTGATCTGCTGGAACTGCTCGAAATGCCGGAACACCGACACCGAGTCGTGTTCCAGGTCGAGGCCCAAGTGTCTGGCAGAAATCGCCACGCGGCGCACGTAGGGTGAATCCAGCATGCCGATCAGTTTCATCAACGTTCCCCTGTAGGAGCAAAGCTTGCTCGCGATGCGGTCAACCTTAGCCAGAGGTGCCGCGACCTGTAAACCCTCTCGCGCTAATCCTCAAACCCCACCTGCTCATGAATCTCATCCACCTTCAATTCCAACCGATACGCCACCGCAATAAACAACGCCTGACACAAACACAACGTCGCACTCAATGACCGGAACGCAAACGAACTGCCCTCATTGACCAGCAACACCGTGCTCGCCCGTTTGGCCAGCGGCGACAGGTTGCTGTCAGTGATGATCAACGTTTTCGCCTGATGATGCTGGGCGATGCGCAGGCAGTGCTGCGTTTCCTTGCCGTAGGGCGTGAAGCTGATGGCGATCACCAGGTCATTGGCGCGTACGCTGCGCATCTGCTCGCGATAACTGCCGCCAAGCCCGGACACCAGGTGAATGCGCTTGTTGGTGTGTTGCAGGTTGTAGACCAGATAGTCAGCCACCGCGAACGAGCGGCGCACGCCGACCACGTAGATGTTGTCGGCATTCACCACCAGGTCCACAGCCTTGTCGAAAGCCACATCGTCGAGCTCCATGCCCAGGCGTTCGATGCCCGACAGCGTGGCGTCGATGCACTCGCGCGCCAGATCGCCGCCGCTGGCCTTCTGCGACTTGTTGGCGATCATGCTGCGGATGCGCTGCTGGTAGTTCTGCACGGGCGTGGTCTTGTGCGTATACGCCTCGCGGAACAACGCCTGCATCTCGCTGAACCCGCTGAAACCAAAGCGCTGGGAGAAACGCACGATGGCCGATGGGTGCACTTCGCACTCGCGGGCGATGTCGCTGATGCGGTCGACCATGATCCGGTCGCTCTGCTGACTCATGTAGCTGGCGATGCGTTTGAGCTGGCGCGGCAGGCTTTCGTATTCGTTGGTGATCAGCTGCAGCAAACGCTCGGCATTGATCGGTGGGCTGGGGAGGTCGCTCTCGGGCGTGCTCTCGGTGGTAGCCGGCTGATCGGTGCGGGACATAAAGGATCCTTCTGGCTTGTTCTTATAGGAATGACGAATCGGTCATCCCCTGACAATAGGTTGGCTGTGCGCAGTCTACAGGGTAGGCCGGAATAAAATCTTGAGCTTGCCGTCGGCGCGGGGCCTGCTGAAACGATGCACCGGGTCTGGAACGCTTGTTCAGAGTTTATTGGAAAAAATATTCCACGTAAAAAATTTATAGAATAATTATTGATTATTCGGCCCGGGACGATTTAGTCTGCATCCACCAAGAGTGTTCGGCACGGCCATCGTCCCGAACGCAGGCTGATAAAAATAACAGGAGCCAGCATGGGCCAGACTCGTTTTGCCAGTGGGCGTCAATTGGATCTGATTTGCCTGGGGCGCCTTGGCGTCGACCTCTATGCGCAGCAAGTCGGCGCGCGGTTGGAAGATGTTTCAAGCTTCGCCAAATACCTCGGTGGATCGTCCGCCAACATCGCGTTCGGCACTGCACGCCTGGGCCTCAAGTCGGCCATGTTGAGCCGGGTAGGCGACGATCACATGGGCCGTTTCCTGCTCGAATCCCTGGCCCGTGAAGGCTGCGACGTCAGCGGCATCAAGGTCGATCCGGAGCGCCTGACCGCCATGGTCCTGCTGGGTCTCAAGGACCGCGAAACCTTCCCGTTGGTGTTCTACCGCGAAAACTGCGCCGACATGGCGCTGCGGGCCGAAGACATCAGCGAAGCCTTTATTGCCTCCAGCAAAGCCTTGCTGATCACCGGCACCCATTTCTCCACCGACGGCGTGTACAAGGCGAGCATCCAGGCCCTGGACTACGCCGAGAAACACAACGTCAAACGGGTTCTGGACATCGACTACCGCCCGGTACTCTGGGGTTTGGCCGGCAAGGCTGATGGTGAAACCCGTTTCGTCGCCGACCAGAATGTCAGCGAGCACGTACAGAAAATCCTCCCGCGTTTTGACCTGATCGTTGGCACCGAAGAAGAGTTTTTAATTGCCGGTGGGGCCGAGGATCTGCTCAGCGCATTGCGCAACGTGCGGCGCCTGAGTGACGCGACATTAGTGGTCAAACTCGGCCCGCAAGGTTGCACGGTGATTCACGGGGTGATCCCGGTGCGTCTCGAAGACGGCGCGATCTACCCCGGCGTGCGCGTGGAAGTGCTTAACGTGCTCGGTGCCGGCGATGCCTTTATGTCGGGTTTCCTCGCCGGTTGGCTGGAGGACGCCAGTGACGAGCGCTGCTGCCAGTTGGCCAATGCCTGCGGTGGTCTGGTGGTGTCGCGCCATGCCTGCGCCCCGGCGATGCCGACCCGCGCCGAACTCGACTATCTGTTCAACAGCCCGGTGCCGATCACCCGGCCGGATCAGGACGCCACGCTGCAACGCCTGCATCAGGTCAGCGTGCCGCGCAAACAGTGGAAGCAACTGTTCATCTTTGCCTTCGACCATCGCGGGCAACTGGTGGAACTGGCGCAGAAGGGCGGTCGTGAGCTGAGCGCGATTGGCGAGCTCAAACAACTCTTTATTAAAGCCGTGGAGCGGGTCGAAGCCGACTTACACAAGCAGGGCATCGAAGCCGACGTCGGGCTGCTGGCGGATCAACGCTTCGGCCAGGATTCGCTGAACGCCGCCACCGGTCGTGGCTGGTGGGTGGCGCGGCCGGTGGAAGTCCAGGGTTCGCGGCCATTGGCGTTCGAACACGGGCGCTCCATTGGCAGCAACCTGATTGCCTGGCCGCAAGAACAAATCATCAAGTGCCTGGTGCAATTTCACCCCGACGACGAACCGCTGCTGCGCCTGGAGCAGGAAGCGCAGATCAAGGGGTTGTACCAGGCGTCCCAGGTCAGCGGGCATGAACTGCTGCTGGAAATCATTCCGCCCAAGGATCACCCGTCGGCGCACCCGGACGTGTTGTATCGGGCGCTGAAACGCCTTTACAACCTGGGCATCTACCCGGCGTGGTGGAAGATCGAAGCGCAGAGTGCCGAGGAATGGAAACAGCTCGACGAACTGATCCAGGAGCGCGATCCGTACTGCCGTGGCGTGGTGCTGCTGGGCCTGAACGCTCCGGCGGCGGCGTTGGCCGAAGGCTTTCAACAGGCCAGCCAGAGCCAGATCTGTCGCGGGTTCGCCGTGGGCCGCACGATTTTCCAGGAACCGAGCCGGGCGTGGATGGCCGGTGAGATTGACGACGAAACGCTGATCCGCCAGGTACAGGGCACGTTTGTCGAGTTGATCGATGCCTGGCGCACCGCCCGCGCCTGAACAAACACCGCAAAACCCCCTTGTGGGAGCGGGCTTGCTCGCGAAGAGGCCGGCACATTCAACATTAATGTCGCCTGACACACCGCCTTCGCGAGCAAGCCCGCTCCCACAGGGGATCTGCGTCGGACTTACAGATTTGTAAAAACAATAAAAGGTGCAGCCATGCCCGCTATCCGAATTGGCATCAACCCGATTTCATGGAGCAACGACGACTTGCCGTCCCTCGGTGGCGAGACGCCGCTGAGCACCGCGTTAAGCGAAGGCAAAGAGATCGGCTACGAAGGTTTCGAACTCAACGGTAAATTCCCCAAGGATGCCAAAGGCGTCGGTGACGTGCTGCGGCCTTACGATCTGGCGCTGGTGTCTGGCTGGTATTCCAGCCGATTGGCCCGCCGTTCGGTGGCCGAGGAAATTGACGCCATCGGCAGCCACGTCGAGCTACTGGCCCAGAACGGCGCCAAAGTGCTGGTCTACGGTGAAGTCGCTGATTCCATCCAGGGCCAGCGCATTCCACTGGTGGAACGCCCGCGTTTCCACACCGAACAGGCGTGGCAGGAATACGCCGACAAACTGACTGAACTGGCACGTTTTACCCTGTCCCAAGGCGTACGGCTGGCGTATCACCATCACATGGGCGCCTACGTTGAATCACCGTCAGACATCGACAAGTTGATGGCCCTGACCGGCAGCGAAGTCGGTCTGCTGTTCGATTCGGGCCACTGCTACATGGGCGGCGGCGAACCGTTGCAGGTGCTGCGCAAACACATCGAACGGATTTGCCACGTGCATTTCAAGGACGTGCGCAAACCGGTGGTGCAACTGGCGCGCAATAACCTGTGGAGCTTCCCGGACTGCATCATCAACGGCACCTTCACTGTGCCGGGAGATGGCGACATCGACTTCGGCGCCTTGCTCGACGTATTGCTGGCCGCCGATTACCACGGCTGGCTGGTGGTCGAGGCCGAGCAGGACCCGGCGGTGGCACCGAGTTATGTCTACGCCAAGAAAGGCTTCGATACCTTGCGTGCGTTGCTCGACGCGAGGACTAAGTGATGAGCCTGCTGGTCAAGAGCAATGCCCGTGGCCGGACCATGGTCGAGCTGGGCAAAGATGAATTGGAATACGTCGGCTTCGCGGCCTATCGCTTGAGCCTCGGTGAAACCTTGCCGGTGTCGGCGGGGGATAAGGAACTGTGCCTGGTGCTGCTCAGTGGCCGCGTCAGCATCAAGGGCGAAGCACCGGGGCAGGGCGCGTTCGACTGGGACAACCTAGGCGATCGCCAATCGGTGTTCGAAGACAAATCTCCCTATGCAGCGTACTTGCCGCCCGGCAGTCAGGCACAAGTGGTCGCCCTCAGCGATGTGCAAATCGCCGTGTGCGCCGCGCCAGGTTCAACCGCCGCCAACCTCGGCCCGCGCCTGATCAAACCCGACACCATGAAGCGCAGTGTGCGCGGCAAGGGCGCCAACACCCGTTACGTGTGCGACATCCTGCCGGACACCGAGCCCGCCCATTCGCTGCTGGTGGTGGAAGTGCGCACGCCGTCCGGGCACTCGTCGAGCTACCCGCCGCACAAGCACGACACCGACGACCTGCCGCACCAGAGCTTTCTCGAAGAAACCTATTACCACCAGATCAACCCGCCCCAGGGCTTTGTGTTCCAGCGCGTCTACACCGACGACCGCAGTATCGACCAGGCCATGGCCGTGGAAAACAGCGACCTGGTTGTAGTGCCCAAGGGGTATCACCCGGTCAGCGTGCCCTACGGCTACGAGTCGTATTACCTGAACGTGATGGCCGGGCCGAAACGCGTCTGGCAGTTCCATAACGATCCGCAGCACAGTTGGCTGCTTGATCTTTGAACTAAAAAGCCTGAATTCCAACATTTGCACGGAGAACAAGAACAATGAGCAACGCCCCGGTTTTAGGTCATTACATCGACGGTCAGGTGCAGGACAGCGGCAGCGAGCGGTTCAGCGACGTGTTCAACCCGGCCACCGGTGTGGTGCAGGCGCGGGTCGGTCTGGCGACCGGGAAAACCGTCGACGAAGCCGTTGCCTCGGCATTAAAAGCCTTTCCGGCCTGGTCCGAGCAATCGTCCCTACGGCGCTCCCGGGTGATGTTCAAGTTCAAGGAGTTGCTCGACCGCCACCACAACGAACTGGCGGAAATCATCAGCCGCGAACACGGCAAAGTGCTGTCCGACGCCAAGGGTGAAGTCACGCGCGGCATCGAAATTGTCGAGTACGCTTGCGGCGCGCCGAACCTGCTGAAAACCGATTTCAGCGACAACATTGGTGGCGGCATCGACAACTGGAACCTGCGTCAGCCGCTGGGTGTTTGCGCCGGGGTTACGCCGTTCAACTTCCCGGTGATGGTGCCGCTGTGGATGATCCCGCTGGCGCTAGTTACCGGGAACTGCTTCATCCTCAAGCCGTCCGAGCGCGATCCATCGGCCAGTTTGCTCATGGCCCGTTTGCTCAGCGAAGCCGGGTTGCCGGACGGTGTGTTCAACGTGGTCCAGGGCGACAAAGTGGCGGTGGATGCGTTGCTGCAGCACCCGGACATCGAGGCGATTTCCTTTGTCGGCTCGACGCCGATCGCCGAGTACATCCACCAGCAAGGCACCGCTCGCGGTAAGCGTGTACAAGCGCTGGGCGGGGCGAAAAACCACATGATCGTGATGCCCGACGCGGATCTGGATCAGGCCGCCGACGCCTTGATCGGCGCGGCTTACGGCTCGGCCGGCGAACGTTGCATGGCGATTTCGATTGCGGTGGCGGTGGGCGATGTCGGCGATCAGTTGATTGCCAAATTGCTGCCGCGCATCGATCAATTGAAGGTCGGCAACGGCATGCAGGGCGACAGCGACATGGGGCCGTTGGTCACCGCTGAGCACAAGGCCAAGGTCGAAGGTTTTATTGATCAAGGCGTGGCCCAGGGCGCGCAACTGATCGTTGATGGCCGCCACTTCAAGGTGCCCGGCGCCGAGAACGGATTTTTCGTTGGCGCGACGCTGTTCGATAACGTCACGACCGAGATGAGCATCTACCAGCAGGAAATTTTCGGCCCGGTGCTCGGCATCGTTCGCGTGCCGGATTTCGCCAGTGCCGTGGCGCTGATCAACGCCCATGAATTCGGCAACGGCGTGTCGTGCTTCACCAGCGACGGCGGCATTGCCCGGGCGTTTGCCCGCACCATCAAGGTCGGCATGGTCGGCATCAACGTGCCGATTCCGGTGCCGATGGCGTGGCATTCGTTCGGCGGCTGGAAGCGCTCGTTGTTCGGCGATCACCACGCTTACGGCGAAGAAGGCATTCGTTTCTACAGCCGCTACAAAAGCGTGATGCAGCGCTGGCCCGACAGCATTGCCAAAGGCCCCGAATTCAGCATGCCCACCGCCAAATAACTGCTCACTGCGGAGAACAACAATAATGAGCAAGCCCCTGCGTTTCGCCTTGAACCGTATGGTCGCCCCCCGTTTGTCCCTGCCCGCATTCATTGAGTTGGCGGTGACCCTCAAGGCTGACGCCATCGAGATCCGCAACGACCTTGAAGGTGTGGAGATCGAAGACGGCACCGCGCCCGAAACAGTGCGTGAATTGTGCGCGGCCAAAGGCATCACCGTGCTGTCGATCAACGCGCTGTACCCGTTTGATGTGTGGAACGACGAGCGCCGGGCCCAGGCTCTGAAACTTGCGGCGTATGCCCGGGATTGCGGCGCGCAGGGGCTGGTCATGTGTCCTTTGAATGATCGCGCCGATACTCGTAATGAGGCCGAACGCGCGTCTGGTTTGCGCACCGCACTGACGGAGTTGGCGCCCATTCTGCGCGATCACGGGATCTTGGGTTTCATCGAACCGCTGGGGTTTGAAGAGTGTTCACTGCGGAGCAAACGCCCGGCGGTGGATGCGATCAAGGCGATTGGCGGGCTGGATGTGTTCCGCCTGGTCCACGACACCTTCCACCATCACCTCGCCAGTGAGCAGGTGTTTTTCCCTGAGCTGACCGGGTTGGTGCACATCTCGGGTGTCGAGGATGCCGAAGCGCCGCTGAATAGCATCCGCGATGGCCATCGGGTGCTGGTGGGCGAGGGCGACATCCTCGGCAACGCCGCGCAGATCGAAACCTTGCTGAGCAACGGTTACAGCGGCTACCTGTCGTTCGAACCGTTTGCCGACAGCGTGCATGGCCTGGTGGATATCGAACAAGCCCTCGGCGCGAGCATGAATCACCTAAAGAACTCTTTGGCCTGACACAGCCCCCGTAGGAGCTGCCGAAGGCTGCGATCTTTTGATCTTGATCTTTAAAATCAAAAGATCGCAGCCTTCGGCAGCTCCTACAGGGATCGGATGTGTATTTGAAAGGATCGGACATGACCACAACAAGACTGACCATGGCCCAGGCCCTGGTGAAATTTCTCGATAACCAGTACATCGAGGTCGATGGGGTTCAGAGCAAATTTGTCGCCGGGATCTTTACCATTTTCGGCCACGGCAACGTGCTGGGCCTGGGCCAGGCCCTGGAGCAGGACAGCGGTGACCTGATCGTCCACCAGGGCCGCAATGAGCAAGGCATGGCCCACGCTGCCATCGGCTTCGCCAAGCAACACCTGCGGCGCAAGATCTACGCCTGCTCGTCATCGGTCGGCCCCGGCGCAGCCAATATGTTGACCGCTGCCGCCACGGCCACCGCCAACCGTATTCCGTTGTTGCTGCTGCCCGGCGATGTCTACGCCTGCCGCCAACCGGACCCGGTGCTGCAACAGATCGAACAGTTCCACGACCTGAGCATCAGCACCAACGACGCCTTCAAAGCCGTGAGCAAATACTGGGACCGCATCAACCGTCCCGAGCAACTGATGACGGCCGCGATCCATGCCATGCGCGTGCTCACCGACCCCGCCGAAACCGGCGCCGTAACCCTGGCCTTGCCGCAAGACGTGCAAGCCGAGGCCTACGACTACCCGGATTATTTCCTGCAAAAACGCGTACACCGCATCGAGCGGCGCCCGGCCACTGAAGCGATGCTCGGCGATGCGCTGGCGCTGTTCAAAGGCAAGCGCAAACCGCTGATCATTTGCGGTGGCGGGGTGCGCTACTCCGGGGCCAACGCGGCGTTGCAGGCGTTTGCCGAACGCTTCGATATTCCGTTCGCTGAAACCCAGGCCGGCAAAAGCGCGGTGGTGTCGAGCCATCCGTTGAATGTCGGTGGCATCGGCGAAACCGGTTGCCTCGCCGCCAACCTGCTGGCGAAAGACGCTGACCTGATCATCGGTATCGGCACGCGTTACAGCGATTTCACTACTGCGTCGAAGTCCTTGTTCCAACATCCTGAGGTGCAATTCCTCAACCTGAATATCAGCCCCTGCGATGCCTTGAAACTCGATGGCGTGCAACTGCTGGCCGATGCCAAAACCGGTCTGCTGGCACTGGCCGATGCCTTGGGCGACTACCGTTCGAGCTGGGGCGATCAACCGCGCCAGGCCAAGGTGCAACTGGATGAAGAAGTCGATCGTATCTATCAGGTCGAATACCAGGCCCAGGATTTTGTCCCGGAAATCAACGATCACATGGACCCGGCCGTGCTGCGGGAATTCATCGAGCTGACCGGTTCCTGCCTGACCCAAAGCCGCGTGCTCGGCGTGCTCAACGAAACCCTGGCCGACGACGCGGTGATTGTCGCCGCCGCCGGCAGCCTGCCCGGCGACTTGCAACGCAGTTGGCGCAGCAAAGGCGTGAACACCTATCACGTCGAGTACGGCTATTCCTGCATGGGCTACGAGGTCAACGCCGCGCTGGGCGTGAAACTTGCCGAGCCGCAGCGCGAGGTCTATGCGCTGGTGGGCGACGGCTCCTACATGATGCTGCACTCGGAGCTGGCGACCTCGATTCAGGAGCGACGCAAGATCAACGTGGTGCTGCTGGACAACATGACCTTCGGCTGCATCAACAATTTGCAGATGGGCAATGGCATGGACAGTTTCGGCACCGAGTTTCGTTTTCGTAATCCCGAAACCGGCAAGCTCGATGGCGGCTTCGTGCCAGTGGATTTCGCCATGAGCGCGGCGGCCTATGGCTGCAAGACCTACAAAGTGAACACCGTTGAAGAGTTGCAGGCAGCGTTGGCTGATGCGCGGTTGCAGACGGTATCGACGCTGATCGACATCAAAGTGCTGCCTAAAACCATGATTCACGGCTACCTGTCCTGGTGGCGGGTCGGCGCGGCGCAAGTCTCCACCAGCGCCCGTACCAACGCGGTGGCCAAGACCCTGAACGAACGACTGGCCAAGGCCCGTCAGTACTGATTGCCCCTGAAACCAAGAAACGGGAGTGTTTTTATGTCATTGAAGCTAGGCGTCATCGGCACCGGGGCCATCGGCCAGGACCATATCCGTCGTTGCAGCCAGACCTTGCTCAATAGCCAGGTGGTTGCCGTCACCGACATCAACTTGCAGCAAGCCGCGAAAGTCGTGTCTGACCTGAAGCTGACCGCCGAGGTCTATCCCGACGGCCACGCATTGATCAAGGCGCCAGAAGTCGAGGCGATCCTCGTCACCTCCTGGGGGCCGAGCCACGAAGAGTTCGTATTGGCAGCGATCGCCGCCGGTAAACCGGTGTTCTGCGAGAAGCCCCTGGCCGTCACCGCCGAAGGCTGCCGCAAGATCGTCGAGGCCGAAGTCGCCTACGGCAAGCGCCTGGTGCAGGTGGGTTTCATGCGCCCGTACGACGAAGGTTATCGCGCCCTCAAAGCGGTGATCGACAGCGGCCAGATCGGCGAACCGCTGATGCTGCATTGCGCCCACCGCAACCCGACCGTGGGCGAGAACTACAAGACCGACATGGCGATCACCGATACGCTGATCCATGAACTGGACGTACTGCGCTGGTTGCTTGATGACGATTACGTCGCGGTGCAAGTGGTGTTCCCACGCAAATCCAGCAAAGCCCTCGCGCACCTGAAGGACCCGCAAATCGTCCTGCTGGAAACCGCCAGAGGCACGCGCATCGATGTGGAAGTGTTTGTGAATTGCCAGTACGGCTACGACATCCAGTGTGAAGTGGTGGGGGAGACCGGCATTGCCAAACTGCCGGAGCCGTCCCAGGTTCAGTTACGCAGTGGGGCGAAGCTGTCGAATGCGATTCTGATGGACTGGAAGGATCGGTTTATCGCCGCCTACGACGTTGAACTTCAGGCCTTTATTGACGGCGTGCGCGCCGGTCAAGTCGGCGGCCCATCGGCCTGGGACGGCTTTGCCGCCGCCGTAGCCGCTGACGCCTGCATCGAAGCCCAAAACAGCGGCCAGATCGTCAAAATCGGCCTGCCAGAGCGCCCACACTTCTACGGCTAACCCCCAGCCCCCGTAGGAGCTGACGAGTGAAACGAGGCTGCGATCTTTTGATCTTGCCTTTAAAGATCAAGATCAAAATATCGCAGCCTCGTTTCACTCGTCAGCTCCTACGGGGGGCGGGGCAGATTCCGCCACTGGTAACAGAACAATAAGAAGGAATGCACACATGCGTATCGGACTTGTCGGTTACGGTCATGGCGGCCGGTTTTTTCATGCTCCGCTGCTCAGCAGCCTGCCGGGCGCCACGTTTGTCGGAGTGGTCACCCGTTCGCCGGAACGCCGACAGTTGCTCGCCGCCGAACACCCCGACGTGCCGGCCTTCGACAGCATCGGTCAGCTGGTGGAGGCCGGGATCAATGTGCTGGTGGTGTCCACGCCGCTCAAGGGCCGTCCGGCGCTGGTGCTCGACGGCATAGAGCACGGGGTGGCGGTGGTCAGCGACAAACCCTTCGCGGCCGACGCACAACAGGCGCAAACCTTGATCACCATGGCCGAACGTCAGGGCGTGCGGCTGAGTGTCTACCAGAACCGGCGCTGGGATTCGGACTTCCTCACGGTACGCAAACTCATTGAGTCTGGCGCTCTGGGGCAGATCACGCGTTTCGAATCCCGGGTCGAGCGCTACGCTCCTCATTCGGTGAACAACGGCAGTGGCGGCGGTTTCCTGCGCGACTTGGGCAGCCATCTGGTGGATCAGGCGCTGCTGTTGTTCGGCCCCGTCACGCAGGTGTACGCCGAACTGGATTACCTCGAAAAAGGCCAGGCCTACGACAACGGTTTCTTTATGTCCCTGACCCATGCCAGCGGTGTCATCTCACATTTGGGGGGCAGTTGCCTGCAAAACACTCCCGGACCGCGTTTTCGGGTCACCGGCACCCAGGGTTGCTACAGCGTCGATGGGCTGGACGGGCAGGAGGCCCAAGCGCTGGCCGGGCTCTCGCCGAAATCCGAAGGCGAGCGCTGGGGCGTCGAGGAACACCGCCGTTGGGGCTGGTTTGAGCAAGGCGAGGTGCGCGAGCGCGTGCCGTCCGAGCGTGGCTGCTGGAACCAGTTCTATTTGCAGCTACAAACCGCGTTACAGAGCGGTGGCCCACTGCCGGTCGAAGCCCGTGATGCACTGGCGACCACTCGCGTCCTGGACGCCGCGCGCCTGAGTGCCGAGCGCCATCAAGTGGTGGAGTTGGGATCGTTTGATCATCGTGGAATAAAATCAGAATAAAATTCTAAAATGAGTTGATATGGAAATTATATTCCAATAGAGTCATTTCCAGCGACTGCCTTGCGACACGTTTCACGCTGTAGCTACTGACTGAAATCGACACGCTTTATCCATAAAACCAACAAGAATGTGGAGAAAGACTTTTCATGAAGACCCAGATCCGTTTCGCCTCACTTGCCCTGTCCCTGATGTTCGCCAGCGGCGCTGCACTGGCCGACATGAAAATCGGCGTGAGCATGTCCCAGTTCGATGACACCTGGTTGACCTACCTGCGCGAATCCATGGACAAGAAAGCCAAGTCCTACCCCGATGGCGTGCAGCTGCAATTCGAAGATGCGCGCAGCGATGTGGTCAAGCAACTGAGCCAGGTGGAAAGCTTCATCAGCCAGAAAGTCGATGCCATCGTGGTCAACCCGGTGGATACCGCCGCTACCAAAAAAATCACTGAAGCCGCCGTCAAGGCCGGCATTCCGCTGGTCTACGTCAACCGCCGCCCGGACGACCTGAAACTGCCCAAAGGCGTGGTCACTGTGGCCTCCAACGACCTGGAGGCCGGTGAAATGCAGATGCAATACCTGGCCGACAAAATGGGCGGCAAGGGCGACATCGTGATTCTGCTCGGCGACCTCGCCAACAACTCCACCACCAACCGCACCAAAGGCGTCAAAGAGGTGCTGGCCAAATACCCGAACATCAAGATCGAGCAAGAGCAGACCGGCGTCTGGCTGCGGGATAAAGGCATGACCCTGGTCAACGACTGGCTGACCCAGGGCCGCAAGTTCGATGCAGTCGTGGCCAACAATGACGAAATGGCCATTGGCGCCGCGATGGCCCTGAATCAGGCAGGCGTCGGCAAGGGCACGGTGCTGATTGCCGGGGTCGACGGTACGCCGGACGGCTTGAACGCGATCAAGAAAGGCAACATGGCGGTCTCGGTGTTCCAGGACGCCAAGGGTCAGGCGGACGGTTCCATCGACACGGCGGTGAAAATGGCCAAGAACGAGGCGGTGGAACAGAACGTCTGGGTGCCGTATCGCCTGATCACCCCGGAAAACGTCGACACCTTCAAATAGTCCGTCCGTTTAATAACAACAATAAGTACGCAAGGTTGCCACGGTGACCTTGCTGATGGAGTACCTGATCATGTTCGCTTCAGCGACTGCTTCGAGCACCCCGTTGGTGGGTATCCAGCCAACCGCAACACCTGTCGATGAGCCGTATCTGCTGGAGATCATCAACGTCAGCAAGGGGTTTCCCGGTGTGGTGGCCTTGTCCGATGTGCAACTGCGGGTGCGCCCCGGTTCCGTGCTGGCGCTGATGGGCGAAAACGGCGCGGGCAAATCGACCCTGATGAAAATCATCGCCGGCATCTACCAGCCGGACGCCGGCGAACTACGCCTGCGGGGTAAGCCGGTGGTGTTCGAAACGCCGCTGTCGGCGTTGCAGGCCGGGATCGCGATGATCCACCAGGAACTCAACCTGATGCCGCACATGAGCATCGCGGAGAACATCTGGATCGGTCGTGAGCAGCTCAATGGCTTTCACATGATCGATCACCGCGAAATGCATCGTTGCACCGCCGCGTTGCTGGAGCGCCTGCGGATCAACCTCGACCCCGAGGAGCAGGTCGGCAACCTGAGCATCGCCGAGCGGCAGATGGTCGAGATTGCCAAAGCCGTGTCCTACGACTCCGACATCCTGATCATGGATGAACCGACGTCGGCCATCACCGACAAGGAAGTCGCCCACCTGTTCTCGATCATTGCTGATCTGAAAAGCCAGGGTAAAGGCATCATCTACATCACCCACAAAATGAACGAAGTGTTCGCCATCGCCGATGAAGTGGCAGTGTTCCGCGACGGTGCCTACATCGGCCTGCAACGGGCTGACAGCATGGACGGCGACAGCCTGATTTCGATGATGGTCGGTCGCGAATTGAGCCAGTTGTTCCCAGTGCGCGAGAAGCCGATTGGCGATTTGCTGTTGTCGGTGCGGGATTTGAAGCTGGACGGCATCTTTAAAGGTGTCTCGTTTGATCTGCACGCCGGGGAGATTCTCGGCATCGCCGGGTTGATGGGCTCCGGGCGGACCAACGTCGCCGAAGCGATTTTCGGCATCACCCCCAGCGATGGTGGTGAGATACGCCTGGACGGGCAGGTGGTGCGTATCACCGACCCGCACATGGCCATCGAAAAGGGCTTCGCGCTGTTGACCGAGGATCGCAAGCTCAGCGGTTTGTTTCCGTGCCTGTCGGTGCTGGAGAACATGGAAATGGCCGTGCTACCGCATTACGCCGGCCACGGCTTCATCCAGCAGAAAGCCCTGCGGGTGCTGTGCGAAGACATGTGCAAGAAGCTGCGGGTCAAGACCCCGTCGCTGGAACAATGCATCGACACCTTGTCCGGCGGTAATCAGCAGAAGGCCTTGCTGGCGCGCTGGCTGATGACCAATCCGCGCATCCTGATTCTCGACGAGCCGACCCGTGGCATCGATGTCGGCGCCAAAGCCGAGATCTACCGGCTGATTTCCTACCTGGCCAGCGAAGGCATGGCGGTGATCATGATTTCCTCGGAACTGCCGGAAGTGCTCGGCATGAGCGACCGGGTGATGGTCATGCACGAGGGCGACCTGATGGGCACCCTTGATCGCAGCGAAGCGACCCAGGAGCGGGTGATGCAATTGGCCTCGGGTATGTCCGCGGTTCACTAATTGATGCCAGCGGTGGCTCTGGCCAGCGCTGGCGATGGGATAGAAGGGTGAGTGGTTATGAACGCGATACTGGAAAACAAGCCAGCAACGGCACCGACCAAGAGTCGTCGGCGCTTTCCGACGGAACTGAGCATCTTCCTGGTGCTGATCGGCATCGGCCTGGTCTTCGAAGTGTTCGGCTGGATCGTGCGCGACCAGAGCTTCCTGATGAATTCCCAGCGCCTGGTGCTGATGATCCTGCAAGTGTCGATCATCGGCCTGCTGGCCATTGGCGTGACCCAGGTGATCATCACGACCGGTATCGATCTGTCCTCCGGTTCGGTGCTGGCGCTGTCGGCGATGATTGCCGCCAGCCTGGCCCAGACCTCGGACTTCGCCCGGGCGGTGTTTCCGTCGCTGACCGACTTGCCGGTATGGATTCCGGTAATTGCCGGGCTTGGGGTCGGGTTGCTGGCGGGGGCGATCAACGGCAGCATCATTGCCGTCACCGGAATTCCACCGTTCATTGCCACCCTCGGCATGATGGTCTCGGCCCGTGGCCTGGCGCGGTATTACACCGAAGGCCAACCGGTGAGCATGCTGTCCGATTCCTACACTGCCATCGGCCATGGTGCGATGCCGGTGATCATCTTCCTGGTGGTGGCGGTGATCTTCCACATCGCCCTGCGCTACACCAAGTACGGCAAATACACCTACGCCATCGGCGGCAACATGCAGGCGGCGCGGACATCCGGGATCAACGTCAAACGGCATTTGGTGATTGTCTACAGCATCGCCGGGTTGCTTGCAGGGCTGGCGGGTGTCGTGGCGTCGGCACGGGCGGCGACGGGGCAGGCCGGTATGGGCATGTCGTATGAGCTGGATGCGATTGCCGCTGCGGTCATCGGCGGCACCAGCCTGGCCGGCGGCGTCGGGCGCATTACCGGGACCGTGATCGGTGCGTTGATTCTCGGGGTGATGGCCAGCGGCTTTACCTTTGTGGGGGTCGATGCGTATATTCAGGACATCATCAAGGGATTGATCATTGTGGTGGCGGTGGTCATCGACCAATACCGCAACAAGCGCAAACTCAAGCGCTGAAACCGCAATAAACAGCAAAACGCGCCACGCCTGACCCGCGTGGCGCGGCCGCTTGTCTTCTATATACAGCCGCTGGATTGAATTTCTTGCTATAAACGCACTCCGATGACCGCCACAACAGCTGCCATAGAGCACATTCGGGGCCTTGTCGGACAAATTCGCTGTCTTTTCAGTTGCTGAGGCCTCAAGTCGGCCTTAGACTGCCGCCCCTCGTAAATTGAGTGCCGGGTGGCGCTTGGAATAAACGGCGCCTTTGCGACGGACGAACGAGGTCCGGCGCAACGCTCCCTAATTCGCCTTAATGCACGTTTTTTTATAGAGATATCAATGACAAAGGACAAGTTGCTGGCCATGCCGGCGGATGACTACATGAATGCCGAGCAACATGCTTTTTTCTTCGAGCTGTTGCAGAACATGAAAGTCGAAACCCACGAGCGCATCGAGCAGAACCGCATCGCCATCGAAAGCCTGGACACCCCGGCTGACCCGGCCGACGCTGCTTCCGTTGAAGAAGAGCGCACCTGGCTGGTTAACGCGATCGATCGCGACCAGCGCATGCTGCCTCAGTTGGAACAGGCTCTGGAACGCATCAAAGAAGACAGCTTTGGCTGGTGCGACGACAGCGGCGAGGCCATTGGCCTGAAACGCCTGCTGATCAGCCCGACCACCAAGTACTGCATCGAAGCTCAAGAGCGTCACGAGCAAATCGACA